>TARA_R100000935_G_scaffold18794_1_pt1 | contig 64482 bp, 48 predicted proteins | sample TARA_R100000935 | Tara Oceans TARA_R100000935 (sample SAMEA2621502) | marine metagenome | biome: marine biome (ENVO:00000447); feature: surface water layer (ENVO:00002042); material: "saline water (ENVO:00002010), including plankton (ENVO:xxxxxxxx)" | depth 5 m
TGCTGACTTTTTTATTCAGATTTAGTTTCATCATTATGTCTGTCTGTTCGTCATTTCCCAATTTGAAAAGATGCTTGTCAAATGCTACAAATCCATTTTTTTCATAAAATCTAATTGCCCTTGGGTTTTGTTCCCAAACTCCCAACCAAACATAGTCTGCGCTTTTTTCTTTCGCCAATTCAATTGCCTTGTCGTAAAGAATTTGTCCGACTTTTTTTCCGTGAAATTCTTTTAGCACGTAAATCCGTTCAATTTCGAGTGCATTCTCGTCCTTTAATTCAGTTTGTGATTGCCCAAAATTTACTTTTAAATACCCAATTACTTTGTCGTCAAGTTCTGCAAAAAAGAATTCTGCGTTTTTGTCTGTCAGTTCTGTTTTCAGTTTTTCGGTCGAAAATCCTTCTTCCAAATATTCACGCATATCTTCTTCGCTATTTTCAGAAGAGAATGTCTCGGCAAAAGTCAGTTTTCCGATTTCTTTTAGTTTTTCAATGTCTTGAATATTTACTTTTCTAATCGTCATTTATTATTTGTGTCGTTTTTCCAGTTGGCAGCTAACAATTGGATTTAGTTATTGATTATATTCCTTTATAGATCTAATTTAGTAAAACTTTTTTGTTAGCCTAGTTATTAATTAGATGGTTTATAGCTCTGCTGGCCCCTACCCTATTTTCTGGGGTCTGGCTACGGTTCGTTTGCTTAATTTCATTGAACTAAAGACAAACAACTCCTAGAGAAGTTGGTTGCGGAGAACCGTAATTTGGTAAAATTATAGGCTTGTGCAATGGTTACCATTTTGGTGGGCAGTTTTTTATTCATTTTAATTATTGTCTTTCAGTTAATACTTTTCAATTTTTGATTGTAGAAATAGGACACTCCGAGAATTGCACCTATTACTAATGGCATAATTATATATCCAATGTTTTTGTCAACCACTATGTGACTGATTACAGCAAAAATTAAATTAAATGTCAAACCTGCGTAAGCCCATTCCCTCAATTTATTTGGTAGTTTAGGAATCATTAATGCAGTTGCTCACAAAATTTTGCAGATAATTAATGAGTATGCAAAATAGTCGGATAACCCAAAGGTTTTGTTCCTGCGTTAAAACAGTCGTGAGCAAATAAAAGCGTTCCTAATGGCATAAGTGCCTCAAACAGAAATATAAATCCTGTTGTTACCCAAAATATGATTTTTATTTTCTTCATCGTTTTACTTTTTTAATGAATCCAATAATTCTACTAAATAGTCCAATGTTGCTGTAAAACCTTCTTTGAAGCCCATTTGAATATGCATTTCAAGGTCTGCAAGTTTTCCGTGCTTTATTGAAATTTTTACTGTTGTAATCCCATTGTTTTCACTAAAGTCCAAATTCCACTTTGCAGATGGCATTTGCTCATTAATATTTTCGTCCTTGTCCGCAAATGCGTCTTTGAATTGAAAATTGTCTTTTGGCGAAATTGCGGTAAAGTCTTGTATTGACCAATGTTCTTCTCCTTCGGGACCTACCATTGCATAAAACCTTCGACCGCCTTCTTCAAAATTCATATATTTTGTTTTTGACTTCCATGGGTGTGGGGCCCACCATTGGTCAAGTATTTCTTGTTTTGTAAAAGCATCCCAAACCATTGGTTGGTCTGCGTTGAATTCCCGATCAACAAATACGGTACTTGTTTTCTTGTCGACAGTAAAGTCGAATTGCAAATTACTTTTCATTTTTTTTGTTTTTAAGTGTGTCCAATAAATTATCCAGTTGGTTGAATCGGTTTTCCCAAATGACTCTAAATTGCTCTAGCCATTTATCGATTTCCTTCATTTTTTCAACTTTAAGCTCGTAGAATATTTCTCGACCTTGTTGGTTGGCTTCGACCAAGTCGCATTCATTAAGAATTTGAATGTGCTTGGAAATCGTGGGTCTTGCCGCATCAAAGTTTTCTGCAATGGCACCAGCCGTCATTGTTTGTGAGGTTAGCATTACCAATATGGCACGCCTTGTTGGGTCTGAAATGGCCTGAAAAATATCTCGTCTTAATTTCATTATGAAGTTATTTGACTACAAATATACATGAAGTCATTTAGCTACGCAAATAAATATCAGATTTCATTTGAATTTTGTTGAAAGTTTAGATAGACAATAAGAAGAACTTCACAGGCATAGTAAGACTTCTATAATCCAAATTGCCTTAGATGATGGTCTGTATGTTTATATACCAAAATACCGATTTGCTCTTTGGTCATTTTACCAAAGAAATCGTGAATGAATCTTGGGTTGTTGTAGTTTTCATATTTATAAATCAAATCAATCCATTTCAACTTTTCCGATTCCAAATCTCCATCTATTGCATGTACTTTAAACTGGTCTGAAGTAGGAATGTTTCTGTCCAATGGTCTATCATCTTTTATCATTCTCTTCAGTGCTATTTTCCCAAATAGTTTTCCAATAAAAGCTTGTTTGTAGGTATGGTCTTGTGTCCCTAGTATCCATCCATTCCAATAGGTATTGTGTCTTAGCATTTGGACCACATTCATTTTGCCCCATTCAGCTTTTTGTTCCTTACGTATTTGTTCTATTCGTTTTACTAACTGATCTCTTGTATTTTTGTCGAATATGGTTTTCATTTTTACATCTTTATACAGTATGAAGTAATCGCTTTTATTTTAAATCCTTTTGCAGCTTGAAACATGTAAAAATCAGAAAACGCGTACTTTTCCCCGTTCTGCATTTTCATTATCCCATTTGCAGCGCCTTCTTTTCCGTGCGATAAGATTTGGTCAATAATCAATTCGGATGCTTTTACTGATTTCATTTCCTCCAATTCTTTTGCAAAATTTACTTTTCCTTCAATTTGTTGATCCCCGATGATATTCCAGACTATGTCATCGGATACACTATCGATTAAAAATGTTAGGTTTCCTTCAGCAAAAGCGATATTGTATTGCTTTAGAAATTCCATTTTGGGTGAGTTCCCACAATTTGGACTTAATATTATTTTGATCATTTTATAAGGTTTTTAACTTTACATATTCATATTATACAATAAGTTAAACTTTTCTTCATCTTGCTCGGTAAAAACACAAACATAATAGCCATTATCATCATAATAAACTTTCCTGTCGTAACCGCACTTAGTTCTAATTGAACGTATAACTTCCCTAATATACCAATTCAAACTTATGTTATATCTTTTTGAAATAAAACGTTAGTAAATGCAATAAATTAAAAAACTTACGTCTTCTTAAACAAAGACCCCTATAAAAGGTAATAGCCATTTTGGAATCAGAAAACAGTACAAAGCTGAAAGATTTTTTCGGACGGGAATATGACTCTCTCAAGAGGTATGTGAACTCAAAAATAAGTGACACGGCCAATCGAGATGCAGAGGATATTATCCAAGATGTTGCCCTAAAACTATTTTCAGGGGCGGATAGATATGCACCGATTAATAATGTCGCTGGATTTGTTTATAAATCCGTAAGGAACAAAATTATTGATGTAATGCGGACTACTAAAAAAATTATGAATTCCGTTGATATTGATAATGATCTATTGGATTTGGTAGATGTAATTCATCAATCTGCCAATAGTTATTCCTCGGAGGAAACAGTGCTGCTTTTAAAAAAATGTATCGATCAGTTAAAACCTGCATATAAGGACATAATCGTCGCCGTTGACTTTGAAGGGTATTCATACAAGGAAATTGCAAAGGAAACAGGTATTTCTATAGGTACACTCATGTCCAGAAGGCATAGGGCACTGGGCATATTATATTCTCAAATTGAACAAAAAATAAATAGATAAACTTAAAATTATTGAACCATGACAAATTTTTTCACGCATAAATTCAGAAAGAAATCCCCTCTTAAGATCATAGGCATGATTGTTTTTGGAACTATTGCCATTGTTGGATTGGCCATTTTATTCGGTTTTGTCCTAATGTGGTTGTGGAACTGGTTAATGCCCGATTTATTTGGATTGACCACAATTACTTACTGGCAGGCCGTAGGACTGTTTATTCTCTTAAAGATACTTCTTGGTGGGTGCGGAGGCAGCGGTAGCAGTAAGAAAAAATCCTCCAAACATAAAGATAGAATATGTGAAAATGAATCCAAAACCGATTTTTCAAAATGGAAACATTATGATAAATTTTGGAAAGAGGAAGGTGATCAACACTTCAAAGACTATTTAAAAAGGCAGGAAAACCCTATGCAGGATAACGGCCCAAAATCAGAGTTGGAATAACCTAACAATTTATTATGGAATTATTGATATTTCAGACAGATATTAAATCGAAGAACAAAGTGAAATCAGTTGAACCTATATTGAACAGTCACTCCAATATTCTTAAATGGACCATTGACCTGGAGGATATTGATAATGTACTTAGAATTGAAGCTACTAAAAATTTGATGGAGGAGGAAGTTATTGATTTGCTGAAAGTTCAAGGATTTAGTATCCAAACATTGCCGGACTAAGTCGTTGGCCTCCAAATTTCCGTTCTATTTCATGACCTAAACATGGGAGTGAATTAAGCTCAAGGTATGTTTAATCCCTAAAAGCAGCCTAGTTTTTATTCCAAATGATTTTCTCACAACAGACTTCAGTTGTCATAGCTTTTCATGTTGTAAAGTAATGAAGCTCTTCCAGCCGATAATGGGAGATAATCCATTTAAATGAGCAGGATAAGAATGGTAATAAATCTCTTTTTTGAGATCCAATATTACCGGCCATTTAACTTCATCCACCCCTTGACCCAAAATATTCAAGATGGCCGTTTCTACAAATTTGGAACATATGGCGCCTATCACTCTAATTTCGTCATGATAACCTGGTCCGGACAAACCTATATAGTAATCGGCCGGTTCTCCCGAAAATGAACATGTTGGTATTTCTGATACAACGTGTGCAGAATTTTCAACAATTCCTTCACAAGATTGGTTTTTCGGGATCAAGTTATTTCTTACACTTTCCATATGACCAAAACTACTTCTTTTCTGTTTTGATGGAAGGTTGCCTACTTTATTTTATCATCTGAATTGTTAACTATTAAATCGGCTTGAATTCAGAATATTACATTTTTAATCAACAGAAGTTGCTTTTGTCCAAATATAATTCCATATATCTAATATCGGGTGGACATGTTTGATCTGGGAAAAATATTGGAAGCGATTGGAGTCCTGGATCCCAACATTTCCAAAATATCAAACTAAGATGTCAATATGGGTTGAAAGCCTTTTCCTATAACTGGTTAGCTATGATAGGGGCTTTTTTTTTGTAATCCCACTTAATCCCAATGGTTTAGTTTGATTCCCGTATTGATTCCTTAACCGCTTCGATTGCTCCTGCCCCTATTGGCATTATGTTCCTCATGGTAACTACGGATATCTTCTTTTTGATACCCCTTGATCCTCTCGTACTTCGTACGTCTTAGGTCCAAATGGCTATATCTAGGTGGTAATACCCTGCGCCGTACCCAAACATTCCCTTCCAAATAGATATAAGTACGGGCCGATAAGTCATAGTAAAAACTATAGTTTGGAAAATATACGTATCGAACTACCTCCAACCGGTTTGGATAGAACCAAGGCGGTGGCGGTGGGTTTGTCCCCGCGGTGAAGACCATTGGGCCACAACTGGTGACGGTCATGAATATTGATAATATGGGTATTAATACCCTTGCTCTAAACAGTATTCTTGTTTTCATGTCCATAAGAACTTTGAAAACAAAATAAAGTCATATTTACTAGTCAAGAAATGATCTACATCATTCTGATATTAATTCTACTAATAAAATTGGATTACCCTAAATAGCTAAGGTCCTTATGGGTTGGGAAAGCGTCATAAAGCAATGGAAAATTTAAACAGGATAGGTTCCCTCTGCCCGAAGTTATTTCAATGTAAGCTCATATAATATATGTTCAGTACAGGGTGTAAGCAGTTCGTTATTTTTCAACATTGTGTTGCCCATTCTTTTTTTCCACTTCTTTAATTATTCCTTTCAACATTGTGGGAACAATTAACTTGTGAAAAGGTCGAACTGGTATAAAATACAGTCGTCCAAACCAATTATTGAACTCTACCGTTGTTGAAACTGTTGTGTGTTTAATTGTTGTTCCACTTATTTGTGGTCCTAAAAATAATGAGACTCTAAAATTCAGATGTTTATCATCTTCTCCTAAAATGACTTCGTTTTCGTTTTTGGCGAATACTTTGAAAAGTCCCATTTGTTCTCCCGGCTCGCATTTAAAATTTTGAAGCTGCTTTTCTCTATTCGTATTTTCACCAGAGGTTTTTAGGGCGAAAACGGACACAATTTTATTTCGTAGAGAAAATAGTTTGGATACCCATTGCGGTCCACTTGAAAAAAAAGCCTTTCCGATGTCGGTCGAGGTAAATTTATTATCAATGACATTGATAGCGCCTTGAAAAGAGTCAATGTAATCGTACTTTTTTTCAGAATTATTAAGCAATGACTGATACGGAAGGGTGGTTTTGATTATTTTCATTTCCTAGCTTAGGCTGTAACGTTCGTTATAATACCGACTAAAGTGTTTGTATGTGACCGGCAACTAATTTAGAAAATTAAAATCTAAGAATAAGCATAGCATTTTAATATGGCAGGAAGATCTTCATTTTATAGGATTAGCCGTTATGGCATGAGCGTGACGCACACGCCAACGGGGGCGAAATCCCATAATTGAAAAGTCCATCAAAGCAAGTGCATTGAAATTACCCCTGCCATTTTAGGCTATTGCTTGGTTAATATTAAAATGAATTTTATTTTTCCTTGAGCGTAGCATCCACACTCAGGTCATGCTTGTCATTAACTTGTATAAATACTATACTTGGGCGCTCTATACCATAGTCGGTAATTAAGAGCGACCAGGAGGCTTTTAATTGAATTGTGCCTTCAGAAATAAGCTCCAAATCTATGGGAATGGTTATTTGCCTAGTAGTCCCGGCTAAAGTAAAATCGCCCTTAACCCTGACCGTTTGTTTACCCTTTTGATCAAAGTTAAAATCATCGATAAGTGTCCCAACAAAAACAACATCTGGTTTTTTTTCCGCTTCTAGCAACTCGTACATGTGTTCATCCCGTTTATCCTTATCTGTCTTAATGGATTTTACAGGCAGCTGAAATGCTACTTTTCCCGTTTTAAAATTGATGCTCCCCTGTAATTTGTCCGACTTGCCCATATAGGTGTTAAGTGGCATTTTTGCCTCGAAATTGGCGTGACCATCTGTGGTGGAGTATATCTGTGCATTGGAGGTATTGCCATACAGGAACAATAACAAAGTAGATACTTGGAAGATTAGGTTTTTAGATAGACATAAAATCCCTATACTTTCAACTTTTATAAATTTCTTCATAAGATTTAGTTTTACCCTCAATTGTTTATTAATTCTAATCTATGACCAATACCTATTAATTGGATTAGTTGTACCTCTTTATTGATATTATGATCCCCTTCTACCCTTCTGTGACTGTTTAAGGGCGACTTTAGCCTGTGTTCTAGAGTAAATAGATTGTATTAAACAATATAGTATAAGAACCCAAAAATTTTTAGACAATATTCACCTGAATCTGAATTGGCCGGTTTATATGTAGAATATAGAACCAAATGCCTAGACCACAAATATCACCATTTACACAACATCTAAAACGGTGTTCACATCATTTTTGAGGGTTTGGAAGGCTATTTAGGTATTTTCAACACGGTTTTAACCCACGAGAGACACATTATGAAATTAAAAAGTATAATCGTAGACGATTCGTCTATGCAGCGCATGGCCGTAGCCCAATTAGTGAACAAACATCCAAACCTGGCATTGGTAGCACAGTACAGCAATGCCATTGAAGCCAACAACGGGATTAAAAACAATGACATTGACCTTATTTTTCTAGATGTGGAAATGCCCATCATCAACGGCTTTGACCTCTTGGAATCCTTGGAAAATCCACCACAAGTAATTTTGATTACCGGTAAACCCGATTATGCCCTAAAGGCGTTTGATTATGATGTAACCGATTACTTATACAAGCCCATCTCCTCGGCCCGTTTTGAGGCTTCCATAAAAAGAGCCGTGGTGAGACATGAGCAATCCCAGAACGTGAACGTGGAAGAAGAGTATATCTTCGTAAAAAGCAACCTGAAAAAGCGTAAAGTTGTTTTAAATGACATAAAATGGGTAGAAGCTCTTGGCGATTACATTAAAGTGGTAACCAATGAAGGCAATATCGTTATTCTTTCTACCATGAAGTCTTTTGAAAAGCAATTGCCAGAGGATAAATTCTTAAGGATACACAAATCCTATATCGTGAATCTGGAAAAAGTTGAAAAGTTCAACAGTAAAAATATTGAAGTGGAAGGAAGACAGGTACCCTTGAGCAGAAATAAGAAAAACGAATTGATGGAGGCTCTTTCCAACTTTTAAGGATTGCCCGTAAGGTTTATACCCTTCCATCCATTTTGGATTTTCCCGGTTATCGATTTGTGCCTTTAAATGTGGTTTAGGTTCTCTTGTCTCGTCCTGTCCAACTTTAAAATCTTTTTTTGGTCTATGTGTAATTTGAATAGTCCTTACCCGATAATCGAGATTAAAACGCTCCGAGGCTTACCCCTAGGTAGTTTACTATCAATAAATTTTAGTTTCCAATAAAGATGTCATAATAACCAGTTCATGCTCTAGGAAAATTAGTTACTTCGTTCCAGTGCAATCCTTAGGAATTCTTTCCGTGTTATTTATTTTGAATTAAAATAGGGTTATGCGATCCGTATTGCTTAAAGGAGGTATACCCATTATATTTCAACTTATCTATTAACTAGCAATTTTTGGATCTCTGCCTTTACACGGATTAATACTTCATTTATTGGCAATTGGGTGAAATGATTAAAATTTAATTTACCCCCTTTATCAACATCAGAATTCATTAACATTATTTTTTGCAAATCTAAATGCACGGTCTCGGGATTAATAATATTTAGAAAACTTTTGATTTCTAAATATTATTGCAAGGCTGTTTAATCCCTGATAATTTAAAAAACTTTAAAACCTAATTAATCTAGAGCTTGTAGATTTGTGCTAGGGTCAAAAAACGCCTACATAAACATCATGAATTAGTACTAAAATTTCAAGATTTGACAATAATATTTTATTTAAGCACAAAAAGTATTGTAATTTGAATTAATATTGGTTGTACACATGCGATAATTGATGAAATTTTGTAGTGTAATAATTTTTTTTCCAATCTACGAAAACGATTGCGTAAAAATCACTAACCAGCAAAGTGTCATGAAAAACAAAAAAGAGTACATCCAAAAACTAAGTGAAGTTGGAATGGATGATCTATCTAGGGTTGGTGGCAAGAATGCCTCACTCGGGGAAATGATCCAAAATTTAACGTCCCAGAACATCAAAGTGCCCAATGGTTTTGCCGTTACCGTGGACGCCTATGATGCATTTATCGAGGAAAACCATTTAAAGGAAAAGATCAGTGCGGCTTTGGAGGGATTGGACACGACAGACATTATCCAACTGCGCAAAACGGGTTCCAATATCCGGAAATTTATTTCCAACGGAAAATTTCCCGTATCCGTTGAAAAGGCGATACTGGAATACTATTATGTCCTATCCGAAGAATATGGTCAGGACGCCACCGATGTTGCTGTACGTTCTTCGGCAACGGCCGAGGATCTGCCGGACGCTTCCTTTGCAGGACAGCAGTCCACTTATTTGAATATCCGCGGAGGGGAAATGTTGTTAACGGCCATTAGGAGTTGTTTTGCTTCCTTGTATACGGACAGGGCCATTTCTTATCGTTCCTCCAGGAACTTTGACCATTTTACTATTAAACTATCGGTCTGTGTACAAAAAATGGTACGCTCGGATCTGGGTTCTTCCGGAGTTGCCTTTTCATTGGATACAGAAAGCGGTTTTAAGGATGTGGTGCTGATCAATGGCGCCTATGGGTTGGGAGAACTAGTTGTGGGAGGGGAAATTTCCCCGGATGAGTTCATAGTGTTCAAACCCACCTTGGAAAAGGGCTTTAATGCCATTATAGATAAGAAGCTTGGCAAGAAGACCCATAAAATGGTGTATGGCAATAAACCCTTTGAAACGGTGAAACAGGTACCTGTAGATCAAAAGATCCAAGACACTTTTTGTTTAAAGGATCCACAGATCATACAACTGGCGCAGTGGGTACAAAAAATTGAAAACTATTATAGTTCTGTTCGGGGGTCCTGGTGCCCTATGGATATAGAATGGGCCATAGACGGACTTTCCAATGAACTGTACATTGTTCAGGCCCGTCCGGAGACGATCCATTCCCAGGAACAGACAGAGAGTATAAAAGAATATGAAATTGAGGACGAGGAGCACTTGTCGGACAAACTTCTTCTGGAAGGGGTTGCCGTAGGAGACAAAATAGGAAACGGCAAGGTATATCGGATCTTTACCTTGGATGGAAGGGATGGTAGTGCCGATGAAATAGATTTCAAGGAGGGCGATGTTCTGGTGACCGAAATGACCGATCCGGATTGGGAACCCTTAATGAAGAAGGCCTCGGCCATTATTACCGAAAAAGGGGGAAGAACCTGCCATGCCGCCATTGTGGCCCGTGAAATTGGTGTCCCTGCCATAGTGGGTGCTGCCCATGCCACTACCCTACTCGAAAATGGACAGGACATTACCGTTTCCTGTGCCGAGGGCAATGTTGGAAAGGTATACCGGGGAAAAATAAAATACAAGCTCCACGAAACCGCATACACGGAATTTCCCAAGACCAGAACCCCGGTCCTTATGAATATCGGTTCTCCGGAACTGGCCTTTCAATACAGGAAAATTCCAAATGCCGGAGTTGGTCTGGCCAGGGAAGAATTTATAATCAACAATTATATAAAAGTACACCCCTTGGCCTTATTGAAGCACAAGACCTTGAACGATCCGGGGCTTTCCGTATCCATTGCCGAATTGATCAAGGGATATGAATCCGAGGAGGCCTTTTTCATCAATAAACTGGCACAGGGGATCGGTAAGATCGGGGCCGCTTTTTACCCCAATCGGGTGATTACCAGGTTATCCGATTTCAAGACCAATGAGTATTTCAACCTGTTGGGAGGGAATCATTTTGAACCCCGGGAAGAAAACCCAATGATAGGTTGGAGAGGCGCCTCACGCTATTATTCGGAATCTTTTAAGGAGGCTTTTGTTTTGGAATGCAAGGCCCTTAAAAAAGTTAGGGACGAATTTGGACTGGAGAACATTACCATCATGATCCCATTCTGTAGGACTCCCCAAGAACTTATCAAGGTGTTAAAGATCATGGAAGAAAATGGGCTTAAGAGAGGTGAAAGGGGGCTGGAAATCTATTTGATGGCAGAACTGCCTTCCAATGTAATTTTGGCCGATGAGTTTGCCCCGATGATAGATGGTTTTTCCATTGGGTCCAATGACCTTACCCAATTGGTCCTAGGTTTGGATAGGGATTCCAGCTTGGTGGCCCATTTGTACGACGAGCGTAATTGTGCTGTAAAAGGAATGATCAAAACCTTGATATCGTCGGCCAAGAAACATAAGACCAAAGTGGGGATTTGTGGTCAGGGACCTTCGGATTTTCCGGATTTCTCCAAATTCCTGATAGAGGAAGGGATAGATACAATTTCTGTAACCCCCGATTCCATGTTAAAAACATTAAAAGTAGTACAAGAAATAGAAAACTAGATTATGAGCAATACTATAGAGGATATCCTTTTTGATGCCCACAAACACAACAAAAGAGAAGAATTATTAGCCTTTTTGGAAAAGATTCGTCTGAAGAATCCGGATAAGGAATTAACAGATCTGTACCAGATGGCCTATGAAAAGGTAATTAAGCCCTAAAATTAATATATGGTAATTAGCGGATAGGCCCCTCCCCTTTCCGCTAACACTATGTTTTGGAAATTTGTTGGGTATTAATCTGTTGATATTGGTGGGATTCCAATTTTTCCGGATTATTTCTTTATTGGTGCTACCCTGATTATTCTGGGTACCAAAGAAAGTTTTGGTCCTGTTATGGTCAACCTTTCCACGCCCGCCTGTCCCGTTCAGGGGGGCAAGTGTCAGAGCACTCAAATTTCACTTGATAAGTAAAGCTAAAGAATTAATTGAGGAGAAAATTATCCCAACTGGTCTAGATCTTTTTATTAAAAAACACGCCCTTATAATTTAGCAGCGTTATTTAAAGGGACACAGATTCCGTAAATAATGCTACTTAGACTAGGACCGGGGGGGAATCCTAAGTCGATCAGTTATTTTTAACCGGGGTATTGTGATATCCCGGTTTCTATTGTAGCATACTTGGTCAACTAAGAATTTGTTCGATTCATCTTGAACTTTGGTGGGGTCATTTATTTGCTGCTTGCAAATGGGCACTGTATTTCCTTAAGCTATTGTTGACCATAAACATAAAAATAGTGATGAAGCGAGCCATCGGGCCTATGACCAAAATCATTTCAAGACCTATTCACAAGAGATATCTTTGGATTTGGGTATAGATTGTTGCTTAAGAAGAATATGTAGGGTCTTAGGTAAATGGAACATTTGAAAAGTAGTACTGGAAATGGAGAAAACGAATAACAAAAATCCAGACCCCGATTCGTCGGGAGATAATAGTCCAAAACCACCTTTAGGTGGATCTGGATACGTCCTATTTTATCTTGTTCTATTGACCCTGTTCTTGGTAATTACCTTTTTTTCCAATCCCGTGACCAATACCAGGGTAATAACATGGTCGTTTCTCCAAGATACCCTGTTGGTCCAAAAACAGGTTTCTAAAATCCTTGTTGTTAACAAGGAAATCGCCGAAATATATATCAAGAAAAAACAATCGGACGGACAACAACCAGATCCAATTTCCAATCTTTTCCGAAGTGTTGAATCTCCAAATTATTATATGAATATAGGTACGGTAGATATTTTTGAACATAAATTAGAAAAGGCCCAAGAAAATTTTCCGTCCGCAGATAAAGTTGAAGTGCAGTATGAGACACGTACTGGCTGGGGAGACATACTTTCTTGGCTGTTGCCGTTTGGACTGATTATTTTATTCTGGTTGTATATTTTAAGAAGAATGGGAGGTGGAGGCCGTAGCGGAGGTGTTGGGAGTTCCCTATTTAATTTTGGAAAATCCAATGCACGACTTATGGAAAAAGGTAGCACAAGTTCGGCTACATTTGCGGATATCGCAGGTCTTAAAGAGGCCAAGATCGAAATTATGGAAGTGGTAGATTTTTTAAAGAACCCAGAGACCTATACCAAATTGGGAGCTAAAATCCCAAAGGGTGTTATGTTGGTGGGACCTCCGGGTACAGGAAAGACCTTAATGGCCAAGGCCGTGGCCGGTGAAGCCGGGGTGCCTTTCTTCTCCATGTCCGGGTCGGAATTCGTGGAAATGTTTGTAGGGGTCGGTGCCTCAAGGGTCCGAGATCTGTTCAAGAAAGCCAAGGAAAGGGCTCCTAGTATAATTTTTATTGATGAAATTGATGCCGTTGGACGTTCGAGGGGGAAAATAAATGCCTTTCAGGCCAATGACGAACGGGAAAGTACACTAAACCAATTGCTCACTGAACTGGATGGTTTTGGCCCAAATACAGGGGTAATAGTACTGGCAGCAACCAACCGTCCCGATGTGCTGGACAAGGCTCTCCTTAGGCCGGGAAGGTTCGATCGCCATATTTATCTGGAACTGCCCACCAAAGAGGAACGTATAGAGATTTTTGGAGTACACCTGCGACCTCTAAAACTTTCCAAAAGTGTTGATGTTGAGCTCCTAGCGAAATTAAGTCCAGGATTTTCAGGTGCCGACATTGCCAATATCTGTAATGAGGCAGCATTGATCGCTGCCCGTAAACAAAAGAAGGAGGTGGAACAATCCGATTTTATGGAAGCCCGTGATCGTATCATTGGAGGTATTGAGCGGAAGAGCAAGATCATCTCGCCCAAGGAAAAAGAGATTGTTGCCTATCATGAAGCTGGTCACGCCGTAGTAAGCTGGTATCTAAAAAATGTAGACGCTTTGGTAAAGGTTTCCATTATTCCAAGGGGGAAATCTTTGGGAGCCGCCTGGTACCTGCCCCAAGAACGGCAAATTGTGACCAAAGCGCAATTTTTGGACCAGATATGTGCCTCTCTTGGAGGGCGGGCCGCGGAGCAAATAATTTTCAACGAAGTCTCCTCTGGCGCTCTTGACGATTTGGAAAAAGTAACCAAACAGGCCTATACTATGGTGGCCTATTACGGATTGGATGAAGAAATAGGTCCTATCAGCTTCTATGATTCCACCGGACAGAACGAGCGTATGTTTGGCAAACCGTACAGTGAAAATATGGCCCAAAAAATTGATGTGGAGGTACAGGATCTGATAATGACAGCCTACGAGAGAACAATAGAGCTGCTGAACAACCATAAATCGGAATTGGAAAAATTGGCCCAGCTTTTATTGAAACAGGAGGTTGTGGACAAGAAAGACCTTGAGAGTATTCTTGGCAAACGGGACATGGAAAAATTGTTGAAAGACAATTAAGCACTCTACCTATAAGCTGGCTCCTGCTATTGATTCAAGTGTTCAGAATTCTTTTAGGGCATTTGGTGGCATCGCTATTGATAACAGATTACTTGGATAGAAAAAGGATTGAAAATTCTGGCAGATCGTTTTTATTGCGTTGGGAACAGTGGTTCTAATTCGCTTGGCGACCCTAATTCCATTTTTGGGAACTTTGGTCCCCTTGTGGATAATTGTCTTTGATTGTGGCGCATTTCTACTGGTATTTTTAAAAAGCAAAAAGGAACATAAAACAATAATATGATGTATGTAAAAGAAAATGATAGATCGATTGACATACCACTTAAAAATGTGGTTTTAAAGGGAGATTTATCGGTGCCGCCCAATGCAACGGCCTTGGTATTGTTTTCCCACGGAAGTGGCAGTAGCCGTTTTAGTCCCAGGAATATGTACGTGGCCAATAAGCTTAAGGAGGAAGGTCTGGGTACCCTATTGTTCGATCTCCTTACGTTAAAGGAAGACCTAGTGTACCAAACACGCTTTAATATAGATTTGTTAACACAAAGGTTGGTCGCAGTTACCAAATGGGTTAAGCGGCAAGAACTTACTAAAGATATGGCGTTGGGCTATTTTGGGGCAAGTACTGGTGCGGCCGCTGCAATAAGGGCCGCGGCTCATTTTGGGAGTGATATTATGGCGGTAGTTTCCAGGGGAGGAAGACCGGACTTGGCCTATTCAGCTCTGATGCGGTTAAAGGCCCCTACTCTACTAATTGTAGGTGGATGGGATCAGGAAGTGTTGGAACTTAACCAGAAGGCCTATGAAAAATTAAACTGTAAAAAGAAATTGGAGATTATTCCCCAAGCCTCCCATCTTTTTGGGGAAAAGGGTAAATTGGAGGACGTTGCGCGCTCATCCGCGAATTGGTTTAATAGTTGGTTGGTGGTCAAAAAAGAAAAAAATGTTCAAGAATAGAACCGAGGCAGGTTTACAATTGGCTGAAAAATTATTGGACAATAAAGATCGGGACCGGGTGTTGATTTTTGCCATACCCCGTGGCGGATTATCCTTGGGCACCATAATGGCAAAATCTTAGAATGCGCCATGGGAAGTGGCCCTGTCCAACAAAATTGGACATCCGAACCACAAGGGATATATAATGGGTGCAGTAAGTTTGGATGGGTTTGTTCTAATTAAGGTGGTGGGGGTTTCTAAAGAATATTTGGAGCAATAAAAAATCGTTTTCGTGAAAAACTCAATAAAAGTTATGGGCAGTATTCCAAGGATCGCTCGCCTATAGGGTCAAGGGAGAAAGGCGAGTTTTACGAAGAATTTGAACAAGTTTCCTATGAAATGGCCATTGGATTATTGGAAGAAGTCCGAGAGCAAAAAAGGTCTATCCCTTGACTACTGCCATTGGTCTCAGTTTAGCCACCTTTTTGGCAATCCCGGAATCCTGAATGATCTCCACCACTTCATTAACATCCTTATATGCAATAGGAGCCTCTTCGGCTATACCCTTAAAGGAACCAGCCTGTACATATATGCCCATTTCCCTCAGTTTTTCTTTGAGTACCGGGGCATTCACTTGTTTTTTTGCAGCAGTTCTGGACAATTTTCTTCCGGCTCCATGACAACAGGATCCAAAGGAAATTTCTTCGCTTCTATTGGTACCGGCCAAGATATAGGAGCATGTCCCCATACTGCCAGGGATTATGACGGGTTGTCCAATGGATAAATACTCCTTGGGGAGGTCTTCAAACCCTGGTCCAAAGGCACGGGTAGCTCCTTTTCGGTGAACCAAAACCTTCAATTTTTCACCATCGACCTTATGTGTTTCAATTTTGGCAATATTGTGGGCCACATCATACATTAGTTTTAGCGGGGCTACATCGGCACCAAAAACATTTTTCCATGCCTTTCTCACCTCCCATGAGATAATCTCCCTGTTGCACCATGCAAAATTGGCCGCTGCACACATGGCTTTAAAATAATTTTCCCCTTCTTCAGAATTAAACGGAACACAGGCCAGTTCCCTGTCGGGCACCTTGATTCCGTAATTGGGCATTGCGGCCATTATCCCGCGAATATAATCCGTGGCCACTTGGTGCCCTAGCCCCCTGGAACCTGTGTGTATTAGTACCACAACCTGCCCTTTTGAAAGTCCATAAGCCTCGGCAGCTATGGGGTCGTAAATCTCCTCTACATAATCTACCTCTACAAAATGGTTTCCGGATCCAATGGTCCCCAACTGATCCGAGCCCCTTTTTTTAGCCATTTCCGAAACCAAGGCTGGATCCGCATTATCCAACCTACCATTACTTTCCATATAAGTCAAATCCTTCTTATCCGCATAACCATTATCCACAGCCCATTCCGCTCCCTTGGTCAACACTTCGTCCATTTCTTTGGGGTTAAGGTTTATTTGTCCGCCTTTACCCATTCCAGAAGGGATTTGTGCATACATTTCTTTGGATAATTCTTCCAATTTAAAATTTATTTCCTCTGCATTTTGTTGCGAAGTAAGTAGCCGAACACCACAGTTTATATCATATCCGATGCCTCCTGGCGAAATGGCCCCATTGGGATATAGGGTAGCTGCCACACCACCAATGGGAAAGCCATAACCCTCGTGCACATCAGGCATTACAAGTGAGGCACCAATTATACCGGGCAAGGAAGCCACATTGACCAATTGCACCAGTGATCTATCCTCCATAATGGCATCTAATAAGGTCTCTGAGGCAATAACCCTTGCGGGCACGCGCATTTGAGGCCTAAAGGTTTGAGGTATCTCCCATAGAAAATCCTCCTTCTTAATAATATCCTGTTTGTTTATCTTCATGTTTTATATATCAAAAATTATGAAAGTTTCCCATGTATTTCCATTGGTTTTAACTACTTCGGCCTCGTGATAGGTAACGGCTTTTATTTCTTCGTCAAAACCTATTGTTTTTTTTCCATAAATATCCGCAATGATATCCGTGGCAGTAAGTTTTATAAAGTTCACTTTGCAATAAATCGACTTTTCCAAATAGGAGTGGGATAGCACTTCGGATAAGAAATCGATCAAAAGACAGGTCTGATCTGTGGCCTTTAGTACAATATTGGATTTTATTTCAAAAGAGTCCTCCGAATTACATATATCCTCTTTTAATATGTTGGCCATACCCAATATCCCGGCCACCATAATTTCCATGAAACTACTACCTTCCACTTTCATACGAATGTCGGCAGTATGGGGAAAATATTGGAACTTCATTTTTTGGTTGCCTTGGCCACAACAAATGAACCTTCACCAAAACCTGGTTTGGGTATTTGAACTTTGTTTATGGTATCCAAATCACCGAAAAGAGTCTGATTGTATTCTATATTTTTAAATCCAGTCTGGCTTAACAGTTTTGAGATATGATCAACGGAATAAAAATGGGCATCCTTATAAAAATGGCTTCGGTTCCTTTTCAGTTCGTATTCCTTGGCTACCGATCGATCTTTATCCAAAAAGCCTATAATTACTGCACCATTGGGTTTTAGAACCCTGTGTGCCTGGCGAAAGGCTCTTTTCACATCTTTTAAAAAACATATAGTAACAAACAGGACAAAATCAAAGGTCATATCCCCATAAGGTAATCGCTCGGCGGTACCATCCATAATCTCAATTCCTCTTTTTATAGCCAATCTGGCCATTTCCTTGGAGGGTTCAATACCTTCCTTAATGCCCAAGGGTTCCGCAAACCTTCCAGTACCGACGCCTATTTCTATACCATGAAGATTTTGGGGTAATTTTTGAAATTGTTCCTTCAATGCCAAAATTTCGGACTCATATACTTCCGGATTGTCTTTGTACCATTGCTCATATTCCGTGACGTAGCTGTCAAATGTTTCTATTGTTCCCATAGTTTTCTTGTTTTATTTAAGTTTATTAGTATGAAATGCACATAGATTAGCCTAAGTCATTTTCAAGGTGGTAGGTTCTAAACGGAGTATTTAAAATGAAAATCCGAGGGCAAAAAACGTGATGGCACGGTACAAGAGGTTTTTATTCTATATGCTGCACTTGCAAAACCATCAAGTCCATTTTAATCATCCAATATCCCGAAACTACTTCGGAAAGTTCTTTCGTTTTAATGCTTCGGGCTTATGATTGGATATTCAACCCACTGACAATAAGACCTAACATAAATTTTTATCATGACTTTAGTTTAATAGTTTTTTTCTTTTTTTTGTTTTGGATAATTGGTTCCAAACATCCAAGGTCAAAGGTATGGTCCGTGATTTAGGAGCACAATGATATGGATCAGTCCAACTAGGGTGTTTCCATTGGTTATATGGATAATGCGCGCATGGTTAATTGCGTTTATTGAAGGTTTGTAAGGAGAAATTACCTGTTGGTATTTAGGCTTCCTTTTAAGTTAAGTCTTGCTTAGGTGCAGTATTGTTCCATTAACTAGGAATATCCAAGGGTCAAGGTTTAGGATGGCCATGGGCCTTATGAGGAATATCAGTTTAAATCTCTGCTGTGCTTTGTAAATTTGGTAGAAACCTTAGGCATTACCATGGAAAAGCAGTTACAGGATAATTATGTGCGGATATCGACCAATACGCCTATTTGGGATCATTTCTTTACGGTTGCTCCCCTAATTATTGTCGGTACCAAAGAAGGCAATGGGTATGATATGGCCCCTAAGCATATGGCCACGCCCCTGGGTCCCTCCAATTATTTTGGTTTTCTGTGTACGCCAAATCATTCCACCTATCACAATGTAAAGGAGACCAAAGAGTTTTCCGTTAGTTTCCCCATCCCCAATCAAGTATTATTGGCCTCCTTAGGGGCTTCCCCCAGAAATCCGGACATTGATAAATCGGAGCAAATTGTAGCTTCCTTGCCAACGGTCAAGGCCACTACAATAGATGCACTGTTTGTTGAAAATTCCTATCTGTACCTGGAATGCGAGTTGTTCAAAATTATTGATGGCTTCGATGATCATAGTTTTATAACGGGCAAAATTAAGACTGCCTTTGTGAGTAAAGACTATTTAAGGGTTTCCGAAATGGATGAACAGCAACAAATTAATGAATATCCCTTACTGGCTTACTTACCACCAGGAAGGTTTGCCTCTATTGCCCAGACCTATAATTTTCCATTTCCCAAAGGCTTTAAAAAATGATAGAAGAGAAAGAAATAGCAATCCTCATTCGGGAATACTTAGAGTCCCATCATGAAAAAATGATTCATTTTCTAAAAGAACTGGTGGCTTTGGAATCGCCCACGAGGGAAATAGAAAAGCAACATATAATCCTCGATTTTTTAAGGGTCAAATTTGAAGATATTGGTTACCATGTTGTTTTGGTCCCGGGGAAACTTACCGGTGGATATCTTTATGCCCGGCCCTTAGACCGGGATAGGAGTTTGCCCCTACAGTTGATCGTAGGACATTGCGATACTGTTTGGCCAACGGATACCATAAAGAATATGCCTATATCCTATGACAATGGTATGATGAAAGGGCCGGGTATCTATGACATGAAGGCAGGCCTTACCCAATTGTATTTTTCCTTATTGGCTTTAAAGGCCATACCTGCCCCCATAAAGGTTACGCCTATCGTTCTCATTAATTCCGACGAGGAAATAGGCAGTAGGGAATCTACCAATTCCATCAAAAGTTTGGCGAAAATCTCCAATAGGGCCTATGTACTGGAGCCGCCTCTTGGCTTGGACGGGAAACTAAAGACGGCAAGAAAAGGCTTGGGCCGGTTTACCTTGACGGTTACCGGAAAAGCGGCGCATGCGGGCCTGGATCCAGAAAAGGGAATCAATGCCATAGTAGAGTTGTCGCATCAGGTACAGCAATTATATGCCATGAACGATTTTGAAAAGGGAATTACAGTAAATGTGGGCTTGATAGAAGGTGGTATTTCGCCCAATGTAGTAGCCCCCGAAAGTAAAGCTGTAGTAGATGTGCGGGTTTTGAACAAGGCCGATGGCAAGCTGATTACCGATAAAATAAAGGCACTGAAACCCCTTTTGCCCAATGTGCAGTTGACCATTGAAGGAAGAATTGGAAGACCACCTATGGAAAGGACGCAGCGTAATCAAGAACTTTGGAGAATAGCGGAAGAACACGGCCGAGAACTAGGCATCAATTTGGAACAAGCTACCTCAGGAGGGGGCTCCGATGCAAATACTACCAGTATTTTTACGGCCACCTTGGATGGACTGGGCACCCCGGGAGACGGGGCCCATGCGCCGCACGAGTATATTTTTGAGAACAAAATCATTGAAAGAACGGCTTTATTGACGCTCCTGCTCCTAACAGAGCCTTTAAACAAAAACATATGAAAAATCAATATATACATACTTCCCTGACCCGGATTTCCGATTTAACGGAAAAGGATTATGAGGTGGTAAAACTACCCAGGGAAAAATGGAAAACCGGGGATTATGTGGTCTGCAAAATTTTGGATCCTGGAAGTAGCACCCTGCTTTTGGAGCTTCCCAATGGCAGGATGCGCGGGGTAATTGGGGGTGAATTACTGGTAGGTGCCTTGGGCGAACGCTATGCCACTCTGGAGGCTACCGGTACCTGGCGCAAGGTTGGGGAAGATTTAAAAATGAACGTACTTACTGGGGCAGGCCTCCTTGGGAAGTTGACGTCCAGATCTGCTTTTATGCCCAATATGATGGAGCTGCAGTATATTGGCCACGCCCATAGGAACGGCAAGAGTCTCAACATGAACGATTTTGTTAAGCCTTTCGAAATTATTCCTTTTAAAACTCCTGTCATACTTTTTGTGGGTACTTCCATGTCAGCCGGAAAAACTACTTCCGCCAGGATCGTTACCCATATCTTTAAATCGGCGGGATACAAGGTGGTGGGTGCCAAACTCACTGGAGCCGGACGCTATAAGGATATAATGGCCATTAAGGATGTGGGCGCGGACGCGGTGATGGACTTTGTAGACGTGGGGCTCCCCTCTTCCATTTATCCCCGGGATGCCTTTAAAGAAAAATTAGATCAACTCCTGAGTATGATAGAATATGAACTTGCCGATGTGGCGATAATTGAGATAGGGGCCTCTCCCTTGGAACCTTATAATGGGGATTTGGCTATCGATGCTTTACGGGAGCAAATTAAATGCATCATTCTTGCAGCTTCCGATCCCTATGCGGTACATGGCCTTATGAAGGCTTTTGATCTGGTACCGGACATAGTAACAGGAATTGCATCCAATACCCTGGCCGGTAAGGAAATGGTGGAGAAACTGTGTAAGGTAAAAGCCTTAAATATTATAGATGCTTCAACTACGAAGGAACTTAAAAGTATTCTATCCGAAAAAACCGGTTTCGCATTATAGGCAAAATGGCCGTTCAGCAAGTACAGTTGAGCTTTCCAGACCCCGCCATCCTCATTTATTAGAAAAGACTACAGAGTTACATATACTATACGGCAACTTCTTAAAGTTTGGAAGCCGTTTTTTCCAAAATGGCCCTAACGCGATGTTTAAGTACTTCGGGCTCAATAATCTCGGCATAATCTCCAAACATGAGATACCACCTAGGAAATCCTTGTTCCACATTCGAAGTCATAAATGTCATTTCTACTTGGTTGCCCCTCACCTTTTCGGAAATAAAGCCGTAGTGTTTCCTATCGCCATTAATAAACCTAGCGATATTTTTATCCACCAGTATTCTTACCTTGGTTTTTTGAACATTGTGATCCTTACTCAAATGCTCATCCAAACTACCATGTTCTGCGGTAAAGGAAAGAGCAGTTCTTGCAATGCCCAGCATCCTGTCCGTTCTAAACTGTCTGTAATCATTTCTATAGTGACAATATCCCAAAACATACCAAAAGTTATTTTCATGAAATAATCCTACAGGTTCAATATGCCGATCTGAAGGGTGTTCGCTCTGCATGGAGTGATATCTTAAATATACCTGCTTTTTTTCAGCTATACTTTCAAAAAGAATTTCAAGTGCGTTCGGCAAGTCTTCATTGAACAACTGTTGTGATGGGTCTACAGATATTTGGGATTCCAAGGCAGTAATCCAATCCTTTTCACTTCCCCTTAAAACCGCCTTCAGTTTGAACATAGCGGATTGATGGTAGCTCCCAAGGGACTTGTCCACAAATTTTTGCATTAGTTTTTCAGCGGCCACAAAGCTCCCTGCTTCCTTACGGGTAAACATGACCGGTGGTAACCGATAGCCTTCCATAATGGAATAGCCAACTCCTGCTTCACTGATGATGGGTACACCGGAGGCTTCCAGGGTTCTAATATCCCTATAAATTGTGCGCAAACTTACCTCAAATCGGTCCGCCAACTCCTGCGCCTTCACTATACGCTTGGATTGTAATTGCACTAAGATCGATACTATACGATCAAAACGATTTACCGTATCTCTACCCATAATTGCCCGACATATATCCCAAAGATATGACTTCAAATAAAAGAATAATTCAAAAATTGACTTTGTTTTGTCCACATGGTTACTGCATTAGCTATGTTAGAATATCACATACCGATATTTTCAAAATCAGTTTACAAATGAAAGGAGGTCAGGTGACAACCGTATGTCAACATTGGTTTTTAAATTTATATGCAAACATGTAACAAATTGATATTGAAGTAATTACTTTTCTATTTTAATTAATTTTTTACTACTGACATAGGGCTGTCACCACCCATATTTAATTTTGACCATGAAATTAATAATCACTAAAAATTTGGAACTATGCACACTACATTGAACAAGACCCCACAGGTTATTTCATCGCAAGAATTGTTGGATCATTGGCAAGGACATAGGGCACTGACAAGGAGAGCTATCGAAGCATTTCCTGAAGAGGCCTTTTTTAGCCATACTATTGGGGGTATGCGAACATTTGCCGAAATGGTTATGGAACTATTGGGGATTGCAGCACCCGGTATAAGGGAAATTGCCACCGGAATCTCAGCTCCTCTTAACGAACATTTGGAACACGGTAATAAAAAGGACAGACTACTGGAACTTTGGGATAGGACTACCGCAGAAATCAATACCTATTGGTCGCAAATCAAGGAAGAGCAATTTCAACAAAACATCAAAATCTTTGGTCAGTATGATGGTACGGTGATGTCTTCCATCCTATACTTTATAGACAATGAAATTCACCATCGAGGACAAGCTTACGTTTATCTAAGATCCTTGGGAATAGAACCACCTGCCTTTTACGAACGTTAATTGAATTGAAACATGAAAGAAGTATTGGTATTTAGGACATCAATAAACAGTAAACGGGAAGTGAATGTCTTGAAACCAGGGTTGAACAGATTGATTGCCAAAGATGGCTACTGGAATTTTGATCTGGAGGATTGCGACAATATCCTCCGGGTCGAAACCCCAATGGTCACGGCAACTTCCATAACTGGTCTCTTGAACAATCATGGTTTCTTTTGTGAGGAACTGCATTGATTAAGGGAAGTTGGATTTTTTTGATTGCTTAGGAGTTGTATCCGGTTGTGTAGGCAGATTAACAGACTGTCCTTTCGGGTTCCCGATATAGCTTTAGGAAGAGAAGTCGCAAATATTGGGCGTGCAGTTCAGTAATGGTAATTCTTAGTCTTTCCATTTTTAGAGACGGGCTATAACCCAGTATTACTCCGGACTAAGAAACTTAGGAGCTTTACGATGTTTGGTTCCTTGTTCGTAGGCATAGGCTATTTCCAATAGAACGGGCTCACTCCAGGCGCTGCCAAAAAAAGATATTCCAACAGGTAACTCATCAACGAAGCCCATAGGTACCGTTATATTGGGGTAACCAGCTCTTGCTGCGGGAGAAGAACTTCCCAACTGAAAGCTATCTCCATTTATTAGATCAGTTTTCCAGGCTGGGCTTCCTGTGGGTGCTATTATGGCATCCAGATGATGTAGATTCATAATCCTATCTATTCCTTCTTCCCTACTCCCTTTCAGCATGTTGGCCAAAGCTTCCTGGTAAGCTTCATCGTTTAGGTCCCCTTTTTCCTGGGCCATTTCCAGGTATTTCTGATTATAAAATTTTAATTCTATGGAATCCTTTCGATTAAATGCGATAAGCTCTTCTAAACTTTTGATAGCTGCATTAGGTCCCAGGGATCGGAAATACTTGTTCAATCCGTCTTTGTATTCATATAGCATAACTTGAAATGAATAACCACCAACGTCGGCACTTGATATCTCATTTATATTAATGATTTCTGCACCCTGACGCTTCATAAAATCTACGGCTTTAGACATCAAGGTATCCACTTTATAATTTTTGCCCAGCGGTGTTTGGTAGAAGCCAATCCGCTTACCTCTTAATCCGTCCTCTTTGAGGAATTGTGTATAGTCCTTATAAAATTTCTCTTGGCTTGCCAGTGTTTTTTCATCGGCCGGGTCAATCCCTGTGAGTACTCCCAAACAAATGGCAGCGTCCGTTACAGTCCGAGCCATTGGTCCGGGGGTATCTTGGGTGTAGGAGATGGGAATTACTCCAGAGCGGCTAACAAGGCCCACCGTTGGCTTAATGCCTACGATGCCATTGCTGTTGGAAGGACAGACAATGGAGCCATTGGTTTCAGTGCCTATGGCCAACATGCTGAGATTAGCAGAAACGGCAACGGCAGAACCGGAGCTTGAGCCACAAGGATTACGATCTAAAACGTAGGGATTTTTGGTTTGCCCATTAACACCACTCCAACCACTGGAAGATAGTTCCCCTCGGAAATTGGCCCACTCGCTCAAATTGGCTTTTCCTAATATAAGTGCTCCCGCTTCTTTCAACTGTTTGGCAACATGGCTATCCTGTAAGGGGTAAGAATTGAGAAGGGCCCTGGACCCTGCAGTGGTCGCCATTTTATCATGGGTGTCTATATTATCCTTTAGTAAGATGGGGATACCATGCAGCGGTCCTCTGATGTTTCCCTGAGCCATCTCCAAATCTAACTGTTCCGCATTTTTAATGGCGTCAGGATTTATTTGAATTATAGAATTAAGCGCGGGGCCACTTCTATCGATCTCTTCAATCCTTTTTAAATAGGCTTTCACCACCCCCTTGACGGTGTAGGTTCCGTCCTTATATCCCTGTTGTAATTCAGGGATGCCTAATTCCATAAATCCAAAATCTTCAGTGGCAACAGCCTGTTTTTTTTCTGGTGGAGCCTGACAAGACAGCTGTAGGAGCAAGAGAATGAAAAGGATATTTTTGAACTTGTTGGAGAAGATATTACTCATAGTATTCATTATTTGTTAATGTCTGATGCTACTACAGTGCAGGAGTAAACTAGCGTTTGCTTTTAGCCAAGAACATAGTGAAATCTTTTGCTTTTGTTTTTTCATTTTTACAGTCCAACCTTTTAGGGTTTTAGTGTAATCCGTACCAAGACGCCAATAAAGCCAGCAAGTCACTGTGGGCAAGTAGGGTCTAATTTAGTATAAATATTGGAATTCCTACAATTTTAAAGGGAGACTCATTATCAATGTTATAAACATTGAGGTAGTGCTGGGTGTTTATTGGTGGTGGTTGGTTTAATTACCACTTCTACCCTACTTAAATTTTATTGGACCAAAAGCCTAATTTCGAAACAATTTTTCTTCGTTTCTCTACGAAGAACCACTCAATTTGACGACTTTTTGATTTTCAAGTTTTGAAATCAACCTCCAGAATCTATAGAAGTACCTATAGTTACTCTACTATCTTTTATACAAAAAAACGAACCCCCAACTAATGTTGAGGGTTTTGCAAAATTATTATGTTAGTATTAATAAAACCTGCTGTAGTCAGATCTTCTGCGTTCTTTAAACCTTGAAATATCAAAGACTAAAAACAATTCCAGGGAATTGGGAATATATTGCTTGGCCTCCCCACCAAAGGGTAATCTATAGTTAAGCCCAAATTCAAATGTTTCCAAGGTAAGACTTGTGGCAAAACCTATTTCGGAAAATGAGGCATTCTCCAAATAGCTGAGATGTTCATTTATACCAATGCTAAAGTTGCCCAGGGTAACATCCTGATAAAAATCCAGTCTAGTATTTGGGCCTTGTATAGTCACTGCATTAAATAAGTATAAATAGGAATGCTCCGGTAATTTGGCCTGTCCGTATTTATTAATATCCATTTCATATCCAAACTGCCCGGATATCAGCATGTTTAAATTCACATTATTTTCGCTTTGTTTGGATGATATTCTTGGCTGGTTCAAATGCTTAAGTGACAGTCCAAAAAGTGTATTGATATCGTTATGGATCAAAACGGAGGCACCCATATCCAAATAGCCAACATTTTCAGAGGCTGTAATGGGATCTATAGTATTGGCACTAATTTGCCCGGTAAATATGTTTATTTGATCCTGAAAGGTAAGATTGTTAAAATCGTACCTGTAATTGCTATACGCCGCAGTAATTCCGGGATATAGGATCCAATCGTTCTTTAAAACCAATTTGTACATATAGCTCAATGCCGCAGAAGTATAATTAAACCCTGAATTGTTCAGGTTATTATTGAACAGATCTACGCCCAGTTGAAAATTGTATTCTTCAAAGGCCGTTGAGCCAAAGGCATATTTATGCTGGGATTGGTTTCCTTGACTTTGACTGGCAAATTCGGCCAAGACTCCTATCCTGGTCTTATCTTTAAAAGCATGAAAACTGGGATTTAAGGAAGCCGGCACCTTGCTTAGGTTGTTCACAAATTTTTCCTGAGCGTTGGCCCCCAACGTAATAAGAACAATTAGTAGGGTTATTAGATTAAGTTTCTTCATCTCTATCTTAATATTGAGGCTTCGCCAGTTTTGGTTATTTGGTTGTTGTCTTTCGTTGTTCCTACAAACAGATATCTGAAGGAAGTGTTTTTGTAAGGTTTTCCCGAACTGTAATTGCCGTTCCAACCCCAATTTACGGGCATTGAATCATAGTCATAGGCCACGCTATACACCAAAGAGCCCCACATATCATAAATTTGAAAGGTAAACGAGGCCATCCCGGTAAATTCGCCTTGGAAGTAATCGTTTATTCCATCCGCATTGGCAGAGAATACATTAGGGAACATTACGTCATAACCGTTACCCACCTGCACGTCCTGTTGAACAGTTTTACTACAACCTTCCTCATTATATAAAGTTAGGGTGGTAGTAAAAATGCCAGGATAACTATATTTATGAACGGTCATAATACCGTCCACATCCGGATCAATGTTAATTATGGGACTTCCATCTCCAAAATCCCATGAAGCATTGCCATAACCTGCCTCACTGGTTATACTGAACCGAATATCTTCCTTGGCCATCAATAGGCCTGTAATTTCATATTCGTCCGAGGTATATGCAAATGTCGGATCCGTTACCCCTGAACTGATAGGCATTGTAATTCCACATCCTTGATCATTTACTACATTAAGGGTAGCGTTATCCAACGGATTTCCAATTTGAACAGAGTAAGTATTGGTACCTGTTTTTACGGATGGCACTAGGGCGCCTTCATAGTAAAAACTTAAATCTCCAGGTTGACTATTGAAAACCGATACCGAAATACTTCCGGGATTGCCCAAACAAAGTGACTGATCCAGAAAAGGTCCGTCTATGAGCTGAAGCGATTCTGCTTTATTAATGGTAATGATCTCCTGGTAATAATAGGCAGGATCGGCATTGGTACAACCATTTATGTTACTTGTAATGGTAAGTCGCAATCTTCCTTCCTCCAATCCATTCAATTGTGTAATATTCTGACCAAAAGGAGTAAACACTGGGTCAGGATTATTCGCTGTACCAGCCGTTTCTTTTTCCCATGTAATACTATACGGTCTTAGACCACCGCTTACTGTAATGGAAATGGCACCGTCATTGGTAGCACCACAGCTTACCGGAGTTATTGTCCTGTTAACAACAATTGGTGTATAAGTGGTATTAAAAGTAAACTCGATTTCTTCTGATGAACAGTCATTACTGTCGGTAATCGTCAACCAATAAGAACCTGGCACCGCATCAAAACTGGTAATGTCCTGGGCCACAAAGTTATTGGGACCTCTCCAGTCATAAAAGTAATACGGGTTGTTATTTCCATCCATAAACGGCTTTCCACCAGAAATCAAATTGGTATTCAAACTAAAGGCGTAATCTGTTTCACATGGCGCAAGAGTATAGGATTTGGCTCCCGTATAATCCATGGCCTCATAACTATCCATGGTAAACGTTTGTACAACACATTGGTTGGCATCGGTTACCTCTATAACATGACTGTTATTGGAAAGCGAGCTTATTGTGGTTTGGGTATTGGTGAATATTACAGGAGTTCCACCGTCCAAAGTATACTGAAAAGGTGATGTACCTCCCTGAACCCTAAAAGTAAAATCCCTTCCGGTACTGGCATCCACACAAGTGGTGCTGCCACTAGTTACCTCTGTGGCACTAAATACGGTCGGAGCCGTAATAACAAACGTCTGTCTAACGGTACATGGTGTATTGGCATCACTATTGGTATCAATAATTACCACTTCGTAGCTACCTCCACCCAGATTGGTAAGACTGGTGTTGTTGGTAGAATAACTTGTTCCGTTTTTGTACCAGTTTATTTGTAATTGGCTGCTAGGATCAGAACTTATCTGTATGCTAATTTCAGCATTGGCATCACCGGCACATTGTAACTGCTGGTTGATTACCTGAACGCTACTGATTTCCAATTGGGCTTTTGAAGCCACATTCGCAGTATAGGTTGTAGAACAACCAAGTTGGTCCGTTACGGATAGTACATATACCCCAGGTGCCAAGTTGGAAATATTTTCGGTGGTAAAGTTGGCATTATTGGGGCCTGTCCAGCTAAAGTTATAAGGAGGATATCCCCCTGTTACTGTTGTAGCTCCAATGTTTAAACTAATGCTACCATCATTTTGACCATAACAAGTGGCATTATCCACTACTACGGATGCCTGATCAAATTGTAGCCCCATGGGCAAGGTTACTGATTGCGATTCCTGTATTCCACAAGAGGCATCCTGTACACTTATGTTGTAAGTAGCTCCACCAGTTAAATTGGTGTAGGTAATATTTGGATTGTTGGATGTCTGTACCAATGTTGTACCGTTGGGCCTTGTAAGCGTAAAGGTGAAAGGCGCAATGCCTCCAGTGCTATAGGCTGTAATGGCCGTATTACAGGTATCCCCAATATTCAAGGTCAATACCTCGGGTTCCGATACTATAAACGGCGACGATGTGGTTCCGCAGAATTCATTGTACACTGTTAATTGGTAGGCTCCAGCCGTAAGATTGCTTATGCTCAAAGTAGAAGCCGTAAAGCTGTTATCCCCAATTTTGGACCAAACATAAGTATTGGCCACGGAATTAGGTTGTGTTACTACATTGGTGGCACTGGCATTTGGATCACTTCCGGTACTTATATATGCCGTAAATCCGATTCCGGCTATCTTAGCAGTCAATATAATTTCATTGAAATTGGTGGTTGCTACTACCGGACTTAAATTAGGACCTGTTGCAGCATTTATTTTTTGGGCAAGGGCAGCAGCTACCTCATTATTGTCCTGCGGCTGATTAACGCCGTTCAGGGTAACTTGGTGATCATAGACCTTACTGTCGATAATGATACTATATGTATTGCCTAAAGTTGGAGTGCCGAAAAGCGAAATTGTATTGATTTGCTTCTGGGCCGTATTACCTCCAGTGATTCTTCCGTTAGGTATTACAATACTTCCATCATTTCCTCCATTACAGCTCACATTGGTGATGTCGTTGTCAATGATGGCATCATTGTCTATAATGGCATAAGGGATTACAGTTACAATTTTCGGCGAAGTTTCATCCGCACAGGCCACACCGTTCAATGTACTGGTAACCACTCTTTTAAAGTAGGTAGAAGTAGTAAGGGTACTTGGCGGGGTATAATTTGGCTGCGTGGCACCGGCTACGGCAGTATAAGTTTGATTGTCAGGGGAAGACCACCACTGGTATGTCAACACACCTGCACCAGTGGCCGATTCCTGTTCCACAATGGCCAAAGGCTGACTTCCCTCACAAACCGATTGATTGTCCGTTATTTTTCCTGCATAAACCGAGTTTAAAGTCACTTTTACTGCGTTGGATTCTACAATACAAGTCTGATCTACCAAACTGGTTCTGGTAATAGTCCGCTTATAATACATAGTAGTTGTTGGGACCGGAGGTGTATAGGAAGCAGAATGCACAGCGATATCTGTCCACGTTGTACCATTTGGCGAGGAATACCAGTCATAGGTTTGGTCCACAAAGGTGCTGCCACCGGTTACGGTCAAGGATCCCGGTACAACCCCTTCACAAATGGTTTGATCGTTTACTAGGGTTCCGGGCAATAATTGCTCAGTAACCTGTACAACAATAGTATTACTATCTTCCGTACAAACTACACTGTTAAGGGTGGAAGATGTTGTCCTCTTAAAATAGGTCGTTGGATAATTACCTGCCTGTGGGTCATAAGTGCTGTTTACGGCTCCATTGATCATGCCCCAGTTACTGTTATCCACTGAAGAGTACCATTGATATTTTAATACTCCCTCTGCAGTTCCGTCTACGGTATTTCCCAGGATAGCCGGATCTTCCCCGTAGCATATTTTTTGATCGCCTGAAATAGTACCAGCGTCCACATCATTGACAAAAATTCTAATTACATTACTCGGAGTATAGGATGGCTCGCAGGGAATACCGTCGACAGTAGCTAGGTAATCCCTCCTATAATATTTATCGGCGGTAAAGGCCGTTCCGGGGGTATAGGTTTCACTAGTTGCTCCAATAATTTCAGTGAAGGTAGATCCATCATTGGATTCGTACCATCTAAAAGCCAAATAAGGCAATCCTTCTATGGCGCTGGGGTTGCCAAGGGTCGGGGCCATGGTATTATAACAGATGGTAATATTGTTGCCAATATTGTCCGCTTGTGGCACCAAAACCGTTACGGGGTTGCTGTCCACTACACATTCTACCCCGGAAATATCCGTGCTTGTGGTAGTTCTAATATAGGTTGTTGTATTTATGATATTGGTCGGGTCGTAACTAGTGCCGGTAGCACCAACAATCTCTACGCCATTGGCATACCATTGGTAGGTTAAGGTCTGTCCTGTAGAAGGGGTCAACTCTTGAATTAAGCTAGGATCATCCCCGCTACAAACTACCTCTTCATTGGTTCCATTGCTACCGTTCGCATGAGTTGTACCTATAGTACCTCCCGTGGCATTTCCACCGTTTATGATTTCCAATACGTTACTGGTTACCGTACAGGATAGACCATTTAAGGTAGAAGTGGTAATTCTTCTATAGTAATTATCCTGTGTTACCGAAGGCGGGTCATAGGTAGCTGCGGTAGCTCCTGCAATGTCTGAATATGAAACATTATCACTGGAAATCTGCCATTGGTAGCTTACAGTTCCTGAGGCAATCAATTGAAAATTAGTACTAAATGGTTGTGGATCTCCACCATTACATACTTCCGTACTTCCGGTTGCCCCGGAAGAAAAAGTGACTCTATGGCTGGGTGCATTGTCAAATTTATTTACGTAGATTATAACCGGAGTGGTTATGGCTTCGCAAGTGACGCTTTGCAATGTTGAAATAGCCTTTCTTCTATAGTAGGTTTGTAGATCCCCATTATTTACTGGGGTATAGGTAGCTTGATTGGTATTGGCAATATCGGCCCAAGTACTCCCATCTGGGGAACTCTGCCAGGTATAGCTTATAGCACCGTTGGAACTTGCATCGGCGGAACTGGTAATCGGTGCCACGTTGCTGGATCCGCAAACGGTTTGGGTTTGTGAAATAGACCCTTCGTTTAAGGTGATTAGGGTAACCAAGGTTGGAAGACTTGAGGCCTCACAAGTATTACCGTTATTGGTGTTGGTAACGTTTCTCCTAAAATAGGTCGATGTTGCCAATCCTGTGGAAAAACTTAGGCTTTCACCAGTTTCCCCGCTCATCACGGTGTAATTGACATTATCTGTGGACGAATACCATTGAAAATTAATCCCTGTACCTGCAGGCGTACCGTTGGAAACTGTAATGGTTGATGGGGTATCACCTTCACAAATGGCTTGGTCTGCAGACCCTTCCCCTCCAGAAATGGCTCCGGCTACAGTGATAGTAACTTCATTGGTGTATCCAGTACACACCTTACCGTTTAAGGTGGTGGTGTTCAATCGTCTATATTTGGTAGACGTTGCCAGTACGCCAGGAGTATAAGTAGACCCTGTGGCGGAAGCTATCGGGCTCCAGCTTACCCCATTGTCTGTCGAGGATTCCCATGCATAGGTTAGATTGCCGGCGGCGGTCGTATTTGCTATATTAATAATGGTGCTGGGTGCTTGTCCTGCACAAACATTCTGATCATTGCCAATTGTACCTACATTTAGGCTGTTTACAAAAACAGTGCTTACAGTAGAATTTTGGAAACATACTTTGGCATTATTGGAAACTATGGTTTGTCTTCTATATCTTGTGGTAACAGATGGTGCCCCGGCAAAATTAAATACTGCATTGGTTTCCCCGCTAATATTTGTAAAACTCCCTGTGGTTGCCGATTGCCATTGGTAGCTAATGTTGGGACCTGCTGCTGTGGCATTGTTAATAGTTATTGCATTGGGTGTTTCTCCTGCACAAATAGTCTGGTCGGCACTTGCCGTTCCTCCGTTAATTTGACCAAGAACAGTAATTTCTATTTCATTGGTATAGTCCGAACATGTGTAACCGTTTAAAAGTATGTTGTCCTGTCTTCTAAAGGTCGTGGTCTGGGTTAGCGCACTTGGCTGGTAGTCTGCATTATTGGCTCCAGAAATTGCGGCCCATGTACTCCCATCAAATCGCTCCCATTGGTATGAAATTGTACCTGTACCCGAAGCATTGGTATCCGATGTTATGGCACTTGGAGCTTCATTGTAACAAACAGTTTCAGCGCCCGTAATACTTCCTACCGCAAAATTGGTATAAGTAATGGTGGCCACTGTACTAATACCTTGGCAACTTGCGCCAGAAACAGTTGTAACTCTTCTAAATTGCTCTACTCCAGGATTTAGGTTGGCACTGGCATTGTAATTGCTCTGCGTGGCGCCACTTATGTTTACCCAGTTACTGCCATCGTATTTCTGCCATTGATAGCTTCCATTGTTTTCGCCATTGTTTATCGTCAACAATTGCAATTCGCTTAATGAACATATATTTTGATTGGTGGCTGTACCTCCCAATACGGCGGAATTTACAATTATGGAAACTGCCGGGGTTTCCTTAAAACAACTAAATCCGTTTAAAACATTGGTAACCCTTCTTTTGAAAGAAGTGGTTTTGGATAAAGCGCTAGGTTGATAAAAATTATCCGTTGCTCCTGGAATTATATCCCATGGACCTGAATCGTTTTTATACCATTGGTAGGTTGTAGTTCCAGCAGGGGTGACTGCCACATCCCCAGCGGTGCTTAATTGCTCCGGAATTTGGGTGGCACAAACGTTTTGGCCTGTTCCTTCTGTTATGCTACCGGCATATAATTCATTTACGGTAATAGTTGCTACCGTGCTGATTTGCGTACATGTTTCCCCATTTAATGTAAATGTAGTTGCACGGCGGTACCTGCTTACTCCATTTGGGAAGGATGGCTTATCTACCACCAAAATTTCGGTGTTGGAATTTGCAATGGCCGTCCAGGTTCCGTTAACATCTTTTTCCCATTCAAAGGTTCTGGTTTGGGTGATATTGGAACCTGTAATACTTATGTTCTGTACATCGTTGATGGCACAAACCTGTTGATTAACCCCTGTGCCTCCAGTAAGAGCGGTGAAAGAAACATTGGCTAGGGTCTGATTGTCGGCAAGTCCGTTCACCATATTGGTATTACCTGCCAATACATATCTTAGAGTACCGTTTGTTGTGGTTGAACCAGGGATAAGTTGGATTCTTACATTTTCTATGGTAAATACATCCAAAGAACCTTGGGCGTTAGTGGTCATGGTAACTTCCAATCTGGAGGCATTACCAGAGTCTTGGGCTACGGATGCGCTGGTAATATCGGTACCTGTCTCGGTAAAGGCAGTTGCCCTTATTTCAAAATTGGAAGGGGCTTCAATGTAGAAGGTGAAGGTACCCGTACCGAAATCGGTGGCCAGGGTTTCGGACAGCACTAGATTTCCTAAATTTAGTTCGGTCTGTGGTAGGTTACTGCCACAGGAATTGAAATTTGTATTCTGCACACTGGTAGTAACCTGAGCGGTACTATACCAAGCATTAAAACTAAACAACAAGATTAGCAGCAGTAGTTTTTTGGTCGATTGTATCATGATTTTGCCCCTTTATTTTATAATCGAAGTGAAATAATACTCAATTAATCCACTTTGTAGGAAAGACCCTATAACGAGAGATTGCTTGGATATATTGCGGTTATTTATACCCATTAATACCTATAATAATGGTTTTGTTGTGAAACTGCATTTTATTGTGGTGTACGGCAGGTATGGACAATGAATAGTGTAGAAATTCGGCCCGGAAAAAGGGACTTAAAAATGGGTTTTAAATACCGCTGTTGAGCGTGTAAAAAACCATGTCCTTACATGTGTTTTTTGTAATGGAAAGTAAATAATAATCGTGTGAAAAAATAGATTGGCTATATTCCTGAATTTGGTTAATTGTTGATTCCAGAATAACTTGAAACTTTGCTGAGCACGTATTTACCATAGTATATTAATGTTCATTACAAAGATTTAATTTATTAATATGATAGTATAAAGAATTCCTTAGTGAAGATTCGTATTTTTACTATTCAAAATGGAAATAATGTTATCCAAAGTGGTCACCAATAAACATTATCTGTTTTTCTTGGTTGTTGCATTGGCTATATTGCTGGCAGGTGTTGGTTCTTATGGATTTACTGAGACCAGTGAAGCTAGATACGCCGAAATCAGTAAGGAAATGCTAAGTTCCAAGGACTATCTCAATCCAAAGCTTCTCGGTATTTTTCACTTTCATAAGCCACCCATAACTTATTATATCACCACTTTGGGCTACCGTATTTTTGGGATCAATGAGTTTGGTGCCAGGTTCTTTCTTCAAATAGCCATTGTGCTTCAAATGGCATTGGTCTATGGTATGGCTCGTTTGCTTTTTAATGACAGAAAAATAGCTATTGCTTCCGGTCTTGTATATTTTGCTATGCCCTTAGTACTGATTTCTAGTCGCAACTTAACAACAGATGCCTACCTCACTACTTTTATACTTGGGTCCCTTTACTGCTGGCAGTACTATACTACCAAGGGCAAAATAGTTGGTGTTTATATATTTTATCTATTGGTGGCATTGGCCTTGCTAACCAAAGGACCTGTAGCACTTTTGTTTATTCTGACCTATATTATAGTTTATAAGGCAATATTCAAGCGAAATTCAAAAATCAGTATACATCATATCTTGGGATTTGGGTTATGTCTTTTTCTTGCTTCAAGCTGGTATATTTTGGTAGTTATAAACAATACTGGCTTATGGGATTATTTTGTAACGGATCAACTTATATCACGGATAACATCGCATTCCTTTAATCGCTCCAAGCCTTTTTGGTTTTATATTCCTTTAATTATTGGTCTTACACTTCCGTGGTGGTGGATTATTTCCCGAAATTTTAAAAGAAAGGCCAGTATATTCCTGAATTTTGGAAGGGAAGAACGGTTATTGTTGATTTCAAGTGTTTTTCTTTTCTTGATTTTTTCGGTCTTCAGAACTAAAATGGTGCTGTATATTCTTCCCATGTTTTGGATGTTGGCCATATTAATTGCTGTACAATTGTATAAGGTTAGTGTATCTATTCTCAATACCTTGAGCCTGGCCTATACAGTTTTGATGAGTTGTTTGTTCTTGGGGATACTTGGATTTTGGCTCTGGAAGCCCCAATTTATCCATATTTCCAACGCAACATTAGTAATTGGTATTGTTTTGGTGATCCTCTTTGTGTCCTTATTTTTTTACGTAGATAACAATGTGCCGGAAAAACCGGCTTTATTGGGAGCAAGTTTTGGTGCGGCCTTAATTTTATTATCAACTTCTATAATGGCCCACAACGGTTCAACTTTCAACTCTACCAAAGAAATGATCGGTTTCATCAATAATGTCACCCCAAAAGAAAACAAGACTATTGCTGTTTATGATTATCTTCTATCTTCCATACCGATGTATTCTGGGAACAATCCGATCACTTTAAAATTAAGGAACAACACCACAAATCGGGAAGTACAGTTTCAAAAGGATGAAGAATGGAAAGATGACCTTTGGGATATAAATGATGATGTAATGGTCACACGTCTGGATTCGCTCTCCTATAGTACCAACACATATCTAATTATTAATAAAAAAAGGGGTTTTAAGGACGACTTAAAATACTTGGAACCACACTTCAAAAATCGGCAAGAATTTGTAAAATGGTTGGTATTATACAATAAATAATAGGCTGTAAATCCAAGTGTGACTACCCGGCACTAGGTAGTAACCACTGTAGTGGGGTTAGACATCATAATATTTCCTTAATCTACTAACCAACTTTTTAATAGTGCCTATTCACATATGATGGCTTTGCAGCCATTACAATATTTGCAGTTTCATTTTCTTAAAATCGGATTTTGGAGCGGCACAAACAGGACAGCAGTAATCCCCACTAAGGTCTGCAAATGGAGTTCCAACGGCGACCTGCGATTTGGCATCACCATAGGTCTCATCATAAACGGTGAAACAGGAACTACATTGATACACTTCCTTTAATATGTCCACATTCGTATTCTTCGGAGCTTCCTTTTTGGCCACGGCCCTTCCCAATTGATCAAAATAATGTTTGCTCAGTTCCATTAACAGACCTGGTAACTCTATCTTATCCACGTCCTGGGCATATACTTGATATTCTTGGGTATTGGGATCAAAATTTTTAAAATGCAATACGTTGTAGGTAGGCCTTACCGAAAAATCCTTTACTATGGTTGGTGGGGTATTCTTTTCAATAATAACAGAAGAAAAATGAGTGCGCTTCCCCGTTTCATTGCTTATTCCAAAGGTTAGTCCGTAGGTGCTGATATCGTTCTGATCAAAACTTAGCACCAAGAATTTTTTCAATTCCAGTGCTTCCATATCATCCACCGGTAGGTGCCAGTTCATTTCCAATTGGGAGTGGCGAATATTGATCCCTTTTTGTCCTAGGAAACGTTCCAGTTCGGGCCTGCTGGAGCTTTTTATTCCCTTTATAATAAATGACTTCCACGGCGTAATGCATATTTTCCCAATGCTATTGTCCAGACAAAAGCCACATAATTTTTTTAGAAAATCGAGATCGTATCTATTGTTTCGCCAATAAAGTCCCAGCCAGTATTGATCCAGGCCCATTCTGTTCATTCCTTCGTAATAAGGAAATTTAATGTAAGGAACCACCAGCTCCCGTTCAATGGTTCTATTATTGGTATCCAATTTTTTATTGAGAATAAAAAATAGTTCGTCTATATCCGCTACATCCTGGTATATTTCCTCAATAGCCTTGGCTACGGTATGGATGTCCCAACTATAAATTAAGACAGGGTAGTAAACAGATTTTGTCCAGTGCGGAAGTTTAATGTTCAGGTACCAATAATCCTCACTATCCGAAGCAATAAAGTTAAGGTTGCCATTAAAAATTGGAACCAAACGTTGCTTAGGGTCGGTGATGTTTATTTTTAATTTGGGCAGATAATCAAAACCCTCCAAAATGTATAAATAAGTAGAACCCTTGAGCCAGTTGGTCATATCAAAAATATCTGCTGACACATAGGACGTTACTATATTTTGGTAACTTCTATCGCTAACAATATCGGTGTTGAATTTTGATATTTGCTCCAATTGTTCCTCCTTGGCATTTTGCAATGGGAACAATAGATCTTGCCGCGATCCAAAAAATACTTCTTTCAGCCCCCCTGCTTCCAACATGGCAATGATATCCTTTAATTCCCCAGGAGAAGTTACTCCTCCCTTGATCAATATTCGGTGTAAATCATCATTCATAGCGATATATTTTATGTGGTAACTGTTTGTAATTGTTTGCGTAAAATATCCTGTATTTCAGGTTTACAACTTCCGCAGCCAAGCCCTGCTCCAGTTTCTGAGCACAGTTTTGAGAAGTCTTCACATCCAGTATTGATTGTTTCAATTAGATTGCCCTCTCCGACCTGACTGCAGGAGCATACCAATTTTCCTTTTAAAGGGACAGAATTTGATTGCCCTCTAAGTAGCTCGTTCCGTTTTTCCGATAGTTCAATTTCTTCCTCAATTAATCTTTTAAATTCGGCAAACTCGTTTTTATCTCCCATTAGGATAGCACCTTTTAGGGTATCATCCTTTACTATACATTTTTTGTAGTATTTCTTGCTGACATCCATTAGGATAATTTCCTCATAGCTATTGTCATCCAGAGGGGCATTCACCATACCCAGACTACAGAGGTCCAGATTTTCGAACTTTAAAATATTCATGAGGATAGATCCATTATAAATACTGCTAAAGTCGCCCAAAATATATTTTGCCGCTGTATCGGCCTGTTGCTCGGCGGCCGATGTTATCCCAAAAAGGGCATTTCTAAATTCTGCAATTTCACCAAGGGCAAAAATATTTGGATCACTGGTCTGTAAATATTCATTGACTACCACTCCCCTGCCTGTTTTAAGGTCGGAATGCTTTGCCAACTCAATATTGGGACGGGTACCAATAGCGTAAACAATGGCATTACATTTTATGGTCCTTCCTGTTTTTAGGGTAATTGAAAGGGAGTTTTTGTCATCCCTTTCCTCGAATACGGTACTTACTTCATTATCAAAATAAACTTTAATCCCGCGGTCGCTTACATCCTCGGCCAACAGTCGACTTGCAATTCTATCCAACTGTCTTTCCATTAATCTAGGGGCACGTTGAATGATACTTATATTAACATTTCTGTTCTTAAGCGCAGCCGCCAACTCCAATCCCAGAAGTCCACCTCCCACAATTACCACATGTTGCTCTTCTGAGGGAAGGCCGGTATCCTCTAAATATTTTCGTAATTTATCGGCATCCCCACGCTCTCTCATCGTAAAACGACCTGGCATGTTTATTTGTACTTCACTTGGTACAAAGGCCCTACTTCCTGTAGCCATTACAAGTATATCATAGGCGTGCTCAAAACCATCATCGTCCATGACGGTTTTATTTTTCCTATCTATTTGGGTTACCCCTAAACCTGAATGTAGGGTAATATCCAATTTTTCGAGCTCGCCTTTTTTTAGTTTTTCCAGAGCTTCCCATGAGAGTTCCTCACTCACATATTCTGGGAGTAATACCCTATTGTAAAAAGGGTCTTTTTCCTTGGAGAAGACATGAAGCTCATCGGTTTCATTTTTTTCCCTATAGGTCTGGATAAATCTATAAGCCGCTGCTCCGGCCCCGATAATCAGAATTTTCTGTTTCGGCTTTACATACTTGGCCACCTCTACGGCACAATACTTAAAATCCGGTTCCTTGGATACCGGATCAACTAGGTCATTGGTCAAGTTATTTGCCCTTCCAAAATCATTATTCAGGACTTTGCCCCAATGCATTGGAAGGAAGACTACTTTCTCGCGTATATCAAAATTCACCTTCACTTTAACCCGGACCGTTCCTCTCCTGCTTTTTATCACGGCTATATCCCCATCCTTTAATTTTCGCAAATAGGCATCCACTTTGTTCATTTCCAAATATGGATCCGGAATATGGGTAAGCAGACGCTTCACCTTTCCGGTTTTTGTGCGGGTATGCCATTGGTCCCTTACCCTGCCTGTATTGAGAATTAAGGGGTATTCGGGGGTTGTAATTTCCGACTTGTTGTAAAGTGAATAGGGAGCATTGAAGTGCGACTTCCTATCGTTGGTAAAGAATTGATAATCCGTAAAGAGTCTGGGGGTACCCATATGTTTGTCGTGGGGTACCGGCCATTGAAAGCTGCCTTCGTTCTTTAATCGATCATAGGATAAACCCGATATATCTATTTCGGTACCTTTTGTTAAAAGGCAGTGTTCGTCATATACTTCGCTGGCATTTTTATAGTCAAATCCATGATATCCCATTTTTTGTGCAAACTTCCATAAAATTTCTGCGTCCGCTAAAGCCTCTCCTGGCGCATCAATTACTTTGGGAAGATAACTTATCCGTCTCTCGGAATTGGTCATAGTCCCTTCCTTTTCCAACCAGCCTGCGGCAGGTAAGAGCAGGTCAGCAAATTTGGTCGTCTCCGAATTATGGGAAATATCCTGTACTACAACGAAATTGGCATTTTTTAATGCCTTTTCGGCTTTATGTACATTGGGCAAGCTCACAATTGGATTGGTACAGATAATCCATACCGCCTTCATTTTTCCATTTTCCAAAGCGTCGAACATCTCTGTGGCGGTATAGCCAGGCTCGGATTTTATTTCTTTTCCACCCCAAAAATCCGACACTTCCTTGCGGTGTTTGGGATTGCCCAATTCCCTATGGGCTGCGAGTAAGCTGGCCATACCCCCTACTTCCCTACCTCCCATGGCGTTGGGTTGCCCGGTAAGTGAAAATGGTCCGGCCCCAGGTTTTCCGATTTGTCCGGTAAGCAGTGACAGATTCATTAATGCCACGTTTTTGGAAACACCAATGACACTTTGGTTTAGCCCCATAGTCCACATACTTATAAAAGCATTGGCGTTGCCTATATACATGGCCGCCTTCTTGATGTCCTCTACAGGAATTCCACAAAGTTCAGCAGCCTTTTTCATTGAAAGTTGAAAGGCGCTATCCTTAACCGCATCGAAATTTACGGTATGCTTTTTAATGAAGTTTCTGTCTATTTTTTTCTTTTCAATCAACCAGCGGGCTATGGCATTGAAAAGAATTACATCCGTTCCCGGTAAAATTTGCAAATGAAGATCCGCCGCAGCACAGGTCTGTGTTTTCCTAGGGTCTACCACTATAATTTTTACGTCCGGATTGTTCTCCTTGTGATTTTCTATTCTTCTAAAAAGGATAGGATGGCACCAGGCAGGATTGGCCCCTGCAATAAGGAAACAATCCGATAGCTCTATGTCTTCATAAGAAATAGGTACGGAATCCTCTCCCAACATTTTTTTATAACCCACTACGGCAGAACTCATGCAGAGTCTGGAATTGGTATCAATATTATTGGTACCTATAAAACCCTTGGTCAATTTGTTAACCAAATAATATTCTTCAGTAAGACATTGGCCAGAAACATAGAAGCCTACACTATCAGGACCATGTTTTTCAATAATGCTCTTAAATACGGCAGCGGCCCTGTCAAAGGCAGTATCCCACGAAACTCTTTGTAAAGGGTGATTTCTGCTCCATCTCATTTCTGGATATAAGATCCGGTCACTAACATCCTGGGCCACGTAATTAAGATTCTTCCCTTTGGAACATAACATACCTTTGTTAACGGGATAATCTTGATCTCCTTCAACACTAATATTGCCCTTGGAGTCCTGTTCCACCACAATGCCGCACCCAACCCCACAGTAGGAGCAAATAGTTTTATGTTCGTTCTTTTTCTGCATAAAATCCTTGTATTAAAAGAAACCAATTAAATATGATCTAAAATTACCAAATTAAGTATAAATACGTAGTAATTTATTGATAATAGTTGGGCAGAATATTGACGAAAAGACAATAATATTGCTTTTTCATTGGATATTACAGAATACACCATGTATCAATTACATGATAAACCACTGTAAATCAATAAAAAATCAGTTTTGACAGATTTAGATCAGCTTATATTCCTGTGCCTTTCTGGCCAGGTCCATTAGGTTATTTACGCCCATTTTTCTCATTAGATTAAAGCGATGTGTTTCAATGGTGCGTTTGCTTTTTTGAAGTTTTTCGGAAATTTGTTTATTGGTAAGCCCTGAAAGGACAAGTTCCAGTATTTGTAATTCCTTACTTGTAATCCCAAAGGAGTTATTTCCGTTTTTTGGCGGAAGCTTGCTTTCCTGTTTTGTCTGTCCCTGACTCAACAGATTGTTTACCAAAACATTGGAAATATCACCACTGAAATATTTACCGCCTTGTTCAACTGTGGAAATGGCCTTAAGAAATTCGGTTTTTCCGGTATCCTTCAGGAGATAGCCACTGGCTCCGGCATTTACCGATTTCAGGATGTACTCCTCGGAATCGTGCATAGAAAGTATAATGGATTTGGTGGTTGAAGAATGTTTTTTGAGTTCCTCTACGGCTTCTATACCATTCATTTCGGGCATTCGGATATCAATAATCAAGAGATCGGGTTTTTTATCCAATACCATTTGAACGGCCTCCTTGCCATTGGAGACCTCACCGATCACCTCATAATTGGCATCTTCTTCCAATAATGCCCTAATACCATCCCTTACCAGGGAATGGTCATCGGCCAATACAATACGCGTTGTTTTATCCACAATAGTCTATTCTTTCCCAACAAATATAGGATAAAATTAAAACTAAGTATTCATACTGGGAAAATAGATGTTGCAATTTTGATTATAACCTCAATCACAAAGGCATTTTATCTATGGTTTATTGTGGTACCCCATTATGGTCACGAGGCCTTTAATGAAGATGTACTGCTGTGGGTATTAAATCAAAAACCCCGACAATTTCGGGGCTTTGATGATTATTAGTCTATTTGGAAGTGTTCAAAAACTTGGGTTTGATGACCAACATGGCCCATGCCCAGTTTTGGCTACTGGCGGCAGCATCCTCAGTAATACCCTTTAATTCATACATGCCATCATTGGCAAACATTTGGGAATAACCCAGTTGTAGGGAATAACCGTTGAATGCCTGCGAAAAAACAAGATCCAATTCAGTCCCCAATGATTTTTCCCCACTGGGCAATTCTTGTTCTCCACTAAAGTTAAGTGCCTTGACCATTAAGCTAGATTTCTCCCCAAGCTTGAAATTGGCACTTATGTGAACATCGAACAAACCAACAGAATTGGCATGATTTCCTACGTAGAAATAATCCATAAATCCATTGAATTTATGATTGGTACCATACAGGGGGAAAAAGGCCTCTGTTTTATCGGGGGTACCGGCATCATTACCACTAATGATTTCCATACCGGCGCCAAGACTTACTTTGGCAGAAGCATTATAGTTGAAATCAAGTCCCAACAAATAAGCTCCTCCTACATCAACTGCACCTTGTCTTTCCCCAGTTTGAAGAAAAGCGTTCAAAGCAGCCCCGAAACTTCCCTTTTTATAATCTAAATGTGTGCCTAGGGTCTGTAAATTGCTTATACCGTCGGGTGTTGTACCATCAACTTCAAAATTCTGGAAGCCATTGTTCAACAGTAATAGGCTCCCGCTTAAGTTTTTCCAATTCTCCTTTAAATAAAGGTATTGCATGGTTTTATAGGAGAAGAACCCAGTAGTGTTATAGGCATTCCCAACCGATTGAAAACCACTTGGATTATCATAATCCTGGCTATAGGCTAATCCTAGATCCAACTGAAAACTCTCTTTGGCGTATTTTAAAATAGCGGCATCATGGTTACGTGCCTGTTGTGTCCAGCCAACACTACCCATTATTCGCTGGTCATCATAGTCCAAGGTCTGTCTTCCCAATTTGGCGGAAAAATTACTTCCCAAATTTATATCTGCCCAAGCCTCGAAAACAGCGAAGGAATTATTCTCATCATCTGGTAGCAGCTGTCTGTTTTCGCCCCATACCATAACGTCTTGAAGGCTTACATAAAATGTATAGGCATCAATAGTATAGCCCGCATTTAATCGGATACGGGTTGAAACCCCAAAACCGGCGTCTGCATCTTCGGCAATTATACTGCCAAAACCGTGACGTAATTCGGTTCGAGGTCTAAATTCTCCATCCAAGGTAAACTGTGCTCTGGCAATTGATCCATAAAGGGCTATTAGGGTAAATAAAAGATATATTCGTTTCATCTGTAGATAGGTATTTATTTTTTTAGGAGTAGAACCTGTAAATATAGGAAGTAAATTGGCATAGATCGACCAGGTTCCTGTAAAGAATTATTATGTCCTGTGTCGTATTTTGATCAGAATTACGGAATGAAATAATCGCAATTATCCATTCCGTATTCTGTTTTAAATTTCAGTGGTTTTTTGGGTAAAAGTGCCACAAGGGGCACGGCAGACAATTCCCCATTTATTTATCGACTCCTGATAATATTAGCTCTGCCTCAGTTTCTTCAATAACAGCCATTTCATCGGCCGTAGCAAACTTAATAGCCAGGGATAGAAGGGCTGCTAATACTATAAATCCTCCTATTACAAAAAATCCGCTGGATACTGCAGAAGCGGCAGCGGTAGTCTGGGCAGCCTTTACAGCCTGCTCGCCCAACTCGCTGTTGGCAGCTATGGCAGCACTTTCGGCCACGGCCGATTTGGATTTTAATAACATGGCGGCCAAAAAGGCTCCAACGTTTCCTCCTGCCCCAACAATTCCGGAAATAGATCCTATTGCCTTCTTGTTAATAAACGGTACAACTGAGAAAGTGGCGCCTTCTGCCATTTGAACGGTAAGACTAAAAGCTATCAAAAATATCATGCCAAATACCAGACTGGTGGTCACTGAAAAGATGGAAAGCATTAGGCCCTCCGTAGCCAGGATAAGTGCAAGAAAAACAACCCTGCCGCGCAAGCCACGGAACTTACCGAACAGGTCTCCAAAATAGCCGCCTAACGTCCGGGCAAAAATATTCATAAGGGCAAACGACAATACTAAATTTCCAGCCGTAGAACGATCCAGGCCAAATCTATTCTGAAGATAATCGTCCATGGTACCATACACTGTTAATTCTATTCCAAAACAGGCCGCGTAAACTAGAAACAAGATCCAGACCCTGTAATCCTTTAATGTGCTCAAGAAGGATACTTCATCTTTCTTTAAATTAGGCATTTTACCTGCCAGCTTCAATTCTTTAAAATTGCCTTCAGGCGTATCCCTGGTAAAAAAGTAATATATAAGTCCCATTGAGAAGCAAATAACCCCGGCAATTACCATAGAGTATCTCCAGGCAACTTCATCTGCAATTCCAAAACTAACAACTCCTGCTGCGATCAAGGGCATTCCCAATCGGTTGGCCCCTCCACCTAGATTTCCCCAGCCTGCGGACGTAGCATTTGCCGTACCTACTATATTGGGAGCGAACATTATGGAAGTATGGAATTGGGTTATTACGAAAGAAGCGCCAATAAAACCAATAAATAACCTACAAATTAGAAATTGTAGCGGGGTTTGTACAAAACCTAGAAGTATAACAGGGATGGAACCCAGAATCAATAAATAGGTATAGCATAATCTAGGACCATATTTATCACATAATTTTCCAATTAACAAACGGGCAAATACGGTTCCTGAAACAGCCAAAATAATGGAATTCCACTTTTGCGTTGGGGTCAATCCCAAGTCTTTGACAACATCGGGCATAAAAGGAACGATACCGAACCATGCAAAAAAACAAATGAAAAAGGCTATGGAGGTAATCCAAAACGTACGTATTGGGATACTCCTCAAGTTTAAAAGTTCTAATTTCGTAGCTTTAGCAGAGACAAATTCTTTCATAACTGAATTGTTTATAGGATTAGTTATTTCGTTTAACAATTCAAAAATACGTATTTATACGTATTATTACTTATTATTTTTACGTAATACTGAAAATAAGTAGTGTTTTTATGAAGGTGGGAAAATATTAAGCTTGCGATTGTGAAATTGTAATTAATTAGTTAGTCCTGTTGCCATATTGTAAATGAGAGGTTTTAGTTTGATACCTAATAGTAGAGTGCACGTTGGATTTCCTCTTCAAAAAAAGACGGATGTTCAGCTACTACTTCCCCAACTACTATTATTCCAGGTTGTGTAATATCTATTTGGTCAACAAGGGAGCCAGCATCTTTTAGAAGTCCAGTTACACAGGTTTCGTTCTCAACAGTTCCATTTTGAATAACGGCAAAAGGGGTTAGTCCATTTCTATTCTCAGCAATTTTATCAGCTATTTCCAAAAATCTACGTACTCCCATTAATATGATTATGGTAGCAGATGACTTGGCAGCAAGCTCCAGATCTTCGGAAAAGGAGCCATCGCGTTTTGTGGCTGTCATAACCCAAAAGCTGCTGCTTATTCCCCGTCTGGTTACCGGAATTCCCTGGCTGGCAGGAACGGCTATGGCACTGGTTACCCCTGGCACCACTGTTACAGGTATACCGAATGATTCCACGTATTCCAATTCTTCACTGGCTCTACCGAAAACAAAAGGATCACCTCCCTTTAATCGCACAACATGTCCGTGGATAAAGGCTTTTTCCACTATTAGTTTATTAATCTCCTCTTGGGTTAGGGAATGCTCTCCACATCTTTTCCCTACATAGATTTTGGGAATATCCGGATTTAGTTCCTGAAGTAAATCCGTACTTATAAGAGCATCATATAAGATTACATCGGCATCTTCCAATGTTCTGTATCCTCTAATGGTAATAAGGTCGCTACTTCCCGGACCAGCACCTACTAAACTAACTTTTGGGTCTTTGGATATACTCATGATTTCTACTTTTTTAGATGTGCAATTAAGAATTTCGCAACAAACCTACGTATTTATTTTCATAAAAACATATAAATATTACGTAATTATACGTAATATTGCTACGTAACATTTAATAGTATACGTATGAAGACCGTAATTGTAGTTGGAAATGGAATGGTTGGATACAAATTCTGTGAGAAATTTGTTTCCAAAGTTGACCAAGACTCCTTTAAACTAATTGTTTTCGGAGAAGAACCAAGAGTTGCCTATGATAGGGTACATTTAAGTGAGTATTTTGAAAATGGTGATGCGGAGCGTTTATCCATGGCTCCTAGAGAATGGTACCAGGAAAATAACATTGAACTTTATACCAATGAGAGGGTAACGGATATTCATAGAAATTCAAAAACAATTACCACCCTCAGCGAAAAGACCTTTAATTATGATTATTTGGTGTTGGCAACCGGCTCTAGTCCGTTTGTACCACAAATAAATGGAGTTGATAAGGATGGTGTGTTCGTATATAGGACTATAGAGGATTTGGAAGATACCTTGGCCTATGCGGAAAAAATAAAGAAAACAGTAGAAAGGCCAAAGGCGGCAATTTTGGGGGGTGGACTATTAGGTCTTGAAGCGGCCAAGGCCGTTATGGATATGGGTTTGGAGCCCCATGTGGTAGAGTTTGCCCCTAAATTAATGCCCAGACAGTTGGATACCAGGAGTAGTAAGGTATTACAGGTGAAGTTGGAATCTATGGGAATCAATATTCATTTGAGCAAAGCTACCAATCAGATTTTGGGCAATGGCCATGTCATAGGGATGGAATTTGGGGAAGATGATGTCCTTAATGTAGATATGTTGGTAATTTCCGCAGGAATAAGACCTAGGGACGAATTGGGAAAAAGTTGCAGCCTTAAAATGGGTACCAGAGGTGGTATAGTGGTGGATAATAAAATGAGAACTTCAGACCCCAGTATTTTTGCTATTGGTGAAATAGCCCTTTATAACCAAATGATCTATGGTCTGGTTGCTCCCGGATACGAGATGGCAGGTGTTGCAGTAGATCAAATTCTAGGTATTGAGGAGACGGTCATGGCAGCAGAGATAGATATGTCTACCAAACTTAAACTGATAGGTGTGGACGTAGCCAGTTTTGGAACTCCCTTTATGCCGGCAGAAAAAGGTCATTCCATCATTTTTGAAAACAAAACGGAGAGTCTATATAAAAGAATTAACGTAAGTCATGACGGCAAAAGGCTTCTGGGCGGAATCTTGGTAGGTGATGCCAAAGATTATAACATGCTCTTGCAGATGTATCTCAATGAAATGCCCTTGCCCAAAAATCCTGAAAATCTAATTTTAGGAAGTCGCGGTGGTGAGGATGTTTCATTTGGCAGTGCCATGGACCTACCGGATACGGCTGTGGTGTGCTCCTGTGAAGCGGTTACCAAAGGACAAATATGTTGCTCCGTAAAAGATGATGGCAACGAAAGCGTAAAAGCAATTTCCAAAGCTACCAAGGCAACTACTGGTTGCGGCGGGTGCAAACCAATGGTAGACGATTTGGTGAAGGAAACTCTCAAATCCCTTGGAAAAGTAGTTAAGGAGTCCATTTGCGAGCATTTTGAATATTCCAGACAGGAACTATATGATATTGTAAAACTTAGAAAAATTGAGGATTACGATTCGCTTTTGGACGAGGTTGGAAAAGGACATGGATGTGAAGTTTGTAAGCCAGCGGTAGCCTCAATATTCGCTAGTATTTATAACGAAACTGCCAATAGGCAGGCTACTATACAGGACACGAATGATCGATATTTGGCCAATATTCAAAGGAACGGGACCTATTCGGTAGTTCCAAGGGTGGCAGCTGGAGAAATTACCCCAAAACAGCTTTTGGCCATCGGAAGAATAGCACAAAAATACGATCTGTATACCAAAATTACTGGCGGGCAACGTATAGATATGTTTGGGGCTCAATTGCATGAACTACCATTTATATGGGAGGAACTGATTGCGGAAGGCTTTGAAACGGGCCAGGCCTACGGAAAATCGCTGCGCACCGTGAAAAGTTGTGTAGGTTCTACGTGGTGTAGATATGGGATGGATGAAAGTGTGACTTTTGCCATTGATATAGAGAATCGATATAAGGGCATACGTTCCCCACATAAAATTAAGGGAGGTGTTTCCGGATGTATAAGGGAATGTGCAGAGGCCAGAAATAAGGATTTCGGTTTTATCGCTGTTGAAGGTGGATGGAACGTATATATATGTGGAAATGGAGGAGCCAATCCACAGCATGCACAATTACTTGCCGAAAAGGTGGACAAGATTACGGCTACCAAATATGTAGACCGATTTTTAATGTACTATATACAAACCGCTCCTCCCCTAACCCGTACCGCTGCTTGGTTGGATAAACTGGAAGGTGGTATAGACTATGTTAAAGACGTGGTTATAAATGATAGCCTTGGCATTGCCGATCAGTTAGACAGCGAAATGCAGTATTTGGTGGACACCTACAAATGCGAATGGAAAGAGGCTGTAGAAAATCCAGAAATAAGGGCAAGATATACCCATTTTGTGAACGCCGAAGACACTGACGACAACATTGAATTTGTTTCCTTAAGGGAACAGAAAATGCCTAAGGCCTGGGTCTAGTTCTAAGGTTGGATCCAAATTTTTATAACTAATTAAAATATGTTCAATAAGGGGTCAACTAGCATTACGACCTTTAAAAATATAGACAGATGATTTCAATTTTAAACACTTACGAAGCAGTGGAACCAGAAAAAGTGAGTCTTTGGTTTAAGGCGGCCCCTGTGGAAAAATTTCCAGAAAACGGTGGTGCCTGTGTAAAATATAAGGGAATGCAAATTGCAGTTTTTAATTTTACAAGGGAAGGAACATGGTATGCCTGCCAGAATCTATGCCCCCATAAAATGGAAATGGTCCTTTCTCGGGGAATGATAGGAGAAGATCAAGGCGAACCCAAAGTAGCCTGTCCCCTGCATAAAAATTCCTTTTCCTTAAAAACGGGCAAACATCTAAATGGGGATTTGAACAGCATAGCAACATATCCGGTTAAAATAGAGAACGACTTTGTTTATATTGGTTTTTCTGAATAGCTTTGGAAAAAACCAAAGTGAATTATGGCCACAGAAAAATTGAAAAGTGCCTTTCGCCTGTTTGACGAAGCAAATGCCAATGATCCTAATGTAGAAGTATGGCAGGGCAAGGAGTATCCCAAGGAGTTGCTATATGCCATGAGAATGACAGAGAAGTTAAAAACATTTGATCCCGAGGCTCCGGAATCTTTACAGCTTACGGCTAGGTGTCAGCATATCCGCAGATGGGAGATTCCAAGGGAATCCTATGAAATGAACAGGACGGGCTATTTAAAATGGAGGCAGGACCTGAAAAAATTTCATGCAGAGAAAGCTAGTGCCATTCTCAGGGAAGTGGGCTATGATCAAGAAATGATAGATAAGGTAGCTTTTTTATTGGAAAAGAAGCAACTTAAAAAAAATGCAGAGACACAGACTTTGGAAGATGTAATTTGTCTGGTATTTCTTGAATTCTATTTTGAGCCATTTTCACATAAATATCCGGAGGAAAAACTAATCGATATTCTTCAAAAAACATGGCGAAAAATGTCTGAAAAAGGTCATGACGCGGCCTTGAAGCTACCCTTGTCAAAGGAATCGCTAGAGTTGGTAGGTAAAGCACTTAAGGGATAAAGTCTAAATTTGAACAACACTTTTGGGAAATGAACGAGGATAATTACCATGCACCCCTGGATACTACCACCTTTCTAAGGATCCGGAAGTGGTATTTATTGGCCTTGGCCGCTATTGCCTTAAGTATAGTTGTTGCCCAGATCTTGATTCAGCATCATTTAAATTCCCAACTGGACGATTCAAAAGTGATCAACGTTGCTGGTAGGCAAAGGGCCTATAGTCAAAAATTGACCAAGGAAGTACTGCTATTAAAGGAATTGTCCGATCCTGAACAGAGAAATCAAATATTTGCAGAATTAAGGGAAACCTTAACGGTTTGGAAAGAATCCCATCAAGCGCTTCAACACAGTGATGTGGCCATGGGTATTTCAAAGGATGAGAATGAGGAAGTCCAAGAGCTTTTTCATAAAATAAATCCTCATTACGATGCCATGGTAAGTGCCGTAGAAAATATCTTGGCCGATTTTAGGGAATCGGGAAAATCAATTCCCGACCAATTGTATGTTGATATCCTTTTGGAAAATGAGCGTACTTTTTTAAAGATGATGGATGCCATCGTCAATAAATATGACGTCCTAAGTAAAACACATTTACAGAATTTAAAGTTTAAGGAATACCTATTATTGGCCATATCGCTCCTTATATTGATTTTGGAGATATTTTTCATATTTAAGCCTCTTTCCCTTCAAATTAGAAATACTATCAAGAATTTAATTGTCGCGCACAAAAAATCGGATGAAAATGCCAGGGAGATTAAAAAACTTTTCCAAGAAAAGGAAAAATCTTTACAGGAACTACAGGAGCTTAATTTTGTTATAGATAATGCCGCCCTTTTTGCAAGTGCCAAACAAGATGGAAATGTTGTTTTTATCAGTAAGAAGTTCAATGAACTTTTAGGGCGAAATGCTAAGGAGTTAAATAGGCCGTTATATGAAATATTGACAACAGATGAAGGGCAACAGCAATATCTGGCGGAAGTATTAAAAAGTAATAGGAAAAATATCAGGACCGAAGAAATAAAGATCAAAACTACTAAAGGGGAGTCGCTCTGGCTGGATATGTCCATTATCCCAATGCACCAATCCAGTGCCCAACAGTCCATTCTAATATTATGTTCAGATATAACGGAACGCAAGCAGAACGAACTAAAAGTAGCCCAGTTAACGCAGGCCAATTACGAAGAGACCATGAGGCAAAAGCAGTTACAGGCTAGCCAGATTGTTGAAGGTCAGGAGGAGGAGCGCAAAAGAATTGCCAAGGATATCCATGACGGCATTGGACAAATGTTGACTGCTTTGAAGTTTAATATAGAATCGATCAATTTAAGCAATAAGGAAAAAACGGCCGAGAAAATAGAATACATTAAAAGCCTTGCGAGCGATTTGATCAAAGGAGTGCGCACTGCCACTTTTAACCTGACCCCTCCGGAACTTAGTGATCATGGGATTTTTCCCGCATTGCACAAAATGACCCATGAACTCTCCAAGCTTACCGGTAAAAATGTACTCTTCGAAAATAAGACCGAGGAGAACATTCGTTTTAATTCCTTGGCAGAAACCAATATTTATCGCGTAGTACAGGAAGCGGTAAATAATGCCATAAAGTATGCCGAGGCCAATTATATTTTGGTTACCATTAACTTTAATAACAATATTTTAAGTGTAGTCATCGATGATGATGGCAAGGGCTTTGACGATTCCATATTGGGAAAGGTACCTAAGAATACAAGCGAAGGTGGAATGGGACTTTTCTTTATGAAGGAGAGAATGAACTATATCAACGGGCGTCTTTTTATTAATTCCATTCCCGGCAAGGGAACCAGGGTAACCATTAACTATAAAACGGATAGCAGAGAACTAATTGCCGCGCAGGAATAATTCTTGTCCAAATCCGGATTTTGCTGTGTTTAGAAATGACCTCACAGTAAAGGTAGAGCAATGGTATCTTTGGGAGGACGTAAATTATTAAAGTTAGATTCAAAATGAAAATAAGGATTAAAGGAAACTCAATACGCTATAGACTAACCAAGACAGAGGTGGAAACCTTTTGTAAAGAGGGACTATATGAGGAGCAGACAGAGTTTAAGGACCACATCTTTAAATATGTATTGCGGAGCAAGAATAATATTTCCCATTTGGACGCCGATTTTAAAAATGATACCATTATAATGTACCTTTCTGAAAAGGATAAATTGGTCTGGGCAAATAGCGATCGTGTAGGATTTCAACATACCATTGTCATGGAAAATGGCAAGGAACTATTTCTACTTTTGGAAAAGGATTTTGTCTGTTTGGATGAAACTATAGAAGATCAATCCGATAATTACCCCAATCCTTTGATAGACAGAAGTAAATAATTCTCTAAAATCTCTTATAAGGTATTCTATAGTTAAGCGTTATTTTTTTGGTTAGTTTCTTGATATAAGGTCTTTTTTAATAGTAGGTGGCCTATGCTAAACCTCTTAATAGGGCACAGTTAAAGATAAAAAGCCCTGTCAAATGACAGGGCCTTTCTAATAAAACAAAACTAACCATAAACTCAAATGTGTACTAGTAAATTTTATTTCTTATGATTATTACTGGCTAAGGAGCGCTGTAATTTCCGTAGCGGAAAGCGCTTTGTTAAAGATTTTCAATTCATCCATTAGTCCGTTCATGGCTGCTCTTCTATCATCACCCGCATTATAGGCTCCTGTAGCATCTTCCCAAATGGTAATTGGATAATCGTTGGCAGTATCATATAATGGTCCCGGAACAGTATTAAGGTCAAACGAAGCTGGTATAGTTGAATTGCTAAATTCCACTCCATCGATGTACACTGATAATTCTCCGTTTGTCCTATCAAATACCATAGTTGCCATATGCCAGATATCATCCGATAAGGCCGGCGCCTGTGGATTCATGGCTGCCGCTCTCCAGTCCATTCTATTTCCTCCTTTGGGATCATCGGCAATGTTTACGATCCAACCATGATCTGTACCATTCCCAGGTGCATACTCATGGCCGTCATCTGTACATAACAACCAGCCTGGATTGCCTCCACTACCCCAGTCTTTGTTTCCAATAATAGCGGGATCTGAATCTGTTCCGGCTAATTTTATCCAAAAGTTAACACTAAAATCATCTGTTGCCGCAACCGATCTTAATAGTGGATGTACAGGTAATTGTGCATAAGCACCTGCATTAAATCTTGCGACCGCACCTCTGGTGGCGTCGTTTTCAAAAGTAACCTCAGCGCTGGCGGTTGGCCCCAATTTGGCATCAAATTTATTGCCACTAATATCGGAAAGGTCGTTGTCAAAAGGAATATGCACTGCGAGTTCTGAGCCACTACCTGATACAGTGGTAAAGTTATAAGTACTTTCATCTGTTATTCCTGCAAATGAATTACCGGCAATATCCTTAACTACCCCCGCTTCAAATTGAACATAATAACTTTTTCCAAAAGCCAATGGAGATGGATAGGTAACCGTTATTACTTCTTCATTTATGGATATTGCCTCTCCCTCGGCATCTATGGTATGAATGGCTGTGCCTGTATCACCATCATAGATGACAAAACTACCCGTTGCTGTCTTTACGCCCTCATTGAAGGTTAATTCGATGCCAAAAACGGAAGCCTCCGTATCATCGTTCGCAGGTGAAAGGGATACCAATTCAGGAGCATCCAAATCTCCAGGATTTCCACCGGATTTAAAGGTCCAAGCTTCATTGTCCGGCATTCCAAAATATCTATTGCCTACACTGTCGACCACAATGCCTGCATCTAAAACAACTTGATAATTTCTACCTGATAAAAAATCCTGGGGGTTAATGGTCATTACCCTGTTCACATTGCTCAATGTTACATTGGCATCATTTACGTCTATTACTTGTTTAGCCGATTCAACGTCGGTGGTAATGGTAATTTTACCTTGTCCTTTATAGACTATATCATCAAAGGTTATGACGAGATTACTATTTAGAGCAACACCATCAACCCCGGAAACGGGATTGTAGCTAATTACATAGGGATTAATTATATCCATTTCATCATCAAGATTGTTATCATCGCAAGACAATAAAAAAGTAAATAGTAAAAGTAGTCCAGCAACAAGGGAGCTATATTTTAATTCAATATTTTTCATGTTATATTTTTTAAGGTTGTAATAGTAATTTAAAAATTAGTCAACGTCCCACCAGAGTTTGGTGGTAAGTTCATCAGGTCCGCCAAGCAAACCAATGGCCGACGAATAATTTTCTTCATTCAATCGCTGTTCATCGGCTGGATAAATATATCTTACCGGGATATAGCCTACGCTATTGGGTGCCGGTGTAATGGTTGGCACTCCGGTTCTTCGCCAGTGCGACCAGGCTTCTCCACCATTTAAAAATAGGGCGAGCCATTTTTGTATATATATTTTGCGAAGTTTTTCTTCTTGGGATCCAGTATAGGCTACGCCTTCCTGCGTATAGTAAGTGGAAGGTGGAATTACTTGTGCGGCCGTAGGCAGTGTAAAAGAATCTGGAATACGTGAGGAATAATAAGTAAATTGATTCCGTATTCCATTGAGATAATAAGTCTCGGCATTTCCTGTTGTTATAAAGCCTTTTTCCCTTGCTTCGGCTAAAATAAACTGCAATTCCGAATAAGACATTAGAATACTTTGTGCAGCATTCTCGGATGCCAAATCAGGGGCAAATTGTCTAGGGGCCCATAGTAAGCCAATGGCAGAATGGTTCTGTGAACCACCGTTCCACTGTTCTACATCATTTATACCATTTGGAACGCCACCGTATTCTGGAGATCCCGTATTGGCAGAGGCAGGGGTTGGCATGGCAAATACGGGCAAACGAGGATCATTCATATCCTTAAGGACGGTAGCCATGGTATTTGAAATTCTTGAAGAAGAAACCCAATCACTGATATTTCCCCTAAACGCAGGGTGTTCATTGCCCAAATCCGTCAAATATTGAAGAGCCGCTTGGTCCTTGTTCGAGGTAAAAAGTGGGTATGTAGTGACATTGCCCAAAATACTCTGCATTTCAGCAGATGGATCCTTTCTACCCGATTGTCTCATTAAGATTCTTAAACGAAGTCCGTTGGCAAATTTTTTCCATCCTGTAACATCGCCATTGTACAAAATATCTCCAATGACTGTTTCTTTGGAAGAGCTCAACAATTCATTGGCCATTTTAAGTTCTTCCAATATACCGGCATAAACCGTTTCTTGCGTATCATATTTAGGGAAGTTAACTGCATCCTGAGCTTTTCCGGCTTCCGTATAGGGAATAGGTCCAAAACTGTCGGTAATCCCTTGAAAGATCCAGGCCCGTAAAACTAAAGCGATGCCCTTATAGTTGTCCAGACCATCCGCTTCAGCGGCAGTAATTAACTTATCTAATTCCTTTATCTGATCAAAATTGCTCCAAAAGAAACGGTCGGCATCGGCTCTGGTCCAATTTCCGTAAGTGCTGGCGAATTGATTTGCTACTTGGTCGGCAACGACCGCAAATCTATCAAAGGAATTATCCCAACTTCTATTGGCCGTTGTTCTTATTATTCCTGGTAATAACAGACCTGGATTGTCCAAGCGATCCGCAGCATTGGGATTTGTATTGATTTCCTCAAAATCCGTTGTACAGGAATACAACACGAGCAGTGCGCCTATCCCTAATATTGTTTTAGAAATTATATTTTTCATGATCATCTTATTAAGATTAAAATTTCAAGCTTAGGTTAAATCCTATGCTTTTTGTGGAAGGAAGACTCATGTTTTCAAATCCCGGAATTATTCCATTCCCGGAGGTTGCTACGGCTACCTCTGGATCAAAGTGTATATTGTTTTTTGGGGTCCATAGAAATAGGTTTCTGCCCACAAGAGAAAGTCTAACGTCTTTTACCAAGTTCCTAAAGGTCTTGTCAGGGAATGTATAGCCAAGCCTTAATTCTCGTAATTTTACATAAGTGCCATCAAACAATTGTGCCTCGCTGATATGGTCTAATTGACCTTTGTAAAAACTCCTTACATCGGTACCATAAACACCTTCACTGTATGTGCCATCAGTACTGGTAGAGTTTAAAACATATTCATTTCCCACAAGAGCGGCACCTGGAATGTAATAAGGGTCATCATATTCTTGCCCAACAGGACGGGCACTTCTGCCATCCCCACTTTCTATAAGCTGGCCGGCTCCTACGCCTTTATTGTAAAATCTGGATATAAATTCACCTCCGTAGCGAACATCCACCAGTGCTGAGAGACTAATTTTCTTAAAGTTTAATGTATTGGTAACACTTCCTATCCAATCAGGATTAAAGTTCCCAAGGTGAATGTCCTCGCTGGTAATTTGTGCACGTCCATCTACGCCGATAATAATTTCGCCAGCCATGGGGCCACTTTCCACCCTTTTATAGCCAGGCCCCCAGATGGCACCCATTTTTTCACCAACCCTAGCCTGTATGGAAGCATCTTCTCCAGGAGCACTTTGGGTGATAGAGGTTATACCATCTGCAAGCTCTATTACTTTTCCCTCGTTTTTTGACCAATTCAAAATAAGATCCCATTTAAAGGTATCCTGTATCTGTACAGGAGTAGCGCTTAACATAATTTCAAAACCTTTGTTCTGGATTTCTCCGGCATTGATCACTCTGGAAGTGTAGCTAGTAGAGGCCGCCAAGGGTATACCAATAATTTGATCTTTTGAACGCGTATCATAATATGTAAGATCCAGGCCCAATCGATTATTGAAAAACCTTAAATCGGAGCCTATTTCGTAAGTCGTAACATTTTCAGGTTTAAGATTGTTGTTTTTTAAGCTATTCCCACTAACCAAGGCATAATTGTCGCCCCATGGTTGCTGAAAACCAAATGTATCTATTAGATTATAGGGACCGGTATCACTTCCAACCTGCGCTACGCCTACCCTTAATTTTGCCAATGAAACCCAATCAGGCATTTTAAATGTGTTGTTTAGAAGGGCGCTGAAAGACATGGAAGGATAAAAATAGGAATTGTTTGAAGCTGGTAAGGTACTGGACCAATCGTTTCTTGCCGTGAAATCCAAGTAGTAGGTTCCTAAATAATCCAAATAGGCAAAGGCATATAAGCTATTTACGGCTTTTTCATAGCTGGAAGAGCTTGCAACTATATTGGCTGCACTATTGGCAACGGTGTATACACCAGGGACCAATAGTTCTGGTGCCTGTGCGAAACTACTTCTTCCCTCAACTTTTAATTGATTTCCTCCGGCAGAGATATTGTAATTAAAATCTTTACCTAGGCTGTTTTTATAGGCTAATAGAAAATCATAATTACGTTCCTCGTAAAATTGCGAAACTTCTTGATATCGTCCATTCTCTATGCCTACGGTACTTACGGCCCATCGCTGTGGTCTAAAGTCATTGAACATATCAGTCCCGGCCCTTAACATAAGGGATAAATGTTCTGTGAAGTCATAGTTAAGACTGACGTTTCCAAATATACGGTGCTTGTCCTGGCCCTTGGTGTTTTCGTATTGGTAAAAGAAGGGGTTATTGTGGTTTTCCCCATAGTTGTACTGAAATTGTTTAGTACCTTCAAATCCTTCTTGCCAATAATCCCTAAGCTCATCAATATCCATGTTCCTTACGGACCAATTCATAAAATACATTATGGTATTACGACCATATCCTGTTTCGGGACGATTGGTACTTGTAGTGTTAACATAGCTTACAGTGGCATCGGCCCTAAATTTATCGTTGAAATTGTACCCTCCCTTAAAGGCAATGGTGTTTCTTTTTAAATCGTTGTTCGGGACGGTTCCACTTTGATCCAAATTGGTATACGAAACCCTGAAATTACCTTTATCATTACCTCCAGAAAGTGCTACATTATTAAAATTAGTAATTCCGGTTTTAAAGAAATCCCTCATGTTATTGGGGTAGGCTATCCATGGAGTGGGTATAACCTCTCCCCTGTTAGGATTGGCAACATCGCCTCCGCGCATTCCTCCTAATGTAGGTGATTGAAATTGTCGTTCCAATGTTCCTACGTTAAGTCTTGGGCCCCAACTTTCGTCATAGCCGTCCCGAATTCCATCGGGATAAATAGAAAAGCTGGCTCCAAAATTGGAGCCTTCGTAATTTCCGTTAAGACCTTGTCCAAATTCATTTTGAAACTTTGGAAAGCGAAGTAAGCTTTCTAGCGTAGTGCCCGTATTTACATTTATTCCCAGACCAGTATTGTTCTTGCCCGATTTTGTGGTGATCACGATGACTCCATTGGAGGCCCTTGAACCATATAGAGCGGAAGCAGCAGCTCCCTTGAGTATCGTAACGGATTCTATATCTGCGGGATTGATTTCTGCGGAACTACTTCCATAATCCGCAGTAGTGGAATTACTTGTTCCGGCATTACCCGTAGGAACCCCGTCTATCACATATAATGGTTGATTGCCTCCAAAATTAAGTGAACTCTCCCCCCTGATAACGATTCTTGATGAGGATCCAACACCTCCTGCAGAAGAAATATTTACGCCGGCAACCTTTCCTGCAAGTGAATTTACAAAATTTGATTCCCTGGCTTCATTTAGATCTCCACCTTGAATTTCTTGGACAGCGTAACCCAGTCCCTTTTTTTCACGACTTATGCCCAGCGCAGTAACCACTACCTCATCCAGATTATCACTAGTTTCCGAAAGCGCAATACTTATATCACTCTTTCCAGCGAGGGGTATTTCCTTGGAAGAAAATCCAAGATAGGAAACTACTAGAATAGTGTTGGCTTCCGAAACGGATATTGTAAAATTACCGTCAAAATCGGATTGGGTGCCATTGGTTGTTCCTTTTTCAACAATACTGGCTCCTGGTAGAGGTGCACCATCCTGATCGGTTACAGAGCCTTTTATTTCAAACTGTTGTAAAATATTATCTATGGGTTGGTAATCCCTATCCCCTGTCCCTTCTACCTTCTTTTGAACAAGAAATATTTGTTGGTCAATTACATAGTAAGATGTTCCGGAATACTTAAAAATGCGATCTACAACCGCTGTCACCAATTCATCTTCAACCTTAACATCGACTTTTTTGTTTAAATCAACATCTTTCAATTTATAGACGAATCTAAAATCGGTATTGCTTTCGATCTGGTCCAATACAGACTTAACGGTTACATTATGCATGTTCAATGTAATCTTGTTACGTTGAGAATACGTTGTGCTCGCCTGCAAGGAAAAAAAAGTAACAAGAATTAGAATTGTACTTAGTTTCATCTTAAGTGAAAATTTACTAAATGAACCAGATCTTCTTTTTAGTATAAGAAGTTTTTTCATACTTTTATAGTGTTTAAATGTGGTTTTGTTATTTAAGATCACACCATAATAATTCGGGGAATGCGGCAACATTTCCCGGATTTTTTTTGTTCTAAATTTTACTTTAGATAGGTGAAATCCAATATTCTGATTTTGAATTTTAGTTTCTCCGTTTTATGTCATAGGCATTGGATATTAAGTTTAATGAATAGTTATTTCTTTTCCATTTATGGTGAAATCTAATTGATATATAGATCTAAAATATTCCATGACTTTTTCAATAGGAGCATTCCTAAAACTTGCATTGAACTTTTCTTCATTTATGCCAGGGTTATTGTTTACTACGGATACATTATAATGTCGTTCCATTTTCTTTAGGATATTCTCGAAGGTCATATTTCTAAAAACCAGTTCTCCATTCATCCATGAGGTGTATAACCCGGTAATTACCTCCTGTGAATCTATTGTATTTTTATGCTTGTCAAAGCTTCCTTTATTCCCGGGAGTTAGTAAAAAACTTTCACTGTGAAATTCCTCACTTTCATTATAAAGTCCAACCGAACCTTCTACCAAAACAACCTCGGTCAACTCATCCTCTTCATAGGCAGAGACATTGAATTTTGTTCCCAGGACCCTAATATTTAATTCACCGGAATTAATAATGAAGGGATTGCTATGGTCTTTGGCAACATCAAAAAAAGCTTCTCCCTTCAAAAGTACCTGGCGTTCCTTGCCAGGGACAAATTGAATTGGATATCTCAAAGAAGATCCTGCATTTAAATGAACCTTGGAACCATCCGATAATATCAATTCAAAATTTTTACCAAATGGGACCTTCAGGGTATTGTACTCAAGTTTATCGGATGTTTTATTGTGATTATACGAAAGTTGATTTCCCTTTTGTTTGCCAACAATGTTCCCCTTATTATCCAATACTTTGGAAGTTCCATCTTCTTCAATTATTTCAATTTCCCCATTCTGAAGCTGTAAGGTTATCACTTCGGAAGCTTCTCCATTTTTGTCTAAGGTTTCTTTGGCTATACTGCTATTCTGTTTGTTCTTAATTTTGAATTGGGAATGATAGAAAAAGGGAATTGCAATAAGTACTGTCACAATGGCTATTGCAGCTGTATATTTTATTATTGATTTTCTTTTTGAAATAGAATTAACTACAATTGTTTCTTGGGCCCTTTTAAAAGCTAAAATACGCTGGAATATTCTGTCCGCAGAATCTTGGTCCATTGCTTCCAGCGGCTCCAATTTATCTACTAGACTCTCCAAATCGGGCAAGTCGACCGGATTTTCAGCATTTTCAAAATACTTAATTAATTGGTCCACTTCTTCGTCATTGCATTGGTTCAATGCAAATTTTTGAATTAAAGCCTTTATTTTTTTATTATGAATCATTTATATGCCAGCAAGTGTGTCTACATATATAATACAATCATAAAAAAGAAAAGTACTAGTCAATTACCATTTTTTTAGCAGAATAAATTATTTGAAACCAAATATTGAGGAGTAATGGTATGAATTTACGAATAATGGGTGTACTAAAGAATTCTATTGGTAATGATAAATTGAGGATTGAAACTTATGAGACGATTAATAAAATAAGGAGAGCGATCGACAATGTAAAATTACCATTTACCTCCAAAAAAGTCCTTAAAGAATCTAGGGACTTACTCATATGATTTTTAACTGTATTCAAGGATATATGAAGCTCTGAGCTAATTTCTTGATAACTTTTTTCCTCTTCGCGAGACATAGTGAAAATAAGTTTTCGTTTTGGCGAAAGTCTGTCAATTGCCATTCTACGCATTTGTTCATATTCCTCTTCCAAAATTTTATTTTCAATAGGGTTGTATGATATCTTTGATTTATTAAAGATTTCATCCCTCAGGTTTTTATCATTGGCAGCCTTTTTAAGAAAATTAAAGGAAAGGTTTCTGGTAATGGTAAAAACAAAAGACTTGAAGGATAAATCCGGATTAATAGTATTCCTATTGATCCAAATTTTTAGAAAAACCTCCTGTACAACTTCCTTGGCGTTGGCTGAAGATTTAAGTAAGCTTAAACTATAAGCATAAACATCTGGCCTGTATTTGTCATAAAGACCTCTAAATGCTTTCTCATTGCCTTTGGAAAGTTCAATGACCAATAATTTTTCAGATATATTTCCTTTAGAAAGCATAAGCCTTAATATTGTTAATATCTTATTACATTAGAAATGATTTCAACAGATAATAAATTATTAAATTTCATTCCATGTGAGTAAAGCTAATAAATATGAATTGCGAATTTTAAAAGTTCATCATTGATAACGATTTTTTTATATTAGCCTTACAGTTTCATAACATATTCATTCAAAAGCAATTAAAATTAATAAACTCTATTTGGATAGCTATTTTTTGAAGTTAATATACAAATTAATTTTACCTATATTAAAAAATTTTTCCAAAAAAATAAGAAAAGGGAAAAACTTGTCAATAGAATGGATTAGTTTTTTATAGTTGAAAAAGACAGGAATTATTAGATTTTTTTTACCGCATTAAATATAAAAGCTTCAAATTTATCTGTCCGACAATTTAATTCAATTTCTTAATATTTCTATTATTTACTAGTTCTCGATTTCCTTTTGAATTTCCTTATCTATCCTCAGTGTTTTATATACTTCTTCTATAATTTTTTGTTGATCCGCTAAAACAATTAGAGTATCCTCACTCTCAATTTTAGTAGATCCACTGGGGGTGATATACTTATCTCCTCTTTTGATCATAGCAATTATAGCGTTCTTGGGGAACCCCAATTCAACAATCTTTTTGTTGGCGGCATAGCAGTCCGAACCTACGGCTATTTCCCTCATAATCGTCTTGGGATCTTCAGAAAACAATAGATCTGTAGGTGTTAGCTTCTTTGCTTTTTCAGGTATGGCAACGCCCAACCATTTGGCTACGATAGAGAGTGTAGTTCCTTGAATTAAAATAGAAGTCACCGATATGAAGAAAACAATATTGAATATCATGTGGGCTTTGTCTATTCCGGCCAAGAGTGGATAGGTGGCAAATACGATGGGCACCGCTCCGCGCAAACCCACCCATGATATATAAAAACGCCTTTTCATTCTCATTTTGAAAAAAATCAGACTTAGAAAAACACTGATAGGACGTGCAATCAAAATGAGAAATAACGAAATAAGTAGACCTATTCCGATGTACGGAATAATTTGAGACGGGAATACCAAAAGGCCCAGGGTAAGGAACAGCACTATTTGCATTAACCAGGCCAGACCATCGAACATTTTTAAAATGGTTTTCTTATGTATCAAATCCTGATTGCCTAGATAAACGGCGCAGATATAAATGGCAAGAAAACCATTTCCGCCAACAAAGTTGGTTGCAGAAAATGTAACGAACATAAGGGCTATTACTAAAACCGGGTAGAGACCTTCAAAGTCGAGCTTAAGGCCATTGATTATGTATTTACTCAGTTTGCCAAAACCGAAACCCGCTGCTCCACCCAAGATCATCTGCTGTAAAAACAATGGTATCATAGAAAAAACACTTTGATCTTGATGAATCACCAAAGTCAAGAATGCAAGGGTTAGAACATAGGCCATTGGATCATTACTACCGCTTTCCAATTCCAGGGTAGGTCTAAGGTTAGTTTTTAAGGCCATGCTCTTGGATCGCAAAATAGAAAATACGGCAGCTGCATCCGTAGAGGAGACAATGGAACCCAGCAGCATACTTTCATATATGGTAAAATCGGTAATGAACCAGACAAAGGTACCCAATGAAAGGGCGGTGAATAATACTCCCAATGTCGACAGTACAAGCCCTTCCTTCAAAATAGGCTTAACAGAGCCCCAATTGGTATCCAGTCCTCCTGAGAATAATATAAAGTTAAGGGATACGATGCCAATGAATTGTGCAATTTTAGGGTCATCGAATCGGATTCCCCCAATGCCATCAGAACCGGCCAACATTCCAATCCCCAAAAACAATAATAAGGTAGGGACTCCAAATTTATAGGAAGTCTTACCGACGACTATACTTATAAAAAGTAGTATAGAACCGACTAGAAGTATATTTTCAGTGGTTATATTCATTTAGGTGGAATTAAATTGTATTTCCGTAAAAATAAGGGTTCTTATTCAAGATTGTATTCAAAATTGAATATTGATTTCATTCCTCAGTATAAAGGATTTTAGCTAAAATATTCTGCCATCCTCCATGCCCCTACTTTAGTCACTAATGTTGTCTGAATGCCCACATGGTCCTATACTATTTTTCCACCCAATTTACACTGTTTTTTAAAATGGTTTGGTAGGCCTTGTGCCCATGTGCCCTTTCATCGTGGCCTAAAGTATTCCCGACAATCTTGGCCTTG
>TARA_R100000935_G_scaffold25160_1_pt1 | contig 63940 bp, 57 predicted proteins | sample TARA_R100000935 | Tara Oceans TARA_R100000935 (sample SAMEA2621502) | marine metagenome | biome: marine biome (ENVO:00000447); feature: surface water layer (ENVO:00002042); material: "saline water (ENVO:00002010), including plankton (ENVO:xxxxxxxx)" | depth 5 m
GGGCGGCGCGAGCCGGCGCGGGCGGCGCCGGGGGCTCGAGCTCGACCTTCGGGCGGGGGGTCAGGGCCTGCGTCAGCCCCTCTCCCAGGGCCGTGAAGTTCAGCCGTCGGATTCCCAGGGCGAAGGCCAAGGCGGCGGCGCCGGCGAGACCGAGGCTCAGGGCCGCCAGAGGCCGGGCCGCCGGGATGCGGGCGAAGTCCAGCAGACCCGCCAGGGCCGACAACACCCCATGGCCCCAGAAGCCGCCAAGTCCCTTGGCCAGCGGCCAGATGGCCGGGGGCGCGGGCCAAGCCATCAGGGCGGCCAGGGCCAGGACGCCCAGCAGACCGATCGCAGCGCGCAGGCGCAGATCAGCGCGGTTGGCGTCGGGGTCCGGCGACAGGGCGCGGGAAAGGCCGAGCAGCACCATGATCAGGGCGGCCAGGGCCGCCGCCAGGCCCAGGGACTGGACGGCGATATCGGCGATGACGGCGCCAGGCTGACCCAGCACGTTCAACGGCGGGCGCCCGCTGGCGGCGTTCAGGCTGGGATCGGCGGCGTTATAGGTGGCGAGCGCCAGGGCCGCGGCCACACCGGCGGCCGCCAGCATCCCGCCCCGCAGGCGTGCGGTCAGGGGATGGGTCCAGGCGAGCCGGGCGATATAGAGCCCAAGCTCAAGACCAGATTTTCGCGCCGCGCGCGCCATGGGGCCTCCAATCGACTGGCGCCCATCTATGGCTGCGGAGGGTTAAGAGGCGTTTACCCCGACCCGTCGCCCGCCCCCCTACCCTCAGTCTCTTTGGTGATGATCGCGCTTCCGCTTCGCGACGCAGCGCACTAGGTTTCGCCCCATGTGGACCGTTCCTCGACCCGTCCTGCGCCTCGTGGCGCTGTTGCTGCTGACCTGCGCCACCGGCGCCTTCGTCCTGGGCGTCCTGGGCGCCGAGCCGCGGGGCGGACGCCTGCCTGGTGAGGTGGCCGCCGAAGACGGGGCGCCCGCGGTGAACGCCACCGAGGCCCAGGCCCTCGATATGGATGGCCCGAGCGCGGCGCCGGTCTCGACGGCGGAGTCGACCGAGGACGAGCCTGCGGCCGCCGAGCCAGCCGAAACCGCCCAGGCCGACCCCCAGGTGCCGGCCCTGCAGGTCCCCGATGAGCCCGCCCCGGCCCCCGCCCCAAAGGCCGCGCCGCCGCCCAAGGCGCCTGCGCCGAAAGCGCCGGCTGCGCCTCAGAGCGGCGACGCTATCGGCGACCTGGTGGACGGCCTGAGCGAGCTGCCCCCCTTCTGAGGGCCTGGGTCTCAGGAGGCCGGCGGCGCGTCCGGCGGCGCGTCGGGTCCGGCCAGAGGCGGACGGCCCTTGTCTCTGTACTTAATGGCGTCCGGCGCGGTCACCCCGGCCGAGACGATGAACTGGATGGCTTCGTTCAGCGTCCAGTCCAGCCAGACCAGGCGGCTGACCGGCACAATTTCCACATAGCCTGATGTCGGGTTGGGCGTCGTCGGCACATAGACCGCCGCCAACTCTTCGCCGGTGTCCGCCGCCCGGAAGATCTGGGTGACCAGGCCCACGGTCTTCATCTCCTCGGACGGGAACTCGATCAGCACCACCTTCTGCGCCTTCTCCATCGGCGACTGGAAGCTGGCGATCAGCTTCTGCGCCGAGGCGTAGATGGTCCGGCCGATGGGGATGCGGCCCACCAGGTCGTCCACCGCCTGGCCAAAGGCTCGCCCCGCGGCCCCGCGGGCCAGGACGCCGACAATGGTCAGGATGACCAGGGCGGTAAGGATTTCCAGAATGGTGGTGAAGACGCCCCCCTCCTCGCCGCCGCCCAGGGAGGTCAGCGGCCGGATCACCAGGGCGCCGAGCAGCGAGGCGAGCTTGGCCAACAGCCAGAGCGCCCAGACCGTCAAGGCCAGGGGCGCGAGGGTGATGGCCCCCACCGCCAGGGTCTGGGGCCAGCGGATCAGAAACTGTCGAAGGGCGGGATCCATGGGCTGCGGCTCTCGTGTGATGCGGGTCGTGCGTACCTAAACGCAGCCGCAGCCCTGCGGAAACATGCCGCGCTTATGCCGCCCCTGGCGCGACGCCGTGCGCGGCGAAATGGGCCAGCATGCGGGCCCAGCCATCCTTGGCGGCGGAGGCGTCATAGGCCGAGCGGTAGTCGGCATGGAAGCCGTGTTGGGAGTCCGGATAGACGATGATCTCGCTGTCGGTCTTGCCCGCCGCAGCCAGGGCGGCGCGCATCTGCTCCACATGCTCCAGCGGGATGCCCTGGTCCTTGCCGGCATAGAGGCCGAGCACCGGGGCCGACAGATCCGCGGCCATGTCGACGGGCCACTGGCGTTCGTCGGCTGGGGCGTCGGCGGGCCGCGCCAGTCGGCCATACCAGGCCACGCCGGCCTTGAAGTAGTTCAGGCGCTGGCAGGCCTGCCAGGTGATGTTGCCGCCCCAGCAGAAACCGGTGATCGCCGCAGCCTCGGCCTTTGCGTAATCCTTCGCCTTCAGGAAGGCCATGGCCGCTGACAGGTCCCCCATGACCTGCGGGTCGGTGGCCGTGGCGACGATCTTGCGGATCTCGGCATAATCGGTGAGGCCTGACGGGTCTCCGGCCCGGGCGAAGAAATCCGGCGCCATGGCCACATAGCCGAGCTGCGCCAGGCGGCGGCAGACATCGCGGATGTATTCGTGGATCCCAAAAATCTCGGAGACGACGATCACCACGGGATAGGCGCCCTCGGCCGCAGGCCGGGCCAGGTAGGCGGGAATCTGGGTGTCGGCCGGCGACAGTTGCACTGTTTCGGTGATGAGGCCGGTCTCAGGCGTGCTGATGGGCTCGGCCTGGGCCGACAGCGCGAAGGCGGCGTAACCGCCGAGGGCGGCGACCGCGAGGCCCCGGCGCGACAGGTTGAGGTCTGAGGGCTGTGTGCCGTCAGGGCGGGTGAGCGTGGTCATGGGCGTCCTCCACATATGGTTTCCCGCGATCCTGCGGGCCCGCCTGCGGGGAGTCCAGGCTTCAGCCCGGCCCTGGCCCCGCCCGCCGCAGGGTGAGGTTGATACGCCCACCGCCGGGAACCAGACGCGAGGAGCCGACCAGCACCCGGTCGATCCCGTGATGGGCCAGGCGGGCCGGTCCAGCCAGCACGCACACATCGCCCGACGCCAGGCGCACCGAGGCGGTCGGATCTCGGCGGCTCACGCCCCCCAGGCGGAAGACGGCCGTATCGCCCAGGGACACAGACAGCACCGGATGGGCGAAGTCGGCCTCGTCCTTGTCCTGATGCAGGCCCATGCGGGCCCCCTCGCGATAAAGATTGACCAGACAGGCGTCCGGCGGCGCGCCGGCCCCCGCCGCCTCGGCCCACAGATCAAGCAGCGCCTGCGGGATATCGGGCCACGGCTCGCCCGTCTGCGGGTGGGTCGGCTGATAGCGATAGCCCCCGGCGTCGGTGACCCAGCCCAGCGGGCCGAGATTGGTCATCTCCACGCTCATCGGCTTTCCGCCCGGCGTCACCGGCCGGTAGAAGGGCGCCTGCGCCACCCTGGCCAGCACCTCGGTCAGCAAGGCGGCCTGGGCGCCGACGCTCAGGGCTGCGGGGATGAGACGAAATCCAGTTTGCGAGAGCGGCGCCATCAGGCCCCATATAAGCGACCATGACCCCGTATGCCCGCATGAAGCCGCTCAGCCTGCGCTCCCTGACCGAGGGGGAAGCCGCCCTGGGACGGGAGATGTTCGGCCAAGGCCTGGAGCCGCGGCGCATCCGGATCCTGAGCCAGCCGCTCTGGCCGCGGGCGTTTGCGGCGGGCTCGCGGTTGATGGTCTTTCCGCACAGGGCCGCGGCGGCGGACTTCTCCCAGGCGTCGCTCGGCCTGCAGGGACTCTTCGTGCACGAACTGACCCATGTCTGGCAGGCCCAGCGGGGGATCGGCCTGCTGGGGGCCAAGCTCCGCTGCGGCGACGGCCCGGAGGCCTATGCCTATGACCTGATGTCGGGCCACAGCTTTCACGACCTCAATATCGAGCAACAGGCCATGGTTGTGCAGCACGCCTTCCTGGCGAGTCGCCGCGCTCCGACCCCCTATTCCCCCCTCGCCTATGGCGCATTTCTGGCCGGATTTTGCGCGTTTGGACCCGATAAACCCCGGAAAGTTTAGGGGCATTGGACTTGTAGCGGCTATCAAGAGCCCCATATCGCGACTCGACGGCGGCGCCCTGTTTGGGCTAACCGCCCGAGACCCTTTTTCGACCGGGGGCGGTGACAAGAACCGGGGCGCTTCACTAGAAGGCCCACCACGCGCCGTCCGCCAACAAGGAGCGAGCAGGACTCGATATGAGCAAGATTATCGGCATCGACCTCGGCACCACCAATTCGTGCGTGGCCATCATGGACGGCAAGACGCCGAAAGTGATCGAGAACGCCGAAGGCGCCCGGACCACCCCTTCGGTGGTCGCCATCCTCGACGACGGCGAACGCCTCGTCGGCCAGCCGGCCAAGCGCCAGGCGGTCACCAACCCCTCCAATACCCTCTTCGCCATCAAGCGCCTGATTGGCCGCCAGTACAGCGATCCGACGGTGGAGAAGGACAAGGGCATGGTGCCCTACGACATCGTCAAGGGCCCCAGCGGCGACGCCTGGGTGAAGGCCCATGGCAAGGATTACTCCCCCCAGCAGATCTCGGCCTTCATCCTTCAGAAGATGAAGGAAGCCGCCGAGCAGCACCTGGGCGAGAAGGTCGAAAAGGCGGTCATCACCGTCCCGGCCTATTTCAATGACGCCCAGCGTCAGGCCACCAAGGACGCTGGCAAGATCGCCGGCCTGGAAGTCCTCCGCATCATCAACGAGCCCACCGCCGCGGCGCTGGCCTATGGCCTCGAGAAGAACGACGGCAAGAAGATCGCCGTCTACGACCTGGGCGGCGGGACCTTCGACGTTTCGATCCTGGAGATCGGCGACGGCGTCTTTGAGGTGAAGGCCACCAATGGCGACACCTTCCTCGGCGGCGAGGACTTCGACCTGCGGATCGTCGACTACCTGGCTGATGAGTTCAAGAAAGAGAACTCGGTCGACCTGCGTAAGGACAAGCTGGCCCTGCAGCGCCTGAAGGAAGAGGCCGAAAAGGCCAAGAAGGAGCTGTCCTCGACCGCCCAGTACGAGGTCAACCTGCCCTTCATCTCGATGAACGCGTCGGGCCCGCTGCACCTGAACATCAAGCTCTCCCGCGCCAAGCTGGAAGCCCTGGTGGAAGACCTGGTGGCGCGCACCATCGGCCCCTGCGAACAGGCGCTGAAGGATGCCGGCCTGAAGAAGTCCGACATCGACGAAGTGATCCTGGTCGGCGGCATGACCCGCATGCCCAAGGTCGTGGAAGCGGTGAAGGAGTTCTTCGGCCGTGAGCCCCACAAGGGCGTGAACCCCGACGAGGTCGTGGCGCTCGGCGCCGCGGTCCAGGCCGGCGTGCTGCAGGGCGACGTCAAGGACGTGCTGCTGCTGGACGTCACCCCCCTGACGCTCGGCATCGAGACCCTGGGCGGCGTGTTCACCCCGCTGATCGAGCGTAACACCACCATCCCGACCAAGCGCTCACAGACCTTCTCCACGGCCGACGACAACCAGTCGGCGGTGACCATCCGGGTCTTCCAGGGCGAACGCCCCATGGCGGCGGACAACAAGCTGCTGGGTCAGTTCGACCTGGTGGGCATTCCTCCGGCGCCCCGCGGCGTGCCGCAGGTCGAGGTCACCTTCGACATCGACGCCAACGGCATCGTCAACGTCCAGGCCCGCGACAAGGCCACGGCCAAGGAACAGTCGATCCGCATCCAGGCCAATGGCGGCCTGTCGGACTCCGACATCGAGGCCATGGTCAAGGAAGCCGAGTCCAACCGGGCTGAGGACGAGAAGCGCAAGGCCGTCGTCGAGGCCAAGAACCAGGCCGAGGCGGTGGTCCATTCCACCGAGAAGGCCATGGCCGAGCACGGCGACAAGGTCTCGGGCGATGACAAGACCGCCATCGAGACGGCGCTTGCAGACCTGAAGTCGGCCCTGGAAGGGGAAGACGCCGAGGCCATCTCGGCCAAGACCCAGACCCTGATCCAGGCCTCCATGAAGCTTGGCGAGGCCATGTATGCGGCCCAGCAGGGCGCCTCGGGCGAGGCTCAGCCTGAGGCCGGCGGCGACGATGTGGTCGACGCCGAGTTCGAAGAAGTCGACGGCGACGACAAGAAGTCGGCGTGACCATGAGCCCCGCGGCGCGGCGCCTTCCTCTTCGCCTTCTGGCGGAGCCGGACGGGCCGCCCCCCGGCGGCGGCGATGAGCGCCCCTGTCCAGCCTGGACCCTTGCGGCTGGACAGGGGCATGCCCACCTCAATTTCCACAATCATTCAGACACCTGACGCGCATGCGGGACTATTACGAGATCCTGGGCGTGAGCCGCGGCAGCGATGACGCCGCGCTCAAGGCCGCCTATCGCAAGCTGGCGATGGAGCATCATCCCGACCGCAATGGCGGCTGCGAGGACTCCGCCACCCGCTTCAAGGAGATCAACGAGGCCTATTCGGTCTTGTCTGACGCCCAGAAGCGCGCGGCCTATGACCGGTTCGGCCATGCCGGCGTCAATGGCGCAGGCGGCGGGGGCGGCCCCGGCGGGGCGGGCTTCACCGATGTGCACGACATCTTCAACGAGGTGTTCGGCGACGTCTTCGGCGATATGTTCGCGCAAGGCGGCCGCGGCCGGCGCAGCGGACCCGCGAGGGGCCAGGACCTGCGCTATGACCTGGAAATCTCCCTGGAGCAGGCCTTCGCCGGCGCCGAGGTCGAGATCGTGGTGCCCGCGGCCATCACCTGCGAGACCTGCGATGGCTCCGGCGCCAAGCCCGGCACCAGCCCGACGGTCTGCGGCGGCTGCGGCGGCGCGGGCCGCGTGCGGGCGAGCCAGGGCTTCTTCTCGGTGGAGCGCACCTGCCCCCGCTGCGGCGGCACGGGCCGGCTGATCCTCGATCCCTGCGCGACCTGTCATGGCCATGGCCAGGTGCGCAAGGAGCGCACCCTGCAGGTCCGCATCCCCGCTGGCGTGGATGACGGCGCCCGCATCCGTCTGGCCGGCGAAGGCGACGCCGGCGCCCGTGGCGGCCCCCGGGGCGACCTCTACATCTTCCTGTCGGTGACGCCGCACGAACTGTTCGAACGCGACGGGCTGGACCTACTGTGCACCGTGCCGGTGCCCATGGCCGTGGCCGTGCTCGGCGGCGAGATCGAGGCCCCCTGCCTGATGGGCGGCGAGAACTGCGACGGCGCCTGCAAGATCCCGGTGGAGGTGCCCGAGGGCGCCCAGACCGGCAAGACCCTGCGCCTGAAGGGCAAGGGCATGCCCTCCCTGCGCTCGCGCGATCGGGGCGACCTGGTGGTGGAGATCTTCGTCGAGACCCCCACCCGGCTCAGCCCCCGCCAGAAGGAGCTGATGGCCGAGTTCGCCGAGCTCAGCGGCGAACAGACCCATCCCAAGTCCTCGTCCTTCGTCGGCAAGGCCAAGCGCTTCTGGGAAGAGATGACCGGCGGCTGAGGCCGCAGGCAGGCGAGGAAGACGCGCCCCGCCTCGCGCGCCTCAGGCGCTTTCAAGGGGCGACACGAAGGACACAAAGGAGGCGCGAAGGACACAAAGGCGAGGCCGCCGAACCCTTCGTGTCCTTGGCTGTCTTCGTGTTCTTCTGACCCCTGCTTCCCCCGCCTCCTCTCCCTCGGGACTTGATCCGAGGGCCCATGCACACCTGAGAACGCCCGTGTTCATGGATGGTCGGGTCAAGCCCGACCATAACGGCGGAGATTGGGGGTAGGCCTACGCCTACTCCGCGGGTTCCACCGCCCGGGCCTTCGCCGGCTGGTCGTCATAGCGGAAGACCGGGCCGTCCAGGTCGATGGTCGGAATCTCGGCCCGTTCCACCCAATAGTCCTGGGTGTGGCGCCATTCGGCGCTGTCGCCGCACTTGGGCATCTTGTCCATGTCGCGCATCAGATAGCCCGGATTGAAGTTGTCCGGATCGATCCAGGGGCCCCGAGGCATGGTCGCGCCGGCCTCGCCGGGATCGACCATCACCTTCTTGGCGCCGCGGGCCTTCATGTGGCCCAGCAGCCGGGCCACGAAATCGCCCATCAGGTCCACACGCAGGGTCCAGCTGGCGCGGAAATAGCCGAACACCCAGACGAGATTGGGTACGCCGGTGAACATCATGCCGCGATAGGTCAGGGTGTCGCCGAAATCGACCGGCTTGCCGTCCACCTGGAAGGGAATGTCCCCCATAACCGACAGGCGGAAGCCTGTGGCGGTGATGATGATGTCGGCTTCCAGCAGGTCGCCGGACTTCAACAGGATGCCCTTGTCGGTGAAGCGCTCGATCTGGTCGGTGACCACCGAGGCCTTGCCCGAGGAGATACCCTTGAACAGGTCGGCGTCCGGCACGAAGGCCAGGCGCTGCTGCCAGGGGCGGTAGCTGGGGGTGAAGTGCTTCATGTCGTAGCCCTCGGGGAGGACAGCGGCGACGGCCTTGAGGATTTCGTCCTTCACGGCGTCGGGATATTCCCGGGCCATGTGGGCGAACATGCCCTGGTCCTTGAGGATGCGGCGGCGCACGATCTCGTGGGTCCACTCCTCGGGGACCTCCAGGTCGCGCAGCGTGTCGGCCAGCTCGTTGGCGTTGCGGCCCGTGGCGAAATAGGTCGGCGAGCGCTGCAGCATGGTCACGTGGCCGGCCTTGTCGGCCAGGGCCGGCACCAGAGTCGCGGCCGTGGCGCCCGAGCCGATCACCACCACCTTCTTGCCAACGTAGTCCAGGTCGTCCGGCCAGGTCTGCGGATGGATGATCGGGCCCTTGAAGTCGGCCATGCCGGGCCATTCCGGGGTGTAGCCCTCGTCGTGGTGGTAGTAGCCCTGGCACATCCACAGGAAGCCGCAGGTGAAGGTCAGCGCCTCGCCGGTGGCGGTCTTCACCGCATCCACGGTCCAGACCTTCTTCTCGCTGGACCAGGCGGCGTTGGTGATCTTGTGGCCGTAGCGGATATGGTGGGCCAGATCGTTCTCTTCGATCACCTCGCCCATATAGGTGAGGATTTCCTGCGAGGTGGCGATCGGCGCCCCGCGCCAGGGCTTGAACCGGTAACCGAAGGTGTAGAGGTCGCTGTCCGACCGCACGCCGGGATATCGGTGGGTGACCCAGGTGCCGCCGAAGGTCTCCTTGGCCTCCAGCACCACGAAGCTCGTGCCCGGCGACTGATGGGTCAGGTGCCAGGCCGCCCCGACCCCGGAAATGCCCGCGCCCACCACCAGCACGTCAAAGTGCTGAACGTCCGACGTCGCCGACGCCTTGCGCGCCACATCCACGCTGGTCATGGGGTACCCTCTTCCTTGTCGTTCCCTGTCGTCAGTATCTGCGCCTGACGATCTGCGATCCCTGATGGAAACCAAGTTAGGTGATCGCCGATCACTTGGCGAGAGGGGAATGGAAGGGCCGAAGTGACGCCGCTAGGGCCCGAGGCATCGCGAAGGGATGACCGAATCCCCCGGTCCGGCTAGCTTGCCGGCCAGATGAACGCCCCCTCCCCCACCCTGCCGGATGCGGCCGGCGCCACGCCGGTGATGGCCCAGTTCTTCGAGGCCAAGGCCGCCCAGCCTGACGCGCTGATCTTCTTCCGCATGGGCGACTTCTACGAGTTGTTCTTCGAGGACGCCCAGAAGGCGGCCGCGGCGCTGGGCATCAGCCTGACCGCCCGGGGCAATCACGGCGGCCAGCCCATTCCCATGGCGGGCGTGCCGGCCCATGCGGCCGAGGCCTACCTGGCCAAGCTGATCAGGGCGGGGTTCAAGGTCGCCGTCTGCGACCAGATGGAGGACCCGGCCGAGGCCAAAAAGCGCGGTTCGAAATCCATCGTCCGGCGCGAGATCGTCCGCGTGGTGACGCCGGGCACCCTGACCGAGGATGGTCTGCTGGACGCCCGCGGGTCCAACCGCCTGGCCGCCGTGGCGGTCCGCGCCGGCCAGGCGGCCATCGCCTCGGTGGAACTGTCGACCGGCGAGGTGGAGTGCCTGGCCCTGGACGCCGCGGGCCTGGCCTCAGCGCTGGCGGCGCTGTCGCCCTCGGAAATCCTGGTGCCTGACCGCCTGTTCGCCGACCCCGCATCGGCCGAAGCCCTGCGCAGCGTCGGGGGCTTCGTCCAGCCCATGCCCCAGGCGCTCGCCGAACCCTCGGCCTCGGAGGCCCGGCTGAAGCGGCTCTATGGGGTGGAGACCCTGGACGGCTTCGGGGCGCTCAGCGGGGCCGAGATTTCGGCGCTGGGCCTGATCGCCGCCCATCTGGAGACCACCCAGGCCGGCCGCCTGCCGGCCCTGTCGGCCCCGCGTCGCGTGGGCGAGAGCGAGGTCATGGCCATCGACCCGGCCACCCGCGCCAGCCTGGAGATCGAGCGCAGCCTGTCGGGCGGCCGGGAAGGCAGCCTGCTGGCCGCCATCGACCGCACCGTGACCGCGCCCGGCGCCCGGCTGCTGGCCACAAGGCTTGCGAGGCCCCAGGTGGAGCCGGCGGCCATCGACGCGCGGCTGGATGCGGTGGCCTTTTTCTGCGCGCGCCGCGCCCTGCGCCAGGATGTGCGCGCTCAGCTGAAGTCCATGGGCGATATGGCGCGCGCCCTGTCGCGCCTGGCGCTGGGCCGCGGGGGCCCGCGGGACCTGGGCTGCCTGCGCGATGGTCTGGCCGCCGGCGAGGCGATCACCGGCCTGTTCGCCGCCCCTGAACCCCTGGACCCCGCTCCGCCGGCCGAAACCGCCCAGGCGCTCGAAGCCCTCGACCTCGCCCGCCAGCCTGCCCTGTCGGACCTGCGCGACCTCCTGGCCTCAGGCCTGGGCGATGATCTGCCGGCCCAGGCCCGGGACGGCGGCTTCGTCGCGGCCGGCGTCCGCCCCGAACTCGACCAGGCCCGGGCGCTGCGCGACGACAGCCGCAAGGTGATCGCGGGCCTCGAGGCGCAGCTGGCCAATGAGAGCGGCGTGGCCCTGAAGATTCGCCACAACGCCGTCCTCGGCTATTTCGTCGAGGCCAGCGCCAAGGCCGCCGAGCCGCTGATGAAGCCGCCTCTGAACGCCACCTTCATCCACCGCCAGACCCTGGCCAACCAGGTCCGCTTCACCACCGTCGAACTGGCTGAACTGGATGCGAAGATCGCCCAGGCCGCCGAGCGGGCGCTCGCGATGGAGGTCGCAGCCTTCGAGGCCTGGCGCGAGGCCGCCTGCCATGTGTCCCACGCCATCCAGGCCGCCGCCTTCGCCGCCGCCAGCCTGGACGTGGCCTCTGGCCTCGCCGAATGGGCCGACGAGGCCGGCGCCACCCGGCCTGTGGTGGACCGCTCCTGCGTGTTCGAGGCTGTCGCCGGCCGCCATCCGGTGGTCGAGGCCGCCGTGCGCCGCACCGGCGAGCCCTTCACCCCCAATGACTGCCGTCTGGATGGGGCCGGCGCGGGGGCCGCCCGCCTCTCCATCGTCACCGGGCCGAACATGGCCGGTAAGTCGACCTTCCTGCGCCAGAACGCCCTGCTCTGCGTGCTCGCCCAGGCCGGGTCCTTCGTGCCGGCCCAGGCCCTGCGGCTGGGCGTGGTGGACCGCCTGTTCAGCCGGGTCGGCGCGGGCGATGACTTGGCCCGCGGAAGGTCGACCTTCATGGCCGAGATGGTCGAGACCGCGGCCATCCTCACCCAGGCCACACCGCGGTCCTTCGTCATCCTCGACGAGATCGGCCGCGGCACGGCCACCTATGACGGCCTGGCCATCGCCTGGGCCTGCGCCGAGGCCCTGCATGAAACTAACCGCTGCCGGGCGCTGTTCGCCACCCACTATCACGAGCTGGCGGTGCTGGAGGACCGGCTGCCTCACGTGGCGAACCTCTCCATGCGGGCCAAGGAGTGGAAGGGTGACCTGATCTTCCTGCACGAGGCCGGCCCCGGACCTGCGGACCGCTCCTACGGGGTCCAGGTGGCCAAGCTCGCCGGCGTGCCGCCCGCCGTGGTCGCCCGCGCCCGCCAGGTGCTCGACCGGCTGGAGCGCGAAGCCGGCGCGCCCGCCCACCTGGAGGACCTGCCGCTGTTCGCCATGGCCGTCGCCGAACCCGAGAGCCATGGGCCAAGCGCCGTGGAGGAGGCTCTGCGCGCGCTGGACCTGGACGGCATGAGCCCGCGAGAGGCCATGGACGCCCTCTACCGGCTGAAGGGACAGCTTTCGTAGCGCCCAACCTCCGTCACCCTCGGACTTGATCCGAGGGTCCATGCACACATGCGCCAACACGGTGTTCATGGATGGTCGGGTCAAGCCCGACCATGACGGACAAAAAAGCCACACGAGACTTCCCGCCATGACCGTCCGCACCCTGATGATCGACGTGGACGGGGCGGTGATCCGCCATCCGCAGGGCCTGCGCTGGGACCATGACATCGAGACGGACCTGGGCGTCGATCCGGCGATGTTGCAGAGCGCATTCTTCGCCGTCCACTGGCCTGAGGTCATCATCGGCCGCGCCGGCCTGCACGAGCGGCTGGCCCTCGCCCTGCCGAATTTCGCGCCGCACCTGACGCCTGAGGCGATCATAGCCTACTGGTTCTCCAAGGACGCGCACCTGGATCAGGGTTTTCTCGATCAGCTCGTAGCCCTGGACGGCCGATACGGCCTGCACCTGGCCACGGTGCAGGAGCACCTGCGGGCGGCCTATATCTGGAATGAGCTCGCGCTGAAGGACCATTTCGCGGCCATCCACTATGCGGCCGACTATGGCTGCGGAAAGCCCGATCCCGCTTTCTTCGAGGCGGTGGCGCAGCGCACGGGCCATGCGCCGCACGAGCTTTTGCTGATCGACGATTCGACGCGCAATGTGGCGGCCGCCCGGGCCAGCGGCTGGCGGGCGGGCCTCTGGGACGGAACGCGGACGGTGGCCGAGGTGATCACCGAGGCGGAGCTGAGACCCTGCGCGCCGCAGGCGCATCCAAGAGGGGACACAAAGGACACCAAGGGGCGCGAAGGACACTAAGAACTAGGCCGCCGGCGACTTCGTGCCCTTGGCTGGCTTCGTGTTCTTTGTGTCCCCTCTTTTTCGGTCCTTAGAGCATCGCCGGGATGACCCGGTCGGGCGGGCGGTGGCCGTCCATCCAGGTGCGGATGTTGATGATCACCTTTTCGCCCATGTCCACGCGGCTCTCCACCGTGGCCGAGCTCATATGCGGCAGCAGAACCACATTGGGCAGCTTGAGCAGCTTGGGATTCACCGCCGGCTCGTGCTCGAACACGTCGAGGCCCGCGCCGGCGATCCCGCCCTTGGCCAGGATGTCGATGAGGGCGTCCTCATCGACGATCTCGCCGCGGGCGGTGTTGATCAGGATGGCGTGGGGCTGCAGCAGCTTCAGCCGCCGGGCCGACAGCAGATGGAAGGTGGCCGGGGTGTGCGGGCAGTGAATGGAGACCAGGTCCATCCGCGCCATCATCTGGTCCAGGCTATCCCAATAGGTGGCGTCCAGCTCTTCGGCGATGCGCGGGCTGACTGGCTTTCGGTTGTGATAGTGGATCTGCAGGCCAAAGGCCTTGGCCCGACGGGCGACGGCCTGGCCGATGCGGCCCATGCCGACGATGCCCAGCCGCTTGCCGGTGACCCGGCGCCCCAGCATCCAGGTGGGCGACCAGCCGGTGAAGCCGCCGGACTGCACTACATTGGCGCCCTCGACGATCCGCCTTGCGACCACCATGATCAGGGCCAGCGTCATGTCGGCGGTGTCTTCGGTGAGCACGCCGGGCGTATTGGTGACGCTGATATTGCGCGCCGAGGCGGCGGCCACATCGATATGGTCGACGCCGGCCCCGAAGGAGGCGATCAGCTTGAGCTGCGGTCCGGCCTGGGCGATGAGATCAGCATCGATTCGATCGGTGATGGTGGGCGCCAGCACATCGGCGCGTTTGACTGCGTCCAGCAGGGCGTCACGACTCATCGGCTCATCCGAAAGGTTGAGCTCGGCGTCGAACAATTCTCTCATCCGGGTCTCCACCTGGTCGGGGAGCTTGCGGGTGACGATGACTTTGGGCTTACGGGCGACCATGACCGAGTCTGTGACGGGAACCTTGCGGCGGGGCGCCCTGGGCGCGCGAGCTGCAACCTGTAGCAAAGGGACCTTGGAGGGCCAAGGCGAGCCTTCGGCGCCGGTCCGTTCTTCCTGCGCAGCGCCCTGGCGCTGGGCGCTGGCGGGGCTGGTCCTGGCCGCCCTGGCGGTCGCGGGCCCGGCCGCCGCCGCCCGGGACGCGGCCGACACCCCGTCGGGCTTTCCGGTCCCCCGATACCTGTCGCTGAAGTTCGACAAGGTCAACGCCCGGGCCGGTCCTGGGGACGACCACCGGGTGCTGTGGGTCTACCGGGTCCGGGGCTTGCCGGTGCAGATCGTCGCCGAGACCCGGGAATGGCGGCGGATCTGCGATCCCGAGGGCGGCGTCGCCTGGGTGCACCGCCGGGTGATCGACGGGAAGCAGACGGTGATGACCCTTGGCGCCGAGCCCCTTGCCCTGCGCCGCCGGCCGAAGGCGGAGTCGGAGATCACCGCCTATGTGAACCCCCGTTCCATCGCGGCGTTGGACAAGTGCGACAAGGGTTGGTGTCGCCTGAGCCTTGAGGGCGTCAGGGGCTGGACCCCCGAAACCGCCTTGTGGGGCGCCGCCGACCCCGTCCAATGTCGTTGAGCCACGCCTTGGCCTCGTGCTAGGGCCTGACCCCACTTTTGTTATCGTCCGAGCTGAAAAGGCGGCGCATGACCATTCACGAGCCCAAGAGCCGATACGAGCTGGACGACCTGCTGGCCTGCGCCCGCGGCGAGATGTTCGGCCCCGGCAACGCCCAGCTGCCGGCCCCGCCCATGCTGCTGTTCGATCGCATCACCACGATCAACAATGACGGCGGCGCCCACGGGAAGGGCTATATCGAGGCCGAGTTCGACATCAATCCGGGCCTCTGGTTCTTCGACTGCCACTTCATCAATGACCCGGTCATGCCCGGCAGCCTGGGCCTCGACGCCATGTGGCAGCTGGTCGGCTTCTATCTCGGCTGGATCGGCGGCAAGGGCCGCGGCCGGGCGCTCGGCTGCAGCGAGGTCAAGTTTGCCGGCGAGGTCACCCCCGACATCAAGAAGGTGACCTACAAGGTCGAGATGAAGCGGGTCATCAACCGCCGCCTGGTCATGGGCATCGGCGACGCCGTGCTCGAGGCGGACGGCAACGTGATCTACACGGCGCAGGATCTCCGCGTCGGCCTCTATCAGCGCTGATCGCGTCAGGAACGGAACGGGAGCGAATATGCGCCGGGTCGCCATCACTGGAATCGGTATCGTTTCATCCATCGGCAAGACCGCCGAGGAGGTCCTCGCCTCCCTGCGGGACGCCCGTTCAGGCATAACGGCGGCGCCGGAATATGCCGAGCTCGGCTTCCGCAGCCAGGTCCATGGCGACCCCGCCATCGACTGGGAGTCCCTGGTTGACCGCCGCGCCGCGCGCTTCCTGGCCCCAGGCACGGCCTATGGCCATATCGCCATGGAGCAGGCCATCGCCGATTCGGGCCTGACGCCCGATGAGGTGAGCCACGAGAAGACCGGCCTGATCGTCGGCTCCGGCGGTCCGTCCACCAAGGTCATCATCGAGGCCGCCGAAACCGCCCGCACCCGCGGTCCCAAGCGCATCGGCCCCTTCGCCGTGCCCAAGGCCATGAGCTCGGGCGCGTCTGCGACGCTGGCCACCTGGTTCAAGATCCGCGGCCTGAACTTCTCCATCTCCTCGGCCTGCGCCACCTCCACCCACTGCATCGGCTCGGCCTATGAGCAGATCCAGCTGGGCAAGCAGGACGTGATGTTCGCCGGCGGGACCGAGGAGCTGGACTGGACCCTGTCGGTGCTGTTCGACGCCATGGGCGCCATGAGCTCCAACTTCAACGATCGGCCGTCGGTGGCCAGCCGGGCCTATGACGAGGCCCGCGACGGCTTTGTCATCGCCGGCGGCGCCGGCATCGTGGTGCTGGAAGAATGGGAGCGGGCCAAGGCCCGCGGCGCCAAGATCTATGGCGAGATCATCGGCTACGCCGCCAATTCCGACGGCTTCGACATGGTCGCCCCGTCCGGCGAGGGCGCGGTGCGCTGCATGAAGCTGGCCATGGACGGCCTGGGCGGGCGGAAGATCGACTATCTCAACCCCCACGGCACCTCGACGCCCGTGGGGGACGTCAAGGAGATGCAGGCGGTCCGCGACGTGTTCGGCGCCGATGCGCCCTTCATCTCGTCCACCAAGTCCCTGACCGGCCACAGCCTGGGGGCCGCCGGCGCCCAGGAGGCGATCTATTCGCTGCTGATGCTGAACAACGACTTCATGGCCAAGAGCGCCCATATCGAAAACCTCGACCCGGCCTTCGCCGACATGCCGATCCTGATGGATCGTCGCGACGGCGCCTTCGAGACGGTGATGTCCAACAGCTTCGGCTTCGGCGGCACCAATGGCTGCCTGGTGATGACCAAGGCCGGCTAGGCTCCAACGACCTCAAGAATCGACAGAACGGCGAGGAAGCCATGGCTGACGACTACGACATGCCCAAGGGCGAGCTGATGAAGGGTAAGAAGGGGGTGGTGACCGGGGTCGCCAACCACCAGTCCATCGCCTTCGGGATCGCCTCCCAGCTGGCCGCCCAGGGCGCCGAAATGGCCTTCCTGCACCTGCCGGGCATGGAGCGTCGCGTTCAGCCCCTGGCCGACCAGCTGGGGGTGAAGACCATCGCCCCGGTGGATGTCACCGACGACGCCGCCATGGACACGGCCTTCAAGGTGGTGGCCGACTCGCTGGGCGAGATCGACTTCTTCGTCCACTCCATCGCCTTCGCCAACAAGGACGAGCTCAAGGGCTCGTTCGTCGAGAACACCACCCGCGAGGGCTTCCTGCGGGCCATGGACATCTCGGTCTTCTCGTTCGTCGACTGCGCAAGGCGGGCCGCGGCCCTGATGCCCAATGGCGGCTCCATCGTCTGCATGACCTATCTGGGCGCCGAGCGGGCCATCCCCAACTACAACACCATGGGCGTGGCCAAGGCCGGGCTTGAGGCCGCCACCCGCTACGCCGCCCGGGACCTGGGGCCCAAGGGCATCCGGGTCAACGCCATCTCGGCCGGCGCCATGCGCACCCTGTCCCTGGCCGGCATTTCCGGCGGCCGCGGCATGCTGGCCCAGGGCCGGGCCATGTCGGCCATGAAGGAGGACACCTCCATGGAGGGCGTCGCCGGCGCGGCGCTCTGGCTGATGTCCGATCTCGGCCGCTCCACCACCGGCGAGGTGGTGCATGTGGACGCGGGCTTCCACATCATGGGTCTGGCCGACGACGCCGAGGGCTGAGGCCCAGACGCTTCAGTCAGGCCCATAGGCCCGCATGAAGCGTCGCGCGGCCTCCTGCGCCACCTGCTCGATGACCTCGGGCTCGGCGGCCTGTTCGACGCCGAGCAGGCCCGCGATCTGGCGCACCCCGATCACCATGCCGGCGAAGAAGTCGGCCGCCTGATCGGGGTCGTCCACCGCCAGCCGTCCGGCCAGGGTCTCCTGCCGCAGGAACTCCGCCAGCCGCCGCCGTGAAGTCTTTGGCCCGGCCTCATAGAAGGCCCGGGCGAGGTCGGGCATCTCGTCGGCGGCCTGCACCGTCATCTTCAGCATCGAGCGGCCCAGGGGCCGAAGCACCAGCTCCAGCATCACCCGGCCAAAGCCGGCCAGGGCCTCCTGCGGGTGGTCCTGCGCGCCGGGCGCCAGCAAAGGCGCGGCGATCTCCTCCACCCGCCGGTCGACAATGGCCCGGATCAGCCCGGCCTTGGACCCGTAGTGATTATAGATGGTCTGCTTGGAGACGCAGGCCCGGCGGGCGATCTCGTCCATGGGCGCCGACAGGCCACCCGTCCCCAGCACTTCGGCGGCCGCGTCCAGTATGGCCTGGCTCTTGGCCAGGTCGATCTGACCGACGATCCGGGGCATCAGCGGGCGCCTGGGGGCGTGGGCGCCCGAGCCGGGGCGGCGAACAGGGCGAGCACGGCGGCTGCGGCGCAGCCGGCGGCCAGGACGAAGAAGGCGTCGCCGAAAGCCAGCACCGCGGCCTCGCGCTGCAGCAGCCCCGCCAGGGCCTTACGCGCCGCACCTTCGGCGTCGAGACCGCCCCGGGCCTCCATCATGCCCCTCAGGCCCTCCAGCAGGGTCTGGGCCTGCAGGTCGCCCAGGCTCATGCCGGCGGCCAGGTCCCCATAGTGGACCGCCGTCTGGTGGCTCAGCACCGTGGTCAGGACCGCCAGGCCCACGGCGCCGCCGATGTTTCGGATCAGATTCACCAGGGCCGAGGCGTCCTTCATCATCGAGGGCGGCAGGGTTGAGACGCTCATCTGCTGGGCGGCGATCATCGCCATCATCACCCCCATGCCCCGCCAGGCCTGCAGGCCGGCGAACTCCCAGAAGCCCCAGTCGGCGGTGACGTGCGAACCCAGTCCCACCCCATAGGCGGCCAGGCCAAAGCCGATGACCATGGGGATGCGCGCGTCCATGGCCCGCACCAGCCGGCCGGCCAGGGGCGCGGAGACGAACATCACCAGGCCGGAGATGAGCATGGTGGTGCCCACCTCGGCGGCGGAATACTGACGGATCTGGCCGAGGAACAGGGGCAGGATGAAGGTGCCGCCAAACAGGCTCGCCCCGGCCACAAAATTCATCACCATGCCCAGAGCGAAGTTGCGGTCCCGGAAGGCCTGCAGGGAGACGATGGGCTGGCGGTAGGTCAGCTGTCGCCAGATGAAGGCCGCGCCGGTGAGGCTCGCCAGCACGGTCAGCCAGAGGATCAGGGGCTCGTCGAACCAGCCCTCCTTGGCGCCCTCCTCGATCACGAACTGCATGGACAGGAGGAAGACCGTCATCAGGCCGACGCCCCACCAGTCCACCCCCTTGCCAAGGGACGGGTCGCCCTTGTCGAAGTCGGCGTAGCGGCCGACCAGAAAGATCATCAGCAGGCCCGCCGGCACATTGATGAAGAATAGCCAGCGCCAGCCCAGCGCGTCGGTCAGGTGGCCGCCCAGGGTCGGGCCGATGGTGGGGGCCAGCGTCACGATCAGCCCGACGATCACATTGGCGGTCACCCGCTTGTCGGGGGGGAAGACCGTCATGGCCGTGGCGAAGACCGAGGGAATCATGGCCCCGGCCGCCAGCCCCTGGAAGGCGCGCATGATGATCATCGCCTCGACGCTGGTGGTCAGACCCACCAGCACCGAGGTGACGATGAAGGCGCCGGCGGCCACCACATAGACCGGCCGGGTCCCGAACATGCGGGTCAGGTAGGCGGTCAGCGGAATGATCACCACTTCGGCCAGCAGGTAGATGGTCTGCACCCAGCTGATCTGGTCGGCGTTGGCGCCGATGCCGGCCTGGATCTGGGTCAGGGAGGCCGCGACGATCTGGATGTCGAGGACGGCCATGAAATAGCCGACCACCATGCCGCCGAACCCCAGGAACAGGCGGGTCCAGTCCACCTCGCCCTCGGCGGTCTGCACGCTGGCTGGAGCCGGCGCGGTCATCACCGCCGGACCGGCGAGCGCGGGACCTGGGGTCTTGTCGCTCATGGCGAAGCGGCCCCTAGCGGGCCTGGGCCTGGCTGATGGGCCCCGCCATGGCGTCGGCGAAGGTGGCGCCAGGGGTCTCGCGGACATCGACCTTGACCTTGACCGAGAGGCCCGGCCTCAGGGCGCCGGCCAGGGGCTGGCCGGGATCGATGGCGATGCGCACCGGCAGGCGCTGGGCGATCTTGGTGAAATTGCCCACCGCATTCTCCACCGGGATCAGGGCGAACTCCGAGCCCGTGGCCGGGGCGAAGCTGTCGATCCGACCCGCCAGGGCCTCGCCGCCGAAGGCGTCGGCCTTGATCTCGACCCGCTGGCCGATGCTGAGCCGGGCCACCTGGGTCTCCTTGAAGTTGGCCACCACATAGGCCTGGCCGACCGGCACGATGGTCATCAGGCTGGCGCCGGGGCGGACATACTGGCCCGGCCGCACGGCCCGGGCGCCGACCACGCCGGCCACCGGGGCGCGGATTTCGGTACGGGTGAGGTTGATCCTGGCCTGGTCCACCGCCGCGGCGGCTGCGGCCGCCTCAGCCACGGTCTGGGCCCGCGCCGAACCCAGGGACTGGGCGGTGCGCCGCTCGGCCTCCAGGGTCGCCTCGGCCTGGGAGAGGGCCGCCTCCGCCTGCCGGGCGCCGGCCTTGACCGTCTGCACCCGCTGGGCGGAGACCCATCCCTGTTCCGACAGGCGGTCATAGCGATCGAGTTCGGCCTGGGCCAGCTGGGCCTCGGCCCTGGCGCTGGCGAGGCCCGCGGCCTTCTGGGCGATCATCGCCTCCTCCAGCCGCGCCCGGTCATCGACCCCGCGGACGGCGGCCTCCAGCGCCTGGGCCCGGGCGACCGCCTGGGCGAGGCTGGCGGCGATGGTGTCCGCGTCGATCTTCGCCAGCACCTGGCCCTGGCGGACCACCGCATTGTCGGCCACCAGGACCTCGGTGATGTAGCCGTCGATCTGTGGCGCCACCGAGACGGTGTCGGCCTGGGCGAAGGCGTTGTCGGTGGTCTCGAACCGCTGGCGCTCCAGCCACCAGAGAGCCCCGCCGACGCCGACGGCGAAGAGGACCACCCCAGCGATCAGGTGGACGGGCTTCAGGGCGGCGACAAATCTGCGAACGGCCATGGGACTGACTTCACGGGCGCTGGGCGCGGACGCTCCGGCGGAGACCTAAAACATGGACCCGCGGGTCCATTCTTTCCTCTAGGCCCGCGACGGACCGGCGGCAACGGAAAAATGGACGCGCCAGTCCATCGGTTTTACGGCGGCGTCGCACTGGACGAGCGGGCGTCCAGACCCCCATATCGCGGCATGGACATCACCGATCCCGACGTGATCATCGCCGGCGCCGGCATGGCGGGCGCCACGCTCGCCCTCGCCCTGGCCCAGGGGGGGCTGAAGCCCCTGCTGGTGGACCCCGCGCCCTTCGAGACCCAGCTGGCGCCGACCTTTGACGGCCGCGCCTCGGCCATCGCCTACGCCGCCTTCCGGCAATGGCGGGCCCTGGGTCTGGCCGACGCCCTGGCGCCTCACGCCCAGCGGATCGAGCAGATTCTGGTGACCGACGGCCGGGCGCCCGGGGCGGCGACGCCCGCGGCCCTGCCCTTCCACCTGCGCTTCGACTCAGCCGAGATCGCCGACCGGTCCGACGGCGAGCCCCTGGGCTATCTGCTGGAAAACCGTCAGATCCGGGCGGTGCTGTCCCAGGCGGTGATCGAGGCCGGCATTCCGGTCCTGGCGCCGGCCAGGGTGGCCACCGCGGCCTTCGAGAAGGGCGGCGCGGTGGTGACCCTGGAGGACGGTCGGGTGATCACCGCCCCCCTGGCGATCGGGGCCGAGGGACGCGGCTCGGTCCTGCGCAAGGCCGCCGGCATCGGGGCCTTGGGCTGGGACTACCGCCAGACCGGCGTCGTCGCCACGGTGCGCCTGGAGCGTCCGCACGAGGGCGTGGCGCACGAGTACTTCCTGCCCAGCGGCCCCTTCGCCATCCTGCCCCTGACCGACAACCGGGCGAGCCTGGTCTGGACCGAAAGCACGGCCCGGGGCGCGGCGTTGAAGTCGGCCAGGCCCGAGGTGTTCCACGCCCATCTGATGCGGCGCTTCGGGGCGTTCCTGGGTGACGCGCGGCTGGACGGGCCGGTCTTCTCCTATCCCCTGTCGCTACAGCTCGCCGAGCGGTTTACCGCCCCCAGGCTGGCCCTGCTGGGGGACGCCGCCCACGGGGTGCATCCCATCGCCGGTCAGGGGCTGAACCTGGGGCTGAAGGGGGCTGCGGCGCTGGCTGAGGTGCTGGTGGACGCCGCCCGCCTGGGAGAGGATCTGGGATCAGAGGTTGTGCTGGAGCGCTATGGCCGCTGGCGGCGGTTCGACACCGCCCTGCTCAGCGCCGGGATGGACGCCTTTGTCCACCTGTTCTCCAACGACAATCCGGTGCTGCGCCTGGCGCGCGGGGCGGGCATGTCGGCGGTGAACCGCATCCCGGTCGCCCGCCGCATGTTCATGCAGCAGGCCGGCGGCGCCTTTGGCGATCTGCCCCGGCTCCTGCGCGGGGAAGCGCTCTAGTCTTCGAGTTCGCGGGCCTCTTCCGGCAGCATGATCGGCACGCCGTCGCGGACCGGGTAGGCCAGCTTGGCGCCGCGGCTGATCAGCTCAGCCCGCTCGCGATCATAGTCCAGCGGCCCGTGGGTGACGGGACAGACCAGGATCTCCAGCAGGCGCGGATCGATCTCGGCGGTGAGGGCGAGCATGGGCTCGGTAGGCGCGTCTTCGGTCATGCGGACGTCTCTAAACCAGCGCGCTACTGGACGCTATGGGGCGCGCCGTCATCATCCCCCAGGGCGTCGATCTCCAGCAGGGCGGTCAGGCTGCGCACCCGCTCGGTGAGAGTCAGGGCCTCCAGCAGGGCCTGTTTCTCCGAGGGCTCGAAGGGCAGGCCCATGGCCAGGCTGGTGACCAGCGGCGCGATGGGCGCGGTCATGGCCGTCTCGTCGTCCACATCCAGCTCACGACGGTTCAGATACCGCTTCAGCGCCCGGGCGAACCGCTCCCGGTCCATCTCCGGCGGGCCCTCGTCCTCGGGCGACAGGTCGGCCTCGAAGTCCTCATAGGCCACCCGGAGCTGGCGATAGGGGGTGCGGGCCGACAGCTCCTCGCCGGCGACAAAGCGGCAGACCCCGGTCAGGGTGATCAGATAACGCCCGTCCGAGGTTTCGGCGAAGCTGGTGACGCGCCCCAGACAGCCGACATTGGTCAGGTTGGGCCGCGCCCGCTCGCCCCCGGCGCGGGTCTGGATCATGCCGATGACCCGGTCCCCGGCCATGGCGTCGTCCACCATGTTCAGATAGCGCGGCTCGAAGATCTGCAGGGGCAGCTCGCCGCCGGGCAGCAGCACGGCCCCGTCCAGGGGAAAGATCGGGATGATCTGCGGCAGATCACTCGTGCGCCGGTAGCCCGGCATGGGCGTCACCTCTGGGCTTCTTACGAGAACAGTATGGCCGACAGGCGGCGGCGCCCGCTGCGGGCGACCTCCGACGCTGGTCCGGCGGCTTCGAAGATGGTCAGCAGCTGCTTGCGGGCGGCCTCGTCGTTCCAGGTCCGGTCCCGCTCGATGATGTGCAGCAGGTGGTCGGCGGCGGCCTCCATCCGCCCGCGGCCGGCCAGGGCCTTGGCCAGGGCCAGGCGGGCCTCATGGTCATCGGGGTCGGCGGCCAGGCGGGTCTCGTATTCCTGGGTGTCGGAGGGCGCCTCGGCAGCGAGGTCGAGGGTTGCGCGGACGCCGTCCAGGTCGGGATCCTTGGCGCCGGCCGGCGCCATGTCGAGGATTTCGCGGGCCCGCTCGGGTTCGCCCCCGGCGAGGTAGCAGCGGGCGAGCCCTCCCAACGCCTTCACATGGTCAGGCTCGGCCTGCAGCACCTGGGCGAAGCCCTGAGCGGCCAGGGCGATGTCCCCGGCCTCCAGGGCGGCCCTGGCCATGTCCAGCACCTCATCCACCCCGTCGGCCGGGGCCATGGCCGCCAGCTTGTCGACAAAGGCCTTCACCTGGCTCTCGGGCAGGGCGCCCATGAAGCCGTCCACCGGCCGGCCGCCGAAGAAGGCGAACACCGCCGGGATCGATTGCACCCGCAGTTGGCCGGCATAGGCAGGGTTCTGGTCGATGTCGATCTTGACCATCTTGACCTTGCCCTTGGCGGCGTTGACCGCCTTTTCCAGGGCCGGGCCCAGCTGGCGGCAGGGGCCGCACCAGGGCGCCCAGAAGTCGACGATGACCGGCGTCTCCTGGCTGGCCTCCACCACATCGGCCATGAAGCTAGCGTCCGTAGCGTCCTTGACCAGGGCCCCTCCCGGGGCGGCGGCGGCGGTCTCTCCGATGAGGCTCATGGGCGAACTCGTCTTGCTTGGACTGACTGGGGCAACGCGGCAGGGTCTAAGATGGTCCCATGACCCTTCGGCTTCAACGGATGGTTTGCGCTTCGACCACTTGCAGGGTCTCGAAGTCCACCACCAGGGGGACCACGCCCAGGGCGGCGAGGAAGCTCCGGAAGCCGGCTTGGTCGAGGGCGGTCGTAGCGGTGTTGGTCAGGGGATGGAAATTGACGATCGCCGCCTGCGCCAGGGCGTAATCAAGAACGAAGGTGACCTTCCGGTCCACATCATTGATCAGGCCCAGGGCCGTGACCGAGCCCGGCGTCACCCCCAGGGTTTCGACCATCAGCTCTTCCCGGCCAAAGGATAGTCGCGCCGAGCCGATCACCGGCGGCAGGCGCTTGAGGTCGATCACCGTCCGGTCGGCGGCCGAGATGAGCCACAGCCGGTCCTTGGCGTCCTTCAGGAACAGGTTCTTGGTATGGGCGCCGGGCAGGCCGGCCTTGATCTCCTCGCCCTCGCCGACCCGGAAGACGGCCGGATGGTCCACGGTCCGGTGGGCGATATCGTGAGCGTCCAGGAAGGCGAGCAGGTCGGTGCGGGTCTTCATGGCCTCCTCATAAGCCGCCCAGGGTCATCGTGGAACTGGACGGCGCCGGCGAGGGCTGGCTAGAGCTTGAGTCCGGCCGGTCCGCGGCCGTCTGTCGAGAGGTTGGACGCCCCATGGAGCTTGAGTGCTACCCCACCGCTGATCGCCCGCCGGAGATCGTGCCCGGTCGCCCCCAGCGGGCCTGGATGGAGAGCTTCGCCGACCGGCACCCCTATCGGTGCCTGCCGCTGACCATGGCCAACACCACCGGCTGGGAGATCCTCTGTCCCATGAGCTTCAGCGCCGAATGGAACGGCGGCGTCTACCAGGAGGACATCACCCTCATCCCGGACAATCCCCACCCCGATTTCCACAACTTCGCCAAGTCGCACTTCAGCCACGGCGTGATCACCTTCCACCCCGGCTACCTGTTCCGTACGCCGCCGGGCTGGTCGATGATGGCCCAGGGGCCGCCCAACCACGTCAAGGACGGCATCCAGCCCCTGGCTGGTCTGGTGGAGACCGAGTGGCTGCCCTTCCCCTTCACCATGAACTGGATCTTCACCCGCCCGGGTCGGGTGAGCTTCCGCAAGGGCGAGCCCTTCTGTTTCATCACCCTGGTGCAGGATAAGCCCCTGGCGGAGTTCCAGCCGGTGATCCGGCCGCTGGCCCGCAACGCCGACCTGATGGGCCAGTACACGGCCTGGGAGAAGCATCGCACCGAGTTCAACGCCAAGATCTATCGGGGCGACCCCGAGGCCACCAAGGAGGCCTGGCAGCGGTTCTACTTCCGCGGCGAGTACCCCGACGCCGTGGCCGAGCCGCCCAAGGACCATGTGAACAAGCGCAGGCTGAAGGCCCCGAAATTCGGCGGCTAGGCCGCTTGCCAAGGCCCAAGTCCTCTGCCATAAGCCCGCTCTCGATTTTCGGGGGCGGCCACTTGGGTCGGCATCGAAAAGCGCGGGCGTAGCTCAGTGGTAGAGCACAACCTTGCCAAGGTTGGGGTCGAGAGTTCGAATCTCTTCGCCCGCTCCATTTCCCCTTCGGGGACATGAGGCGACACAAAGAAGCGGCCCCTGGCGGGCCGCTTTTTTTGTTTTTGTGAATACTGTCATGTAGTCATCCGTGATCCTCGGGCGGCAGGGGGTATGGGTGTAGCCTCTGCTATTTGGAGACTATCGAAAACAGGCCGCGATCCGAGGTGGCGAGCCTCAGAAGGTGAACGGGGCGATGTCTTTGAAAATGCCCGGCGCCGGAATTCCCAGGTAGCCGTTGAACTCGCCAAACGCGCCTAGCTGGCCGTTCCTATAGAGTTCAGAGCTGTAGAGCGCCGCTGACAGGCTCTTGAGCGCAAGCGCAAGAGCCTGAAGGCTCGAGACCCCCTGAGCATCAAGGGACTCATTGATCGGCGCACCGATCTCAAAGCGGCAGACCCACGTCTCCTCATCCTTCTGTTCCGGCGCGAACAGACGAGCTGCCAGCTTGTCGCTGGTGAAGGAGAGATCGAGGGTCTGCTCAGCTATGATGGTCATCTTCGAGGTGCGCTCGGGTGGGTGAACAGGTTGGGGTAGTCGACTTCGCCTGTTAGTAAGCAATGCGAATAGCGGCGGGTGGCGCTCTCGTTACAAACGGCTTTTGCTGCGGCGTTGGGCTGACGACTGCAAGTCTCCCTATCACGGGCATCCTGAATCTCGCACTGCTTGCGATCTCGCTCCGGCGGCTTTGACGGCGGCAGCGTGGGGACGTCGCGAAAAGACGGTAGGCCCCGCGGCGGAATAGGCGGCACGCCACCCCAGTGGCAGGAGCGGCAAACATGGTCATTTGCTGCAATCTGGACCCGCTGGCGCTGAGCCTCTTCGTGGCCGAACGCGCCTCTTTGGGGAGCCGGCGCGGTAAGTTGGCGTTGGCCATAACCAAAGGCGCCCGGCCACCGATCGGATCCTGTGCGGGAGTTTGCTTCTGCAGCAAGAGCCAACGACGCCGGCCGCATCGGAGCTGTGATCTGCACATATCGCTGGGCCTCTCCAGCTTCGCGCTCATATTCAAGATCCGCCGGTGAGCGGCGATACCATCGCTGTAACGCTTCACCTTCCAGACGTGCGGGATCGATCAGACCAAAGGCCATGCTAGCTTCCTTGAGGATGTGAGTTCGGCGCGCCTTCTCAGGGAAGAGATGAGGCAGCTATAGTTGCTGGGCATCATGGTGCGGTGGCTCGGATGCCCTCAGGCGATCCCGCGCAGACCCCGCACCATGAAACTATTCTATCAAGATCACGTGCGAATGCGAGAACAAAAAGAGAACAAATAGGCTCAGCGCCGCCCATTTCTCTGCAATCGGCAGTAGCCGAGTGAGACCTAAGTCACTGTCTGACAAAGCAATTCCGCCGTTGCCAAGGTTGGGGTCGAGAGTTCGAATCTCTTCGCCCGCTCCATTTCCCCTTCGGGGACATGAGGCGACACAAAGAAGCGGTCCCTGGCGGGCCGCTTTTTTTGTTTCTGGTCCAGGCGAGGCGGCGCCCGCCGACTGCAACCAAGGACCGGTCTCCAGCATTTTCCCCTGCGAGACGCTTCGCCGTTTTGGCGGGGCTGAGAGCAGATGGAGGTCCCCATGACCGAACAACGCAAAGATGACCAGGCCCAGGCCCCGAGCTCGCGGCCGGCCGCCCCTCTGCCAGAGGGTCAGAAGCCCGACCAACTCGAGCGCGAAGACCGGAAGGCCGAGACCCGTCAGGAGGCCCTGGTGGACGAAGCGGTTGAGGAAACCTTCCCGGCCAGCGACCCCATCGCGCCCAAGCACATCACCTGAGCCGAACGGCGCAGGTCCAGACGTAAAAAAGGGGCGGACCTTTCGGTCCGCCCCTTCTCGTTTTGGATAGGGTCGTCGGATCAGGGCGTCGGGCGCATGATCCGCGGCCCAAGGTTTTCCAGCACCGCGCGGGCGTCAAAGGCGTTCGGGTCGCCGGCCGGCTTGGCGCCCCGGTACATGACGATTTCGGCCGTGGCCTCGAACCGCTCAACCGTGCGCACATCCACCCGGTCGGCCCAGAAGGGGTCGCCCCAATAGGGATCCCAGGTGCGCCAGCTGTAGGCTGAGTAGTACCGCCAGTGCGGCCGCCAGTAGGAATAGCGCGGGCCGTACCACGGATTGTAGAAGGGGTCGGGCTGCACATAGGTCCGCGCATCGCGGTCGGTGGCGCGGGTGACGATGGAGAAGCCGTCATAGCCCTGCTGCAGGGTCAGTTCGGCCGCCCGGTAGAGCAGGTAGCCTTCCACCGTCTCCCGGCCCGTCAGGCTGTTGCCGGCGAAGCTCACCCGCCAGCGGTCCGGCTCCACCCGCATTTCGGAATAGCCGCCCGACACCGCGGCGCCCGGCAGATTGGGCTGATAGGGCGTCGCCGTGGCGCAGGCGCTCAACCCGGCGAGCAGGGCGAGGGCGACAGCGGGACCCGATAGTCTTTTCATGTTCGTCTCGTTCCTTGAGAACGTCCCCCGAACGCTCTGCGGCAGACTAGGCCAACACCGTGGCGCAAATTTGGTTGCCCGGCCACCGTCGCGGCCCGGACATCGGCCCAGAGGCGCGGGGCGGATGACATTTTCGTGTGCGCGCGTCCTGAGCGGCCGGGGGCGATTACGCCCAAAACGAGAGCCTGAACGAGGCCTTAGGGCCCTCCGAACCCGACGTGGCGTGAGACGTGCAGACCCGGGCGGTGTAGATTTCACTTAATTCCTATTGAGACACTAGGGTAGTGTCGCAGCGGGCTGGGACGTCGGGGGCGAGCGATGGAATCGGACTTCATGCTGTTTGCGGCGGTAGGCTTCGCCGCCCAGCTTGTGGATGGCGCCCTGGGCATGGCCTACGGGGTGGTCTCCACGACGACCCTGCTGGCCATGGGAGTCTCGCCAGCCAACGCCTCGGCCAGCGTGCACGCCGCCAAGGTCTTTACGGGGGCGGCCTCGGCCCTCTCCCATGCGCTGCACAAAAACATCAATTGGCGCCTCCTTGGGCTCCTGGCCTCCGGCGGCGTGTTGGGCGGGGTGGCCGGCACCTACCTGCTGACCTCCATCGATGGGGACAGGATCAAGCCCTATGTGGTCGCCTGGCTTGGCCTCATGGGCCTGGTCATCCTCTATCGCGCCTGGAAGGGCGTGCGGCCCAAGCCGTTCTCCTGGAAGAGCCCCCTGCCGCTTGGCGTCGCTGGCGGTTTCTTCGACGCCGTGGGCGGCGGCGGATGGGGGCCGGTGGTGACCTCCACCCTGCTGGGCTCCGGCGCTGATCCCCGCAAGGCCATCGGCACCACCAATGCGGCGGAGTTCTTCGTCGCCGCGGCCGTCTCGGCGGCCTTCCTCTCGGCCCTGCTGTCGGGTCATTGGGAGACCGAAGGCCTGCGCGACCACCTGTCGTCGGTTCTTGGCCTCATCGCCGGCGGGGTGGTCGCCGCCCCCCTGGCCGGCTGGATGACCAAGATCCTGCCGATCCGCGCCCTGACCTGGTTCGTCGGCGTCCTGGTCACCGGCCTGGCGATCTGGCAAGCGGTGGTGCTGTTCCTCTAGGCCGCAACGGGCGCCTCAGGCGCCCACCACAGCCAGGGTCCAGACGATGCGGCCCGCCGCGCCAAACAGCAGCACCGCAGCGGCCAGCGCCTGGATCATGAAGCCCAGCTCGCGCTTACCCGGATCGGCCACATAGCCCAGGGCGTAGAGAATGCGCCCGATGATCCAGATCACGCCCAGGCCTGCGGCCACCAGGTCATTCCAATAGAGGGCGAACAGCCACAGGGCCGGCAGGAAGATGGGCAACCATTCCAGGGTGTTGGCCTGTACCCGGATATGCCGCTCCAGCACGGGATCTCCAGTCATGGTCGGGGCGGCGATACCGCTCTTCTGTCGCGCCCCGCCGACCCGGAGCCCCATCCAGACATAGACCAGTATGGCGGCGATGGTGACCAGCGCGACCCAGCTGTGCGGACCCATGGCGAACTTCCCCTCAGATTGATGACGGCGCAGCTTCGCACCTTGCCGGCACAGTGGCATGGGCCAAGCGTCACCGGAACCGTCACCGGTGACAGGCGGCGGCCTGAGAGGCGCCCCATTGCGAAAAACTGACGATCCGTGCGGAACGATCTGCAGGCGGAAGCGTGTTTTAGCCGGGTCCAGCCGATACAGGAGCCGGCCCGTGTCCTCAGTCCATACGTCCGAAACCGACGCCCCTTGGCGCCGCCGCGCCAGCAAGGCCGCAGGCGCCTTCAAGGAAGCCCGCAGCTGGGCGGCCGGGGAGCCCCGGGAGACCGCCCCCAGCGCCGCCCTGCCTCTGCCAGGCGGGAAGCGCATGCGTCTGACCACCGATCGCGTGCGGGCCAAGCCCGCCCTGTCGCCACAGGTCTCTTTCATGCTGGGCCAGAACGCCATTGGACTTGGGGTCTGGGGCCTGTTCTTTCCCCGGGCCGTCCAACGCTTCCTCGGCCTGAACGGGTCGCCCCAGACCACCCAGGTGCTGTTCGGCGCCCGGGAGATAGCCACGGGCGTGGGGCTGTTCTCGGATCCGACCCGGTCGGGCGTGCTGTGGGCGCGGGTGGCCGGCGACGTCTTCGCCATCGCCGTGCTGAGCGCCCTGAACCGGCGGAGCAACCCCAAGCGCGGCAACGCCCGCCTGGCCCTGGGCGTGGTGCTGGCCGTGACCGCCCTCGATGTGATCACCGCCACCCGCATGACCAACGTCAAGCGCAACTGCGACTAGGAGGACCGCCCCATGAAAGCCATTTGCTGGCAAGGCAAGAAGGACCTCCGCTGCGAGGAGGTGCCCGATCCGATCATTGAGGACCCCAAGGATGCGATCATCCGGGTGACCTCCACCTGCATCTGCGGGTCCGACCTGCACCTGATGGATGGCCTGGTGCCGACCATGTGCGTCGGCGACGTCATGGGCCATGAGGCCATGGGCGAGGTGGTCGAGGCTGGCCCCGAGGCCCAGGCCCTTGGTCTGAAGGTCGGCGACCGGGTGGTCGTGCCGTTCCAGATGACCTGCGGCGAATGCGAGCAGTGCCAGGCCGGCAACTATTCGGTCTGCCAGACCACCAACCGCAATTCTGACCTGGCCAAGGCCTTCTTCGGCGACACGACAGCCGGCCTGTTCGGCTATTCCCACATCACCGGCGGCTATGCCGGGGGGCAGGCCGAATATCTGCGCGTGCCCTATGCGGCCACCACCCTGGTCAAGATCCCGCAGGCCGGGGACGACGAGAAATATCTCTTCCTCAGCGACATCCTGCCCACCGGCTGGCAGGCGGCGGCCTTCTGCGACATCCAGCCCACCGACACGGTGGCGGTCTGGGGCTGCGGGCCGGTGGGACTGTTCGCCATCCAGTCGGCGATCATCCAGGGCGCCCAGCGGGTCATCGCCATCGACGACGTGCCTGAGCGCCTGGCCCTGGCGTCCGGTCTGGGAGCCGAGGTGCTGGATCGCAGCGCCCAGAAGGTGCTGCCCAGCCTGAAGGACATGACCGACGGTCACGGACCGGAAAAATGCATCGAGGCGGTGGGGATGGAAGCCCATGGCCCGACCCCGCTGCTCAGCATGATCGACAGGGTGCAGACTGCGCTCAAGCTCGAGACCGAACGGCCGGTGGCCCTTCGTGAGGCGATCATGGCCTGCAAGGCGGCCGGTACGGTCTCGATGCCCGGGGTCTATGGGGGGCTGGCCAACATGATCCCGCTGGGCGCCTTGATGAACAAGGGCCTGACCCTGCGCACCGGCCAGACCCATGTGCGGCGCTGGAGCGACGATCTGCTGCGCCGGCTGGACGAAGGCGAGATCGATCCCACCTTCCTGATCACCCACACCGAGCCGCTCGGCCGTGGGCCGGAGATGTACAAGACCTTCCGCGACAAGCAGGACGGCTGCGTGAAAGTGGTGCTCAAGCCCTGAGGGCTGGCGGGGCGTCTCGGCCCGCCGGGGCCTTACCGGCCGCGGCGGTCGCGCTTGGCGGTCCCGCGCAGGCGCAGGGCGTTGAGCTTGATGAAGCCGGCCGCGTCGCGCTGATCGTAGGCCACCTTGCCTTCTTCGAAGGTGACCAACTCCTGGTCGTACAGGGAATAGGGGCTGGAGCGGCCGATGACGGTGACATTGCCCTTGTAGAGCTTCACCCGAACCTGGCCCGCCACGTGGGCCTGGGAGTGGTCGATGGCCGCCTGCAGCATCTCGCGCTCGGGGCTGAACCAGAAGCCGTTATAGATCAGCTCCGCATAGCGGGGCATCAGCTCGTCCTTCAGGTGGGCGGCCCCACGATCCAGGGTGATCGACTCGATCCCCCGGTGGGCGGCCAGCAGGATGGTCCCGCCGGGCGTCTCATAGACGCCGCGGGACTTCATGCCGACGAAGCGGTTCTCCACCAGGTCCAGGCGGCCGATCCCGTTGTCGTGGCCCAGCTTGTTCAGGCGGGTGAGCAGGGCGGCCGGCGACAGGACCTCGCCATCGATGGCGATGGGATCGCCCTTCTCGAAGTCGATTGTGATGATCGTCGCCTTGTCCGGCGCATCCTCTGGCGAGAGGGTGCGCATATGGACGAATTCCGGGGCTTCCACCGCCGGGTCCTCCAGCACCTTCCCCTCGGAGGAAGAGTGCAGGAGGTTGGCGTCGACGCTGAAGGGCGCCTCGCCGCGCTTGTCCTTGGTGATCTTGATCTGGTGCTTCTCGGCGAAGTCCAGCAGGGCCTCGCGGCTCTTGAAATCCCATTCCCGCCAGGGGGCGATCACGTGGATGTCGGGCTCCAGCGCATAATAGCCGAGCTCGAAGCGGACCTGGTCATTGCCCTTGCCGGTGGCCCCGTGGCTGACGGCGTCGGCGCCGGTGGCCCGGGCGATCTCGATCTGCCGCTTGGCGATCAGCGGCCGGGCGATGGAGGTGCCCAGCAGATACTGGCCCTCATAGACCGTATTGGCGCGGAACATCGGGAAGACGAAGTCGCGGACGAACTCCTCGCGGACATCCTCGATGAAGATGTTCTCGGGCTTGACGCCGGCGGCCAGGGCCTTGGCCCGCGCCGGCTCGATCTCTTCGCCCTGGCCGAGGTCGGCGGTGAAGGTCACCACCTCGGCGCCGTACTCGGTCTGCAGCCACTTGAGGATGATCGAGGTGTCCAGGCCGCCGGAATAGGCGAGGACGACTTTCTTGATCGGCTTGTCGGCGGCCATGGGGCGAGGTCTTTCGAGTGGGTCGGAGAGATGGAAACTGGCGCGGCTTTAAGATCGAACGGGGCGCCCGTTCAAGACTTAAGCGCGCCTTCCTCGTCCAGCTGAGCCATGGCCGCGTGCAGCCAGCGCAGATGATAGAGGGCGAAAACCCCGGCCAGGGTGGCGCGGATGCCGAACAGCACCAGGGCGTCCGGCGTGCCCGGCGCGGTCTGTCGGTTCTGCCAGAGCAGCATGAGGCTGAGCAGGAAGGCGATGGTGGGGATCAGCAGCAGGGCGATGTGACGCGGGACCCGCATCATGGCCCGGCCGTCCCGGGCGAACTGCAGCGGCATCTTGGTGTCAGCCGGCACCCGCGACCACGCCTTGTGCGAGGCGCTGGCCATGATCGACAGGGAGACGATCCACAGGGCGTCCCCCACAATACCCAGCCAGTTCATCCGTCTCTCCCCGCAACCTTGCTCGCCCGACCCATGGCCCAGTTAGGGCCTTTGAGTCCAGGCTAGCGGCCCTAGACGGTGACTTGGGTGCCCAGCTCCACTACCCGGCCCGGCGGGATCTTGAAGAAGTCCGTCGGGTTGGCGGCGTTGCGCATCAGATAGATGAACAGGCGGTCCTGCCAGAGCGGCATGCCCGACTGGGCCGAGGGCACCACCGAGCGGCGGCCGAGGAAGAAGCTGGTGGCCATGATGTCGAACTTCAGGCCGAGCTTGCGGCAAAGCCCGAGCGCCTTGGGCAGGTTGGGGCTTTCCATGAAGCCATAGGCGACCACGACCTTCTTGAAGTCCTCATTGACCGGCTCGATCTTGATCCGGTCCTCGTCCTTGACCCTGGGCGTCTCGGTGGTGCGGACGGTGAGGATGACGTTCTTCTCATGCAGCACCTTGTTGTGCTTGAGATTGTGCATCAGGGCCACCGGCGCGACGTCGGGATCGGAAGTGAGGAAGATGGCCGTACCCGGCGCCCGGTGCGGCGCCCGGGCCTTGAGGATTTCGGTCAGCTCGGTCAACTGGATGCTGTCGCGCCGGGTCTTGTCCGTGAGGATCTGGGCCCCGCGGGTCCAGGTCCACATGACGATCACCAGGCAGCCCCCCATCACCAGGGGGAACCAGGCGCCCTGGGGCACCTTGAGCAGGTTGGACGAGACGAAGACCAGGTCGATGATGCCGAAAGCGCCGGCCGCCAGGGCCGCCTGCCACCAGGGCCGCTTCCACAGAGCGCCGATGATGACGAAGAACAACAGGGTGTCGACAAACATCGAACCGGTCACCGCAATGCCATAGGCCGCCGCCAGGTTCGAGGAGTTCTGGAACATGGCCAGCAGGGCCAGCACCCCCACCAGCAGCAGCATGTTGACCTGCGGCACATAGATCTGACCGGCCAGGGTCTCGGAGGTGCGGCGGATGTCGATGCGCGGCAGCAGGCCAAGCTGCACCGCCTGCTGGGTGACCGAGAAGGCGCCGGTGATCACCGCCTGGCTGGCGATGACGGTGGCCGCCGTGGCCAGGATCAGCACCGGCCAGAAGGCCGCCTCGGGGATCATGGCGAAGAACGGGTTGAGGCGGGCGTCCGGGTTGTCCAGCACCATGGCGCCCTGGCCCAGATAGTTCAGCAGCAGGGCCGGGAAGACGAGGCCAGCCCAGGCCGCGCGGATCGGGCCTTTGCCGAAATGGCCCATGTCCGCATAGAGGGCTTCGGCCCCGGTGACCGCCAGGAAGACGCTGCCCAGGATGACGAAGCCCAGGAAGCCGTTGTCCAGCAGGAACAGCACGCCGTAGTGCGGCGACAGACCCATCAGGATCCGCGGGTCGTCAAAGATGTGCAGGACGCCCAGTCCGGCCAGGGTGATGAACCAGAGCGCCGTGATCGGGCCGAAATAGCGCGCCACGCTGGCGGTGCCCTTGGACTGCACCATGAACAGGGCGATCAGGATGCCCGCCGAGATCGGCAGGACGAAGGGCGACAGGGCGCCCCCCACACCGGGCGCCACCTTCAGGCCCTCCACGGCGCTGAGCACCGAGAGGGCCGGGGTGATGATGCCGTCGGAATAGAACAGGGCCGCGCCCACCATGCCCAGGAAGAAGACCAGCGCCGAGCGCCGTCCCAGGGATCGCTGGGCCAGGGCCATCAGGGCGAGCGTCCCGCCCTCCCCCTTGTTGTCGGCCTGCAGCAGGAAGATCACATACTTCAGGGTGACGATGAGGATCAGCGCCCAGGTGACCAGCGAAACCACGCCGAAGACGGCCAGCTCGTCGGTCCCGCCGCTGCGGGAATGGGCGAGCGCCTCGCGCATGGCGTAGAGCGGGCTGGTCCCGATATCGCCGAAGACGACGCCGACGGAGCCTAGGGCGAGCGCCCAGAAGCCTTCCGCCTTGGGATGGGACGCGTCGGAATGCGCCTCGGCAGCCGATGGGGTCGGCTCACTCATCAAGACTCTCCGGAGACCGTGGGGGCGGCGTTTCAGTGTTCCAGACAGGACGTCTGCGCCCCGACGATGCGGCGGGCGCGATACACCCTTTCCGCATGGGGTTCAATCGCGCGGCCGGATTCGCCCCGCGGACGATCGGCTTGCCGAGGAGCGCCGCCTTCTCCACCCTCCCGCAGCGAAAGGGCCGATCGGGGCCGATCCTTAATGCTGTGCAGGAGCACCCATGGCTCGTCCCCTGGCCCTGGTGACCGGGGCGTCGGCCGGAATCGGCGCCGCCTTCGCCCGCGCCCTGGCCGCCGGGGGCCATGACCTGGCGCTCACCGCCCGAAGGCTGGACCGCCTCGACGCCCTGGCGCACGAGCTTCGCGCCCGGCACGGGGTGGAGGTGCTGACCCTGGCCGCCGACCTGGCCGACCCAGCCGCGCCTGCGCGCCTGGCCGAGGTTTTGACGGCCCAGGGTCGCAGCGCCGATGTGCTGATCAACAATGCGGGCTATGGCCTGCCCGGGGGCTTTGGCGACAATGACTGGGCCGACCAGGCCGCCGTCCTGCAGGTGATGCTGATCGCGCCCACCGAGCTGGCCCACCGGTTGCTGCCCGGCATGCTGAGCCGGCGCCATGGGCGCATCCTCAATGTCGCCTCCGTGGCTGGCATGACTCCCGGCGGGGTCGGGCTCTATGGGCCGGTGAAGCGCTATCTGATCGGCGCCTCCCAGAGCCTGCACATGGAATGCGCCGGGACCGGCGTTCATGTCAGCGCCCTGTGCCCCGGGCTGACCTGGTCGGAGTTTCACGACGTCAACGGCATGCGCGAACCGCTCAGCCGCGCCACGCCGCCCTGGCTGTGGATGCAGGCCGAGGCGGTGGTCGAGGCCGGGCTGACGGCGGTGGAGAGGAACCAGCCGGTCTGCGTGCCCGGCTTGGCGAACAAGGTCATCGCCGGCCTCGCCCAGCACCTGCCCGCACGCTGGATCATGGCGCTGACCGCGTCCCAGGGCTGGCGTTTCGGCGAGCCCTGAGGTCCTGGTCACTCGGATACGTAGGGCTTGGCGGCCTCGTTGAGGATCACCCCGCTGGTGGCGTCGGCGATCCCCACCAGGACGAACTGCACCGCCATGGCGCAGAGGATGAGGCCCAGCACCCGCACCACGATGGTCATGCCGATCCGGCCGAGGATCTTGCTGATCACCGGCGCGGCCCAGAAGCAGAGCATGGTCACCAGGGCGATGGCGCCGATGACGCCCACCCCGATGGCCGCCCCGGCCAGGCCAAACGCCTTGGCCTCGCTGGCGTAGATGACCACCGAGGAGATGGCGCCGGGGCCGATCAGCAGGGGCATGGCGAAGGGGACGATCAGCCGCTCGAACTTGCGCCCGGCCCGGCCGCGGGGATTGTCGTCACCTTCGGCCATGGCCGAGAAGGTGGCCGTGAAGTCGTCCCGGGCCATCTCCAGCCCCAACAGGAACAGGATGATGCCGCCGGCGATGCGGAAGGCCGGCAGGGAGATGCCGAAGAAGGCCAGCAGGGCCAGGCCGGAGAAGTAGAAGAAGGTCAGGAAGCCCAGGATGAACAGGGCGATATAGACGGCCACGAGCCGCGCATCGCGGCCCTTGCTGCCCTGGGTCGCGGCGCCGAACAGAGGGACGTTGCCGATCGGATCGATCAGGGCGAACAACGCCACGAAGAAGTTGACCGCAAAGTCAGCCTGGCTCATGCCTCGGTCCTAGCTCAAAATTGAAGCGGCGCCGATGTCCCTTGTGGGGTCATACCGGTGCAAATCCGCCTGGAGCCCGCGCCATGACCCTCACCGCCCGCCTGGACGCCGCCGTCGCCTGCGATCCGCGCCTGATCGTGCCCCTGGACCTGCCGACGGTCGATCAGGCGCGGGAGATGGTGGCGGCGATCGGCGAGGCCGCCAGCTTCTACAAGATCGGGCTCGAGCTGTTCGCGTCCGACGGCATGACGCTGGCCCGGGAGCTCAAGGCCCAGGGCAAGCAGATCTTCCTGGACTGGAAGCTGCACGACATCGGCACCACGGTGCAGCGCTCGGCCGCCGTGCTGGCCGAGTCCGGCTGCGACTTTCTCACTGTCCATGGCGAGCCCCAGGTGATGGCCGCCGCCGTGCGCGGCCGTGGGCGGTCGAGCCTGAAGGTGCTGGCCGTCACTGTGCTCACCAGCCTGTCGGACGTGGACCTGATGGAGATGGGCTTCACCGAAACCGCCCGGTCCCTGGTGGAGCGGCGCATCCATCATGCGGTGGCCGCCGGCTGCGACGGGGTGATCGCCAGCCCCCATGAGGCGCAGCTGGCCCGGGCCATCGGCGGGCCGGACTTCCTGGTGGTGACGCCTGGCGTGCGCCCCGACTGGGCGGCGAAGAACGATCAGGCCCGGGCCGCCACTCCGGCCCAGGCCCTGCAGGCCGGCGCCTCGCACATTGTCTGCGGCCGCCCGATCACCGGCGCCAACGACCCACAGGCGGCGGCTCAGCGCATCGTGGCGGAGATGGCCGCGGTCTAGTGGCCCTTGCCGCCCCCATGGCCCTTACCGCCGTGACCGCCCCCGTGGCCGCCGCGGTAGCCCCCACGGACCGATATCCGAACGGAGGCTGACGCCGAGGCTGAAGCGGATGCATAGGCGCTGGCCGAGCCGCCCCCGCCGCCGACCACATAGTAGCCGCCGCCGCCATAGCCGCCGGTGGGGATCGGCCCCACGCCGCCGGCGCCTGCGAAGAAGCTGTCAGACAGCACCAGGCCGCCGCCCTGACCGCAGGCGCTCACGCAGGGACGGCAGCACGGCCCATAGGCGGGCGGCGGGTAGGACGGTGGTCCGTAGGCAGGGGGGCCGTAGGCAGGGGGCCCGTAGGCAGGCGGGTTATAAGCAGACGGCGGATAAGCCGGATGCGCCGCAGGGTGGCCATAGTCCTGGCGGTAGGGGCCGTATTCCTGGACGTAGCCGCGGGTTCCGTAGCCGTCGCTCACATAGGCCTGTTCATAGCCATAGGCCTCGCTGTAGCCGGAGCTGTGCTGATAGCCGCCGCCATAATAGCCGCCGGCCGAGGCCGGGCATGGATTATGGGCGGGACAGGCCGCCGCGGCGCCGGCGCTGGCAAGGGTCACGAGCAGGCCGGCGGCGAGGCCCGCAGGCAGGGCATGGTGAAGGGGCCGGGACATCGGACGCTCCTGTTTACAAGTCTTAACAGGAACCTAACGTCTCAGGGCGCGGGGCGGCGAGTCGCTGCACTCTGTGCGCGAGCTTGACCGGACTAGAAATCGACGGCGATGCCCTTGCGCTCCCAGTCGCCGAAGCGGGTGGGCTCGGGCCCCTTGGGACCGCCCTCTTCCGGCGGCGGCTGCAGGGCGGCCTCGGCCTCGCGACGGGCCTGGGCCTCTTCCAGGACGCGGCGGGCCGCCGGCGTGAGGGGTTTGTCCGGCGCGGCGTTGGGGGGCAGGGTCTCGCTCATAGGCATGATTTAGGATGGCCAGGGCCGCTGCGCCAGTCACGGCGGCGCCGCGGGCGGCGGCGAAAGGCGCGCTCGCCTGCGATCTTTCCTTGCCTGAGGCCGGCGGAGCGGGCACGTCGCAGCCGGTGAACGACGACAATGATCTTGGCCTCCCCGCCCGGGGCGCCGCCCTCGACATCCTGACCGCCGCCCTGGCCCGCCGAACGGGTCTGGAAGAGGCGATCTCCACGCCCGCCTTCGGGGCCCTCTCGCCCCGGGACCGCGCCTTTGCGCGGGCCCTGGCCATGGCGACCCTGCGCCGGCTGGGGCCCATCGACCGGGCCCTGGACGCCAAGCTCGCCAAGTCGCCGCCGGACGGCGTGCGCCAGATCCTGCGCATTGGCGTCGCCCAGGCCTTCCTGCTGGAGACCCCGCCCTTTGCGGCCGTGGCCACCAGCGTGGATTTGGCCGCCTCGCGCCGCGACACCGCGCCGTTCAAGGGTCTGGTCAACGCCGTCCTGCGGGGCCTGCTGCGCGAACCGCCGAACCTGGATGAGCCCGACGCCCTGCCGCCGCCGTGGCTGATGGCCCGCTGGAGCGCCGCCTTCGGCCCGGAGACCGCCCTGGAGATCGCCAAGGTGATCGCCCAGGAGCCGGCCACCGACCTCTCCGTCCGCGACCCGTCCACCGCCCAGGCCCTGGCGGCCGAACTTGAGGCCGAGATCCTTCCCGGCGGCAGCCTGCGCACCGCCCGCCGCGGCGACCTGGCGACCTGGCCAGGCTTCGAGGCCGGCGCCTGGTGGGTGCAGGACGCCTCGGCGGCCATTCCCGCCCGCCTGCTTGAAGCCGGCCCCGACCAGCAGGTGCTCGACCTCTGCGCCGCACCCGGCGGCAAGACCCTGCAGCTGGCGGCCACCGGCGCCAGCGTCACGGCCCTGGACCGTTCGGCCGGCCGGCTCAAGCGCCTGGCCGCCAATCTGGAGCGGATGGGGCTGAAGGCCGCCACCGTCACCGCCAATGCGGTCAACTGGACCGCCCCGGACCTGTTCGACGCCATCCTCCTGGACGCGCCGTGTTCGGCCACTGGCACCTTCCGCCGCCACCCGGATGTCCTGTGGGCCGCGCGGCCGGCCGACATCGCCAGCCTGTCCGAGACCCAGGCCCGGTTGTTGGACGCCACCGCGCCCCGCGTCGCCCCGCAAGGCCGGCTGGTCTACTGCGTCTGCAGCCTGGAGCCGGAGGAGGGCGAATCGCAGGTCGCGGGCTTCCTGGCCCGGCACCCGGGCTTTGTGCTGGAGCCCATCGCGCCCGGAGAAGGCGGCGCGCCGGCCGCCAGCGTGCGGCCCGACGGGACCCTGCGCATCCTGCCCTTCCACAGCCCGGGCGGAACCGACGGCTTCTATGTCGCCCGCTTCCTGCGGCAGAGCTAGACAGGGCGCGGCGAAGGCGCGCGGAGCGCCCCGGCGGTCCTTGTGGCCGCCCCGCGGCTTGGGTTAAGTCCAGACGATGACGCGCACGCCTCTCATCGCCCCCTCCATCCTGGCCGCCGATTTCGCCCGCCTGGGCGAGGAGTGCCGCGCCATCGAAGCCGCCGGCGCCGACTGGGTGCATATCGACGTGATGGACGGCCATTTCGTGCCCAACATCACCATCGGGCCTGACATGGTGAAGGCCCTGAAGCCCCACGTCTCGATCCCCTTCGACGTGCATCTGATGATCGCGCCGGCCGATCCGTATATCGAGGCCTTCGCCAAGGCCGGCGCCGACCTGATCAGCGTCCACCCCGAGAGCGGGCCGCACCTTAGCCGCACCCTGCAGCTGATCCGCAGCCAGGGCTGCAAGGCCGGCGTGGTGTTCAACCCGTCCACCTCGCCCACGACCATCGAGGGGATCATGGATCAGGTCGACCTGATCCTGGTGATGTCGGTCAATCCGGGCTTCGGCGGACAGAAGTTCATGACATCCCAGCTGGCCAAGATCCGCCGCCTGCGGGAGATGATTGACGCCACGGGCCGGGAGATTCATCTGGAGGTCGACGGCGGCGTGACGCCGGAGACCGCCCCCCTCTGTGTAGAGGCCGGCGCCACGGCCCTGGTGGCCGGCACCGCCGTCTTCAAGGGCGGCGCCGACGCCTACGCCGCCAACATCACAGCCCTTCGGGGCGGGTGAGCGGGGCGCCCGTGGCCGGACAGCCTCCCCCGGCGCCGGCGTCCAGGCGGTTGCCTGGCCAGGTCGCCCTGCTGGCGCTGGCTGTGGGCCTGCGCCGTCAGGCCCGCCGGGAGTGGGCCGGCTCGCCCCTGCACCGCTGGATGCTGGCCAGGCCCCGACCGGAGGGGCTGACCGGATCACCCCCCGACCCACGGCCGGGCAAGGCGGAGAACGGCCGTCGAATTCTGCTGGGCGACTTCACCTTCGCCGGCGTCACCCTGCACGCCGGCCCCAAGGGCGATCCCTGGGACCGGCCCAATCCCAGCCGCCGCTTCGCCGTGGCCCTGCACCGGTTCGACTGGCTGCGCGATCTGCTCGCCGTGGGCGAGAGCGGCGCGGTGGAAGCCCTGCGTCTGACCCTGCTGTGGCGGCGGACCTTCGGGCGATGGAACGGCTTTTCGTGGGATCCCGAGGTGCTGGAGCGGCGGGTGTTCAACCTGGCCTGCGGCGCGCCGCGCCTCTGCGCCGGGGCCTCGGACGCCGAAACCGCCCAGATCGCCCTGGATCTGGCCCGGCAGGGCCGCCATCTGCTGGCCACCATCGACGGCCCGGCCCGGGCGGCCGAGCGGGCCTGCGCCGCAGCCCTGGCCGGGGCTGTGCTGGCCGGCGAGGCCGGCGACCGGCTGACGACCACAGCTCTGGACCGGCTGACCAAGGCTTTGGCCGAAACCGTCCAGGCTGACGGCGGTCACGCCTCGCGCTCGCCGCAGGCGGCCGTTCAGCTGCTGCTCGACCTGCAGACCCTGGACGAGGCCCTGGTCCAGCGCGGGATCGCTCCGCCCGATGAGATGATGCGGGCCATCGACCGGCTGGTGGGGGCGGTGCGGTTCTTCACCCTGGCGGACGGGGCCCTGCCGGTCTTCCAGGGGGGCGAGGCCCTGCGCCCGACCCTGGTGGCCGCCGCCCGGGCCAGCGAGAACGACGCCGGCCGCACCCTGCCGGCCGCCCGCAACGGCTATCAGCGGCTGGAAAGCCGCAGCCTGCAGCTGGTGGCTGACGCCGCCCCGCCGGCGACAGGGCCCTGGAGCGTCACCGCCTGCGCCCAGCCGCTCGCCCTTGAGGTGCTGATTTCCGGGCGCCGCGCCATCACCAACTGCGGCTGGTCGCCCGACGCTGTGGGCCCTGAGGCCCTGCGCCTGGCCGATGCGGCCTCCACCGCCTCCCTCGGCGACCTGTCCTGCGGCGCGCCGGTGCGGGGGCTGCAGGCCCGCGCCCTGGGCCCCAGGCTGATCGGCGCCGACGCCCCCGTCGGCGCCAAGCGCCAGCAGGCGGACGGCGCGCTGTGGCTGGAAATGTCCCATGACGGCTGGGTCCGGCGATTTGGCCTACGCCATGAGCGGCGGCTCTATCTGGACCTGGCCGCCGACGAACTGCGCGGCGAGGACCGCTTCACCCCGGTCACCGACGCCGCGCCGGGAGAGGACCCGCGGCGGTTCATCCCCTTCGCGGTCCGCTTCCACATCCACCCCGACGCCCGGGCGTCCCTGGCCCGCGACGGCAAGAGCGTGCTGATCAAGCCCGATGGCGAGGAGACTGGCTGGTGGCTGCGCAACGACGCCATGGAGGTGGCGATCGAAGCCTCGGTCTTCTTCCAGGACGGCCAGGCCCGGCGCACCAGCCAGGTGGTGCTGCGCGGCCAGGTCCGGCAGGAGGCCGGCGCCCGCCTGCGCTGGAAGCTGGCGGCTGCCGAGCCCTGGCCTCCGCCGCGCTGAGGCCGCACAGGCGCCGCATTGACTCCGGCGAGCGGGCGGCGTTAGGAGCCCCCTGTCCTGCGTGACTGGCGAAATCGAGGTGGGTGACCACCGGGGAGCCAGGACCTCATACGCCGCTCGCCTGGGCACGCCTTGTCACCTTTCCCGCCAGGAGACCGCCGTGCCCGCCGCCCCCGACTTCCCGCCTGCCCCCGACGCCGTGAAACCCGTCCGCGCCCTCCTGTCGGTGTCCGACAAGACCGGCCTGGTGGAGGCCGCCCGGGCGCTGTCTGAGATGGGGGTGGAGCTGGTCTCCACCGGCGGCACCAAGGCGGCGATCGCTGCGGCGGGCCTGCCGGTGAAGGACGTGGCCGACCTCACCGGCTTCCCGGAGATGATGGACGGCCGGGTCAAGACCCTGCACCCGGTGGTCCATGGGGGCCTGCTGGGGGTTCGCGACGCCGCCGACCACGCCCAGGCCATGGCCGAGCACGGCATCGGCCCCATCGATATCGTCTATGTGAACCTCTATCCCTTCGAGCAGACCGTGGCCGGCGGCGGCGACTTCGCGGCCTGCGTCGAGAATATCGACATCGGCGGGCCGGCCATGATCCGCTCGGCCGCCAAGAACCACGGCTATGTGGCGGTCTGCACCGAGAAGGCCGACCTGGACGAGGTGATCGCCGCCCTGGCCGCCGACGGCGCGACCTCGCTTTCCCTGCGCAAGGCGCTGGCCGCCCGCGCCTATGCCCGCACAGCGGCCTATGACGCGGCCATCTCGCAATGGTTCGCCGGCGAACTGGCCGAAGAGGCGCCGCGCCGCCGGGCCTTCGCCGGCGAGCTGGTCCAGACCATGCGCTATGGGGAAAACCCCCACCAGGCCGCCGCCTTCTATCGCGACGGCTCGAGCCGGCCGGGCGTGGCCACCGCCACCCAGCTGCAGGGCAAGGCGCTCTCCTACAACAACATCGCCGACACCGACGCCGCCATCGAGCTGGTGGCCGAGTTCGATCCCGCCGACAGCGCGGCGGTGACCATCATCAAGCACGCCAATCCCTGTGGCGTCGCCCTGGGCGCCGACCTGACCGAGGCCTATCAGCGCGCTTTGCAGTGCGATCCGGTGTCGGCCTTCGGCGGCATCGTGGCGGTCAACCGCCGGCTGGATGCGGCCGCAGCCCGGGAGATCGTCAAGGTCTTCACCGAAGTGGTGGTCGCCCCCGAGGCTGACGAGGAAGCCATCGCCATCTTCAAGAAGAAGAAGGACCTGCGCCTGCTGATCACCGGCGGCCTGCCCGACCCCAAGGCGGCCGGCGTCACCTGGCGCCAGGTGGCCGGCGGCTTCCTGGTCCAGGGCCGCGATGTCGCCCACATCACCGCCGCCGACCTGAAGATCGTCACCAAGCGACAGCCCACGGAGGCTGAACTGCGCGACATGCTGTTCGCCTTCACCGTGGCCAAGCACGTGAAGTCCAACGCCATCGTCTATGCCAAGGACGGTCAGACCGCCGGCATCGGGGCGGGCCAGATGAATCGCAAGGACTCCGCCCGCATCGCCGCTCTGCGCGCCGCCGAGGCGGCCGAGACTGCGGGTCTGTCGGAATCCTTGGCCAACGGCTCGGCCTGCGCCTCGGACGCCTTCTTCCCCTTCGCCGACGGCCTGATCCAGGCCGCCGAGGCCGGGGCCACCGCGGTGATCCAGCCGGGCGGCTCGATCCGCGACGACGAAGTCATCGCCGCCGCCGATGCGGCGGGTCTGGCCATGGCCTTCACCGGCGTCCGGGTCTTCCGCCACTAGAGCCTGGCGGGCTCAGGCCTCTGCGCGGACCGCCAATTCGCGCAGGGCGCCATGGGCGATGGTCAGCTTGGCGAAGGTCCAGCCGCCCGGCGCCTGCTCGACCTCTGTGAGCGTGCGCTCGGCGGACGCGGTCGCCTCGGCGACCGACGCCGACCAGGCCTTGATGGCCGCTTCCGCCGCCGGGGCGTCGTCTCCGGCCGCCGGCCCCCGGGCCCGGGCCATGACCGCCCGGGCGACGATGGTCTGCTCGGCCAGCAGGTCCTCCACCAGACGACGCACCGCTGTGCGCTCAAAGATGTCGCCGGCCGAGTGGCTGCCCGCGGCCGCCCGCAGCCGGTCGAATCCGAACACCTCGCCCACCTTGTGGTGCAGGCGCGCGACATTCTCGATGGGCCAGCGGGAGGCCTCAGCCAGGTCGGCCAGGTCTGCGGCGATGGTTAGGGGCTGGAGTTCGACCACCGCCTTGGCCATGTCCTCCGGCGCGCCGGCGCCGACCAGTTTTTCAGCCAGCGCGTCCAGGTCGGCCCGCTCCACCGGCGTCAGCACCTCCGGCGCCAGGGCCTTCAGGGCCCGGGCCGGCTTGGCGTAGCGATCGATCAGCGCGCTGACCCCTTCCCCCTGGCGGTAGGCGCGGCGGGCGAACCAGAAGGTCAGACCCCGCAGCTGCCGGGCCAGCTGGCGCAGCAGCAGCAACTGGGCGCGGGCCGGCATCTGATTGTCGAGGGCCTCGATGGCCTCCCAAAGGCCCGCCACATCCAAGACGGCGCGGGCGGCCTCATAGCCGACGAAGAAGGCCCGGGCGTCGCAGCCGGCCGCCGCCATCAGGCGGCTGGGGAAGCTCGGCCCGCAGCGATTGACCACGTCGTTGGCCACCACCGTGGCGATGATCTCCCGGCGCAGCCGGTGGCGGCGCATCTCCGGCGCGTAGCGCATCAGAGGCTCGGGGAAATAGCCCTCGAGCACCTGTTCGAACCAGGGGTCATCAGGGACTTCGGTCTCGACCATCTCGCGGAACAGCTGGATCTTGCCATAGGCCATCAACACGGCCAGCTCGGGCCTTGTCAGGCCACGGCCCGCCTCTGCCCGCTCGGCGATGGCCGCGGCGTCGGGGAGGCCTTCGACCACCCGGTCCAGGCGGCCCATGGATTCGAGCCTGGCCATGAACCGGGCGTGGGGCTCCAGTTCGCCGATGGCGTCCAGCTCCAGCAGGGACAGGGCCTGGTTCTGGTCGTAGTTGTGCTCCAGCACATGGGCGGCCACGTCGTTGATCATCGAGCGCAGCAGCTTGTCCCGCTCGGGCCGGTCGAGGTCGCCCGCCCGCTCGGCCATGCCGGTGAGGATCTTGATATTGACCTCATGGTCGGAGGAATCGACCCCGGCGGAATTGTCGATGGCGTCGCTGTTGACCCGACCACCGGCCTCGGCGAAGGCGATCCGCGCGGCCTGGGTCAGACCCAGATTGGCGCCTTCGCCCACCACCCGGACCCGCAGGTCCTGGGCGTTGATCCGCAGGGCGTCATTGGTCTTGTCGCCCACATCGGCGTGGCTCTCGGCGGCGGCCTTCACATAGGTGCCGATGCCGCCGAGATAGAGCAGTTCGGCTTGGGACTTCAGGATTGCGCTGATCAGCTCGGTAGGCGCCATCTCCTCGGCCCGAACCCCCAGCATCTCGCGCACTTCAGGGCTCAGCGGAATGGACTTCTGGCTCCGCGGAAAGACGCCGCCGCCGGCCGAGATCCTGGCCCGGTCGTAATCGTCCCAGGATGAACGCGGCAGGGAAAACAGGCGCTCACGCTCGACAAAGCTCGTCTCGGGGGCCGGATCGGGATCGAGGAAGATGTGGCGGTGGTCGAAGGCGGCCTGCAGGCGGATCTGCCGCGACAGCAGCATGCCGTTGCCGAACACGTCGCCCGACATGTCGCCGACGCCGACCACGGTGAAGGGCTCGGCCTGGATGTCCTTGCCCAGTTCGCGGAAGTGGCGCTTGACCGCCTCCCAGGCGCCGCGGGCGGTGATGCCCATCTCCTTGTGGTCGTAGCCCGCCGAACCGCCTGAGGCGAAGGCGTCACCCAGCCAGAATCCGTAGGACTCCGCCAGTTCATTGGCGATGTCGGAGAAGGTGGCCGTCCCCTTGTCGGCGGCGACCACCAGATAGGGGTCCTCCCCGTCATGGGCCACCACGCCCCTGGGGGCGATCACCTCGCCCTCCGGGGTCAGGTTGTCGGTAATGTCCAGAAGACCACGCAGGAAGGTCTTGTAGGCCTCGACCCCGGCCGCCCGGACCGCATCGGGGCTTCCTCCGACCGGCAGGGCCTTGGGGTAGAAGCCGCCCTTGGCGCCCACCGGCACGATGACGGCGTTCTTCACCTGCTGGGCCTTGGCCAGGCCCAGAACCTCGGTGCGGAAGTCGTCGCGCCGATCCGACCAACGCAGGCCGCCCCGGGCCACCGGGCCAAAGCGGAGATGCACCCCCTCCACCGTGGTCGACCAGACATAGATCTCTCGATAGGGCTTGGGCGCAGGCAGGTCGGCCAAGTCCTCGCTGGCCACCTTGAAGCTGATGAAGGGCGCCGGCCGTCCGTCGTCGCCGGTCTGGTAATAGTTGGTCCGCAGGATCGACTGGACCAGCAGGGCGATGCGACGCAGCACCCGGTCATCGTCCAGGCTCTCCACCATCTGGAGGGCCTCGGTGATCTCCTCCATCACCGCCTCGGCCTGGATCTGGCGCTCGGCGAGGTCTGCCCGGACGGCCGGGTCGAAGCGGGTCCGGAAGAGGTCGAGGATCAGGCGGGTGACGCCGGGCCGGCGACTCAGCGCCTCCTCCTGCAAGCGTTGGGACGGATCAAGGCCGGTCTGCTGGCGATAGCGGGCGAGCGCCCGGACGAGCGCGGCCTCCCGCCAACTGATGGACAGCTCCAGAACCAGGCGGTTGAAGCCGTCATTCTCGGTCTTGCCGGTCCAGACGGCCACGAAGGCCTGCTCGAAACAGGCCTTCACATCCTCGAACACCAGGTCGGCGCCCCGGGGATCGTCCAGCTCGAACTCGTGCACCCAGACGGGGTCTGCGCCCACCTTGCGCACGGGGAAGCCGGCCTCGGCCATGGCCTTGAGGCCCATGCTTTCCAGGATCGGCAGCACATCGGCCAGCGGCGCGGGTTCGGCCGGGCGATAGAGCTTGAAGCGGAAATTGCGGGCGGTGTCGCCCTCACGGCGGAAGGCTCGTACGCGGACGACCTCATCGGGTGAGAGATCGTCAACCACCGCGACATCGGCCAGGGCCTCAGCGGCGTCGTAGCGATCGCGATAGCCGGCCGAGAAGGCGCCATAGTAGCGGCCCAGCAGGTCGCCGGTCACTGCGGCGGGGCGTTCCAGATCGCGGACCGCGGCCTCGAACCGGTCCTCCCAGGTGCGGGCGGCCTCGGCGATCTCGGCCTCGACCGCGGACAGGTCGGGCTCGCGCTTCTGGCCGGCCGAAAAGCCGATGATGAAATGCACCCGGGCCAGGGGGGAGTCCGAGAAGCTCGGATAATAGGCTGAGACCCGCCCTCCATAGGCCTTGGCCAGAAGCTGGCCGGCCCGGATGCGCAGATCGGAATCGTAGCGCTCCCGGGGGACGAACATCAGGATCGAACAGAACCGGTCGAAGGGATCGCGCCGCTCAAACAGGCGCACCCTGGGCCGGTCGTACAGATGCAGCACGCCGAGCGCGTTGGTCAGCAGCTCGTCCTCGGTCATCTGGAAGAGCTCGTCGCGGGGATAGTTCTCGACGATATTCTTCAGACGCTTGGCGTTGTGGCTCCCCGGCGCCTTGGCCGCGCGGGCCAGCGCCCCGGCGGCCTTGGCCCGCACCAGGGGCACCTCGCCCACCGGCTGGTCATAGGCCTCGGCGGTGAACAGGCCGACAAACCTGACCTCGCCGGACGGACGGCCGTCGGGGCCGTACCGGCGCACCCCCACATAGTCCATGTAGCCCCGGCGATGGACCTTGGAGCGCATATTGGCCTTGGCCACGGTGACGGCGGACTCGTCCTCCAGCCGCCTGGCCAGCTGGGCGGTGAGCACGGCCGGCTCGTTGGTCCGCCGCAGGACCCGTTGCTGAGGATCACGCAGCACGCCCAGGCCGTCCTGCGGCTGGAACAGGGGTTCCTCAGGGGCGTAGTCGCCGCCCTCGACCCGGGGATATTCGTAGATCCGGGCGCCGAGGAAGACGAAATGCTCGGTGTGCAGCCAGCGCAGGAAGGCCAGCTCCTCGGCCCGCCGGGGAGTGTCGGGCGCCAGGGATTCCAGCTCCGCCACCGTGCGGCCCATCAGGTCCAGCATGGCCGGGAAGTCGGCCACCGCCGCCCGGGCGTCGGCCAGGGCCGCGCGCAGACCGGCGAGCAGCTGGTCTTCCCGATCAGGGCCGATGCGGTCGACGAAGACCTGGATCATCGATTCCCGGTGCAGAGCGCCCTCAGGGCGCCGATGGCCCTTGGGGTCCCGGCCGACCTCGACCACCGGATGGAACATGGCCCGGACCTGGAAGCCCTGGTCGGCGATCTCGCCCATCACGCTGTCCACCAGGAAGGGGGCGTCCTCCTGGACGATCTCCACCCGGTCGAAGTCCAGCTGGGGCGAGTCTTCGGACGCTCGCTCGGCGCGGACGATCCGCAGGATCGGCGACAGGCCCCGACGCTTTTCGGCGAAGGTCCAGAAGCCCGCCAGGTTGGCGGCCAGATCGTCCAGGTCGAACTCCGGCAGCTCGGCGGGAACCACATCCTCGGCGGCCTGGGCGGCGAAGGCCTGCAGGGCTGGCTCCTTGGCCGGACCGGGGCCGAGCCTGGCCAGCAGCTTATCGGCCAGGAACTGGCCGAGCTCCTCGGGCGGGGGGATATGGACGGGGCTCATGGCAGTCTCCCTTTCGCCAGAACGCCGCCGGAGGAGAGGATCCGGCGGCGTTTGGTTCCGACGGGGGGGACCGGCGAAACCCTGGGGGCTCGTCGCGTCGGCGTCCCTTGCGGGGCGACGCTCTGAGGCCGGGGACGGGCGACCCCCGACAGGTCCTGAGATAGGTGTTCAGACGTCAAAGGGAAGACCTGTCATCCATGGTTCCGGAACGCGCACGCCGCACCGCTTCGCAAAGGCGACCCGGTCGCGGGCCCAGGGCGCAGCACTCACTGATTCTCCGACTGTCCTTCGGGGCCGGCGCCCCGTCAATCAGCTTGCACGGCGGCGCCGCCCCAACCCCTACTGACGGGAAAATCCTTGCGGTATCATGGCTGTTTGAGGGCTGAACCTGCTTAGGCGCGATGGGTAACGCCGTAGCTGGTCGAGCCGGGTTCTGGCCGCTAGCCTGACCATGAAGCAATGGGGGAGACGGGCATGACGGCGAGCGGCGCAGACGGCGTTCTAGTGGGGCTGGGGGGCGAGGAGACGTTGTTCCTCAGGCTGGACCGGGCCAACCGCCATGGCCTGGTGGCCGGCGCCACCGGCACGGGCAAGACGGTCACCTTGCAGATCCTGGCTCAGGGCCTGTCTGACGCCGGCGTGCCGGTCTTCGCCGCAGACGTGAAGGGCGACCTGTCCGGGGTCGCCATGGTCGGCGCCCCCAATGAGAAGCTGCAGGCCCGAGCCGCCAAGATGGGTCTGGAGATCGTTCCCAAGGGCGCGCCCACGGTCTTCTGGGACCTGTTCGGCGAGCAGGGACACCCGATCCGGGCCACAGTGTCGGAGATGGGCCCGCTGCTGCTGTCGCGGATGCTGGAGCTGAACGACGTGCAGGAGGGCGTGCTGACCGTCGCCTTCCGCGTCGCCGACGAGGAGGGCCTGCTGCTGCTCGACCTCAAGGACCTGCAGGCGGTGCTGGGCTTTGTGGGCGACAACGCCGCCGACATCAGCGCCCGCTATGGGGCGGTGGCGAAGACCAGTCTGGCGGCGATCCGGCGCAAGCTGCTGGTGCTGGAGGACCAGGGCGCGGCGGGCTTCTTCGGCGAGCCGGCGCTCGCCCTTTCCGACCTGATGCGGGTGGACGGCTCGGGCCGGGGTCATGTGAACATCCTGGCCGCCGACCGGCTGATCAACTCGCCCCGGCTCTACGCGACCTTTCTGCTGTGGCTGCTGTCGGAGCTGTTCGAGGAGCTGCCCGAGGTGGGAGATCCCGAAAAGCCCCGCCTCGCCTTCTTCTTCGACGAGGCCCACCTGCTGTTTCGCGATGCGCCCAAAGGCCTGCTGGAAAAGGTCGAACAGGTGGTCCGCCTGATCCGCTCCAAGGGGGTCGGGGTCTATTTCGTCACCCAGAACCCCGCTGACATCCCCGACAGCGTGCTGGGCCAGCTGGGCAACCGCATCCAGCACGCCCTGAGGGCCTATACGCCCGCCGATCAGAAGGGCCTGCGCGCCGCCGCCCAGTCCTTCCGCGCCAATCCCGACTTCGACACGGCCGAGGCCATCCAGGGCCTGGGGGTCGGCGAGGCCCTGGTTTCCCTGCTGGATGAAAAGGGCGCTCCCTGCGTCGTGCAGAAGACCCTGATCCGCCCGCCGGCTTCAAGGCTCGGGCCGGCCACCGCGCCCGAGCGCGCGGGCCTGATGGCGCAGAGCCCGGTGCGGGGCCTCTATGACGAGGCCAAGGACCGCGACTCCGCCCATGAGCGCCTGCAGGCCCGGGCGGCGGAGAGCGCCGCCGCAGCCCCGCCCGCCAAGGCCGCGCCCGAGCCTCGGGAACCCGCCCGCCGGAGCCGCAGCAGTGGCGGTGGAAGCCGGCAGGGGCTGGGGGAGGCCTTCACCAAGTCGGTCCTGCGCACGGTGGGCAGTCAGATCGGCCGCGAGATCGTCCGCGGGATGCTGGGCGGCCTGCGCCGGCGGTAGGCGCAAGAACGCCTCAGGCCGCCCCCGTGGCCTGACGCACCACGGCGCTGAGCTGTTCGGCGCGGAAGGGCTTGCGCAGAATCGGCCAGGCGTCGGCCTCATCCGGATCATCCAGGGTCTCGCCGCTATAGCCCGTGGCCAGCACCACCGGCAGGCCCGGATGGATGGCCTTCATGCGGCGGGCCAGATCGACGCCGCTGACGCCGCCGGGCATGACGATGTCCGAGAGCACCAGGTCAAAGGCTGCGTCCTGGCCGAGGCGTCGCAGGGCCTCGACCCCGTTGACGGCGGTCTCCACCCGACAGCCGAGCTCATCCAGCAGGCTCTCGGTGACCGCGCGGACCGCGTCGTCATCCTCCACCAGCAGAATCCGCAGCCCGTCCAGCGCCACCTCGGGCTGGGGAGCTTCCATCGGCGGCGGCGGAGCCTCGGCCGTCTCGGCGGCCGGCAGGTAGAGGCTGATGGTGGAGCCTTCGCCGGGGGCGCTGCGGATCTCCACCGCGCCACCGCACTGTCGGATGAAGCCATAGACCTGGGCCAGGCCCAGCCCGGTGCCCTTGCCGGTCTCCTTGGTGGTGAAGAAGGGCTCGAAGACGTGCTCGAGCACCTCAGGCGCCATGCCCGAGCCCGTGTCTGTGACCGACAGGCGGACATAGGTGCCTGGCTCAGCTTCGCGCACCTGCCCGGCGGCAAGCGTCGTGCGCGCGGCCTCGATCGCGATCCTTCCCCCCGGCGGCGTGGCGTCGGCGGCGTTGACGACCAGGTTCAGAAGCGCGGCCTCGAACTGCGCCGCGTCGAGCCGTGCGGCGCCCACCTCGGGCGGGCAATCGATGGTGAGGGCGATCGCCTCCCCGGCCGCCCGACGGATCAGGGGCTCGATCTGCTCCACCAGAGGGGCCACGGACAGATTGTCGAGACGCAGTTCCTGTCGTCTGGAAAAGGCCAGAAGCTGGCGAGTCAGCCGCTCGCCTCGCCGACCCGCGGCCAGGGCCGCGCTGGCCAGGCGGGTCACACGCGCGGTGTCGGAAGGGTCCTTGAGCATCATGTCGAGGCCGCCGATGACCACCGTCAGCAGGTTGTTGAAATCATGCGCCACCCCGCCGGTGAGGCGGCCCACCGTCTCCAGCCGTTGGGCCTGGGCCAGCGTCGCCTCGGTGCGGGCCCGGGCCTCCAGGCTCGCCTCAAGATCCCGGGTGCGCTCGGCGACGCGGGCCTCCAGATCCTGCCGGGCCTCCACCACCTCGGTGATATCGGAGGCCGATCCGAACCAGCTGCGGACCCCGCCGCTGGCGTCGGGCAGGACCGCGGCCCGGCCCTGGACCCAGCGCCAGGCCCCGTCGGCCCGGCGCAGGCGGAACTCCGGCGTGAACGGCAATGCCCCCTGGGCCGCCTGGCGCCAGGCTTCGGCGACCGCGTCGCGATCCTCGGGATGGACAGACTCCAGCCAGCCAGCCCCCAGGGCCGAACCCGGCGCGGCCCCGGTAAAGTCCCGCCACTGCGGGCTGGCGAAGGTCCAGGCGCCCTGGGCGTCGCTCACCCACATCAACTGGGGCAGTGATTCGATGAAGGCCCGGACCCGCGCCTCCCCTCGCCGCAGGGTCTCCACGGTCTGCCGCAACTCGGTGATATCCCGGAAGGTTACGGCAAGGCCGGCGCCGGCGCGCAGGGCGCTGGAGCGAACCCAATGCTCCTGCCCGTCGATGACGCGCCGGACCTCGACATCATCAGGCTCGTCCTGGACGAGGGCCCGGCTCAGACGCTCGAACATGTCCTGACCAGTGGCGTCCGGGAAGACCTCGCGCACCCGGCGTCCCACAAGACCATCGACGCCGGCCGGCGCCATCCGATCCGCCGCGGCGTTGGCGTAAACCCAGACAAAGTCCCTCAGCTCCCCGTTCTCATAGACCGGGTCAAGAATCACGAAGCTGTCCTTGGCCGCCTGCTGGGCCAGCCGGAAGCGTTCCTGGACCGTAGCCCCCCGGCGGATCGCCACCCGCAACGGCTTGGCGAGCGCCACGGTCAGGGCGCCGGTGAGGATGAACAGGCCCACAGAGACTGGCAGTGTGGCCCCTGCCCGGGCCTCGGCGGGCCAGAGCCATATGGCCACCAAAGCGCTCAGGCTCACGGCGGTCAGGCCGCCCCGCGCCCCGGCCGCGACCGTGGCGAATATGATCGCCGGGTAATAGATCATGAAGGCTGGCGGCGCGGTCAGGGCGAACTCGAGGACGCCCTGCACGGCGGTGGCCGCGCCGACCGCGCCGACGACCAACCCATAGGCGACCGCCGGCCGCTCGATGGCTGTGGCGAAACGCTGGGCCCAGGTGGCCATCATTTGGATACGCACCCCAGTGAGGGATTTTGTTACTTCAGCCCCCCACCTTGACGCAACGTCGCAGCCGGGGAAAGCCCGGCTGCGACCTCAGACTTAGCGCGGCGGCATGCGGATGGCGCCGTCAAGGCGGACATGTTCGCCGTTGAAGTAGCCATTGCGGCACATTTCCACCGCCAGAGAGGCATATTCCTCGGCGTTGCCGAGACGCTTGGGGAAGGGCACCGAGGCGGCCAGGGCGGCCTTAACGTTCTCCGGCGCGGCGTTCATCAGCGGGGTGTTGAAGATCCCCGGCAGGATGGTGTTCACCCGGATGCCGTCGTTCATCAGGTCCCGGGCGATGGGCAGGGTCATGCCGACCACGCCGCCCTTGGAGGCCGAATAGGCCGCCTGGCCCACCTGACCGTCGACGGCGGCCACCGAGGCGGTGCTGACGATGACGCCGCGCTCGCCGTCTTCCATCGGATCCAGCGACAGCATGCCCTGGGCCGACTTGGCGATGCAGCGGAAGGTGCCCACCAGGTTGATCTGGACGATCTTCTCGAAGATGGCGATCGGGTGCGACTTGGTCTCGCCGGTGGTCTTGTCGCGGCTGGCGGTCTTGGCGGCGAAGCCTGTGCCGGCGCAGTTGATCAGGATCCGCTCCTGACCATGGGCGGCGCGGGCCTTTTCGAAGCCGGCCTCCACCGTGGCGTCGTCGGTGACGTCGACCTTGCAGAACACGCCGCCGACATCTTTTGCGACAGCTTCGCCCTTGTCTGCGTTCATGTCGAAGATGGCGACTTTCACCCCATGGGCGGCCAGGGCGCGGACGGTGGCCTCGCCGAGGCCCGATGCGCCGCCGGTGACGACGGCGGCGACAGAGGAATCAAGTTTCATGGACGCTACGCCTCCTGATGCGTTTAATGATGCAACCTGAAACTGGCTTATCCTGATGATCGCGCGGCCTAAAGTATCACCCGACGTCAAGACCGACGGATTTGATCCCGCCCGGGCGCTGGACCCGAAGCGGGCCCTCGTGCCCGCCGTGGTCAAGGTCAACGAAGAGCGGGTCCGGCGGGGCTTCTGGCCCAAGATCGTCCGGACGGCATCCAAGATCCCCTTCGCCGCCGACGCCATCGCCGTCTGGTTCTGCGCCCGCGACCCGGCCACGCCCAGCGCGGCCAAGGGGATGATGCTGGCCGGGCTGGCCTATTTCGTCATGCCCGCCGACGCGATCCCCGACATCCTGGCGGTGGTGGGCTTCACGGACGACGCAGCCGTCTTCGGGGCCATGCTGGCCCTGGTGGGGCGCTATGTGAAACCTCACCACAAGGCCGAGGCCCGGGCCTTCCTCGATCGCCAGGCGCAGGACAAGCTCAAGGCCTAGAGCCGGGCCTGGCGGGCGATCTGCTGCTCGCGCCAGGTGATGAACAGGGTCGAGACCACCACCACCGCGGCCCCCATCAGGGTCCAGATGGTCGGCAGCTCATTGAACAACAGAAAGCCGGCGCCGGCTGCGAAGACCAGCCGGATATAGTCGATCGGCGCCATGGCGCCGGCGTCGCCGATGGACATCCCCTTGATGTAGAAGCCCTGGGTCAGGGTCCCGACCACCCCCATGACGGACAAGAGGAAAAGGTCGAAGGGCTCGGGCCAGCGCCAGACAAACAGGGCGCCGGGCAGGGCGAAGACCAGACCCAGCGTCGCCGACCAGACCAGCAGCACCATGGGGCTGTGGTCCCGCGTCATCACCTTCATTCCAGTGATGGTGAGCGCAAACAGGAAGGACGAGGCCAGCATGGCCGCCGCCGGCCAGCCGATGGCGAACTCGCCGTCAGCGCCTGGCCGCACCATGATCAGCACGCCGGCGAATCCCACCAGGGCCGCGCCGATCCGCATCGGCCCCACCGGCTCGCGCACGATGAAGAAGGCCAGCGGCACGAGCCACAGTGTGCGGGTGAAGGACAGCGCATTGGCGTCGGCCAGAGGCATCTTCTGGAAGGCGTAAAAGGACAGGATCATCCCCAGCGTGCCAGCCGCCGAGCGGAACAGCAGGATGCCCGGCCGTGTGGTGGCGAAGGCCGCCCCCCGGCGGTTGATGATGAACGGGATCAGGATCACGAACCCGGCCACCTGTCGATAGAAGGTCTGCAGGGCGGCCGGATAGTCGTCGCCGAGGAACTTGATCAGCGTCGTCATCACGGTGAAGCCGAGCGCCGAGGCCACCATCCACAGGGCCCCGTGGACATTGGGCGCGAGCGGCGTCCGAGGCGCCTTCTCCTCGCTCAACCGCCCCGCCTCACAACGGCGCCGGATCGGCGGGGGGCGCGAACGGGGAGTCCTCGCCGAACATCTGCACGAAGGGCGAGGGCGAGGCCGTATCCCAGCTGTGGCGGCCGCCGACGGTGATGCCGCCGTCCACCACCAGATGGGTTCCCGACACGAAGGCCGAGGCGTCCGAGGCGAGATAGAGGGCCGCCTGGGCGATATCGTCCGGCAGGCCGGCCTTGGGCACCGGCTGGACGCTGGCGGCGCCCTGCTCGACCCGGGCGGCCATCTGGTCGGCCACCTCCCGGGGGAGGCCAAGCGAAGCGCCGAAGATCGAGGTGGCGATCAGGCCCGGGCAGATGGCGTTGACCCGCACCTTCTGGCGCGACAGCTGAGCGGCGGCCACCCGGCTCATATGGATGACGCCCGCCTTGGCGGTGGAATAGGCGATGGGGCCAAAGCCGGCCTGCAGGCCGGCGATGGAGGCGGTGTTGATGATCGAGCCGCCGCCGCGGGCGATCATCATCGGGGCGGCGTGCTTCATGCCCAGAGCCGGTCCGCGCACCAGCACGGAGAAGATCCAGTCCCAGCCCTCGGCGGTGACCTCGGTGATGGCCCCCATGCGATCGGAGATGCCGGCGTTGTTGAACAGGATGTCCAGGCCGCCGAACGCGCTGTCGGCCAGGTTCAGGGCGGCGACGATATCGTCCTCTGAGGTGACGTCGCAGTGGGCGTAGCGGACCTGCTCGCCGAAGCGGGCCTCCAGCATGGCGCCCTTTTCGTCCTGGATGTCGGCGGCGACCACCTTGGCGCCCTCGGCGACGAACAGCTCGACCGTCCCCAGGCCGATGCCGGAGCATCCGCCGGTGATCACCGCAACCTTGCCCTCAAGACGTCCAGCCATGCCGCATCTCCCCTTTGGGCGCTCGCACGGATGTCGGCGCCTCATCTATGTGATCGTCGATCACTAAAGCGGGACGGGCGGCGAGGGAAGAGGCTTCGCCCCCCGCCGCCCAGATCGCAATCAGTCGACGGTGACGACCACCTTGCCCATGGCCTTGCGGCTGGCCAGGTGGGCGATGGCGTCGGCGCCCTTCTCCAGGGGGAAGCGCTCGGAGACGTGCGGCTTGATCTTGCCCGCCGCATAGAGGTCCAGCAGGTCCTTGACGCTCTGGGCGAAGGCCTCGGGATCCTTGGCCGCCCAGGTGCCCCAGAAGACGCCGACGATCTCGCAGCCCTTCAGCAGGGTCAGGTTCAGCGGGATCTTGGGGATTTCGCCGGCGGCGAAACCGATCACCAGATAGCGGCCTTCCCAGGCGATGGTGCGCAAGGCAGGCTCGGCATAGTCGCCGCCGACGGCGTCATAGATGACGTCGAAGCCGCCGGGCCCGGCCTTGGACTTGAACAGTTCCGACAGCTGCTTCTGAGCGTCGCGGTCAAAGGGGCCGCGGCCATAGACCACGCCCTCGTCGGCGCCGTGCTTGATGGCCAGATCGACCTTCTCCTGGCTGGAACAGGCGGCCACGACCCGCATGCCCATGGCCTTGCCCAGCTCGACGGCGGCCAGACCGACGCCGCCGGCCGCGCCCAGCACCAGCAGGCTCTCGCCAGCCTTCACCCGTCCGCGATGCTTGAGCGCGTGGAACGAAGTGCCATAGGTCAGGATGAAGGCCGCAGCCTCATCATGGGGCATGCTGTCGGGGATGTGCCACAGGCGGTTGGCCGGCAGGGCCACCTCTTCGGCCATGCCGCCCCAGCCGGTGTTGGCCAGAACCCGGTCGCCGACCTTCACATTGGTGACGCCCTCGCCCACGGCCTTGATGACGCCTGACAGCTCGCCGCCCGGCGAGAAGGGGCGCGGCGGCCGCGACTGGTACTTGTCCTCGATCATCAGCACGTCGGGGAAGTTGACGCCGACGGCCTTCACCGAGATCAGCGCCTGGCCAGGGCCGGCTACGGGCGCGGGAATGTCCTCGACGACCAGGGCGTCCGGACCGCCCGTCACCTTGCTCAGCACTGCCTTCATGTCGTTCTCCCACGTCCAGTTTGCGCAATTGGCGCGGACGCTAACCCACCCCTGACGGCGGCGGAAGGTCGCAGACGAACATTTGTTTGAGCGCCGCGATCGCCCCAGGTTCCCCTGGGTCATCGCCGACGAGTTGGCCCCGGGCGCGGCCTCGCCTATATTGGATGACCTTCCAGACAGTGAGTTCAGACCCTTGGGCGTCACCCTCGATCTTTCGCGCGCGGCGTCCGCCGCCGCGCCGACCCGGCCGAACCTGTCGGGCCTGACCCGGCCGCAGCTGGCTGCGGCCCTGGTCGAGGCCGGCGTGGTGCGTCCGGAAAAGGCCAAGATGCGGGCCACCCAGCTGTGGCGCTGGATCCATCACTATGGGCTCACCGACTTCGACGCCATGACCGACGTGGCCAAGGAGACCCGCGCCGCCCTGGCAGAGGCCTTCACCCTGACCCGCCCCGAGGTGGTGGAGCGCCAGGTCAGCCGCGACGGCACCCGCAAGTGGCTGATCCGCATGGCGCCGGGCATCGAGGTCGAGACCGTCTACATCCCCGATGTGGGCCGCTCGGGCGCGCTCTGCGTTTCCAGCCAGGTGGGCTGCACGCTGAACTGCACCTTCTGCCACACCGGCACCCAGGCCCTGGTGCGCAACCTGACGGCGGCCGAGATCGTCGCCCAGGTGCAGGTGGCCCGGGACGATCTGGAAGAGTGGCCGAGCCCCAAGGAAGACCGCCGGCTCTCCAACATCGTCTTCATGGGCATGGGCGAGCCACTCTACAATCTGCCCCACGTAGCCGCGGCCATCGACATCATCGCCGACAATGAGGGCATCGCCATCTCGCGCCGGCGGATCACGGTGTCCACCTCCGGCGTCGTGCCGGAGCTTGGGCCCCTGGGCGACCAGACCCAGGCCATGCTGGCCATCTCGCTGCACGCCACCAATGACGAACTGCGCAATGAGCTGGTGCCGCTGAACAGGAAGTACCCGCTCGAGCAGCTCATGGCCGGCATCCGCGCCTATCCGGGCCTGTCCAACGCCCGCCGGGTGACCTTCGAATACGTGATGCTCAAGGGGGTGAACGACAGCCCCGCCGAAGCCAAGGCCCTGCTCAACCTGATCAAGGGCATTCCGGCCAAGATCAATCTGATCCCCTTCAATCCGTGGCCGGGCTCGCCCTATGCCTGCTCGGACTGGAAGACCATCGAGGCCTTCGCCGCGGTGCTCAACCGGGCCGGCTACGCCTCGCCGATCCGCACCCCCCGGGGCCGGGACATCCTGGCCGCCTGCGGCCAGCTGAAGTCGGAGAGCGAGAAGATGCGCGCCAGCGAGCGGCGGCGGCTGGACCAGGCGGCGCTCGCCTCGCAGGCGAAGGACGCACCTGCGGCCTGAACTGCTTGCCGTGGCCTGCGGACCTCGTGCTAACCATCCCCTTCCCGACCCCGCCGAGGTGAGACCGTATGCCCCCCGACCTTCAGTCTCCGGAAATCCAGGCCTTCGCCATCGGTTTTCCCACCACCCTGCTGCACGCCGGCGTCGCCGTGCTGATCCTTTTCCTGGGGGCCGCGCTCTATGTGCTGCTGACTCCGCACAAGGAAGTCGCCCTAATCCGCGACGGCAATGCGGCCGCCGCCATCTCCCTGGGCGGCGTGCTGGTGGGTCTGGCCGCACCCCTGGCCCTGTCGCTGAACTCGTCCACCTCGCTGGTGGAGATCATCATCTGGGGGGTTTCGACGGTGATGGTCCAGCTGCTGGTCTTCAGATTGGTGGACCTGCTGCTCCGGGGCCTGCCGCAGCGCATCCAGGAGGGCGAGGTCGCCGCCGCCGCGCTGCTGGTGGGGGCCAAGCTGGCCACCGCCCTGATCCTCGCCGCAGCCGTGGCGACCTGACCACCTGATGCATTTTCCCCGCCTTCCGGACTGGCTTGTCTATGCCGCCGTCGTGCTGGCCCTCCTGATCTCGGCCGTCGGCCGGCAGGAGAACGCCGCTGCGCCGCCGCCGCCGCCGCCGGTGCCGGGCGAAGAGGGTCTGCCCCTGGGGCCGGCCTCGCCCTTTGATCCCGCCGTCGTGGTGGAGGTGCCGCAGACCGCCGAGCCCGGCGCGGGCACCGCCTTCGCCGTCTCCGACGACGGGGTCTGGATGACCGCCCGCCATGTGGTGGAAGGCTGCAGCCATGCGGCCATCATGGTCGCCGACGGCCGCGGGGTGGACGCTGAGGTGTTCATCGATCCCCGGGGCGAGGCGGCCATCCTGATCACCGAGGGCGGGGCGCCGGCCCTGCCGCTGGGGTTGGACCGCACCCTGCGCCGGGGGGACCGGGCCTTCCATCCGGGCTATCCGCAGGGGCGCGCCGGCGAGGCGACCTCGCGCCTGCTGGGACGGGAGAACCTGGTGGTCCGCGGCCGGGGCGAGCGCACGGAGTCGGTGCTCGTCTGGGCCGAGACCGGCCGCACCGACGGCCTCACCGGCACCCTGGCCGGACTGTCGGGAGCGCCGGCCCTGGACAGCGGCGGCCGGGTCATCGGCGTGACGGTGGCCGAGGCGCCGCGTCGTGGCCGGATCTACACCACCTCGCCGGAAACCGTGCTCACAGCCCTGAACGCCTCAGGCCGGGACGCCGCCAGCTTCGCTGTCGGCGAGCCCGTGACCCCGGAAAACTATGGCCGGGTGGCCGACAATCTTCGCCGGGACCTGCGGGTGGCGCAGGTGATCTGCATCGCCCCTGGCGCCGTCAATGCCCGGCCAGGCCGTGGGACGCCCGCGGCCATGCCCAATCCGGAAGCCGCCGACGATGCGGCGTCTCCGCCCGCTCAGGGCGCAGGGGCGGGCGACGCCTCCTCGGCCGCGGCCTCTGAGGACTGAGCCGGGACCGGCTTCTGCCGCGCGGCGACCATGAAGGCCAGGACGATGCCCACCACCCCGATGAGGGCGGAATAGACGAAGAACAGCAGGTAGCCGGTGCCCAGGGCCGCGGGCCCGACCCCGGACTTCTCCATCGCCCCGGCATAGGCCTCCGCGGGCAGCCCAGAGAACAGCCCCCGCAAGGCGCCCAGGGCGCCCCCGGCCTCGGCGGCCGCAGCCGTGCTCTCGACAATGCGCCCCGACTGCGAGGCCAGCAGCTTGCCGGGCAGCGAATAGAAGGACGAGAAGACCGCATACTGGGTGGCGGTGAATCCGTGCCCGGTCAGGCTGGACATGTAGGCGATCAGGCAGGTGCCCGCGAAACCGCCGGCCACATTGTCCACCCCGATGGCCACGAACAGGGCCGGCAGCCAGGCGCCCTTCAGCGCGAGCCAGGCGAAGACCAGGTTGCTCAGCGGCCCGGCGAAGGCGCCGATCAGCATCGCCCGCAGAAGGCCGAACCGTGCCACCGCCAGGCCGCCCAGGAAGACGCCCAGCATGGACATGGCCACCCCGAACACCTTCCGCACCTCGGCGATCTCCACCAGGGTGAAGCCCAGATCGAGATAGAAGGGGGTCATGATGTTGAGGACGAAATCCGCCAGGCGGTAGAGGCAGATCAGGGCCAGGATCAGGGCCGCCGTCCCCCGGTAGCGGTCGAAGAAGTCGATGAAGGGGTCAAACAGCGCCGCTGACAGATAGACGCCGGGCCGGGTCCGGAACCCCGGGATGGGGAAGGCCGCCAACACGATCAGACCGCCGCCCGCCAGCACCGCACCTACCTGCAGGAAAACCCCCCAGGGCCGGCTGGTCCAGGCGCCCGTCAGGGCCTCGCCGGCGTCTGCCTGGCCGATCGCGCCGAGCCCCTGGGCCAGGATGTCGGCCGAGCCAGCCAGGCCCGATCCCAGAACGATGGCCCCGGCCACCACCAGAGCCAGCCGCGCCAGCCATTCCGGCAGCTCGAGGCCAGGCCGCGAGGGCACGCCCTCCAGATTGATGGCCCGGACGATGTGCTGGGCCTCGCGCGGGGCGCCCAGGACGCCGGCCACCCCGATCAGCATCAGGGCGGCCATGACCAGGTAGGAGACGTTCCAGCTGTACTGCTGGGCCAGGATCAGCGGCACGGCGCCGGCCACGATGATGGCGATGCGGTAGCCCCACTGGTAGGCGGCCGCCAGGGCGCCCTGGCGGGTTTCGCCGGCCGCCTCGATCCGCCAGGCGTCGATGACAATGTCCTGGGTGGCGCCGGCGAAGGCCACCAGCACCGCCAGCAGGGCCATCATACCGAGATTGCGCACCGGGTCGCCACCGGCCACCAGCCACAGGCCGATCATCACCGCCGCCTGGGCCACCAGCATCCAGGATCGCCGATGGCCGAGCCGGTCGGTGAGCCAGGGAATCTTGGTCCGGTCCACCAGCGGGGCCCAGAGCAGCTTCATGGAATAGGCCAGCGTCGCGAGGGAGAAGATGCTGATGACCTGCAGGGACAGCCCCGACTCCCGCAGCCAGGCCGACAGGGTGTCGAAGATCAGCAGGTTGGGCAGGCCCGAAGCGAAACCGAGGGCCAGCATGATCAGGGCCCGGCGCTCTCCATAGACGGTGAGGGCCGTCCACAGGCTGGGCTTGGGCGCTGGCGTCTGGCCGGCGTCTTGGGTGTTCATGGCGGCTCCCCCGAGGCGGGACGCCCCGCCGGATTCAGCCGACCTTGGCGCGCCCTGCGGCTTCCGTCCAGACCGGCGCGTCCAGGGACTTGCGGGCCCAGCGGGAAAGCACGGCGCGCAAGGCGTCTGCGGCCAGGGGCTTGACCAGGAAGTCGTTCATGCCCGCGCTCATGCAGGCCTCGCGGTCCTCCTGGAAGGCGTTGGCCGTCAGGGCGACCACCGGGGTCTCGACGCCTTCAGCGCGCAGGCGGCGGGTGGTCTCTTCCCCGCCGATATCGGGCAGGCGCATGTCCATCAGCACCAGATCGTAGGTCCCGACCTTCAGGGCCGCCAGGGCCTCTTGGCCGGTGAGCGCGTGGTCGACGCTGCAGCCTTCCCGGCTCAGCAGGGTGCGGGCCAGGAGGGCGTTGACCGGATTGTCCTCCACTAGCAGCGCCCGGGCGCCCGGCGCCGCGGCCGGGGCGACCCGGTCATCATCAAGGGCCGGGGACTGATCGGTCGCGCTCTGCAGAGCCGCCAGCACCCGTTCGGCGAGGGAGGCCCGCCGCAGGGGTTTGATCAGATAGCCGCAGAAGCCCGACGCCCGGTAGCGGGCGATGCGATCGCGTTCTTCGGGGGCCAGCAGGATCAGGGCGGGCCGGTCGAAGGGGCGGCGCACCTTGCGCCCCCCAAGACCCAGGGCGTGGTCCAGCAAGAGCACGTCCTGGGGCCCGGTCAGGGGCAGGAGTTCCTCAACCTGGGCGGCGACGACCGGGGTTCCGCCACAGGCCAGAACCTGGCGGCTGGCGGCCTCGCGCACCACGAGATTGGGCGAGGCGATCCCGACCCGCAGCCCGGCCAAGGGCCGCGGCGGGGTCGCCAGGGTGGGCGCCAGGGTTTCGAATGGCGCCTCGAACCAGAAGACCGCCCCCCCATGGACGGCGGTCTCGACTCCGACCTCGCCGTCCATGGCCAGGGCCAGGCGTCGGGCGATGGCCAGCCCCAGGCCCGAGCCGGTGAGCTGATGGCTGGGGTCGGACTGGGCGAACGCTTCGAAGATCAGGTCCCGGGCCGCCTGACTGACGCCGGGGCCGGTGTCGGTGACGGTGAACCGCCAGCGGCCGTCCCCGGTCGGGGCAGCGCCCAGCAGGACGCCGCCGGTCGCGGTGAACTTGACGGCGTTGCCGGCGAAATTCAGCAGGATCTGCCGCAGCCGGCTCTCGTCGGCGCCGATGACGGCTTCGGCGTCCGGGGAGGCCCAGGCGATCTCCAGCCCTTTTTCATGGGCGCGGGGGCTGAGCAGTTCGCAGACCGCGCGCAGCAGGTCTTCGACCGGAACCGGCGCGGTGCGCAGCTCCACCTTGCCGGCGCCCAGACGGGCGAAGTCCAGCAGTTCGTTCACCAGGCCCAGCAAATGCTCGCCAGAGTCGCGCATGGCGCTGACATAGGCCCGCTGCTCGGCGCTGAGCCGCGTGCCTTCCAACAGCCGCGCCATGCCCAGCACGCCGCTCAACGGGGTGCGGAACTCATGACTGAGGGCGGCGAGCTGGCTGGTGCTGATCTGCTCGCCCTCGGCATGCGGCCCATCAAACTGGTCGGCTATGTTTCCCATGCGGGCAGACTAGCCGAGCCGG
>TARA_R100000935_G_scaffold51602_1_pt1 | contig 62636 bp, 59 predicted proteins | sample TARA_R100000935 | Tara Oceans TARA_R100000935 (sample SAMEA2621502) | marine metagenome | biome: marine biome (ENVO:00000447); feature: surface water layer (ENVO:00002042); material: "saline water (ENVO:00002010), including plankton (ENVO:xxxxxxxx)" | depth 5 m
TGGCGGCCGCGATGTTCGCCGTAGCCTGCACGGAGACGGCGCAGCCGCCACAGCCGACATCTGAAGCCGCGGCGCCGCCGCCGGCCGACGGATCGCCCTACGTCCTGAAGGACACGCAGGTCTGGGCCGTGCCCGATCCGGTCTCTGGCCGCGACTATGAGGTCTTTGTCAGCCTGCCGGCCAGTTACGAGGCCGAACCGCAGCGACGCTATCCGACCCTCTATGTGACGGACGCCGACTACGCCTTCCCCATCATCCGCCAGATCGCCCGCCGGGTTAATCTGAACGGCCCGGTGATCGAAGACTTCATCCTGGTGGGCCTCTCCTACGCCAAGGGCGAAGGCGGCGCGGCGTCGCGCAGCCGCGACTACACGCCGATCCCCTGTCGGCCAGAAAGCCGCTGTGAGCTGACCCACGGGGGCGGCGGCGCCTATCAGGCCTATCTGAAGGCGGCGGTGACGCCTTTCATCGAAAGCCGCTTCCGGGCCGATCCAGAGGCCCGGGTGCTGCTGGGCCACTCCTATGGCGGCCTGCTGGGCGCGCAGATCCTGTTCACCGATCCGACGATGTTCCAGGCCTATGTGCTGGGCAGCCCGTCCTTCTGGTTTGGCCGGCGCCACATCATGACGATGGAGGCCGACTATGCGAAGGCGCATGCCGACCTGCCGGCCGAGGTCTTCATGTATATCGGCGACTTCGAGACGCCCGGCCCCACACCCCGCCACGCCACCCGCTACGATATGGTCGGCGACATGGCCGCCATGGAACAGGTCCTGAAATCTCGCGCCTATCCAAGCCTGAGCGTCCGCTCGACCGTGCTGGCCGACGAAGATCACCTGACCGTCGCACCGAGTGGTTTCACCCGGGCCTTGATGGCGGTTCTGCCGGCAGGGCCCTGACGCCCGGTGTGGCCGGCGCTTGACCTGGCGGTTGGAAGGAACCTTCGCCGGCAGGACGTGTTAGCGGTGCGCCCATGTCCCGCCTGATCATCCGCCACGAAACCCGCTACGCCTATGAGCGCCCGGTCGCCTTTGGGCCACACCAGCTGTTGGTGCGCCCCAGGGGCGGCCACGCCCTTCGAGTGGTGAAGGGCGCCCTGACCTTCTCCCCCCGGGGCGAGACCCGCTGGCGTTACGACGCCTATGGCAACTGCGTCTGCCAGCTGAATGTCAGCGAAGAGTCCGACGAGTTCTTCATCCTGAGCGAGCTGGAGATCGAACGCTTCCCCGCCCCCCTGGAGCCCCAGGAGGTGGACGACCCCCGCACCGCCACCCCGATCGTCTATCCCGCAACCGACCGGGCGGTTCTGGGCCCCTATATTGAGCCGGTCACCGTAGACCCCGAGGGCCTGCTGCTGCGCTGGCTGCATGGCCTGGCCCCGAGCGTAGGGGAGCCGGCGCTGGACTATGTGCTGCGCCTCAACCGGGCCATCCATCAGCAGTTCGACTATGAGGCCCGTCAGGAAGAGGGCACCCAGGCGCCGCACGAGACCGTGGCGCTCGGCCGCGGCACCTGTCGCGACTTCGCCTGGCTGATGGTCGAAACCCTGCGCCGGGTGGGCTTCGCCGCCCGCTTCGTCAGCGGCTATCTCTATTCCCCGGGCCACGACGGCGTGCGCGGCGCCGGCGCCACCCATGCCTGGTGCGAGGTCTTCCTGCCGGCCTTCGGCTGGATGGACTTCGATCCCACCAACGGCCTGGCCGAGGCCGCCGACTTGATCCCCGTGGCGGTCAGCCGCACACCGGCCGAGGCCGCCCCGATCAGCGGATCGATCCTGGGGGATCCAGGCGCCAGCCGGATGGTGGTCAAGGTGGATGTCTCCCTGGCCGAACCCCTGGCCAGCGCCGCCTGAAGCCAAGCTTCAGCCAGCCCCGCCAGGTTTTGGCGCCGGCGAGAAATCGGCTTTTCAGGGCGACGGACTCTGATAGGACGGAGGGATTGTTTTAGCAGATCATAATTTCGGGGAGCCGCCGCGCGACCCTTTGCGACCCCCGCGCGGCAGGGACGCTATTGGAAAAGACCACCGAGGAACCACCGATCGCCGATGAGGCGGTCGTGATCCATGCTGATGACGACGGCAAGACCCTGGCCGAGCGCGAAGTCGAGTACGAGAAGTTCGTCTGGGCCAATCTGAAGCGCAACTATATCGCCCACTATCTGCACGGCATGCTGGGCATGACCGGCTTCCGTCTGGTCAATGCGCCGACCTTCCTGCCGGCCTATCTCTACCTGATCTCCGGCTCCAGCTTCATCGTCGGCCTGGGCCTGGCCCTGCAGCAGGTGGGTGGGATGCTCTCGCCGATCTTCGGCGCCACCCAGATTGAACACCGCAAGCGGGTCATGCCGGCCGCCGTCTGGATGGGCGGTCTGGCCAGGGTGCAGATCCTGGGCATGGCGCTGGCCGGCTGGTTCCTGTCGGGCCAGACCCTGGTGGTGGCGATCCTCGCCTTCATGTTCATGTTCGGCCTGTTCATGGGCACCCAGCGGGTCGTCTTCTCCCTGCTCATGGCCAAGGTGATCCCGATCAGCCGGCGCGGCCGGCTGCAGGCCTGGCGCAACGCCACCGGCGGCGTGATCGCCGCGGCGCTGGCCTGGGTGGCGGGGAAGTACTTCATCGAGGGGAACCTGCTGGGCAACGGCTACGCCTCGACCTTCCTGTTCGCCACCATCCTGACCTCGCTCGGCCTCTGGGCTTTGCAGTTCCTGATGATCGAGCCCGAGCCCCCGACGACCCGGGCCCAGACGCCCTTCTTCGAGCGTCTCAAGGACTTCCCGCGCCTGATCTCCCAGGACCGCGGCTACATGTTCTTCCTGATCGTCCAGATGCTCAGCATCACCGGGCGCATGGCGACGCCCTTCTACATCCTCTACGTCAGCACCACGATCGAGCTCACCGGGGCCAATATCGGCCTGCTGAGCCTCGCATTTCTGGGGGCCGACACCCTGTCCAACCTGGTCTGGGGCTATCTGGGGGACAAGACCGGCTTCCGGGTGGTGCTGATCAGCTCCCTGGTGATCTGGATCGCCGCCACCGTGCTGCTGATGAACGTCCACGAGGTGGCCGCCATCTTCGTCGCCTTCTTCGGCCTCGGCGCAGCCCAGTCGGGCTACATGATGAGCGCCCAGACCATGATCCTGGAGTTCGGCTCCCGCGACGACATGCCCATGCGCATCGCCCTGTCCTCGACCGCCGAAGGGATCATGGCCTCGGCCGGCCCCCTGGTGGGCGGGATCATGGCCGCCACCCTGGGCTATGAAAGCGTGTTCGGAACCTCCATCGCCTTCCTGGCGGCGGGGCTGCTGTTGCTGCTGTTCATGGTGCGCGAGCCCCGCAAGGACCGGATGACCCCGGCGGGGTGAATCCTACTGAGCGGCGAGCGCGCTGCGCCCGCGGGCGATCCGCTCGCGGGCCATTTCGCCGGCCACCTCATGGGTCGGGCGCCGCTCGGCGATGGACCGGTCGAGCACCTCCTCGAGGGTGATCATCAGCCGCGAAAGCTTGCCCTCCACCCAGGCCGGATCGAAGGCCTGGCCGGCGTCCAGCGCGCGGATCTCGCCGGCCACATTGATGATGCCGCCGCCGTTGATCACATAGTCCGGCGCATAGAGCAGGCCGAGGTCGAACAGGGTCTGTCCGATGATCGGGTCGGCCAGCTGGTTGTTGGCGCCCCCGGCAATGATGCGCGGGCGCAGGCGCGGCAGGGTCTCGGCGCTGATCGCCCCGCCCAGGGCGCAGGGCGCAAAGACGTCGGCCTCGACGTCGAAGATCTCATCCGGCGCCACGATCATCGCGCCGGTCTGGGCGGCCACCTGGGCCAGGACCTCGCGGTTCACGTCGGTGATCACCAGCCGCGCGCCGGCGGCGCTCAGCTTCTGGGCCAGATAGGCGCCCACATGGCCAACCCCCTGGATGGCCACCGTCACCCCTGACAGGTCCCGGTCGAGCGCGCGACGCACGCACAGGCTGATGCCGCGGAAGACACCCTCAGCGGTCACCGGGCTGGGATCGCCTGAGGCCGCCGCATGGCCTTCAAGTCCGGCGACGAAGCGGGTGTGGCGGCGAGCGTGCATCAGGTCCGCCGGCGAGACGCCCACATCCTCGGCCGTCCAGTAGGCGCCGCCCACGGCCTCGACCGCCCGGCCAAAGGCCTCGAACAGGGCCGGCGACTTCTGGGTGCGGGAATCGCCGATGATCACCGCCTTGCCGCCGCCCAGATCCAGGTCGGCCATGGCGTTCTTGTAGGACATGGCCCGCGACAGGCGCAGCGCGTCCTGCAGGGCGTCGGCCGAGGTCGGGAAGGGCCACATGCGGCAGCCGCCGGCCGCCGGGCCCCTGGACGTGGAATGGACCGCGATAATGCAGCGCAGCCCCGTGGCCTCGTCGGCAAAGGCGTGAACGGCCTCGTGGCCATCAAAGTCGGGGGAATCGAACAGGGTCATGCGCTCACGGGATCGTTGCGTTTGAAACCAATTTCGTCGGCTCTAGCCCGCAGGCTGCGCCGTCACAAGCCCGCCGTCGCATGCTCGGCGGGCGGCGTCCAGTCGTCGCCGCCCGGCGCGGTGGGAATGGGCGGCGCCCCAGACGGCAAGGGCGCCTCGGGATCGTCAATATAGGCCAGGATGTCGGCCATCACCGCCTGGCCCTGCAGGTCTCGGGTCAGCAGGTGCCAGCCGTCGGCGTAATAGGCCGAACGGTCGGTGGGCTTGAGCCGAGCTGCGGCCTGAAAGGCCGGGCGTTCGGGGATGATTTCGTCGTTCTGGCCATACAGATAGAGCACCGGGACCTGCAGCCGGGCGATGTCGGTCCAGGCGTTCTCCATCAGGTCCACGAGGCCATAGAGGGTGTCTGACCTGGCCCCCCAGATCATCAGGGGGTCGGCCCCCATGGCTCGCAACTCGGCCATGTTGTCGGTGGGCTTGACCCGGTCGGTGACCCATTCGGGCGGGGTATAGACCTTGGGGCCGGTCATATGGGCGGCGAACCACAGGGCGGTCTTGAACGGCAGAGGCTGGGTCGACCAGCCCCACACCGCCGGCGCCATCAGCACCAGCCGGTGGGCGGCGGGCGGTCGCTCGGAAGCGAAGGCGCGGATGGCCACAGCGCCGCCCATGCTCTCCCCAGCCACCACCACGAGGGCATGGGGATGGCGAGCGCGGACCAGAGCTACGATGGTCCGCAGGTCTTCCTGCAGCACCGACTCGTCAGGCCAGACCCCGCGGTTCGGCGACCGACCAAAGCCCCGCTGGTCATAGGCGTAGGTGCTCACCCCGTGCTCGGCCCAGTGGGGGGCGGCCAGGTGGAAGGCGTTGGCATAGTCGTTCATCCCATGCACGGCGACGACCACGGCGTCCGGCGCGCCGTCCTGAGCGTCCCAGGTCGTCAGGCCCAGCCGCGCCCCGTCGAAGCTGACGAAGCGGTCGCCGGCCAGACGCGGACCTTCGAATCCCAGAGGCGGCTGGCCGGCGGTCTGGGTCATGAGCGGGGTGCAGGCTCCCAGCATCAGGGCGAACAGCAGGGCGGTCAGACGAGTCATGCGCGCAGAATGTCTCCCACCCTCTGGCGAAGATAGGGCGTCACCTCGGCCTCAAACCAGGGATTACGCTTCAGCCAGGCCGTATTGCGCCAGGATGGGTGCGGCAGGGGCAGGACGCCCGGCCCATACTCGGTCCAGGCGGCGACGGTCTGCGTCATGGTGGCCTTGCGCGCCGCACCCAGGGCCCAGGCCTGGGCGTAGGATCCCACCAGCAGGGTCAGCTCGACCTTGGGCAGCTGCGCCAGCAATTGCGGCCGCCAGAGCTGGGCGCAGCGAGTCGGCGGCGGATAGTCGCCCCCCTTGGGATTGGTCCCGGGAAAGCAGAAGGCCATGGCCGCCACGCCGATGGCCGGGTGGTCATAGAAGGTGTCCCGCTCCACGCCCATCCAGCTGCGCAGGCGCACGCCGGAGGGGTCGTTGAACGGCAGGCCGGTTTCGTGCACCAGCCGGCCCGGCGCCTGGCCGCAGATCAGCAGGCGGGTTTCCGGATTGACCCGCACTACGGGCCGCGGCTCCGGCACGAGATCGCCCGCGCAGGCCCGGCAGGCGGCGATGTCGCTGAGCAGCGTCTGGAGGCCCGGTGTAGACGGCATCACGGCCATGTAGGGGGCGCTGGCGTCCAACGCCACTACGTCTGGAGGTGCGACAACCTGTCTGCGTTGTGCGCCTCAGATTCAACTCCCGTTAACCGAGTGTCCAGGGTCCTGCGCGAGGATCGATCCCGCTTGCGGCCGCCAGTTGGGCGCCTAGGCCGCAGACGAAGCGGGTGGCGAAGGGAATGCTGAAGACGATCAAAGGCCGCATGCGCCTCTCCTGGGGGGTCGGCATGGCGTCCATGCTGGCCCTGGCTGGGCTGAACATCGCCCTGCTGCGCATGGTGGCGCAGGCCGGCGGCGGTGCGGAGGCCGAGCGTATCCTGGGCATGGCGACCGCCATCAGCGTCGGGATCGGCGTGGCCGCCGTGGTCGGCGTCGTCCTGGGCGCCCTCTATTTCGAAGGCCTGGTGATCACAGCCCTGTCACGGATAAGCGGCGTCATGCGCCGCCTGGCCGAAGGCGAGCGGGTCGAGGCGATCCCCGGGGCCGAGCGGCGGGACGAAATCGGCCAGATGGCCGCCAGCGTGGTGGTCTTCCGCGAAAACGCCGAGGCCCGCGCCCGGCTGGAGGACGAGGCCCAGGCTGCCCGCGGCGAACTCGACCGCCGCCTGGCCGCCGCCGAGGCCGCCTTCGCGCGCGCGACCCAGGACCAGAAGGCTCTGGTGGAGGCCATGGCCCGGGCGCTCTCGCGCCTGGCGCGGGGCGATCTGGGCGCCCGCATCGATGCGGCCGTCGCCGCCGACTATGAGGCCCTGAAGTCCGATTTCAACGCCGCGGTCAGCCAGCTGGAAGGCGCCTTCGGCGCCATCGCCACGGCCACCGGCGAAATCCGCGCCGGCTCGCGTGAGATCGCCACCGCCGTGGACGACCTTTCCCATCGCACCGAGCGGCAGGCCGCCAGTCTGCAACAGACCGCGGCGGCCCTGGACGAGATCACCGTCACAGTGCGTCGCACCGCATCAGGGGCGCGTCAGGCCAACGGGGCCATGGCCTCGGCGCGCAGTGAGGCCGAGCGCAGCGGCCAGGTGGTCGGTCAGGCCGTCACCGCCATGGGCGAGATCGCCAACTCCGCTCAGGAGATCAGCAAGATCATCGGCGTGATCGATGAGATCGCCTTCCAGACCAGCTTGCTCGCCCTGAACGCCGGGGTGGAGGCGGCCCGGGCCGGCGAATCTGGCCGGGGCTTCGCCGTGGTCGCCTCCGAAGTCCGCGCCCTGGCTCAACGCTCGGCCGACGCCGCCAAGGAGATCAAAGGGCTGATCGAGGCCTCAGGCCAGCAGGTGCAGAGCGGTGTGGATCTGGTGGGTCAGACCGGCGATGTCCTCAACGGCATCGTCGGCAAGGTCACCGAAATCTCCGATGTCATCGCCGCGATCGCCGCCTCGGCCGAGCAGCAGTCGGTGGGTTTGGTCCAGGTGAACACCGCCATCACCGACATGGACAAGGTGACCCAGCAGAACGCCGCCATGGTCGAGGAAGCCAATGCGGCGACCCAAACCCTGGACCAGCATGCCGCCTCCCTCTCGGAGTCCGTCGACCGCTTCCAGCTGTCGGGGGCTGCGACCAACCCGGTTCACGCCCAGCAGGCGCGGCTGGCGGTTCTGGCCGGCGGGCGCTGAGCGCCTATTCCGGCGCCGGCGACTCTGGCGGCGCCAGAACGCCTGGCAGGAACTCGCCGGCGATGGGCAGGCGCAGGCGATAGACGCCCTTGAACTTGTTGGGATCGGTCGGCTTGCCATGGCGGGTGATCACCAGCCGGCCTTCCCGCGCCAGGCCCACCGAGACGGTGCGCACCCGCGAGAGCCAGCGGCGCCAGCCCTCGGGATCGGCGGCCCGGGCCGCCTCTTCCGGGGAGATGGACTTGCCCGGCGCCAGCGGGGTCAGAAGTTCAAAGATCGCCGTTTCGATAGGATCGGACATCAACCGCCACGCTTCAGGGTTTCGCGGGCGATGACCACCTGCTGGATCTGACTGGTGCCCTCATAGATGCGGAAGATGCGCACGTCGCGATAGAACCGCTCGATCCCGTAATCGGCGACGTAGCCGGCGCCGCCAAAGATCTGCACCGCCTTGTCGGCCACCCGGCCCACCATCTCGGAGGCGAAGTATTTGGCGGCGGCCGCCTCCATGGTCACGCCCTGGCCGGCGTCGCGCTTGCGGGCGGTCTCCATGGTCAGCGCCTTGGCGGCGAGCGCCTCGGTCTTGCAGTCGGCGATCATGCCCTGGACCAACTGGAACTGGCTGATGGCCTGGCCGAACTGCTTGCGCTCGCTGGCATAGGCCACGCAGTCGGTGATCAGCCGCTCGGCCACGCCGACACAGACCGCCGAGATGTGCAGCCGGCCGCGGTCGAGCACCTGCATGGCCACCTTGAAGCCCTCGCCCTCGGCGCCCAGACGGTTCTCCACCGGCACCCGGACATTGTCGAAGGTGACGTCGCAGATATGGGCGCCCTGCTGGCCCATCTTCTTCTCGGGCTTGCCCACCGACAGACCCGGCAGGTCGCGAGGCACCAGGAAGGCCGAGACCCCACCCCCGCCCGGCTTGTTGGGATCGGTGCGGGCCATGACCGTGAACAGGTGGGCCTTGTTGGCGTTGGTGATGTAGCGCTTCGAGCCGTTCAGCACATAGACGTCGCCGTCCTTCGTCGCCCGGGTCTGCACCGAGGCGGAGTCAGATCCGGCCTCGGGCTCGGTCAGCGCGAAAGAGGTGATGATGTCACCCGAGGCGATTCCCGGCAGGTACTTCGCCTTCTGCTCGTCGGTGCCGAACATCACCAGGCCCTGGCTGCCGATGCCCACATTGGTGCCAAAGGCCGAGCGGAAGGCCGGGCTGGTGCGGCCGAGCTCCACGGCCACCAGGCATTCCTCCTCCATGGAGAGGTCGAGCCCGCCATATTCGGCGGGAATCGAGAGGCCAAACAGGCCCAGCTCCTTCATCTCGGCGACCACGTCGTCGGGCATGGCGTCGGTCTCGGAGACCTGGGCCTCCAGGGGCCGCAGCCGTTCGGTGACGAAGCGGCGGACGGTGTCGATCAGCTGGTCGCGGGTTTCGGCGTCGAGAGCCATGGTCTGTCGTCTTTCCTGGAGGGTCTTAGGCTTTGGCGAGCGCCAGGGCCGAGCCCTGGCCGACGCCGACGCACATGGTGGCCAGCGCCCGGTCGGCGCCCCGTTCCTTCATCGCCCGCGCCGCGGTCAGCGCGATGCGTGCGCCGGACGCCCCCAGCGGATGGCCGATGGCGATGGCGCCCCCGTGCGGGTTCACGTGCTCGGCGTCGTCGGCCAGGCCCCAGGCCCGGGTGCAGGCGAGCGCCTGGGCCGCGAAGGCCTCATTCAGCTCGACCACGTCGAAGTCTCGGGGGGTGAGGCCAAGGCGGCCGCAGAGCTTCTCCACCGCCGGCACGGGGCCATAGCCCATGACCCGGGGCGGCACGCCGCCTGAGGCGCCGCCCTCGATCCGGGCCAGCGGCTCGAGGCCCAGCTTCTGGACCATCTCGGCCGAGGCCAGCAGCAGGGCCGCGGCGCCGTCATTGACGCCGGACGCATTGCCCGCCGTCACCGTGCCGTCGGGGCGGACGATGGGCTTGAGCCCCTGCAGCGCTTCCAGAGTGGTGTCGGGACGCGGGTGCTCGTCCTTGGAGATGACGGTCTCGCCCTTGCGGTCCTTGAGCGTGATCGGCGCGATCTCACCCTCGAAAAAGCCGCGGGCCTCCCCGGCGCCATAGCGCTGCTGGCTGCGGGCGGCGAAGGCGTCCTGGTCGGCGCGGGCGACCTGATAGTCGGTGGCCACGTTCTCGGCGGTCTCCGGCATGGAGTCGACGCCGTAGTCCTTCTGCATCTGAGGGTTCACGAACCGCCAGCCGATGGTGGTGTCGAAAATCTCCGCGGACCGTGAAAAGGCTGAGTCGGCCTTGCCCATGACGAAGGGCGAGCGGGTCATGCTCTCCACCCCGCCGGCGATCACCAGCTCGGCCTCGCCCACGGCGATCATCCGGGCCGCGGCGATGGTGGCGTCCAGGCCCGAGGCGCAGAGGCGGTTGACGGTCAGCCCCGGCACCGAGCTCGGCATGCCGGCCAGCAGCAGAGCCATCCGCGCCACATTGCGGTTGTCCTCGCCGGCCTGGTTGACGCAGCCATAGATGACCTCGTCGACCTCCTCCCAGTCCACCTTCGGCAGGCTGGCCATCAGCGCCTTGATCGGATGGGCGGCCAGGTCGTCGGCGCGCACCTTGGCGAGCGCGCCGCCGTAACGCCCGATCGGGCTTCGCAGACCTGCGCAGAGATAGACGGTCCGGCCTTCCATGGTCACGCCTCGCATCATTCGGTTCAGAGGGGACGGAAACTAGTGACTGCGGCCCGGGCGAGCAAACCCTTCGGCGCCGCCCAGAGGCGAGCGCCCTGAAGTCCACAGCGGCGCACCCTCGTGGAAATGAGGGCTTTCACCCCGCCCCGCCCGGCGGTTAAGGAGCGCGGGGTTGAGAACTTAAGGAACGGGTTGAGCGTATGGACGGCGGCGGCGAAGCGAAGAACGGCCTTGTGACCGAGGGCGAATGGGCCGGCTGGCGCACCTGGGAAGGCTCTGATCCCTTCGAGGATCATGCCGGTCCCTTCTATTTCCGCCACGATCCGGACGGCGCGCCCCGCTGCGCCTTCCGCGCCGAACAGAAGCACATGAACGGCGGCGGCTTCATGCACGGCGGCTGCATCATGACCTTCGCCGACTACTGCCTGTTCGTCATCGCCCGCGAGGCCCTGGAGGGCCAGCATAGCGTGACCGCCACCCTGAACGGCGAGTTCGTCGGCGCCGTGCCCCTGGGGGCCCTGGTCGAATGCACCGGCGAAGTGGTCCGCAACGCCCGCTCCATGGTCTTCGTGCGCGGGCTCATCACCACCGGCGGCGAGAATGTGATGAGCTTCTCCGGCGTCATCAAGAAGCGCGGCCCGCGCAAGTAAGCCTTGCGCCCCTGGCGCGCAGGGCCATGTTCAGGCCCCGCCGTCTTCGTCTGGAGTTTCCATGAGCCCACCCGCCAAACGCAATCTGGGCCAGATCGCCATGGGGGCGGCGCTCGCTCTGATGGCCGGGCCCGTGGCCCTGTTCAAGCTGGTCGAGCTGGGCTTCTTCCTGACCGGCGTCGCGCCAGGCCAGTGGATGACCGCGGCCGAGCCCACCGCCATGCCGGTCTCTATCGTGGTGATGCTGTTCGCTGGCCTGGTGGCCGCCTATGGGGTGCGGATGGTCATCCGTGAGTTTCGGTCGCCGGGCGCGTGACGCAGCTTTCGGTGCTCGATCTCTCGCCGGTGGGCGGGACCAACACCCAGGCCCAGGCGGTCCGCGAGACGATCGAAGTGGCCAAGGCCGCCGAACGGTTGGGCTATGACCGGTTCTGGCTGGCCGAGCACCACAATATCGAAGGTCTGGCCTCCCCGGCTCCGGAAATCCTCATCGCCGCCCTGACCCAGGCCACCTCCACCATCCGGCTGGGATCGGGCGGGGTGATGCTGGTGAACTATTCGCCGCTGAAGGTGGCCGAGGTGTTCATGGAGCTGGAAGCCCTGGCGCCAGGTCGGATCGATCTTGGGGTCGGCCGGGCGCTCGGCGCCGATGGCCGCACGGGCGCGGCTCTGAGGTCGGCCTCATCGGAGGCCTTTCCGCACTATTTCGCCCTATTGAACGCCTGGCTGCTGGACGCCAGCGGTCGCGAGCCCCTGGGCGCCGACCATCCGGCCAAGGGCATCCGCGCCCATCCGACGGGGCCGAGCCATCCGGACCTGTTCATGCTGTGCTCGTCAGCCGACAGCGCAGCCTTCGCCGGCCAGGCCGGCGTGGGCATGGTGTTCGCCGAGTTCATCGCCCGCAGCGAGGGCGGCCCGGCGGTGGCCGCCTATCGGCAGGCCTTCACGCCATCGCCCTTCCGGAGCGAACCCACGGCGGCCATCGCCACAATCGCCCTGGCGGCCGACACCGAGGCCGAGGCCAAGCGGCTGGACGCCCCGCGACGCGCCTCGACGCTCGCGACCGCAACCGGCCAGCGCCGGCGCTTCCCGGTGATACCGGAGGCGTTGGCCTATCTGGCGGAGTTCGAGGGCCATCCCGAATTGGCGGCGATCGAGGCGCGCAGCATCGTCGGCGACGGCGAAACCGTGCGCCAAAGGCTGAGCGACAAGGCCCGGGCGAGCGGCGCCGACGAAATCTTCGTCATGGCCTCAGGGCCAAGCCTTGAGTCCCGCATCCGCTCGCTGGAACTGATTAAGCCGGCCTAGAACAGACCTGCCCGCTGGGCGATCACCACCAGGGCGATGACCACCAGAACAGCCTGGATGATCCCATTGAGGGGGCCCGGGATGGGCAGGAGGCGCACGGCGTAGAGAGCGAGGCCGAGCACCACGAGGATGATGACGATGGTGATGAGCAATGACATGCCATCCAAACCTCTGCCGTGGGCAAAGGTTCCGCCGCCAGGCGCCGCAAATGCGTCCTGGTCGAACGCCAGTTTCGGTCTTAGCGTCGCCGCATGGCCAGCCTCAACAACACCACCAGCCGCGAACGGCTCAACGACGCCAACCTGGGCAAGCTGCCGGGCCATCTGGGCCTGGAGATCGTCGAGGTCGCCGACGGCAAGGTCGTCGGAACCTTCAAGGTGCGCGAAGACCTGGTGGCGCACACCGGCTTCCTGCTGGCCGGCGCCGTGCTCAGCGTCGCCGACATCCTCTGCGCCTATGGGGTCTCCACCGCGTGGCCTGAGGGGGCCAGCGGCTTCACCACCGCCGAGGTGAAGTGCAATTTCGTTGGCACCCTGCGGGAGGGCGAGGTGCGCTGCACCGCCAGCCTGCTGCATGGCGGCCGCACCACCCAGGTGTGGGACGCCCGGGTCGAGGATGCGGCGACCGGCAAGCTGATGGCCGCCTTCCGCTGCACCCAGATCATCCTCTATCCGCGGGCCTGAGCCCTATTCGGCCAGCCGGTAGTCGATAGCCACCACCTGGCGGACGCTGCGCCAGGACTTGAGGTCGTCGCCGACCACCACCCGGCGGGGCCCCTCCCGCTCCGGGAGCGGGCCGCCGTTCACCGTGTCGGCCAGGATGGCGCCGTCCCCATGCAGGTCCTTGTCGGCCTCCACCGCCGACAGCACCGCCGCATATCCGTCTGCGCCGCGGACCACCAAATAGCCCCGCATGGGCGCACCATGGGCGCGCATGCCCACCGGCAGGCCGGCGGCCCGCATCACATGGGCCAGGGCCGGGCCTTCATAGAGGTCAGGCCCCGCCTTGCCCTCGACGCTCACCTGGGCCCGCGGCAGATCGGCCAGGGTATCGGCGCTCAAGGTCACTGAGGTCCCGTCGGCCTTGGACACTGTCAGGTCCTGAGCGGCCGCCGGGAGGGCCAGGGCGACGAGCAGGCCGGCGAGCAGAAGCGGCCTCACAGGGCGATCTTCACCGACTCGCGGCCCTTCATGGCCTCGAGCCAGCGGTTCACATGGGTCAGCTCTTCAGGGGGCCGGAACCTGATCATCCGGGCGAAGTCGATGGAGGCGAAGGCGACGATGTCGGCGATGGTCAGACGGTCGGCGGCGATCCACTCACTTTCAGCCAAGCGCCGGTCGAAGATCTTCAGGGCCCGGGTCCCGCTCTCGGCGTTGGCCTCACCGACGGCCGGGTTCTGCTTCTCCAGCACGCCCAGGGCGGGGTGGGTATGACGCACGGCCATCATCAGCGGGGTGGCCACCATCATTTCGGCCCGGCGGGTCCACATCTCGATGATCGCCGTCTCCTTGGGATCACGGCCCATAAGGCTGGGCTCGGGATAGACGCTTTCGAGATAGCGGCAGATGGCCAGGGACTCGGTGATGCAGGTGCCGTCGTCCATCTCCAGCATCGGCACATTGGCCAGGCCGGCCTTCTGCAGATAGTCCGGCTGCTTGTGGGCGCCCTCCAGCAGGCTGACCGGCACGATCTCGACGTCCTCGATACCCTTTTCGATCATGAACAGGCGGACGCGGCGCGGATTGGGCGCGCGCGGGGTGTCATAGATCTTCATGGTCGTCCCTCCGGCTTTGCGTCCAGAGGTGGCGCCGTGACGCCGCGGCGGTCAAGGCGCCCTAAAGGCCAAACAGCTCCCGGGGCATGGCGCCCACGACGGCGGCGGTCATGCAGGTGGCGAGGAAGCCGGCCAGCAGGGCCTTCCAGACCATGCCGATGATCTCGGCGCGGCGCTCTGGCATCAGCACGCCCATACCGGTCACCGTGATCCCCACCGACCCGATATTGGCGAAGCCGCAGAGCGCATAGGTCATGATCATGCGGGTGCGCTCGGTCATGGCCTCGGCCGGGACGCCGCCCAGCTGGATGAAGGCGATGAACTCCGTCAGCATCAGCTTCACGCCGAGCAGGTAACCCGCCTGGGGCGCTTCGGCCCAGGGCACGCCGATCAGCCAGGCCAGCGGCGCAAAGACCACCCCCAGCACCCGCTCGATGGTCAGGGGCGCCCCCAGCACGTCGGGGAAGGCGCTGAGCAGGCCGTTGCCGATGGCCACGAAGGACACAAAGACGATGAGGATGGCCGAGATGTTCAGGGCCACGGTCAGACCGTCCATCGTCCCCTTGGAGATGGCGTCGATGGAGGAGTCGTATTTCAGCAACGAGCCGTAGTCGGCGAAATAGCCCCCCTGCCCCTTCTTCTCCGGCACCATGATCCGGGCCAGGAGCACGCCGGCCGGAGCCGAGACGATGGAGGCCACCAGCACGTGGGCCGCCGCATTGGGCAACACCTCGCGCAGGATGGTGGCGTAGGCGACCATGGTGGAGCCGGCGACGGTGGCCAGGCCGACCACGATCATCAGGAAGACCTCCGAGCGGGTCAGCTTGTCCAGATAGGCGCGGATGACGATGGGGCTCTCGATCATGCCCAGGAAGATGTTCACCGCCACGGCGAGCGCCGAGGCGCCGCCCAGGCCCATGGTCTTCTGGAACACGAAGCCGAAGCCCTGGGTGATCCACTTCAGGATCTTCCAGTGCCAGAGCAGGGCCGACAGGGCGGAGATCACCAGGATCAGCGGCAGGACCTGGAAGGCGAAGACGAAAAGCGCCCCCTCGTCGGTCACCGCGTAGGGCTGGGCGCCGCCGGCCATGTATCCGAACACGAACTGGGTCCCCTGAGCCGTGGCCGCGGCGAGGCCGTCGACGCCGGCGTTGATCCCCCGCACCACCGAACGCGCGCCGGGAAGACCAAAGAGACCGAGCACCAGCATGACCTGGACCGCCACCGCGCCCAGAGCGAGCCGCCAAGGAAACCGCGAGCGATCCTCCGACAGGGCCCAGCAGACCACCAGGATCAGGCCCAGACCCAGCAGGCTCTGGGCGTTTTCCAGTCTGAACATAAAGCCTCCCCAAGCCCGCGTCTGAGTCGCGGCGGCGTCGCCATGCCCTTGAAGAGCAAGGCCTTGTCTGGCGCAAGGGATGACTGGCGACAGAAAGTCGGGCGCCTCCCCTTGACGCATATTATATTGCGCACAATCTAATTGCTTGAGATTGAAAAGGAGCTCCCCATGTCCCCCCTCTATGAAACCAGCGCCCGCGCCGTCGGCGGCCGCGAAGGTCACGTCGAAACCGCCGATGGCCTGTTCAAGGCCGACCTCGCCATGCCCAAGGCGCTCGGCGGCAGCGGTAACGGCGCCAATCCCGAGCAGCTGTTCGCCGCCGGCTACGCCGCCTGCTTCGAAAGCGCCGTGCGCCATGTCGCCCGCCAGCAGAAACTGGGCCTGAAGGACGCCGCGGTGACCGCCACCGTCCAACTCTTCCCCAAGGATGGCGGCGGATTCCGCCTCGGCGTGGCCCTGGCCGCCGAGATCGAAGGGCTTGAGGAGGCGGCCGCACGCGAACTGGTGGAGACAGCCCACCAGGTTTGCCCCTATTCCAATGCGGTGCGCGGCAATATCGACGTGCAGCTGACCACGACGGTGCGGTGACCAGAGACCAGACCCGATCCGAACCGAGCGCGACAGGCGAAGGGGTCGATCCCCTTCGCCTCGACCTGCAACTCTGCTTCGCCCTCTATGGCGCCAGCAACCGGGTGACCCGGCTCTATCGCCCCCTACTGGAGCCGCTCGGCCTCACCTATCCGCAATACCTCGTCATGCTGGCCCTGTGGGAGCGCGCGCCCCGCAGCGTCGGCGACCTGGGCCAGGCGCTGGACCTGGACTCCGGCACCCTCACGCCGCTGCTCAAGCGGATGGAGACTCTGGGCCTCGTGAACCGCGCCCGCGATCCCCGTGACGAGCGGCGGGTGATCGTCTCTCTCACTGAAAAGGGCGCCGACCTGCGGAGCCCCGCCAGCGCCGTGCCTGGACAACTGGTCTGCCGACTTGGGGGCGAATTGGGAGACCTGGCGGCCCTGCGCGACGCCCTGCAGACCCTGAACCGCCGCCTGGACGCTGACGATCACGGGCCGACCTAAGGGGCGGGCCTACCCTGCCCCGTCCGACGGCGCCCAGCGCTTTCCGTTCCCAGTCTCGGCGACCTTTATCTCACAGACAGATTTTGCCACTAGGATGCCACATCGCCCGGGCAGGTCAGCGCCGTGGCGATGGAGACCCCGACATGGACGCGATGCTCGAACCGGTGGCGGAATTCATCCGCAACAACAGCGCCTGGGCGGGCGCGGTGTTGGGCCTCTTCATCATGATGGAGTCCATGCTCATCATCGGGGCCCTGATCCCGGCGACGCCGCTCCTGGTGCTGACCGGCGGCCTGCTGGCCACCGGCGTGCTCGATCCCGTCAGCGTCCTGATCGGCTGCATCATCGGGGCCATCGTCGGCGACGCCATATCGTTCTTCATCGGGCGACGTTACGGCGCGAAGATTCTGCGCCATCGGCGGCTGCGCCGGTATCGGCGGCAGTTCGCCCTGACCCGGCTCTATTGTCAGCGCTTCGGTGTCGCCAGCGTCTATGTCGGCCGCTTCATCGGCCCCTTGCGGGCCTTTGTCCCCGCCGTCCTGGGCACATTGCAGATGCCCGTGCGCCGCTTTCAGGTGGCCAATGTGGTCTCGGCGGTCGTTTGGGTGTTTGGCGCCCTGGCGCCTGGCTATCTGACCGCCAAGGGCCTGGAGCGCTTCCAGGTTCTGGACCACGTCCATCCCCTGGTCCTCGCCCTGATCACCGTGGCCGTGGTCGTGGTGGCGGGCACGGTGGGCTGGCGCCTGCTCCGCCGCAAGGTCGCCCGCCGCGCGCCCGTCCTGGACGCGCCGCGGGTTTGATCCTCGTGCCTAACGGTCCATCAGCTCGTCGAGCAGACCGGTCAGGCCATAGACCTTCTCCAGGGCCTCGGTGGCCGCAGAGGTGGCGGCCACGACGGTGCGGTTGATCGTCCCGTCATAGCCGTAGTCGCCGCCCAGGGAGTGGATGTTGCCGTCAAAGGCCGCGCCCAGCACCTCGCCCTTGGCGTTGACCACCGGCGAGCCGGAATTGCCCCCGATGATGTCGTTGGTGGTGACGAAGTTATAGACCGTGTCCGGGTTCAGCTTGTCCTGCGCGGCGATCCAGCGGGGCGCCAGGGCATAGGGATCGGCGCCTGTGGCCCGGTCGTACAGGCCTGAGAAGGTGGTGGTCGCCGGGATGGTCCGGCCCCGGTGGGTCCAGCCCTGCACCTGGCCGTAGGACAGGCGCAGGGTGAAGGTGGCGTCCGGATAGACCGCGTCTCCATAGGCGGCGAAGCGCGCGGCGGCCACGCGCTCGGCTGCGCGGGCGGTGGGCGCCTCGACCTCGGTCTCCCAGGCCTCGCGAACCTCACGGGCCAGGGGATCCATCCCCAGGGCCAGCTGGATCATCGGGTCATCGGAGGCCTGGACCGCGGCCAGGCCGCCTTCCCATAGAGCCTTCCGGACGGTTGGATCATCAAGGCGCGAGGCTGTCAGGGCCTGCGCCAGGCCTTCGGGGCTCTGCTTGCCGAGCAGCTGCTGCACCGCCGGATGGTCGGTGGTCAGGTACTCGCGGGTCTTGGACAGCCAGAAGCGGAGGTAGAGGGCCTCCAGGTCCTTATCCACCGGACGGGCGTCCAGCAGGCGCTTCTCCAGCAGCGAGAGCCGGGCCTCGGAATATTCCGGCAGACGCTCGGTGCTGGGCTTGGCCCGTTCATGGGCCGCCCGCACCAGGGTTCGGGCGTAGCTGAACAGGTTCGACCCGCCGCCGGCGGCCGCCTCGATCTGGCGGTAGGGCAGATAGTGCTCGGCATAGGCGTCCTGGGCGGCCTCGATCTCGCTCCAGGGGTCGCCGATCTCACGAGCCAGGGTCGGATCGGCGGCCACCTTGGTCTTCAGCTCGGCCTCAGCCGCCCGCTTGGCGTCCATGAAGGCCGGATCGTTCAGGGCGAACTGGCGGCCGAAGAAGACCTTGAAGCTGTTCTCGACGCCGAACAGCGGGTCGGTGGCGATCCGCTTGTTCTCGGCGTTCACCTCGGAAAAGGCGATCAGGCGGCCGCGCAGCTCCGAGCGCTGCAGCTGGCCGACGGGGATGGACAGGTCCCGCTGAGTCTCCAGCTGGGCCACGGTGAGCAGCCGGCCGGTGGAGCCGGGATTGCCGGACACGAAGGTGGCCTCGCCCACCTCCGGCGCCCGAGCCACCCAGGTGAGGTGCTGCGGGGTCTCCACCACCTTGTCGTCCTCGTAGAGGCGCAGGAAGGCCATATCGAGGTTGAAGCGGGGGAAGTTGAAATTGTCCGGATCGCCGCCGAAGAAGGCCGTGGCGATTTCGGGCGCGAACACCAGGCGCACGTCGGCGTAGCGGCGATACTTGTAGAGCTTGTACTGACCGCCCCGGTAAAGGCTCACAACCTGGCAGCGGAAGCGGTCGTCGCCGATGCAGCCCTCCTCTTCGAGGCGGGCCACCGCAGCGTCCCGGGCCCGGTTGAAGGCCTGGCCGGACAGGCCCGCGCCGGCGGCGCGGATGGTGTCGGTGACATCAGTGATCTCGGTGAGGATCTCGGCCTGCTGGCCGGGGCATTTGCGTTCCTGTTCCCGGGCCGTGGTCAGGAAGCCGTCCTGCACATAGTCGGTTTCCGCGCTCGACAGGTCCTGGACGCAGTCGACCACGCAGTGATGGTTGGTGAGCACCAGACCCTGGCCGGAGACCACCGAGGCCGAGCAGCCATTGGTCAGGCGCACCGAGGCGGCGCGGACCTTGTCGAGCCAGGGCTGATCGATCGTCACCCCATAGGCGGCCTCGACCTTGGCGGCGGGGAAGTTGTCGAAGGTCCACATGCCTTCATCGGCCAGGGCCGTCCCGGCCGACAGGCCAAACAGAAAAACGCCCGTGGCGGAGGCGGCGAGCAGGGCTGATTTCATCGATCAACACTCATGAGAAATGGGGTCTGGGCCCTAAAGGGCCCAACTGTCACAGGGCGTAACAGCGCGCGCGGCGGCTGGCTACGGCGTGAGCTCCGCCTTACCTCGAATTAACTTGGGTTGCAGCCCCGCTCCGGCCACTTCTGGCGGCAGGAGGACCGGGGATGTCACTGGCTTTGGCCACACTGATCTACGAATGGCGGCGCTATCTGGCTGCGGTGATCGCCCTGGCCTTTTCAGGCCTGCTGATCCTCGCCCAGGTCGGCATGTTCACCGGCATCGTGCAGGCGGCCACCGCCACCATCGACCGCTCGCGGGCCGAGCTCATGGTCCTGCCGGCCAAGTCCGAGAGCCTGATCAATTCCGGGTCCAACGGCCTGCCCAGGCGGTTGCTGCCGCAGATGTACCTGCATCCAGAGGTGATCTCCGTGGCCGCCCTGGACGGCGCCGGCGGCCGTTGGATGAACACCCCCGAAGCCGGGGAAAAGCAGGTGACGCAGTTCATCCAGGTTGATGTCGTCGATCCGGTGCACGGCGCGGTGACCCTTCCGGTGGACTATCCCGAGGAGGTCCGCATCGCCCTCCTGGAGCCCTATGCGGCGGTGATCGACCGCAGCAGCCAGGCGCGCATGGGCGTGTCCCTTAACGACAAGGCGACCATCAACGGCAAGACGGTCACCGTCCGCGCCTTTCTCGACGGCTACCCCTCGATCAACCAGCCCTCGGTGGTGGTGTCTCGTGACACCCTGCGCCTGCTGGGCATGGCCGATGACGGCGACAAGGTCGGCCCGCTGATGGTCCAGATCAAGGATCCGACCCGCGCGGTCCAGGTGCGCGACGATCTTAACGCCGTGGCCGATGGCCGTTACCGCGCCTGGACACGCCAGGAGCTGGCCCAGGCCAATGAGGGCGCCCTGATGAAGGAGCAGATCATCGGCATCATGCTCGGCTTCTCGGTTTTCCTCGGCTTCCTCATCGGGGTCGGCATCACCTCCCAGACCCTGCGCGGGGCGATCATGGCCAACATCAAGGAGTTCGCCAGCCTGAGGGCGCTCGGCGTCTCCATGGGCGCGCTGCGCCTGATCGTCCTGGAGCTGTCCTTCTGGGTCGGCATCGTCGGCCTGGGGGCCACGGCGGTCTTCACCTTCCTGGTCTCGCTGCTGGCCAAGAGCGCCGGCCTGCCCATGGGCTTTCCCCTGGGCTGGGTGATCGGCGTGGCCATCCTTCTGCTCCTCATCTCGCTGGCCTCGGGGCTGATGTCCCTGGGCGTCCTGAAGAAGAGCCAACCGGCGGACCTGCTGCGATGACCTCTGCCCCACACCGCGACGACGCCATCCGGGCCACCGGCCTGTCCAAGCGCTTCAAGACCGGCCGGACCTATATCGAGGTGCTGAAGTCGGTGGACTTCGACGCCCGCCACGGGGACCTGACCATGGTCATGGGGCCCTCGGGCTCCGGCAAGTCGACCCTGGTGGCCTGTCTGTCGGGGCTGCTGCGTCCTGACGAGGGCCAGGTCCAGGCGCTGAACCAGGATCTCTGGGGCCTGCGCACCGGCAAGATCGACAAGTTCCGCCTGGATCACTGCGGCTTCATCTTTCAGGGCTTCAACCTGTTCTCCGCCCTCACCGCCCTGGAGCAGGTCACCACCGTGCTCAAGCATACCGGCCTGACCAAGGCCCAGGCCCGGGACCGGGCGGTGGTGTCCCTGGAAGAGGTGGGCCTTGGCCACCGGCTCAATCAACGGCCGGCGGAGCTTTCCGGCGGCGAGAAACAGCGGGTGGCCATCGCCCGGGCGCTCGCCAAGGCTCCGCGCCTGCTGTTCGCCGACGAACCCACCTCGGCCCTGGACGGCGAAAACGGCCAGATCGTCATCAAGCTCCTGCAGCGGGCGGCCAAGGAGCATGGCGCCGCCGTGATCTGTGTGACCCACGACCCGCGGCTCGAGGCCTATGCCGACCGCATCATCCACATCGAGGACGGCGCCATTCTCGACGATCGGCGCGTCACCTCCGGCGCGCACGCCGCGCCCCACTCCCATCTGATCGAGGCCTGACCCATGCCCGCCCTTCTGCGCCGCCCCGTCTTCTGGATCGTCATCGTCGCCCTCGTAGTCCTGGCCGCCGGCGGTCTGTTCCTCAACAACCAGGCGGAGGCCCGAAAAGCCGAAGCGGCCAAGACCGCCGAAAAGGCCGCCCCGGTCAGCCCCTATGTGGCCATCGCCAATGGCAAGGCCGATGTGGAAGGCGGCCTGATCCAGGTGGCGGCCCGCAGCGCCGGCATCGTGCGCCAGGTCCTGGTCCAGGAGGGCGACAGCGTCCGCGAGGGCCAGACCCTGGCCCGCCTGGAGGATGACGAGCCCCGCCTGTCGGCCGCCCGGGCCCGGGCCGAGGTCGAGCAGGCCCGCGCCCAGATCGACCTGACAGAGGTGGAGATCTCCACCGCCAATCGCGAGTTCGATCGTCTGGACAGTCTGTCGGCGTCCAACTTCGTGGCCGGCCAGCGCCTCGACCAGGCCCGCGACGGCATCCGTCAGGCGCAGGCACGTCTGCGCGCCCAGCGGGCGGCGGTCGCCACGGCCGAGGCCCGGCTGGCCGAGGCCAACTACAATCTGGAGCTGACCATGATCCGCGCCCCGGCCGATGGGGTCATCGTCCGCCGCTACGCCAATCCGGGCTCCGGTGCCTCGACCCTGAACGTCTCCAACATGTTCGACCTGGAGCCGGCCGGCCAGCGGATCGTCCGGGCCGAAATCGCCGAGGGCGCCCTGCCCCATGTCAGCCTCGGCCAGACCGTCGAGATCGCTTCAGAAGCCGACCCGACCCAGACCTTCAAGGGTCAGGTCCTGCGCCGCGCCGCCGTCTTCGGCGCCCGCAAGCTGGTCTCCGATGATCCCACCCAGCGGGCCGACGAGCGTGTGGTGGAAGTGGTGGTCAGCGCTGAAAACGCCCCGTTCCTGATCGGCCAGCGGGTGCTGGTGAAATTCCTGAGGCCTGCCCAGACGGGCGCAGCGGCGGCCACGCCAGCCAGCTGAGACTCGCACCGACGCCTTGACGGAGAAGGGTTGAGCCGCGCACAACCGCGCCAATTCCTTCACCTGACTTCGGGAGACTTCCATGGCGGACATCCGCTTCGACGGCAAAGTAGCCATTGTGACGGGCGCGGGCGGCGGCCTGGGCCGGCAGCATGCGCTGGAGCTGGCCCGGCGCGGCGCCAAGGTCGTGGTCAACGACCTGGGTGGTTCGGTGGACGGTTCGGGCGGCTCCTCGGCCGCGGCCGATGCGGTGGTCGAAGAGATCAAGGCCGCTGGCGGCGAAGCCATCTCCAACGGCTCGTCGGTCACCGACGACGCCGGCGTGGCCCTGATGATCAAGCAGGCCATGGACCAGTGGGGCCGGATCGACATCCTGGTCGCCAATGCCGGCATCCTGCGCGACAAATCCTTCGCCAAGATGGAAATCGCCGACTTCGAACTGGTGCTCAACGTCCACCTGATGGGCACCGTCAAGCCGGCCAAGGCCGTCTGGGACATCATGCGCGAGCAGAACTACGGCCGCATCGTGGTGACCACCTCGTCCTCGGGCCTCTATGGCAACTTCGGCCAGTCCAACTATGGCGCGGCCAAGCTGGGCATCATCGGCTTCATGAACACCCTGCGTCTCGAAGGCGCCAAGAACAACATCCACGTCAACGCCATCGCGCCGGTCGCCGCCACGCGGATGACCGAGAACCTGATGCCGCCCGCGGTGCTCGAGCGTCTGAAGCCGGAATATGTGACCCCGGGCGTGGTCTATCTCTGCTCCGAAGAGGCGCCCACCGGCGCCATCCTGACCGCCGGCGCGGGCGCCTTCGCCCTGTCGCGCATCTATGAGACCGAGGGCGTCTATCTCGGCGAAGGCGGCCTGTCGGTTGAGGAAGTCCGCGACAACTGGTCCAAGATTTCCGATCCCGAAGGCCAGGCCGCCTATGCGGCCGGCGGCGAGCAGAGCCAGAAGTTCTTCCGCAAGCTGTCGGGCGGCTAAGCCCAATCATGCTCCTGATCTGATGACGGGCGGCCTCCCCGGGGGCCGCCCGTTTTCTTTTGCGCCTCAGCCCCAAATGGGCCTTGCCTTGACACAGGTGAACGCGCGTAACCTATGGCCTAAGGATAGCGCCCGACAGAGGCGTCACCATAGATCTGGGGAGACGCCCGAGTGGCCACAACCAACGCAGCCGCGCCTGCACCGCCGTCACAGCTGAAGCTGTCGACCATCCTCGCCTTCGCCTGCACCAGCCTGCCATTGTCGGCGCTGACCATCGCCATGTCGGTCTATCTGCCCCGACATTTCGCCAGCGAGATCGGCATCAGCCTGCTGGCCGTGGGCTCGGCCTTCGCCCTGGTGCGGATGATCGACATTCCCCTCGATCCCCTGCTCGGCCTGGCCATGGACCGGACCCGCACCCGGTTCGGCCGCTATCGCCTCTGGACGGTGATCGGCGCGCCGGTGCTGATGCTGGCCATCTTCATGTTGTTCATTTCACCCTCGGGCGGGGTCGGCGGCCTGATCTTCTGGCTGCTGATCCTTTATGTCGGCACCTCGATCCTGCACCTGTCCCACGCGGCCTGGGCGGCGACCCTTGCGCCCAGGTACAATGACCGCTCCCGGGTGTTCGCGATCATGACCGCTGTTGGCGTTCTCGGCGCCCTGCTGGTGCTGATGATGCCCTTTATCGTCGCGGCCCTGGACATGCCGGAGTCCGAAGGCGTGCCGGCCATGGGCTGGTTCGTCATGATCCTGACCCCCCTGGCCGTCTGGCTGGTGGTCGGGCTGACGCCGGAAAAGATCTCGCCGGACGTACCCGGTCAGCAGAAGTTCCAGCTGAAGGAATACTGGCGGCTGATCGCACGGCCCTCCATGGGCCGGATCGTCCTGGCCGACCTGTGCCTGTCGCTTGGCCCAGGCTGGATGAGCGCGCTGTATCTCTTCTACTTCACCGACAGCCGGGGCTTCACCACCGGTCAGGCCAGCGGCCTGCTGGCGGTCTATATCGTCGCGGGTTTCGCCGGCGCGCCCCTGCTCGGCCGCCTGGCCACCAAGATCGGCAAGCACCGGGCGGTGATGGTCGCCACCTCGGGCTATGCCGCCGCCCTGGTGGTCCTGCCCTTCCTGCCCAAGGCCGACATCATGATCGGCGCCTTCCAGATGTTCACCGCCGGCTTCCTGGCGGCGGGCTTCCAGGTGCTGACGCGGGCCATGACCGCCGACGTCGCCGACGAGGTGCGCCTGGAACAGGGCAAGGAGCGCTCGGGCCTGCTCTACGCCATCACCACCCTGACCTCGAAAATCTCCGGGGCCTTCGCCGTCTTCCTGACCTTCACCGTCCTCGACCGGGTGGGCTACAACGCCACCGACGACGCGGCCAATTCGGCCGAGGCGGTGCGAGGGCTGGAGCAAGCCTTCCTGATCGGGCCGATCTTCTTCGTGGCGCTCGGGGGCCTCTGCTTCATCGGCTACAAGCTGGGTGAAGAACGGCACAGCGAAATCCGCCGCGAACTGGACGAGCGCGACGCCCTCTATGACACCGCCCCGGTGCTTGAGACCCTGGCCAGCGAGCCCTCGATCCCCACCCCGCTGATCGAGCCGCGCAAGGGCTGAATAGCGACCCAGGTTATATCTTCGCCGCCCGCTTGCGCCCCGCCGCAAGCGGGCGTTTTGTCGTCTCCATAATCGCGCGGCCAAGCTGCGCCAAAAACATAGATTTGGAGACGTTCCGTGAGTGCTTTACCCCAGGGCGCCGCTGCGCCCCGTGGGGGCGGCCTGCCCCTGACCACTGTCCTGGCCTTTTCCAGCACCGCCGTGCCCCTGGCCGTGCTCGCCCTGGCCCTGGGCGTGTTCCTTCCCCGCTATTTCGCCGGCCATATCGGCATCAGCCTGGTGGCTGTCGGCGCGGCCTTCACCATCGTGCGGCTGATCGACATCGCCTTCGACCCGATGATCGGAGCCCTGATGGACCGCACCCGCACCCCCATCGGCCGCTACCGCCCCTGGGTGATCGCTGGCGCGCCGGTGATGATGCTGGGCGCCTACAAGCTGTTCAATCCGCCGGCCGGCGCCGGCGAGGGCTATCTGATCGTCTGGCTGCTGGTGATCTATGCGGCCCTGTCCATCGTCAGCCTCGCCCACGCGGCCTGGGCCTCGTCCATCGCCACCAGCTATGACGAGCGCTCCAGGGTCTATGGCTGGATGCACGCCGTGGGCGTGGCCGGCGCGGTGGGTCTGCTGCTGCTGCCGGCCCTGACCGGGGGACGGATCGAGCCGGGCTCTGGCGACAGCATGCCGGCCGTCGGCTGGATCGTGATCCTCGGCATCCCCCTGGCCACGGCGCTCTGCGTCCTGCTGGCCCCCGAAAAGGTGGCGCCGCGCAACGCGGCCGAGACCTTCGACCTGCGGGAATACTGGCAGGCGCTGAAGCGGCCGGAAATGGTCCGGCTGATCCTGGCCGACCTCGCCCTGGCGCTGGGCCCTGGCACCACGGCGGCGATCTATGTCTTCTTCTTCCACGACGCCAAGGCGTTCAACTACGCCCAGGTCTCGATCCTGCTGGTGCCCTTCATCGGCGCGGGCCTCCTGGGGGCGCCGGTCTGGGCCAAGCTCGCCCAGCGCTTCGGCAAACATCAGACCCTAATGGGCGCCACCGTGGCCTACGCCGTGTTCCAGACCATCCTGATGGCGATCCCCAAGGGGCTTTTCCTGCCCACCGCGCTTGGCATGTTCGCCGTCGGCTTCACCGCCAGCGCCTTTGTGGTGCTGGTCCGCGCCATGGTCGCCGATGTGGGCGACGCCATCCGTCTGGAACAGGGCAAGGAGCAGACCGGCCTGCTCTACGCCATGGTCACCAGCACCCAGAAGGTGGGGGCGGCCATCTCGGTGGGGATCATCTTCCCGGTCCTGTCGCTGGTCGGCTACAACGCCGCCGACAACGTCACCAACACCCCCGACGCCATCTTCGGCCTGGAGATGTGCTACCTGTTCGCGCCGATCATCTTCGTCCTGATCGGCGGGGCCTGCTTCTTCGGCTACGGCATGAACGCCGAAAAGCACGCGGCCATCCGCGCGGCTCTCGACGCTCGGGACGCCCGCGATCAGGCCGCCACGGCCTGACGCCTTAACACTGACTTAGCCGCGGGCCAGGCCAAGCCTGGTCCGCAGCATCTCCGCGGCCTGCCGGAAGGCCCTAGCCGGCCCGCTGTCGGGCGCCGTCGCCACAAGGGGCCGCCCATCGTCGCAGCCCTGCCGCAGGGCGACATCGATGGGGATCTGTCCCAGCACAGGGGTCCCCAGCCGCTCGGCCTCGGCCAGCCCGCCGCCCTGACCAAAGATCGGGATAGCGGTTCCTGTGGACGGGTCGGTGAAGAACGCCATGTTCTCGATGAGGCCGAGAATGGGCGTGGCCGTCTTCTGGAACATGGAGGCGGCCCGCCGCGCATCGATCAGGGCGATCTCCTGCGGCGTGGTGACGATGACCACCCCGTCGAGCTTCATCTTCTGGATCAGGGTCAGCTGGATGTCGCCGGTGCCCGGCGGCATGTCGACGACCAGCACGTCCAGAGGCTCGGCCTCCGAACCCCAGGCCACCTCATGCATCATCTGGCGCACGGCCGAAGAGGCCATCGGCCCACGCCAGATCATCGGGGCGCCCTCATCGACCATGAAGCCGATGGACATGACCTTGATCCCCCACGCCTCCAGGGGGATCAGCTTCTTCTCCGGATGATATTCGGGATCGCCGTCCACCCCCAGCATCCGCGGGGCTGAGGGTCCGTAAACATCGGAGTCCAGCAGGCCCACCCGCAGGCCCAGGGCCGCCAGGCTTACGGCCAGGCTCACCGAGACGGTGGACTTGCCCACCCCGCCCTTGCCGCTCGCCACCGCAATCACCCGACGCACATGAGGCGGACGCAGCGCCCCAGCCGGCGGCGCCGGCGTCGCCTGGGGATCGGCGGTGAGCTTCACGCCCTTGCGCACCCGGGTGACCCCTTCGGCCGGCGGCGGCGGCGGGCCCTCGCCGGCGGTGTTGGTCAGCACCACCTGGGCGCGCTCCACCCCGGGAGCGCCGCTAAGAACCGCTTCAGCCCTGGCGCGGACCGGCTCGTAGAGCTCCAGCATGCCGGCCGGGGCCTCCATCATGAAGCCGACTCGACCGTTGCGCACCGACAGTCCCTGGACCAGGCCCGCGCTCACCAGTCCCTTCCCGCTGCTGGGGTCCAGCACCTCGTCGAGCAGGGCCAGGAGGGCGTCGCGGTCAGGCAGGCGTGATGTGTTCATGTCGTCTTCGGCTTGCGTTGGCGGCTTGGCCGTCACATATCCGGCTGCAAGCGCCGGTTTACAAGTCCGCCTCCGCGGACCGAAATCGCGGCCGCGCCGAGATACGCCGATCCACGACGTCCCCGACGACGCGACCCAGAAAGACGACGCAAAAAAAGAATGCCCTGGAATGACAACGTAAACCCCGGACCCTGGGGAACCCCGCCACAGCAAGGCGGCGGCTCCGGCGGTTCAGGTGGCCCCGGCGGCCCCAAGCGCCCGGGTCTCGGCGGCGGCGGTCCCCGCGGCCCCCGCGGTCCCCAGCCCGATCTGAACCAGCTGCTTGAGCGCCTGATGGCGCGTCTGCGCAAGTTCTTCGGCGGACCCGGCGGCGACCAGATCCGTCCCGGCGCCATCGCCGCGGTGGCGGCGGTCGCCTTCGCCCTGTGGGCCCTGTCAGGTCTCTACCTGGTTCAGCCCAACGAGCAGGCGGTGGTGACCACCTTCGGCGCCTATTCCAGATCGGCTGGCCCTGGCCTGAATTACGCCCTGCCCGCCCCCATCGAGCGGGTGGAGAAGGTGCCGGTCACCTCCCTGAACCGGATCGACATCGGCGGCGCCGACGGCGCCGACGTGCCGGAAGAGAGCCTGATGCTCACCGGGGACGAGAACATCGTCGACCTGGACTTCAGCGTCACCTGGCGGGTGGCCGACGCCGCTCGGTACATCTTCACCATCCGTGATCCGGAAGAGTCGGTGAAGGCTGTGGCCGAGAGCGCCATGCGCGAAGTGGTTGGCCGTCGGGACCTGGAATCCATCCTGACCCGCGGCCGCGGCGAGGTTCAGGCCCAGGCCGCCGAACTGATGCAACAGACCCTGGATTCCTGGGGCGCCGGCGTCAGCGTCGTCGAGGTGCAAATCCGCAACGCCAACCCGCCCGCCGAGGTGGTCGACGCCTTCCGCGAAGTGGCCAACGCCGGCCAGGACGCGGAGTCAGCGGTCAATGAGGCCAACACCTATCGCAACCGGGTGATCAATGAAGCCAAGGGTGACGCCGCGCGCATCACCCAGGCCGCCGAGGCCTATCGTGAACAGGCCGTTCGGGAAGCCACCGGTGAAGCCTCGCGCTTCGACCAGATCTACGCCGAGTATCGCTCCGCTCCGGCGGTGACCCGCGAGCGCCTCTATATCGAGACCATGCAGCGCGTGCTGCAGAACTCGAACAAGGTGATCGTCGACTCCGACGGCGCCAGCGCGCCGATCATCCTGCCGCCAGACGTCTTCCGGCCCCGCACGGGCACGCCGGCCGTCACCGCCACGCCGGCTGAGACCGGCTCGGCCGCCCCTGGCGCGAGGAACAACCAATGATGGACCGCCGCTACATCCCCTACGCCATCGCCGCGGTGGTGGCCCTGATCGTCCTGGCCAACACCTTCTTCATCGTCGACCAGCGCGAGCAAGCCATCGTCGTACGCCTGGGCGACCCGGTCCGCGTGATCAACGCCGGCTCCGAGGCCACGGCGGGCCTGAAGGTCAAGGTCCCGTTCATGGAGCAGGTCCTGCGCTTCGATAAGCGGAACCTGGCCCTGGCCACCGAGGAGGAGGAGATTATCGCCGCCGACCAGGAGCGTCTGGTGGTCGACGCCTTCATCCGCTACCGGATCGACGAGCCGCTGCAGTACTATCGGACCCTGCGGGACGACCGCACCGCCCGCGACCGTATCCAGCGGCTGGTCAACTCCGCCCTGCGCGAAGTCCTCGGCTCAGCGCCGTCCAGCGAGATCATCTCCGGCTCGCGCAGCGGGGTCATGCAGCGCACGCTGCAAGACGTCCGCGCCCGCGCCACCTCCTCGCGCCTGGGCATCGAGGTGATCGATGTCCGGATCCGGCGCGCCGACCTGCCCGAGGCCAACCAGGCGGCGGTCTATCGCCGGATGGAGACGTCCCGCCAGCAGGAAGCCGCCCAGGTCCGGGCCATCGGCGAACAGCAGAAACGCGAGATCATCGCCGCGGCCGACAAGGAAGTGACCATCACCCTGGCCACCGCCCAGGAAACCGCCGACCGCACCCGAGGCGAAGGCGATGCGCAGCGCACGCGCATCTATGCCCAGAGCTTCGGCCGCGATCCCGGCTTCGCCTCCTTCTACCGCTCGATGCAGGCCTATGAGGCGTCCATCGGCCAGGGGGATGCGACCATGGTCCTGTCGCCTGACAGCCAGTTCTTCCGCTACTTCGAGCGGGGTCCTGCGGCCCGCTAGCCGCCGACCCGGCCTCGACTGATCAGCCCTCGATCCCTCGCCGGATCGGGGGCTTTTTCATGGGCGGACCATGACGGCCAGCAGGTCCCGGACCTCGTGCAGGTCCTGGGCGATGCGCACGCACAGGCCACGCATCTCGTCGTTCGGCTCCAGCATGTCAGGCACCATGATGGTCATCATGCCCGCCGCGGCCGCCGCGCGGACGCCGTTGTGGCTGTCCTCCAGGGCGATGCAGTCGCGCGGATCCAGGCCGAGCGCCGCGGCGGCCTTGAGATAGGGCTCGGGGTGCGGCTTTCCGTTCGTCACGCTCTCGGCGGTGATGAAGGCGTCGAACCGCGAGAGCAGGCCGGCGTGGCCGAGATGGGTCTCTACCGATTTCATCCGTGAGGAGGTGGCCACAGCCCGGGGTGCGCCGACGGCGTCCAGATGATCCAGCATCTCGATGACGCCGGTCTTCAGGGCGACGCCCGCCTTGTGCGCCTCGACAAACCGCGCCCGCACCTCGGCCACATAGTCGTCGAGGACGAAGCCGTGGCCGAAGTGGTCGATCAGGATGCCGTCGCTGGCGGCATGCGTCAGGCCGACCATGCTCTGGAAGACGGGAAACGGCATGTCCCGCCCCATGGCGACAGCTGCGCCCTGCATGGCCTCGAGCATCAGACGCTCGGAGTCGATCAACAGGCCGTCCATGTCGAAGACGACGGCGGAAACAGGGCGCGGCAGGGTCATGGTCAGGCTCTTAGCCCAGGCGCCCGAGGGCGTGTAATCAAGACCTGCTTCAGTCGGTGACAAAGTCCGCCGCGGCGTAGCCCTGGAAGTAGAGCAGGGCCGTCAGGTCGGCATGATCCACCTGGGCGTGGGCCTGGGCGGCGACCACCGGCTTGGCCCTGTAGGCGACGCCGAGGCCCGCCGCCTCGATCATGGCCAGATCATTGGCTCCGTCGCCGACGGCCAGGGTCGCGGTCAGGTCGACCCCGATGGCGGCGGCCTCTTCGCGCAGAGCCGCAAGCTTGGCCTCGCGGCCGAGGATGGGGACGCCCACCTCGCCGGCCAGAACTTCGCCCGCCTCGATCAGGGTGTTGGCCCGCTGGGCGTGAAAACCGGCAGCCTGCGCCACCCGGCTGGTGAAAAAGGTGAAACCGCCGGAGACCAGGACGCAGCGTGCCCCGCCCGCCGCCATGGTCCGCACCAGGGTCCGCGCCCCGGGATTGAGCGCCACCCGCTCGTCATAGGCCCGCTGCAGATCCGACAGCGGCAGACCCTTCAGCATCGCCACCCGCTCACGCAGGGCCGCCTCGAAATCCAGCTCGCCACGCATGGCTCGCTCGGTGATCTCCGAGACCCTGTCCTTGACGCCGGCGAAGTCGGCCAGCTCGTCGATGCACTCGCAGCCGATGATGGTGGAATCCATGTCGGCGATCAGCAGCCGCTTGCGCCGGCCCGCCCAGGGCTGGACGCAGGCGTCCACCGGCATATCCGACAGGGCGGCCAGGACGGCGTCGCGCACCGGCGCGAGCGCATCGGCCTCCACCGACAGGTCCACGGCGCCGGGGCCTAGGGGCCGGGGTTCCTTGACGCGGGCGTGTGCGCCTGCGAGCGCTTGGGTGAGTTGGACGGCGGCCGCAGCGACGGCGGCCTCCTGCGGACTGACAAGGGTGAGCGCGATTTCCATGGAGCCCCGCATCTGGCTGATCGGCGGGCCGACGGCAAGCGGCAAGACGGCGATCTCCCTGCGCCTGGCCCGGGAAATCGGCGGCGAGATCGTCAACGCCGACTCCATCCAGCTCTATCGCGACCTGGAAATTCTGAGCGCCCGGCCCGCGCCGGACGAGCTGGGCCAGGCTCCCCACCATCTGTTCGGCGTCGCCGACGCAGCCGAGGCCTGGTCGGTGGGCCGCTGGCAGCGCGCAGCCCTGCCGCTTATCGCCGACATCCGCAGCCGTGGGAAAAGCCCCATCCTCGTCGGCGGCACCGGCCTCTATTTCCGCAGCCTGACCCATGGTCTGGCCGAGATCCCCACCGCCGCCACAGAAACCCGGGCCGCCGTGGCGGCGGACTTCGAGACGCTCGGCGAGGCGGCCTTCCGGGACCGTCTGGCGCAGGTCGACCCGACCGCCGCGGCGCGCATCGCACCCGGCGACCGCCAGCGGCTGGCGCGCGCCTGGGAGGTTTATCTCACCGCTGGCCAGTCGCTCTCGACGCTTCAGACGCAGACGACCGCGCCCCTTGACGCCGGTGACTGGCGGGGCGTCGCTATCGATCCGCCCCGCGCGGCGCTCTATGCCCGCTGCGACGCGCGACTGGCGGGCATGGTCGAGGCGGGCGCCGCCGCCGAGGTTTCAGCTCTGCTGGCGCGGCGTCTCGATCCTGACCTTCCGGTGATGAAGGCCCTCGGGCTGGCGGAGATCGCCGCCTGGCAGGCGGGTGCGATGAGCCTGGATGAGGCCCTGGCCGCCGCCCGTCAGGCCACCCGTCGCTACGCCAAGCGCCAGGCGACCTGGTTCCGCAACCAGACCTCAGACTGGCCCAGGATTACGGCGGCCGACCCGGAGGCCCGATGGGGGCAGTTTCTTGCTCTGGGCGCGCCTTGACGCCCCGGCCCGCGCATGCGATGAGCGGGAAACACTCTATCTGGAGAACGCGCGTGCGCGTCAGCATCGTACTTAAGTGGCGACCTTAGACGGGCCGATTTCGATCGGCGCGAACGAGGTCGCTTGCACCAGGCCCCCCAGCGGGCCTTTTTTATTGCCCTGAAGGCCAGCCTAAAGAAGGCCACTGCCATGACCGCCCACCAGACCATCACAGCCCCCGAAGCCGCCGACACCGAGATGATGAGCGGCGCCGAGATCGTTGTCCGCTCGCTGCTCGACCAGGGCGTAGAGGTTCTGTTCGGCTATCCTGGCGGGGCGGTGCTGCCGATCTATGACGCGCTGTTCGCCGAGCCGCGGCTGCGTCATATCCTGGTCCGCCATGAACAGGGCGCCACCCATGCGGCCGAGGGCTATGCCCGTTCCACCGGCAAGCCGGGCGTCGTCCTGGTCACCTCTGGGCCCGGCGCGACCAATGCGGTCACCGGCATCGTCGACGCCCTGATGGACTCCATCCCCCTGGTGGTCATCACCGGCCAGGTGGCCACCCACCTGATCGGCACCGACGCCTTCCAGGAGTGCGACACGATCGGCATCACCCGCTCGATCACCAAGCACAACTATCTGGTCAAGAACGTCGACGACCTGCCGCGCATCATGCACGAGGCCTTCCACATCGCCACCTCGGGCCGTCCTGGCCCGGTGGTCATCGACATCCCCAAGGACGTGCAGTTCGGCAAGGCGGCCTATCAGGGCCCGCAGGCCGTCACCCACGCCCATGACTACCGCCCGCAGGTCAAGGGCGACGCCGGCCGCATCGCCGAAGCGGTCACCCTGATCGCCCAGTCGCGCCGGCCGATCCTCTATACCGGCGGCGGCGTGATCAACGCCGGCCCGAGGGCGTCGGCACTTCTGCGGGAGTTCGCCGAACTGACCGGCGCGCCGGTGACCTCGACCCTGATGGGTCTGGGCGCCTTCCCGGCCGCAGACCCCAAGTGGCTGGGCATGCTGGGCATGCACGGCAGCTATGAAGCCAACCACGCCATGCACGACTGCGACGTCATGGTGGCGCTCGGCGCTCGCTTTGACGACAGGGTCACCGGGCGGCTGGACGCGTTCGCGCCCACCTCGCGCAAGATCCACGTGGACATCGACGCCTCCTCCATCGGCAAGAATGTACGCTGCGACGTGGGCATCGTCGGCGACGCCGCCAGCGTGCTGGAAGACATGATCGCCGCCTGGAAGGCCATGCGCCTGTCGGTGGACAAGACGGCTCTGGCCGAATGGTGGAAGCAGATCGAGGTCTGGCGGGCGCGCGACTGCTTCGCCTACACGCCGGACTCCAAGCTGATCAAGCCGCAGCAGGCGGTCGAGCGGCTCTACCACCACGCCAAGGACAAGGACGTCTACATCACCACCGAGGTGGGCCAGCATCAGATGTGGGCCGCCCAGTATTTCCGCTTCGAAGACCCCAACCGCTGGATGACCTCGGGCGGCCTGGGCACCATGGGCTATGGCCTGCCCGCCGCCGTCGGCGTGCAGATCGCCCATCCGGACTCGCTCGTCATCGACATCGCCGGCGACGCCAGCGTCCAGATGACCATGCAGGAGATGGCCACGGCCATTCAGTACGACCTGCCGATCAAGATCTTCATCCTGAACAACGAATGGATGGGCATGGTCCGCCAGTGGCAGCAGTTGCTGCACGGGGAGCGCTATTCGCACTCCTATTCGGAAAGCCTGCCGGACTTCGTGAAGATGGCCGAGGCCTTCGGCGCGGTCGGCCTGCGGGCCGAGCATCCAGGCGAACTGGACGACAAGATCGCCGAGATGATCTCCGTCCGCCGCCCGGTCCTGTTCGACTGCCGGGTGACCAAGGAAGAGAACTGCTTCCCCATGATCCCGTCGGGCAAGGCCCACAACGAGATGATCCTGGCCCAGGAAGCCCGCGACCTCGGCTCCATCATCGACGACGCCGGCAAGCGGTTGGTGTGAGGCGAGGAACGGTTGGAGCCGGCACTCTTCACTGCTGACGACTGGGAGGCGCTGGCCGCCCTGGTCTCGATCGTTGGCCTGCTCCTTGCGGCCACGGCTTGGTGGATTCGAAGGCGCGACGATAGCCTCCGTCGCACCGACGTCCACGCCTGGGCTGACCGAGCGATCGAGGCGCTGCAATCGGTCGTGCTGATTGCTCGGCTGAGCGCGCGGGCGCTACCGCCGGCCGAGTTTGAGATCCGACGGATCGACCTCGCCTTCAAGACGAGCGTTCTCGCCGAACAGGGCCGCCTGTTCTTTAGAAATCGGCGCTGGGGTCGGGAGGGTCGTGAAAAGCAAATCGCCTACCGGGGCCGTCGACCCGCCATTCTCGATGATCTCATCGTCGCGCACCAAGCCTGCCTCGAACTTGCCTCGCCTGATGCCGACCGCCTGAAGATCGGTCTGGTCGCGGAGGACGCCCTGAAGCGGTTTGTATCCAGCGTTCAGTCCGAGGTCGGCCGAAGCCGCACCGCATCGGCGGCAACCAGCCGTAGCGGGCGGGGCATAGATATCCAGCGGCTGATGGAAGAGCTTGACGCCAGACGGGTGGACGCCAACCGCCGCCTGTGACACCTGAACGGCCGAGCCTAGAGAAGAGACCTTGATGCCCGATCCCCAGCCCGCCTCCGTCTATGACCTCGATCACAAGGCCGAGGTGGAGAACCTCGCCACCTTCGCCGTGCTCGTGGACAACGAGCCGGGGGTCCTGCACCGGCTGGTCGGGCTGTTTGCCGCCCGGGGCTACAATATCGAGAGCCTGACGGTCGCCGAGACCGACCGCAACGCCCATACCAGCCGCGTGACCATCGTCACCCGCGGCACGCCCCACGTGCTGGGCCAGATCGAGGCCCAGCTGGAGAAGATGGTCTCCACCCGCCACGTCCAGGACGTGACCCGCGACCCCAACGGTCTCGAACGCGAACTGGCCCTCGTGAAGGTCAAGAGCCTGGGCGCCGAGCGGGTCGAGGCCCTGCGGGTCGCCGACATCTTCCGCGCCCGGGTGATCGACACCACCCATGAGAGCTTCGTCTTTGAGATCACCGGCGCGCCGAACAAGATCGACAAGTTCGCCGAACTGATGCGGCCGCTGGGTCTGGTGGAACTGTCGCGCACCGGCGTGCTTTCCATCACGCGGGGGGCCGACGCCCTCTAGGAGCACTTAAATGGCGAACAGGATGCAGCGGGCGGCCCTAGGACTGGCCCTCAGCCTCACGGCCGCCACCCCGAGCCTCGCCCAGCAGACCTTCACCGCTCCCGCAGGGGTGGGGTCGCCCTACCCGCCGCCGGACCCCCACGACTGGTGGAACGCCGAGCGCCCGCCGCCCCCGGACGCCGCCGATCCCATGGCCAGGCGCCGACTGCCCCGCGCAGGCCCGCCACCGGTGATCACCCCCGTCGATCCGACCCTCTATCGCCTCTGGGGCCTGCCGCCCCTGCAGACCCAGGTGGTCTATGGCGGCGAGGCGATGATCGAGGTCTGGCGTCGCCCCTCCAACAGCGTCGATCAGATGGTCATCCGCCTGACCGCCCGGCGGGATGGCAAGGCCTTCGCCCAGGTCCGCGCCGGGCGCGCCTGCTGCGAGCCTGATATCGCCCGGCGGGTCGGGTTCGATGTGGAGCTGCCGGCCAGCTATCGCAGCCGCATTGTCGAACTGGCGACCTCCCCGGTCTGGAACAGCCCCCGGGACGCTGTGGCCCAGGAGGGGAACGCCAGCGTCGGCTCCATCTGCCTGGACGGCGTGGCCTATGATCTGATCCGCCTGACCGACGACGCCGGCGGAGTTCTGCGCCGCGATTGCGAGCACGCCGAGGTGGGGGAAGCCGCCGACCTGCTGGAGACGGCGTTTGGCGCGGCCATGGGCTATGAGCCGCGGATCGACGTCCTCTTGCCCAATGGCGCGGACTTTTCCCGCGAGCGGGCGGCCTATGAGGCCCTGATCGTCGGCGGCGGGCGCATCAAGCCCGAGGATCCGCCCCGGGCGCCCTGACGCGCCCCACGCGAAAGCCCTTCAAATTCCAGGCGCGCAGCCCTATATTCAACCTGTCCGGTTCGCCGGACTATGGAGATAAACGCGCACGTCATAAGCGGACTGGACCCGGGTGCGATTCCCGGCGGCTCCACCAAATCCTTCTCCGGGTATCGCCGGAAAGTCTGGGGCCGATCAGCATCGACAGACGTCTAAAGGTGTTGCTTTCTCTCGGCTTGGCCCACCGTTTCGGGCCTTAATCTAAATGCGAACGATAACTTCGCTGAAGAAGTCCGTCTGGCTGCGTAAGCGGTCCGATAGATTTCGACCTAAACTCCTAGTGTCTTAGCAGCGCTAGGCGGGGCCGGGAGGGGGCCTTGCAACAGAACCCCTCCACCTTTCCCTCTCATATCTCTCTCACACCGATCAGTCGAAGCCGGCGGGCCTCTGGCCACCGCACATGGCGTTGCGCTCAGCCGGCAGCAGCAGGACGTAGTCCGGCGCCTCGGCCTCGACGACGCGCCAGTCGAAACCACAACCGTCCATGTGGATCCAGACCATCCGGCCCACCCGCTCGGCGATGAGCGAGGGGAAGAAGTCGGCGGTGTAGCTGTCGCCGATGATCAGAACGGTGGGACCGGGCGCGGCGCGCTCCACCGCAAAGGCCGGCATGGGGCCGCCATAGGTCGCCAGGTCTTGCCGCACAGCACCTTCGGGCAGGCTGGTGCGGTGATGGATGGTCAGGGTCTCGATGGCTGGCGGCATGCCCGCCATGCGCGGCAGGTCGCCATCATCGGTGCGGATTTCGCCCCAGGTCAGGTCAGACCTCGCCCAGGCCCAGTCGGCGTGGCCCAGGGCGGCGACCATCCGGTTGTAGGCCGCCAGCGCCCCCCAGGGGGTCCAGTGGCTGTCATAGAGGCGGTAGGCGCGATCCGTCGCCGCCGCCTCGCGCAGGGCGGGCCTAAGGTCGATGGCCGGGGCTGCGCAGTCCTCCAGCCCCTGCAGGATCAGATCATGGTCGCTGGGCGTGACCGCCGGCCGCGCCCAGGGCGGGGTCTGGTCGGTCAGGATGGTTCCTGGCGAGGGCGCCAGCCCCGTGGCGAAGCCGACGCCTCGGGCCTCCAGTCGGCGCGACACCTGGCAGACGAAATCGGCGTAATCGGCCGCCCGCAACGGGTCGACATCCTGGCCGGTGGAGCGCAGCAGCCCCTCGGTCAGGAACATCTGACCGCCCTCCCCAATGACGGCCATGGCCTGGGCCGGCGCCGTCACGCCCAGACGGCGCTCCAGCCGGGCGCCGACCCAGATCGCCGGCTCGCGCAGGGCGAAATGGTCAGCCAGGAAGGCGTCCACCGCACGGGGCGCGTGACGCCACCCGGCCAGATCCTGCGGCCAGCTCGGCGGCGGCGCCAGCATCCGGTTCTCTTCCCGTGACACCGTCTGCATCGGCAGGAACGGCATGGCCAGGACCGGCAGCGACAAGGCCGCCATCACCCCCAGGATCAGGAACCGTCGAGGATCAAACACCGGCCATCCTCCCCTAGAACCTGAAATAGAGGAACGGGCTGTAGGTGCCCTGGGCCACCCGCAGGAGGGCCAGCACCAGCAGGAGGACCACCGCGGCGGTGTCGATCCAGGCGCGGGCGGAGCGACCCTTGCGCACCCGCCAGGGCAGGCCAAACACCGCCAGGGCGCCGGCCGCCGGGATCAGCCACTGGTGGATCGGCTGGAAGGCGAGCGCGGTGGCCGCGCTCAATTCGCCCAGCCCATGCAGGCCGGCCATGCCGGCCCAGACGTCGCTGGCGCGGGAAACGCTTTCGGCCCGGAACAGCACCCAGCCCAGGACCACGACCAGCAGGGCGTAGGCCCAGGCGGCCGGCCGCGGCAGGACCTTCAGCCACCGCCCCAGGCCCGCCCGCTCCAGAACCAGGAAGGCGCCATGCCAGGCGCCCCACAGCACGAAGGTCCAGGCCGCCCCATGCCAGAGCCCGCAGAGAAGGAACACGACCACCAGGTTGCGCCAGGTCTTCCAGGCCGGCCCCCGGTTTCCGCCCAGGGGGATGTAGAGATAGTCCCGGAACCAGGTGGACAGGCTGATGTGCCAGCGGCGCCAGAACTCGGTGATCGAGGTCGAGGCGTAGGGGGTGCGGAAGTTTCGCGGCAGGCTGAACCCGAAGATGATCGCCAGTCCGATGGCCATGGTCGAATAGCCGGCGAAGTCGAAATAGATCTGCAGGGTGTAGGCGCTCGCCCCCAGCCAGGCCTCGGCCAGACCCGGCTTGCCGCTCTGGTCGAAGACGGCGTCGGCCACCGGCGCCAGGGTGTCGGCGATCAGGAGCTTCTGAGCCAGGCCGATGATGAAGATCCGCATGCCCGCCGAGGCGCGGCCCAGGCTGTGGCGGCGCAGCACAAGCCGCCTGGCGATAGTCTTGTAGCGGACGATGGGCCCGGCGATCAGCTGCGGGAACAGGGCGATATAGAGGGCCACCTGGGAGAGGTTGCGATTGGCCGGGAACCGCCGCCGATAGGTGTCCATCAGATAGGACAGGCAGTGGAAGGTGAAGAACGAGATCCCCAGGGGCAGCGGGATCTGCGGCCGCGGGACGCTCAGTCCGGCCGGCCCCAGCACAAGGTTGAGACTATCGGCCAGGAAGCCGGCGTATTTGAACAGGCTGAGCGCGGCGAGATTGACGCCGAGCGCCACAATGAGGGCTGTCTTCCGCGAAGGGCCGTCGCGGGCGTCGATGGCCAGGGCCGCGCCATAATTCACCACGGTCATGGCCGCCATCAGGGCCACATAGGCCGGCTCGCCCCAGGCGTAGAAGATCAGGGAGGCGGCGATGAGGACCGCATTGCGGGTCGCCATGGTGCGGCTGGCGAAATAGGCGGCCAGGCACAGCGGCAGAAAAACGAACAGAAAGCTCGGTGACGCAAACAACATGACCGGCCCCCGCCGCGGCCGGGACCCTAGCCAATTCGAATCTGCGCGCCAAGCGCCTTGAAGAGCGCCGCGGCGCATCGCGCGCTTGCGCCCCGGCGCCGAAACGCTACCCTCCGGCCAGCAGATCGCAGGCGGAGACCCCATGGCCCAAGAGCCCCCGGCCCAAGACCAGATGCACTACGAGGCGATGGCTCAGGAAGCTCTTCGCGGCGTGGTCAAGGCTGCGCTCAAGCGGGCGGCCTCCCCGGAGGGCCTGCCGGGCGCCCACCATTTCTATGTGACCTTCAAGACCGACGCGCCGGGCGTGTCGGGGCCGGTCGACCTGCTGTCGAAGTATCCTGACGAGATGACCATCGTCCTGCAGCATCAGTACTGGGACCTGGCTCCGGGGGAGACCTTCTTCTCCGTCACCCTGAAGTTCGGCGGTCAGCCCAAGCGGGTCTCGGTGCCCTATGCGGCGGTCTCGCGCTTCTATGATCCCAGCGTGCAGTTCCTGCTGCAGTTCGAAGCCGCCGGCGATGGCGGCGCGCCGGCTGCCGGCGAGGCCGAAAGCGCCCCGGCGGCCGCGACGCCCGAAACCCCGGTCGATCCGGCCGAAAAGGTCATCTCCCTCGACCAGTTCCGCAAGAAATAGGCCCCATGACCGACGTCGCCGCCCCCGAGCCTGAAGCGCTCACCGACGAGGCCATTCTGGCCCGCTTCCTGCGCACCAAGAACCAGCCCACCGGCTCCCAGACTCTGGGCTTCCGGATGGTGGCGGTGAGCCAGGCCGAGAAGATGGTCGAGGTGGCGTTCGACGCCAAGGCCGAGCTGTTGCTCAACCCCATGAAGCAGATCCAGGGCGGCTATCTCTGCGCCATGCTGGATGAGGCCATGTCGGTGGCCTGCATGGTCGCCTCGGGCATGACCCACGTGGCGCCGACCCTGGAGATGAAGACCAGCTTCCTGCGCCCGGCCATGCCCGGTCAGATCAAGGGGATTGGCCGCGTCGTCAAATGGGGGCGCAGCATCGCTTTCACCGAGGGCGAACTCTACGATTCGGATGGCCGCCTGCTGGCCAAGGCGACGGGGACAGCCCTGCCCACCCCGTTCAAGTCCTACAAGACCTGACGTGTCCCGCCCGCGCGCTGGTCTGAGAATTCGGATCTGCGCGCTGGCGCTCGGGCTGGCCTGCAGCCTGCTCACCGCGCGCGCGAGCCTGGCCGCGCCCTTCGACTCCTGGGCCGCGGTGGTGGTGGCCGGCGACTCCAAGGGCTCCCTTGGGGGGCCCACCGAAGCGTTCGACAACGCCCGGCGCGACATCGCCAAGGCCTTTTCAGACCTGGGCCTGGCGCCCGGTCAGATCGCTCAATTCTCCGTCCGGCCTGAAGCCGAGCGCGCCCTGAAGCCCCAGAAGGCTTCGGCCCGGGCGATCTACGAAGCGCTGGGCGATCTGGCGCCGGAGGCCGCCGGCTGCCTGGTCTATTTCACCTCCCATGGCGACCCACGCGGGGTGCTGGTGGATGATCAGATTCTGCCGCCTTCGATCCTGGGCCTGATGCTCGACCGCAGCTGCGGCGCCAAGCCGACGGTGGTGGTGATCTCGGCCTGCTTTTCGGGGGTGTTCGTGCCGGCCCTGGCCAAGCCGAACCGCATGATCCTGACGGCCGCCAGGCCAGACCGCACCTCGTTCGGCTGCGGCGAGTCCGACACCTATCCCTATTTCGACGCCTGCTTTCTCTCGGCCCTCGGCGAGGTGGGCGACTTCATCGCCCTTGGCCGCGCCGTGGGCCTCTGCGTTCGCGAGCGTGAGCAGGCCGCAGGCCTGACCCCGCCTTCGGAGCCGCAGGTGTGGATTGGTCCACAGCTTCGTCCCGTCCTGCCCCTGTTGACCTTCCCACAGCCCCCATCCCGGTGACGGCGCGCCTTGGAGGCCCCGGCGCGGCGCCCTAGAAGGATGAGACGTGGGGAAATTCCAGACAAAGCGAGTTCCGGTGATGCGCTTCTTGCCCAAGCTTGCTGTGGCGATGCTGGCGGCGGCCCTGTGCCCGACAGGCGCGGCTCAGGCCCAGCCCGCCCTGCCGGATGCGCCGATTCCCTATCAAGCCTTGGCCAAGCCCGCGCCGCGCCCCGCCGCACGCCCGCGCGCAGCGACACCGCCGCCCTCGACGACGGCTGCAGCGGCCGAAGCCGCCGCCGGCCCCGGGCTGACCGCCACCGGCGTCGCGGCCATCGATCCGGCCCGGCTGGAGGCCTATCTGGACGGTGTGATCGGCTCGGCCATGGTCCGCGACCGCATCGCCGGCGTCACCGTCTCGGTGGTTCAGAACGATCAGGTGATCTTCAAAAAGGGGTATGGCCACGCCAGCCTGGCGCCCCTGCGGCCGGTGGACCCTGATCGGACCCTGTTCCGCATTGGCTCCATCTCCAAGACCTTCACCTGGATCCTGCTCATGAACGAGATCCAGGCCGGACGCGTCCGCATCGACGCCCCCATCAACCTGTACCTGCCCGAGGCCCTGCAGATCCGCGACCAGGGCTTCACCCAGCCGATCCAGGTTTCACACCTGCTGGACCACACGCCGGGCTTCGAGGACCGTGTCCTTGGCCAGTTGATGGAGCGCAACTTCGACCGCGAGCGTCCCATGGCGCAGTATCTGCGGCAGGAGCGGCCGCGCCGGGTGCGCGAGCCCGGGCAGTTTCCGACCTATTCCAACTACGGCGTCGGACTCGCCGGCCAGGCCCTGGTCTATGTTTCGGGCCAGCCTTTCGAGGAACTGGTGGAGCAGAAGATCACCGGTCCGCTGGGCATGACCCGCACCACCTTCCGCGAGCCCCACCCCCCGCGGCAGGGCATTCCGGCGCCCATGGCGCCGAGCCTCGCCCGAGACCTGTCGGAGGGATTCCGCTGGTCGCCGGCCGAGGGCTTTGAGGCCCGGCCATTTGAATATCTCGGCCATCTCGCACCGGCCGGCTCGGCCTCTTCCACAGCCGCGGACATGGCGCGGTACATGATCGTGTTGCTCAATGATGGGGTCTATCGGCCGGCCGCAGAGACGGCCCCAGAGGAGGCGGCGCCCCGCCCGGCCCTGACCATCTTTGGCCCAACGACCGCCCGGGCGTTCAGAACGCCCCTGCGGCCCAACGAGGCTGGGGTCAATGACTGGCCCCACGGCTTCATCACCTATCCCCTGCCAGGCGACCGCAAGGGTTACGGCCATGCCGGCGGCACCTTGTCCTTCAGTTCGAACATGGTGGTGGCGCCTGAACTCGACCTGGGGGTCTTCATCAGCGTCAACACCGAGAACGGTGCGGCCTTGGCCTCCGAGCTCCCGGCCCAGTTGGTCGCCCAGTTCTACGGTCCGGCCATGGCCCCGCCGCAGGAAGGCGACCCCGACCTTGGCCGGGTGGCCCGCCTCTATGAGGGCCATTACCTGGGGACCCGTCGGGCCTATGTGGGCCTGGAGCGGTTCGTCGGCTTCATTCTCTCGGGCGTCAGCGTCCAGGTCAGCCGCGATGGCCGGCTGATCACCAGCCGCCTGGCCGGGACCCAGACCTGGGTTCCGGAGGGCGATCCCGCCGCAGGCCGGTTCGCCTCCACCACCGGCCCCGACCGCCTGGTGTTCGACATGAGCGGCGGCAAGGCTTCGGCCTTCCAGGGGACCTATAACGATGTCCGCTTTCAGCGGGTTGGACTGTGGAGCCGGCCAACAGTGCTGGCCTGGCTGGCGGGGCTTAGCGCTGTGGCGGCGATCAGCACCCTGGTCGGCCTCGCCCTTCGCAATCGCCGCGATCTCCGCCAGACCCAGATCCAAAGCCAGGCCAGCCTCGTCCAGACCATTCAGGCCGTCCTCTGGCTGCTCGCCCTGGGCCTGTTCGCCACCTGGATCATGGGGGCTTCGGACACCGCCCAGGTGGTCTACGCCTGGCCGGGCGCGCGATTGATCCTGGCCTCGGCCTGCGCCCTGGTGGCCTCTGTCCTGACCATCGTCACCCTGGCTGCGTTGCTGAGCATCTGGCGGGGCGGGCGACGGCTCGACAGCTGGCCAGTGATGCGCAAGGTCGCCTTCACCGCCACCACCCTGCTCTACGCCGCCTTCGCCGTCGTCCTGTTCCACTGGGGCGCCCTGACCCCCTGGAGCAGCTAAGCCCTCAGGCCCTGCGGCGTCGGGTGCGACATCTCGCCCCGGCGCCAATCGCTTCCGTCTCACGCCCAGGGCCAAGACTTAAACGCGGCGTTTACCATCGACTGGGTAAATCCTGCCTAGCAGCCGGCCCAAAGTGGGCGCCGGTCGCAGGGTTTTGGGGTGGGACGCGCCTTGAATCAGTTTGTAGCCGCCTTGCAGAGGTTCGGGATCGGTCGGCTGGCCGCCATTCTCGGCATCGGCGCCGGCGTGGCCGCGGCCCTGATCGCCCTGACCATGAATCTCGGTCAGCCCAAGGCCCTCCTCTATTCCAGCCTGGACATGCGTGAGGCCGGCTCCATCACCGCGGCCCTCGAGCAGGCCGGGGTGAAGTACGAGGTCAAGGGCGACGGCTCGACCATCCTGGTCAATCGCGACGAAGTGGCCTCGACCCGTCTGCTGCTGTCGGCCAAAGGCCTGCCGACCGCCGGTTCGGTGGGCTACGAGATTTTCGACGAAGCCAATGCGCTGGGTCAGACCGACTTCGTCCAGCAGCTGAACCGCCAGCGGGCTCTAGAGGGCGAGCTGGCCCGCACCATTCGCAGTCTCGATGGGGTGACCTTCGCCCGCGTCCATCTGGTTCTGCCCAAGCGCCAGCTGTTCGAGGAAGCCGCCGAGGAGCCTTCGGCCTCCATCACCATGGGTGTCGGCGGCCGCGCGCCCAATGCCGATCAGGTGCGCGCCGTTCAGAATCTGGTGGCCGGCGCCGTCCCGCGGATGACTCCGGACCGGGTTACCGTCGTCGATCAGCACGGCAAGACCCTGTCGGCTGGCGGCGAGGGCTTCGCCGGCGAGGCCGCCGAGGGTCGCAAGAACGAGGTCGAGCAACGCATCGCCAAGACCGTCAAGGCTCTGGTCGAGAGCGTCGTCGGCCCCGGCAAGGCCCGGGTGAACGTCACCGCCGAACTCGATCTGGCCCGGGTCACCGTCCAGCAGGAAACCTATGATCCCGATGGTCAGGTGGTCCGCTCCGAGCAGACCGTCGAGGAAAGCGCCAATGAGAACGAGGCCAACAACAACGGCGCGGTGACGGCTGACGCCAACATCCCCGGCGGGATCGGTGGCGCAGACGCCGGCGCCCTGGCCTCCGCCAGCGGACGCACCGAATCCACAACCAACTACGAGATCTCCAAGACCGTCCGCACCGAGGTCAATGAGCCGGGCAAGGTTCAGCGCCTGTCTGTGGCCGTCGCCGTCGATGGCGTCCGCCCGGTGGGCGAGGACGGGACGCCTGGGGAATACGCCGCCCGCAGCGAAGAGGAGATGGCCCGGATCGAGGAGCTGGTCCGTACGGCCGTCGGCTTTGACGAGGCCCGGGGCGACCAGGTGACCGTGGTCAACATGCCCTTTGATGGGCCGGCCGCCATGGGCGGGGTGGAATCCTCAAACCCCCTGACCGATTTCGACAAGAACGACATCATGCGGGCCGTGGAGCTGGCGATCCTGGCCATTGTCGCTTTGCTGATCGTCTTCTTCGTGGTCCGACCCCTGCTCAAGAGCGCCGGCGGCGGTGGCGGCGGCGAGCTGACCGGCCCCACCCAGACCATCACCCGGCTGGTGACCACCACCCCCGGCGGCCAGCCGGTGCAGATCGCCGTTGATCCGGCCACCGGCCAGCCCCTGGCCCTGCCCGGCCCTGACGCCCTGGAGCAGAAGATCGACATCGCCCGCATCGAGGGTCAGGTGAAGGCCTCCTCGGTCAAGCGTGTCGCTGATTTTGTCGAATCCCATCCGGATCAGTCGGTCGCGATCCTTCGCAGCTGGCTGCATGAATCCGCATGACCGGTAGCGTGCGCGGCGGCGGCCGCAATAAAACCATCAATGATGTCAAAGAGCTGACCGGACCGGAAAAGGCCGCTGTGGTCCTGCTGGCCCTGGGCGAAGACCACGGCGTCATCTGGCAGAGCCTGGACGAGGAGGAGATCAAGGAAGTCTCCCAGGCCATGGCCAGCCTCGGCACCGTGGCGGCCAATGTAGTCGAGGCCCTGCTGGTGGAGTTCGTCGCCGGCATGTCGGGCGCCGGCACTATCATGGGCTCCTTCGAACAGACCCAGAAGCTGCTGCAGGCCTTCCTGCCGCAGGACAAGGTCGAGGCGTTGATGGAGGAGATCCGCGGTCCGGCGGGTCGCACCATGTGGGACAAGCTCGGCAATGTGAACGAGGCCGTCCTCGCCAACTATCTGAAGAACGAATACCCGCAGACCGTCGCCGTCATCCTGTCGAAGGTGAAGGGCGAACACGCCGCCCGGGTCCTGGGCGCCCTGCCCGAGGACTTCGCCCTGGAGTGCGTCACCCGCATGCTGCGGATGGAGCCGGTGCAGCGGGAAATCCTCGACAAGATCGAACAGACCCTGCGGACCGAGTTCATGTCCAATCTGGCGCGCACCTCCAAGCGCGACAGCCACGAGATGATGGCCGACATCTTCAACTCCTTCGACCGCCAGACCGAGTCCCGGTTCATGGCCGCCCTGGAGGAGCGCAACCGCGAGAGCGCCGAGCGTATCCGCGCCCTGATGTTCGTCTTCGAGGACCTGTCCAAGCTCGATCCCGGCGGCGTCCAGACCCTGTTGCGCGGCGTGGAGAAGGATCAGCTGGGCCTGGCGCTGAAGGGCGCCTCGGACGCTCTGCGCGAGATGTTCTTCTCCAACATGTCCGAGCGTGCGGCCAAGATCATGCGCGAGGACATGGACGGAATGGGGCCGGTCCGCCTGAAGGATGTCGACCAGGCCCAGATGAAGATGGTCCAGGTGGCCAAGGATCTGGCCGCCAAGGGCGAGATCATGCTCGCAGGCGCCGGCGGCGACGATGAGTTGATCTACTGATGTCCCAACCCGTCCCGCGCAAATTCGATTTCGACACCGTCTTCGACGACGCCGGCGCCGTGGCCCAGGTCTCGGCCCGGCCCAAGCGCATCTATCCGCTGGAGGAGGTCGAGGTTATCCGCGCCCAGGCCTATGCCGAAGGCGAACGCACGGCCATGGCCCGGCTTGAGGCCCAGCAGGCCGAGGCGCTCTCGACCATCGCCCAGGCCTGTCAGGCGGCCCTCCCCCGCCTGGCCGAGGTGGCCCACGCCCACCGGATCGGCTCGGCCGAACTGTCTCTAGCCTGTGGTCAGGCGATCGCCGATGCGGCCCTCGACGCCTTCCCGCGGGCCCCACTGCAGGCGGCGCTGGATTCCCTGGCCCGGGAGATTGAAAGCGCCCCGCGGCTGCTGGTCACCGTCTCTCCCAGCCTCGCCGAGGGCCTTGAACCTCTCCTGGCCCAGGCGGCCCAGGCTATCGGCTTCGCTGGCCAGATTCAGGTGCGTCAGGATGCAGGCATGGCGCCGGCCGCCTTCGCCTTAGATTTCGGCGACGGAGCCGCCCGTTTCGATCCCGCCGCGGCCGCCCAGCGGGTGAGCGAGGCCCTGCAAGCGGCCTTGGCCTCCGAAGGCCTGCACGCTGAACCCCTCATTCCCGGCGGCGACGCCTGACGGGTGAAAGGACCATGTCATGTCTGACGAACTGAAACTTGAGGAGCTGGGGCCGGGGGATCTTCCCGCGGTCGACTTCGGCCACGAAGGCGACGAGAAGGCGGCCAGCGATCTGGCGCCGGTCTTCGATGTGCCGGTCAGCATTTCCGCCGTGCTCGGGCGGGCCCAGATGTCTGTCGCCCAGCTGCTGCAGCTGTCGTCGGGCAGCATCCTCGAGCTGGACCGCAAGGTCGGCGAGGCCATCGACATCTATGTGAACAATCGCCTGGTCGCCCGCGGCGAGGTCGTCATCGTCGACGAACGCCTCGGGGTGACGATGACTGAAATCATCAAGGACGGCGACACGGCGGCCTGAAATGGCGGCGCGTAAGGAGATTTGAAGATGCGGCTTCTGGTCGTCGGAAAACTGGACGGACAGCTCTCTGCGGCGGTGAAGATGGCGATGAGCGCCGGCGCCAAGGTGAGCCATGTGGAAACGGTCGCGGCGGCCACCCACGCCCTGCGCGCGGGTCAGGGAGCGGACCTGCTCCTGGTGGACTATGACCTCGACATCGCCGCCCTGATCGCCGCCAACGAGGGCGAGCGCATCCGGGTGCCGGTGGTGGCCTGCGGCGTCGGGGCCGATCCGGCCCGGGCGGCGGCGGCGATCCGCGCGGGCGCCAAGGAGTTCATCCCCCTGCCCCCGGAGGCGGCCCTGATCGCCGCGGTGCTGGCGGCGGTCTCCGACGACAACCGCCCCATGGTGGTCCACGACCCGAACATGCAGGCGGTGCTGAAGCTGGCCGACCAGGTGGCGGCCTCCGAGGCCTCGATCCTGATCACCGGCGAGAGCGGCTCCGGCAAGGAGGTGGTCGCCCGCTATGTCCACCAGAAGTCCCGCCGGGCGGCCAAGCCCTTCATCTCGGTCAACTGCGCGGCCATCCCGGAAAACCTCCTGGAAAGCGAGCTGTTCGGTCACGAAAAGGGCGCCTTCACCGGCGCCCTGGCCCGCCGGATCGGCAAGTTCGAAGAGGCCAATGGCGGCACCCTGCTGCTGGACGAAATCTCCGAGATGGACGCCCGGCTGCAGGCCAAGCTGCTGCGCGCCATTCAGGAGCGAGAGATCGACCGGGTCGGCGGCGCAAAGCCGGTGAGGGTGGATATCCGCATCCTCGCCACCTCGAACCGCGACTTGGCCCAGGCGGTCAAGGAGGGGACCTTCCGCGAGGACCTTCTCTACCGCCTGAACGTGGTGAACCTTCGCCTTCCGCCGCTGCGCGACCGGCCCGGCGACATCGTCGCCCTGGCCGAGTTCTTCGTGAAAAAGTACGCCGCCGCGAACGGCGTCCCGGAAAAGCCCCTGTCGACGGAGGCCCGCCGCCGGCTGGCCGCCCATCGCTGGCCGGGCAATGTGCGGGAGCTGGAAAACGCCATGCACCGGGCGGTGCTGCTCTCAGTGGGCGACGAGATCACCGAGGACGCTGTGCGCCTGCCCGATGGTCAGCCCCTGTCGCCGGCCGACGCCGGCGCCCGGGCCGCCCAGGCCGCCAGCTTCGCGGCCGAGGCTGTCCAGCGCAGCTTCGTCGGCCAGACCGTGGCCGAGATGGAGCAACAGCTGATCATCGACACCCTGGAACACTGCGCAGGCAATCGCACCCACGCGGCCAACATCCTGGGCATCTCGATCCGCACCCTGCGCAACAAGCTCAAGGAATACACCGAGGCTGGCGTCGCCGTGCCCGCGCCCCAGGGCGCCGGCGCCCACGCCGCCTGAGCCGAGCCTTAAGCGGGAGTTCGAGTAAAGCTGATGGCCGAGAGCAACGCCGCCCCTGCGCCGACCGCCCGCGAGATGCTGGGTTGGCTGACCCGTGGGGAAGTCGCGCTCGCCATCGGGGCGGTGAGCATCATCGTCCTGCTCATTCTGCCGATCCCAGCCTTCCTGCTGGACGCGCTGCTGGTGCTGTCGATCACCAGCGCCGTGCTGATCCTGATGACCTCGCTGCTGATCAAGAAGCCGCTGGAGTTCAGCGCCTTCCCCACGGTGCTGCTGGTCACCACCCTCTACCGCCTTGGCCTGAACATCGGCTCCACACGCCTGATCCTGACCCATGGCCACGAGGGCACAGACGGGGCCGGGAAGATCATCGAGGGCTTCGGGGCCCTGATGATGGGCGGCAATTTCGTCATTGGGGTGATCGTCTTCGCCATCCTGGTGATCGTGAACTTCGTGGTCATCAGCAAGGGTTCGGGGCGGATCGCCGAGGTGGCCGCCCGCTTCACCCTCGACGCCATGCCCGGCAAGCAAATGGCCATCGACGCCGACCTGTCGGCGGGCCTGATCGACGACGACGAGGCCAAGCGCCGCCGCAAGGAGCTGGAACAGGAGTCCACCTTCTTCGGGGCCATGGACGGCGCCTCGAAGTTTGTCCGCGGCGACGCCATCGCCGGCCTGATCATCGTCGCCATCAATATTCTGGGCGGTATCCTGATCGGGGTCATGCAGCACGGCATGCCGGTGGGGGCGGCCGCGGCCAGCTACACCATCATGACCATCGGCGATGGTCTGGTCAGCCAGATCCCGGCCCTGATCATCTCCATCGCCGCAGGCTTCCTGGTCTCCAAGGCCGGGGTCGAAGGCTCGGCCGACAAGGCTCTGGTCGCCCAGCTGGCCATGAACCCCGTGGGCCTGGGCATGGTGGCCGCCTCGTCCGGCGTCCTGGCCCTGGTGCCGGGCATGCCGGTGATGCCGTTCGCCATCGTGTCGATCGCCGCCGGCGCCCTGGCCTATTATCGCGGCCGCAAGTCCCTGGAGCCGGAGCCGCCGCCCGTGATGGAGCAGACGGCGGAGCCTCAGGAAGAGCCGATCAGCGACACCCTCGCCATCGATGAGATCAAGATCGAGTTGGGCTATGGTCTGCTGCCGCTGATCAACGACCTGGAGGGCCGCCGGCTCACCGATCAGATCCGCGCCCTGCGCCGGACGCTCGCGGCCGAGTACGGCTTCGTCATGCCCTCAGTGCGCATCCTCGACAACATGCGCCTGCCCTCTCAGGGCTACTGCATCCGTATCAAGGAATTGGAGGCCGGTGAGGGCGAGGTGCGCCTGGGCGCCCTGATGGCCATGGATCCCCGCGGCGGTCAGGTGGAGATCGCCGGCGAACACATGCGTGAGCCCGCCTTCGGCCTGCCCGCCACCTGGATCGACGAGGCCTTACGAGAGGAAGCCACCTTCCGCGGCTACACCATTGTCGACCCGGCCACGGTGCTGACGACCCACCTGACCGAAATCCTCAAGGACAACATGGCCGAGCTGTTGTCCTACGCCGAGGTCCAGAAACTGCTGAAGGACCTGCCGGCCGAGCAGAAGAAGCTGGTGGACGACCTGATCCCGTCCATCGTGACCGCCACGACGGTCCAGCGGGTGCTGCAGGCCCTGCTGCGCGAACGGGTCTCCATCCGCGACCTGCCGGCCATTCTGGAGGGCATTGGGGAGGCCGCGCCGCACACAAGCTCGGTGGCCATGCTGGTGGAGCAGGTTCGCGGCCGTCTGGCCCGCCAGCTGTCCTACGCCTATCGCGGCGACGACGGGGCCCTGCCCATCGTCACGCTCTCGGCCGAGTGGGAGAACGCCTTCAGCGAGGCCCTGATTGGCCCGGGCGAAGAAAAGCAGCTGGCCCTGGCGCCCTCCCGCCTGCAGGACTTCATCCGTGGGGTTCGCGAGGTGTTTGAGCGCGCCGCCCTGTCGGGGGAGACCCCGGTCCTGCTCACCAGCCCAGCCATCCGTCCCTATGTGCGCTCCATCATGGAGCGCTTCCGCGGGCAGACCCCGGTGATGAGCCAGAACGAGGTTCATCCCCGCGCCCGGCTCAAGACCCTGGGCACGATCTAGCCGGCCTGCGCGGAAGCGGCACTTTTCCAAAGTTGCCGGGAACGCTTGCGGCTGATAGCGGTTTGGCGCGCGGGACGCCCTTTGGTCCCTGAAGCGTTGGATGACGAATGGCCAGCAGATCCAAACCCAAGCGCGGCGCCGGGGCCTCCCTCTTCTGGGACCTCCTGACGTTCGACCGGCTCATGACCAACTCGGTGATCCACCTGATTTACTGGGCGGGCCTGGGGGTTATCGCGCTGGGCGCCTTCGGCACGATCGGCGCCGCTGTGGGCGTGGCCCTGCGCGAAGAGAGCCTGATGGGCCTCATGCTCGCCATCCCCGTCCTGGTGGCCGGGCTGCTGGTGGTCGGCGCGCTCATCCTGCTGTGGCGCTCGTTCTGCGAATTCTATGTGGCCATCTTCCGCCTGAGCGACGATCTGCACGTGCTGCGCCAGCAGGCCGACGCCGAGCGTCTGGCGCCCCCGCGACCGGCCGCGGCGCGACCGGCTCCGCCCCAGACCTGATCGACCAGAGGCCTAGCCGACCTGGGCGGCCCAGGCGGCGGCGGCGGCCTTGGGCCGGCCGAGGTCATCGAACGGCAGGGGCGTGTCGCGGGCGTCCTCGCGTTTCAGCCACGACTCGCTGTCGCGCAGCCCCCAGAAGCTGAAGGCGAAGCGCTGGCGCGGCGGCAGGGCCATGAAGGCCTCGGCGGCCTCGCCATAGAGCGCCGCCTGCTGGCGTTCCAGTTCGGCCCGATTGAGCCTGAGACCCTGGGCCCGGCTCAGGGAGACGTCGAACTCCGAGACATGCACCTGCAGGCCGAACTGGCCGAGTTCGGCGATGGTGCGGGCGATCTCGCCGGGCGCCTGATCGGCGGCCACATGGGTCTGGGTGCCAACCCCGTCGATCGGCGCCCCGGCCGCCAGCAGCCGCTCCACCAGGCGCAGGAAGGTCGCCCGCTTCTTGGGTATCCACTCGAGATTGTAGTCGTTGAGGAACAGCCTGGCTGTGGGATCGGCTTCCCGGGCGTTCTGGAAGGCCAGCACCATGTGATCAAAGGCGCCGAGCCGCTGGCTCCAGAGGCTGTCGCGCCAACCCTCGCCATCCTCGGCCACGGCCTCATTGACCACGTCCCAGCCGACCGCCTGTCCGCGATAGCGGCCGACCACGGCGTGGATGTAGTTGCGATAGGCCTGGGCGAAGCTGACCCGGCCCTCGTCCAGCCGTTCAAAGGCCGGGGAGGTCTGAGCGTACCAGACCAGGGTGTGGCCAAACAGGCCAAGCCTATGGGTCCGGGCGAAGGCGGCGATGGCGTCCGGCGCTTCGAAGCGGAAGGTCCCATCGTCGCGGACGATGTACTCCATCTTCATCTCCCACTCCGGCGTGAGCTGGGAGGCCTGGGCGACGATCAGCCGGGCGAGCGCCGGGTCGGTCAGATGAACCGCCTGGACGGCGGTTCCCACGGGGAAGGGCGCGATGGCCTTCAGAGGCGGGAGATTGATCGCAGGGGTCTGCGACTGGGCCGCAGGCTGGCAGGCGCCGAGCGCCAGGGCTGAACCCAGCAGGCTGCGCCGGCTGAGGCCATAGAGCGAGTCCGGCAGGGTCACCGACGTCCCGCGGCGGCCCGACGCAGGCCCATCTCGTCCATGGCCGCGGAATCCCGGCGGGCCAGCTCGCGCACCTGTTTCAGCCGGATTTCCTCGGCCACCTGCTCGTACTTCTTCTGCTCTTCGAAGGCGCCGTTCAGGGCGTCGCGGGCGCCTTGCTCTTCGAGCTCCAGCGCCTTCAGCTGATCGAACAAGGCCGCCCGCCTGGCCCGCAGCCCGTCCAGGAAGCCGATATGATACCAACCGGCGTCGGCGTTCGCCCGGGCGTTCTGCGCCTCGGCCTCGCCTTCGGCCTCAAGCATCAGCAGGCGCATCTCCACATCGGCGCGGCGCTGATTGATCTCGGCCATTCGTTTCTGCAGCACCTCCACCTCGTAGGTGGAGAGTTTCACGAGAGACTTGGCCCAGCTCATGCGGCGACCCCTTCAAGAATGTGGGCCAGGGCGCCGAAGGACTCCTCGAGAGTCGTGGCTTCGTCCTGGTCCTGGCTGAGGAACCCCTCCAGTGCGGGGTTCAGGGCGATCGCCTGATCCACCTGAGGATCGGAGCCCGGCCGGTAGGCGCCGATGCGGATCAGCTCCTCCATATTGGCATAGGCCGACAGGGCCTGACGGGCGGCGGTGACGATCTGGCGTTCATGCGGCTGATGACAGCCGGGCATGGTCCGGCTGATGGACTTCAGCACATTGATGGCCGGGAAGCGGCCACGCTCGGCGATGGCCCGCTCCATGACGATGTGGCCGTCAAGAATCCCGCGCACGGCGTCGGCGATGGGTTCGTTATGGTCGTCGCCGTCCACCAGCACGGTGAAGAGACCGGTGATTGGGCCGGCCCGCGTGCCGTCTGGCCGGATCGGGCCCGGACCTGCCCGCTCCAGCAGCTTGGGCAGTTCGGTGAAGACGGTGGGGGTGTAGCCCTTGGTCGTCGGCGGCTCGCCCGCGGCGAGGCCGATCTCCCGCTGGGCCATGGCGAAACGGGTGACGGAGTCCATCAGGCACAGGACCTCCATGTCCTGGTCACGCATGAACTCGGCGATGGCGAGCGTCATATAGGCCGCCTGGCGGCGCTTCAGGGCCGGTTCGTCCGAGGTGGCCACCACGACGATTGCCCGGCGCAGGCCTTCCTCGCCCAGGGTCTCCTCGATGAACTCGCGGACCTCCCGGCCCCGTTCGCCGATCAGCCCGACGACCACGGCGTCGCAGTCGGCGTTGCGGGCCAGCATGGAGAGCAGCACGGACTTACCCACCCCCGAACCGGCGAAGACGCCCAGACGCTGGCCCCGGCAGCAGGTGGTGAAGACGTTCATGGCCCGGACGCCCAGGTCCAGGCGGGCGCCGACCCGGTCACGAGCGTGGGCCGGCGGCGGGGGCGCGCGCAAGGGATAGGACGCGAGCCCCTGCGGCAGGGGTCCCTTGCCGTCGATGGGCTCGCCAAAGGCGTCGATGATCCGGCCAAGCCAGGCCTTGGTGGGGCGGACGGCCGAGCCCCCGGGTTCGATCCGAATTTCGGCGCCGGGCGCCACGCCTTCGACGGCGCCAAAGGGCATCAGCAGGGCGCGGGCGTCGCGGAAGCCGACCACCTCCGCCGGCAGGGGCGAGGCCCCCAGACGCTCGATCTCAGCCCGGGCGCCGACGGCCAGCCGCGTCACCCCGCCCCGGGCCTCGATGAGGAGCCCGTTGACGGCGGCCACACGGCCCGAGACGGACAGCGGATCAATTCGCTCGACGGCGGCGACAAGATTGCGCAAAGGCCGGGCCCCCGGAAATCACTGATGTCCAGGGTCGCTCCGCAGACTTAATCCCGCGTAAAGATTCGTAAACGCGTGGGGGAGCGGCCGCCCCCTCAGCGCAGGGCCTTGGCCAGGCCCAGAGCCTCGCGGGGGTGGCGCGCGGCGAACCGGGCGGTCGCCAACGGACGCCGCAGCGCGGCCCGTGCGACCATGGGCCGCGCCATCCTGGCGGCCAGGGGCCGGGCGTTGCGGGCGATAGGACCACGGCCCAGATAGGCCGCCGCGGCGGCGAGCGCCAGAACGCCGATCCCGAGGGTCATGGCCGGATGCTGCTGGGCCTTGGTGTAGACGCTGAAGCGCCGGCCGCCATAGGCGTCGATGCGGACATGGCCGTCCTTCCCCGCCGCGTAAAGATTGTCGCCGGGCGTCTTGTCGCTCCTGCGCTTGGCGAGCTTGGGCATGGCGGCCGCGAACAGCCGGTCGGCCAAGCGCGGCGCCCCGCCGCCGAACAGGACCATCTGCCGGCCGCCGGACCCGACGTTCACATGCCGTGTGGGGTTCTGGGCGGCATGCAGAATGGCGTCGGCCACCACCTCCGGGGCATAGACCGGCGGCGGCACCCGCGGTGCCTTGTCCATGTAGTTGCGGGCGTGTTCGGGGAAGGGGGTGGAGATACTGCTGGGCTTGATCAGGGTGACGCTGATCGGCGCCTTGTCCCGCACCAGCTCCATCCGCAGAGCGTCGGTGAACCCCTTCACCGCGTGCTTTGAAGCGGAGTAAGCGCCGAGCAGCGGCACGGCCACGTCGGAAAGCACCGAGCCAAGATTGATGATGGCCCCGCCGGTTTTGCGGCCCTTCAGATGCTTGACCGCCTCCAGGGACCCGTTGACCACGCCGAAATAGTTGGTGCGGAACAGCCGCTCATGATCCTCCAGCGGCACCGTTTCCAGCTCCCCATAGAGGCCGACGCCGGCGTCATTGATCCAGGTGTCGAAGCCGCCGAACCGGGCGATGGCGGCCCGGGCGATCGCCTCCACCTGGGCCGGGTCGCCCACATCGCCGGCCACGGCATGGGCCCGGCCTCTGGCGGCGTTAATCTCATCGGCGATGGTCTTGAGGGCCTCTTCGTTGCGCGAGGCCAGAACGACCGCCGCCCCCGCCTTCGCCGCCTTGCGGGCTGTGGTGAGACCGATGCCGGAGGATGCGCCTGTGATCACGATGACCTGTTCAGACAGGGGCTTCAGCTTGACGGGCATGGGGCGTCCTTTGGTGGCGATGGGTCGGGGGTTAGCCCTGCAAACGGTCTGGCGGCTTGGCCGTTCCCCGTTTTCCCGCCCGGGGCGCCGGACCCCCGGTTCGCCGCCCACGTCCAATCACAAAAGATTCAACTGGACTGCGACTCGCCGCCGCGTGCTGGCCCTTGCCGCTGATTCTCAAATCGGATTAACCAATTGCTCAGAGGCCCTTCAATGTTAACCGGTCTTAAATTAACTCGCGGGCAAGATTACCGGGAGGGGCTTGGACGGTTTCCGAAACGGGGACATCCAAGCTGCGCTGTCGTTCGAGGAGGGACTGATGCGCGTTCTATTGATTGAGGATGACAGCGCCACGGCGCAGAGCATCGAACTGATGCTGAAGTCAGAAGGCTTCAACGTCTACACGACCGACCTGGGTGAGGAAGGCGTCGATCTGGGCAAGATCTACGACTACGACCTCATTCTGCTCGATCTTAATCTGCCCGACATGAGCGGCATGGATGTGCTGCGGACCCTGCGGGTGGGCAAGATCAACACCCCGGTCATGATCCTGTCCGGTTCCGCCGAGATCGACACCAAGGTGAAGACCTTTGGCGCCGGCGGCGACGACTACATGACCAAGCCGTTCCACAAGGACGAACTGATCGCCCGCATCCATGCGGTGGTCCGACGTTCCAAGGGTCACGCCCAGTCGGTCATCCGCACCGGCGACATCGTGGTGAACCTGGACGCCAAGACCGTCGAGGTGAACGGCGCGCGGGTCCACCTGACCGGCAAGGAATACCAGATGCTGGAGCTGCTCTCCCTGCGCAAAGGGACGACGCTCACCAAGGAAATGTTCCTGAACCACCTCTATGGCGGCATGGACGAGCCCGAGCTGAAGATCATCGACGTCTTCATCTGCAAGCTGCGCAAGAAGCTGGCCGCCGCCGCCGAAGGTAAACATCACATCGAAACCGTCTGGGGCCGCGGCTATGTGCTGCGCGACCCCCAGGAGGCCGCTGTCGCCGCCTGACGGCGCCGCCACCGAGCCAAGCTTGAGACGCCCGCCGCTCCTTCCGGCGGGCGTTTTTGCGCCCGCATGGCGCCCGCGAGGGATGAGCAGCGATAGTCAGGCCTGGAAAACAGGCTAGGTTCCCCCGCTAGAAAACGACGGGGGCAACGCGCCATGGAACGGACGATCGCGCTGGTGGTCTGCTTGATGCTGGGGGCGGCGATCGCCTGGCTGGGGGAGCAAGGACCTCGCGCCCGGCCGGCCGACGCCCCAGCCGATGTCTTCTCGGCGCACCGCGCCCTGGCCGATATCGAGATCATCGCCAAGGCCCCCCACCCCACGGGGAGCCCGGCGAACTTCGCGGTCCGCGAACATCTCATGGCCCGCATGACCGCCCTTGGTCTTTCGCCAGAGGTCACGGTCGCCCGCCCCTTCGCTGCGCGGGAGATTGCAGGCAAGACCTATGTCGCCGGCGCCCGCATCGAGAACGTGACCGGCGTGCTGCCCGGCCGTGATCCCAACGCGCCGGCCCTGGCCTTGATGGCCCATTATGACAGCGTGCCCCGCTCGCCGGGCGCAGGAGACGACGCCGCCGGCGTGGCGGCCATTCTGGAGATCATCAGCGCCCTGCGCGCCCGGGGCCAGCCCGAACGGGACGTGATCGTGATCTTCACCGACGGGGAGGAGATCGGCCTGCTGGGCGCCCGGGCCTATTTTCAGCAACCAGGGGCGGCCGAGCGGATCGGCTTTCTGATCAATCTCGAAGCCCGGGGATCGGCCGGGCGGGTCAACATGTTCCAGACCGGGATCAATGGCGGCCCGACCATCGACCTGTTCGCCCGGGTGTCGCCAGGCTCGCCGTCCAACGCTCTGGCGGCCTTCGCCTATGACCAGATGCCCAATGACACCGACTTTACGGTTCCGCGGGACCTGGGCCTCGCCGGCCTGAACTACGCCTTCTCCGGCCGGCAGTTCGACTATCACAGCACCACGGCCACAGCGCAGACTCTGTCGCGGCGCTCGGTCCAGGACCTGGGGGATCAGGCCCTGGCCGCCGCGGTGGCCGCAGCCTATTCGGACACCCTGCCGGGCCAGGGGCCAGACCGGGTCTTTGCGCCCCTGCCGGGTGGCAAGACGGTGGCCTATGCGCCGTCCGTCGGGTGGGGCCTGCTGGTCGCCGCAGCCCTGTTGCTGGCCCTGGCCGCGGTCCGCGCCCGTCGGTCGGGTCAGGAGCTCAAACTGCTGGATATCGGTCAGGGCGCCTTGGCGGGCCTCTATGTGATGCTGGCGGGGGCCGTGATCCTCCGCTTCGCCCGACAGGCGACCGGCGTGGGCTTCGGCTATCTTGAACAGAGGGAACTGCTGGCCCAGGCCGCCCGGTTCGAGGGCGTGGTCATTCTGCTGGCGCTGGGCGTCGTCCTTCTGGCCGCCGCCGCCCTGGCCAAGGGCGGCATGCGGCTGGCGACGGCGCTGCTGGCCACGGGCGCCGCCGTGGGCTGCCAGATCGGCGGATGGGACCTGCCGGCCCTCGCCCTCGGGCTCGCCGCAGGGCTTCTCGCTCTTCTGACGTTCGGGCGCCCGGCCCAGCGCAGCGCCAGTTGGGCCGGGCTTCTGGCTACGGGGCTCGCAGGCGGCATCGCCCTGCAGGCGGTCGCGCCAACGCCAGCCTTCCTCGTTGCCTGGCCGCTGCTGCTGGCCTGTCTGGGGGCCGCGATCACGAGCCTGGGCGCGGCCCGCGCCTTGCCCCTACGGGTCATGCTGATCCTGCTAGGCGCCTTGGGTCTGGGCTGGCTCGGCTTCGCCATCCACACGGTCTACGTAAACCTGGACATGGTCGAGCTGCTGGCGCCCCTGGCCTGGCTGGCCGCCTTTCTGCTGTGGCCATTCGCCCACCCGAAGCTGGGCGGAGCCGGCAAAATCACCGCCCTGCTCGTCCTGGGGGCCGGTCTGGTCCTGCTGGCGGTGGTCCGTTTCGATCCGCCATGGTCGGCCCGCTATCCGCAGGCGACCATGGTGCAGTACCTGGTCGATCAGACGACAGGTGAGGCCTACCGCCTTGACGCCGCCCCGGTTCTGACCCCCTGGAGCCGCGAAGCCCTGGGCGGCGGGGAGATCAGAGCCATTGATGCGAGCCCGATCTGGCGGCGGTCGGCCCATGGCGCGTCCGCGCCTGTGCTCGATCTGGCCGCACCGCGCTTCGATCTCGACGCCGGCGGCGGCCGTCAGGTTCTATCGGCGACACCGCCATCGGGCGCCGCCTACCTCATCCTGGAGGTGCGCGCCTCCGTCCCCGTGGAAGACGTGCGCCTGAACGGCCGCCCCGTGGCGATCCTGTCGCAGCCGGGCGTCTGGTCGCAGGTCCGATGGAGCGCCGACGCCCAACCGGCGCAGATCAGCTTCGCGCCGATGACGGAGGCTGGCGTCCTGGAGATTCGCTATGGGGCGCTCACGCCGGGCTGGCCCGCCGCCGCCGCGCCGCTGCCGCCGCGTCCGGACGATCTCATGGCCTTTGATCGGGGCGAGTCTACGGTCGTCCGGGGCGCTGTTTCGCTGAATTGGTAAGGCTTGGCTTGGTTCTGTCGCAAGCCTCGGCTATCCCTTGGGCATGAGCCGACCCGACGTGGTGATCTATCACAACCCCGCCTGCGGAACCTCGCGGAACACCCTTGCCCTGCTGCGGGAAAAGGGGGTCGAACCGACTGTCATTGAATATCTCAAGGTCGGTTGGACGAAGGAACAACTCCAGGATCTGGTGGATCGTTCCGACGTCGGGGTCCGGGACCTGCTGCGCGAGCGCGGCACCCAGGCCGCGGAGCTTGGACTCACAGATCCGGCGACGTCGGACGAGGCCATTCTGGCGGCGATGATCCTCGATCCGATCCTGGTCAACCGGCCCATTGTCGTCACTGAGAAGGGTGTCGCCCTGTGCCGGCCGCCGGAACGCGTCCTGGATCTGCTGTGAAATCACTCATCCCTCAGGCGACCGGGTTCCCCCGTTGCGCGCCAGGGGGCGACAAATTGACCATTCTCCCTAAAGTTACCAACGGTTAACCGCATGACCCGACTCTGGCATGGCCTACCACTTGCTGTATCTCGTCGTGTCAGGTCATTGGTGACCCAGACTGTGGCGTCGTTGGAATCCGGGGGCACGATGCAAGAGTTCGATCCCAGACGGCCGACCCTTCGTTACGCGCCCCGCCTGATGGTGGGCGTCGGCGGAATCTGCGCCCTGGCGCTAGGCTGGAAGCTCACCGCCGCCGAGGCCACCTCGCCCACCCCGCCCCTGCTGGACTCCGCGGCCATCAGCGCCCTGCAGCATGAGGCATTCGCCCAGGCCGAGGCGCTGCCGGGCTTCGCACGCCCCGAGAGCGTGGCCGTGAAGGTTCTACCCGGCGACACCCTTGAGGCCGCCGTCGCCCGCACGGGCGTCTCCGCCGAAGAGGCGCGCCAGGCGGTGCGGACCCTCGGGGAAGCCATGGACACCGTCCACATCAAGGCCGGGATGACCTTCGACGCCGCCATCGCCCGGCCACAGGGCGAGGCCGGCCAGGCCCGGCTGATCGGCCTGTCCCTGCGGACCGGCCCGGCCACCGCCGTCACCCTATCGCGTACCTTCGACGGCGCCCTGCGCCTGCGCGAGATGGAAGAGGCGATCCGCGACGAGACCACGGTCGCCCAGGGCGAGATCCATGGCTCGCTCTATGAAAGCGCCGCCAAGCTGGGCGCCACCTCGTCGGTGACCTCCAAGGTGGTCAAGCTGTTCGCCCACAAGCTGGACTTCCAGCGGGACATCAAGGCCGGCGACGAGTTCAAGCTGGTCTTCGAACGCAAGGTCACCGAAAGCGGCCGCGTGGTGGAGACCGGCGAGCTGGAATACGCCCAGGTCAAGGGCGTCAAATTCTATCGCTTCGAACGCAACAACGGCGACGTCGACTATTTCGACGAGACCGGCAAGAACATCCGCGGCTTCCTGCTGCGCACGCCGGTGGACGGCGCCCGTATCACCTCGAATTTCGGCCCGCGCCGCCATCCGGTGCTGGGCTTCCGCCGCAGCCACCAGGGCGTCGATTTCGGGGCTGGGACCGGCACGCCGATCCTCGCCGCAGGCGACGGCGTGGTCGTCGAGGCCCGCCGCTGGGGCGGCTACGGCAACTGGGTTCGCCTGCGTCACGCCAATGGTTGGGAAACCGGCTACGCCCATACGTCCCGCTACGCCAAGGGCATTCGCGCCGGCGTGCGGGTCAAACAGGGACAGGTCATCGCCTATGTGGGCTCCACCGGCATGTCCACCGGGCCCCACCTGCACTACGAAGTCTGGAAAAACGGCCAGCGGGTCAATCCGATCGGCGCCAAGGTGCCCCAGGGCACGATCCTGACCGGTGGCGAACTGGCGGCGTTCAAGGCCAAGAAGAGCCGGATCGACACCCTGCTGGCCAGCTCCAGCCCGCCCAAGGGCGAAGAGGCAGTCAAGCTGGCTGCCGCCCGGATGGACACCGTGGCCCTGGCGGACCTGCGCCGCTGATCCCGGCCGAACCTGACCTAGCGTCAGGGTTTCGCCGGCCGCGCCGCGGGCCTAAGCTGAGGTGACAAGCGAACGTCACCTGTCGGAGGCCCTGTGACCGTCGCGACCCGCCCGCCACCCCGCGCCCGCTACGCCGCCCGACGCGACGCCATCCTCAGCGCCGCCTGCAAGGTCTTCATCGACCAGGGCGTGAGCGGCTTCACCCTGGCGGCTGTGGCCAAGCGGATGGACCTGCATCCGGTCAGCCTGACCTACTACTTCAAGCGCAAGGAAGACCTCGCCGCCGAGTGCATGCGGCTCACCCTGTCGCGCTTTGACGCCATGCTTGAAGAGGCCGAGCGGGAAGAGACCGCCCAGGCCCGGCTGCGGGCCTTTGTCGGCGCCTATTTCGAGACCCGGCGGGGGATCGTGCTGGGCGAGGCGCCTCGCCTTCTGCCCTTCGGCGAAATCACCCAGATCGGCGCGCCTGGGGATGAGGAGCTGGTGGAGGCCTATCGCGCCCTGCGCCAGCGGCTGGCCCGGCTGTTGCGGCCCTCTGACGCCCCCTGGCTGACCGGCCCGCGGCGCTACATGCTGGCCCACCTGATCATCGACCAGCTCTGCTGGTCCGACACCTGGATCGCGGGCTACGAGATCGCCGACTTCGGGCGGGTGGCCGAGAAGATCTCCGATGTGATGATCAATGGCCTGGCGGCTCCGGGGCGAACGCGGCCGGATCGGCCCCTGCTCGATCTGGGCGCGCCCCCCGCCCAGAATGACGAGGTCACCCGTGAGCGGTTCCTGGTGGCGGCGACCGAGATCATAAACCGTGAGGGCTATCGCGGCGCCTCGGTGGACAAGATCTCAGCCTATCTCAACGTCACCAAGGGCTCGTTCTACCACCACAACACCGACAAGGATGAGCTGGCCCGCGCCTGTTTCGAGCGCACCTTCGACCTGATCGACGAGGCCAAGACCCGGGGGCGCTCCGAGGCCAGCGGCTGGGAGCGGCTCTGGCTGATCTCGGCCTCCCTCACCGCCCATCAGACCAGCGGCGAGCGGGGGCGGATGCTTCGCCACTTCGCCCTCTCGGCCATGCCCGGCGAGCTCCGGCGGTCTATTTCCGGGCGCTTTCAGCAGATCGCCAACGCCTTTTCAGGGATCATCGCCGACGGCATCGCCGATGGGTCGATCCGGCCGGCCGATCCGCTGCTGTCGGCGCATCTGGTGATGGCCATGTTCAATTCGGTGCTGTTGCTCGAGCACTGGGGCGAAGACGCCACCGTCGAGACCGTGATGAGCGCCTATGTTCGCCCGGCGCTGATGGGCTTCTTCACCCCGGAATAGCGCCGTAGAAAAAGGGGCGGCCGCCGCCGCCCCTTTTGGACGCCCCCAGAATCGTCGCGGACCAATGCCGCCGCGCCCGATCTCCCCCCTAGGAACGTCGTTGACCGAACCTCAGTAGATCAAGCTTGCCCGGGGCCAAACGCCAGAACAAGCCCACACGCCTATTAGGGGAATGGCGGGTCATAT
>TARA_R100000935_G_scaffold58729_1_pt1 | contig 61280 bp, 49 predicted proteins | sample TARA_R100000935 | Tara Oceans TARA_R100000935 (sample SAMEA2621502) | marine metagenome | biome: marine biome (ENVO:00000447); feature: surface water layer (ENVO:00002042); material: "saline water (ENVO:00002010), including plankton (ENVO:xxxxxxxx)" | depth 5 m
AACTTATCAATGCAGAACTCGGCCCTGTGGGTATTTCCGGTAATATCGGTCAATAAATGTCGAAATAACCGATCCGTTAACCAAAAAGGTACCTCCTTATCCTCGGGAATTTGGGAAAAAGCAATTTCCAATTCATAAAGATTTTCCAATCGCGCCTCGTCTACACGCGGAGCCTGACTGGTAGGGCCTATAAACGCACCGGAGAACAAATAGGAAAGTCCAGGGTGGTGTTGCCAAAATGTAAGTAGGCTGCGCAGAAGTTGCGGATTTCTAAGCAAAGGGCTATCTGCAGGAGTGGCCCCTCCCAAGGTAACATGGTTGCCACCTCCTGTACCCGTATGCTTGCCGTCCAACATAAATTTCTCGGTCCCTAAACGGGATTTTTTTGCTTCCTCATACAACTTCAAGGTATTGTCCGTAAGCTCTTGCCAATTCTTGGCAGGATGCACATTTACCTCTATTACACCAGGGTCCGGAGTAATTTTTAGGACTTCCAAACGGTTGTCCCTGGGGGGCTCATAACCCTCCAATACTACCGGAATTTCCAGTTCCTTTGCCGTTGCCTCTATACTAGCTATTAAATCCAGGAAGTCTTCCGCGCTATTCAAGGGGGGTAGGAAAAGGAATAATTTATCATCACGTACCTCTGCGCATAAGGCAGTACGTACAAATGGTTGTTTTTTGGCAGATGATTTTGATGTCTTGGACTCTATTCGATCCTGTAATTCTTTTCCGTAAGCTTTTAATACGGGCTTCTCCTCGAACAGCTCAGGTTCTGCAGTAGGTTCTGATGGTACTTCCGGTTCTTTGGGCAAAGATTCTAAGGGAAGCCGTAATCCAATAGGGGAATTTCCTGGGGTTAAAAACAGATGTCTGCTCCTAAATTCCCAAGAATTGGTAATCCAATGGCCATTGCTTTTGGCCAATGGCAATACGTGGCCTATAGTTTTACCAATACCCTGTTCCAACACTTCTCCCAATTTTCTTCTTAGGGCCGTGTCTTTTTTATTGTAATCTTTTGGCTCCACATCTACCGGAAGTTTCCCTTCTTCCCACAGAAAATAGAAAGCATCTTCATAAGCTGGAATTATACTTTCATTGGGACAGGCCAAATATTTGGTCAATGTCTTTAAGAAAGTAACTGATATATCCTTTGGGAGGGTGTAGGCCTTCGTAAAGGAAGCCAGCCATTTTGGATCTTTCCATATAGATTCGCCATCCTTGCGCCAATGTATTCCAATAAGCCAACGTGGCAAGGGTTCTCCTGGGTACCATTTTCCCTGGGCATGGTGCAACATTCCTCCTTTGCCAAAGGCATCCAATAGCCTTAGGGAAAGGGAGCTAGCCAATTCGCGTTTGTGTTCCCCGTCGGCCGCTGTGTTCCATTCTTCCGCTTCCATATCATCTATGGAAACAAAGGTGGGTTCTCCGCCCATGGTCAATCTTACGTCATTCGATTGTAGTTCCTCCTCTACGGCAAAGCCTAAATTATAAATGGCCTTCCACTGATCTTCGGTATAGGGTTTGGTTACGCGGGGCGACTCAAAAATCCGGGTTACGGAGTTGTCGAACTCAAATTCCGTTTCACAGGGATCCGTTAATCCATACACTGGTGCGGCACTTTCAAAGGATGGCGTGCAGGCCAGGGGGATATGGCCTTCCCCTGCCAAAAGCCCAGAGGTGGCATCCAGCCCTATCCAACCCGCGCCGGGCAAATAAACCTCTGCCCAGGCGTGCAAATCCGTAAAGTCTTCTTCAGGGCCGGAAGGGCCGTCCAAGGATTTTTCATCCGATTTTAGCTGTACCAGGTACCCTGAAACAAAACGGGCCGCCAATCCCAAATGACGAAGCGTCTGTACCAAAAGCCAAGCAAAATCCCTGCAGGAACCTAACTTCCTGTCCAAGGTTTCCTCACAACTCTGTACACCAGGCTCCATACGGATAGTGTAGTTGAGGTAGGTGTATAATTTTTGATTAAGGCCTATAAGAAAATCAATGCTCCGCACTGGTGTTAGATCCAACTTTTCCAACCAATCCAGGAGCAACGGACCCTTCTCCGTTACTTCCAAATAGGGCAGAAGTTCTTTTTTTAGATCTTCTGAATAGGTGAACGGAAAATTCTCGACGGATTCCTCTACAAAAAAATCAAAGGGATTAATGGTCTTTAAGTCCGCTATAATTTCTACCTCTACTGATAGCTCTGAGGTTTTTTCCGGAAAAACAATGCGGGCCAAGTAATTTCCAAAAGGGTCTTGCTGCCAATTGAAAAAATGATTTTCAGGCTTAATTTTTATAGAATATGCCTCTATGGGCGTTCTGCTATGTGGTGCGGGCCTTAGCCTGAAAATATGCGGTGAAAGATTTACCCTTCGATCATATTTATAAACGGTTTTATGGGAAATAGCTACTTTTAGTGCCATGGGACAATGATATTTTCAATATGCCCTAAGATAAGCACTAAAATCAGGAATCCCTTCCATTAAATGCATATAGGTCAAAATTTTATCCATAAAAAATTAATCGACATTCCTTTTTGCTAGATTGATAATCTTGGGCGGGTTTTTGATTGGTTTGTTTGTTAAATGTGGTTCCCCGTAAAGCCTCAAGGAGGATTAGGGAAAAAAATGACTACAATTCTTCCTGCTATCCAATCAAAACAAGTTTAAGTCCTTTTTTGAATTTGATATGATGTCATCGTAAAAAATTATCTCGGAATATTTTGGGGAAACGCGGAAGGAAATTGTGAGGAGGAATTTAGAGTAGCCTAAAGTTGTACAGCAAAAACAATGTATATTCTGATGGTGGATTTGGATATAGCTCCTGCCGCTATTCTGTTTTAATTGATTAAATTACTTCCTTAAAGTACCACAAAGTAATTTATTGGCCATAGGGGTAAACAATTGCATTGACACTATTTGAAATTGTACAATTTGCTTTTGGGGGTGGGTTATACTTTGGCCGATATATTGGTTGAAAACGTTTGTGTTTGGGATATATTTTGAATTTGATGGACAAATTATTACTTATCTGCTTAGCTTTAGCCATAAACCTAGGGAGCCTTGTGTGGCACTTGAATGTTGATTCTGAAAATCCAGGTTCAGATATTACACGCCAAAGCATTATATGGCAGGATCGAGAGCGAACATATTGGTTGCACCTTCCTCCTAAAGATAATATGGACGGTCCGTTGCCGATTCTTTTCCATCTCCATGGGGGAGGTGGAACTGGCAAGGGCACCGCCAAACTTACTTATGGTCGCTTTAATGAGATAGCGGACAGGGAAGGATTTATTGTAGTCTATCCCGACGCCATTGCAAAAAACTGGAATGATGGGCGTACGGAACATCTTAAACCGGAAAATATTGGGGTAGACGATGTAGGATTTATTGAAGCTATTGTAGAACGTTTGAAGTCGCAATACCAAATTGATCCCGACCGTATATTTACTACTGGGATGTCTAATGGAGGGTTTATGAGTACCCGACTGTTATGTGATCTTGCTGAATTGTTTAGAGGTGGGGCCATATTGACCGCTTCAATCTCGGAGGGCTATTTTTCTCAATGCGCCCCTTCACAGCCTGTAGGGGTATTGGTGATGAATGGTACCGCGGACCCTATAGTTCCTTATACAGGAGGTGAAATTAGGTTGTTTGGGAAAAATCGGGGCAGTATTTTATCGCATGAGGATTTTGTTGCTTTTTGGAAAGAAAAAAACGGTTGTTTAGAGGAGCTGCAGGTAGAGCATATCCCAAATACTAAACTATGGGATGGTACCCAGGTAGAGATTAGAAATTTTCGCAACTGCCATCCACGTGGCGCTCTAAAGGTGTATGAAATACAGGGAGGGGGACACACTTGGCCTGGAGGTAGGCAATATCTGGGCAGAAGACTAATTGGTAATACAAGTAGGGAAATTAATGCCTGTGATGTAATATGGGACTTTTTTAGTTCCTTAAACTGAGGCACTAAAAATAATGACTACACAACACATGCCGCTGTTTTATCCAATTGGTGTAAGTTACTTAAACCGAGTTTCGAAAATCTGGCAATAAAGAAAGATCGCATTAAGAATATTAGCATTGGGTAGCCTATATTTGCTCTATTAGTGTGTTCCGATATATCTCAGTTATGGCCAAATTCATAATAGTCGTCTTTTCATTTTTAGGCTTATTGTTCGTTTCATGTAATGATGCCACAAACAAACGAAACCAAACCGATCAGTTAGTTGTCGGCCAAACCGTTAAAACTTCATTGGCGGACAGTACTATTGTTTATAAAACAGACAATTTAATTGTACATCGGCTATCGAACCATATCTACCAACATATTTCATTTTTAAATACCAATGATTTTGGCAGGGTGGCCTGTAACGGGATGTTGGTGGTAAAGGAAAATGAGGCGCTTGTCTTTGACACCCCAACGGATGATGAAAGTTCTCTGGAATTGATAAACTATGTGACCCAAAACCTTAATAGTAAAATACAAGTAGTGGTACCGACGCATTTTCACGGGGATTGCGTAGGGGGTTTGGAAACATTCTTTGAATATAATATTCCAGCGTACGCATCCCATAGTACCATAGAATTGTTGGGTGCCAATGGCAAAGTTTTCTCCAAACCTATGATCGGTTTCACCGATAGTCTTGTTTTAGATATTGGGAACGAAAAGGCATATGTAGAATATTTTGGAGAGGGCCATACCAAGGATAATGTTGTAGGTTACTTCCCCTTGGACAATGCCATCTTCGGTGGATGTCTTATAAAGGAAGTAGATGCCAGTAAAGGCAATCTGGAGGACGCCAATATAATGGCTTGGTCCAATACGGTGAGAAAATTAAAGCAAAAATACCCCACGGCCAAAATTGTAATACCGGGCCACGGAATCGCCGGAGGAACCGAATTATTGGATTATACCATAAAATTGTTTCAACAATAATTTTTTAGTCCTCGTAGAAGGCAGCTCCCCATTGATCCATACTTCTTAAAATGTCCTCTAGGGATTTCCCCTTATTGGTCAGGCTATACTCCACCTTGGGAGGAACAACTGGAAAAACCTTCCTGGCAATTAGTCCGTCCTGCTCCAATTCCCGGACGGTCTGGGTAAACATTTTATTGGATACTCCTGAAATTTTCTTCTGCAAAACTCCGGATCTTAAAGGGCCATCCAAGAGATGAAACAGTATCAATGGCTTCCACTTTGTGCCAATTAGGTTTAGGGTATAATGTAAGGGGCAATTATTTTTGATCATTTAGGCTATGTAAGTATTTGATAATCATTAAAATACTCTTTTGGGTAACTATATAACTTTTGGGTAAGTTATTGCCACTTGGGCAAATATAGATTAATTTTGGGGTCTAATATAGAATACATGGAAACTAATAAAACTTATCCAAAATCATTTTCACACATTGGCATTACAGTTCCAAATATTAGGGAAGCCGCAAAATTTTATTCAGAGGTTATGGGGTGGTATATTATTATGGAGCCCTCCACAGTAAAAAAGGAGAGGGAAACGGCTATAGGTCAAATGTGTATCGATGTTTTTGGGGAAGACTGGCAGGAATTTGAAATTGCACATTTGGCAACCTCGGACGGTATAGGGATTGAGTTGTTTTCTTTTCCGCATGGGATCAAGGAAGCGCCAGAGTTTAGTCCTTTTAATACGGGTCTTTTTCATTTTTGTATACAGGACCCAAATATTGAGGAGCTTGTGGCAAAGATTGTGGCGCATGGAGGGAAGCAAAGAATGCCCATTAGAGAATATTATCCCAATGACAAACCCTATAAAATGTGTTATGTTCAGGACCCGTTCGGGATAGTGTTTGAAGTCTATACCCATAGTTATGAGCTTACCTATTCTTCCGGGGCCTACGCCAAATAAGGAACGGTGGTAACATAATTGATCCCTGGTTGGCTTGTAAAGAAGTTGCTTAAAACGAAAAACCCCGTAAATCTTATGATTCACGGGGTTTTCTTTGTACTCGAGGTGGGAATCGAACCCACACTCCGAAGAACTGGATTTTGAATTCAGAGAATTTTGAGGTCATATATGGTTAAATGGCTAATAATAAGCTAATTACATTTTTAAAAAAAACAATAAAGACCATATAAAACCATAAAAAACCACCATTTGTTGTACCTATGTTGTACCTAGAATTCGTATCTTTAGTGTAAATAGTAGAGTATGGGGTCAAGTATAAAGGTAACTCTTCGCAAGAAAGCGAACAAACAAGGTCTTTTTCCTTTAGCGGTTCGTATAACTAAAAACAGAAAAACAACCTATCTTTATATAGGGCATTACATATCCATTAAATATTGGGATGAAGGCAATCGAGAGGTGCGAAAATCACATCCCAATTCTTCACGCCTAAACAATCTTCTTGTCAAGAAATTGGCAGAAGCGAATCAAACCTTAATTGATTTACAGACTCATCAAAATGATATCACGTCAAAACAGATAAAACAAGAAATCGCAACTCCGCTTACCAAAACTAGCTTTAAAGAAATTGCCGATAATTATTTAGATAATTTAGAAAAAACAAATAAACTACAGCGTTTATCATCCGATAAAGCGCGAGTCGGTCATTTTGTAAGATTTGTCGATAATGATGATTTAAGTTTTCGAGAAATTGACGAGGCTTTATTACGTCGTTTTTCACTCTATTTGAAAACTACACGAAAAGTATCTCAACGCTCTGTCATTAACAACTTAATTGTAATTAGAACCCTGTACAATAAAGCTATTCGATTAGGAATAGTTGACAGAAAGTTGTATCCATTTGGAGCGGATAAAATACGGATCAAGTTCCCCGAATCAGAAAAAATAGGGCTTACCAGAGAAGAAATTCAAGCAATCGAGGCCTTGGAAGAGTTAACGGAACAGCAATCTCACGCGCGAAATGTTTGGCTCTTTAGTTTTTATCTTGCAGGGATGCGTGTTGGTGATGTTCTTATGATTAAGTGGAGCGATATCTACGATGGCCGGTTACACTACCGTATGGGGAAGAACGAAAAATTGTTATCCTTTAAATTACCTGAGAAAATTATAGCTCTTCTAGGACGATATGAAAAGGACCCGAGATCCAGTGAGGATTTTGTTTTTCCTGAAATGAACAATGCTGACCTGAAAAATCCGAAAGATGTTTTTAACAAAGTCAAATCCGCCAACAAAAAATTTAATAAATATCTTGTTCAAATTGCAGAAAAAGCGGGAATAAACAAAAAGCTCACTATGCACATTGCCCGGCATAGTTTTGGAAATATCTCAGGTGATAAAATTCCAATTCAAATGCTGCAAAAGCTTTATCGTCATTCCACAGTTACCACCACAATAAATTATCAAGCCAACTTTATGCATAGAGAGACTGATGATGCCTTAGAAAAGGTCATCAATTTCTAAGAAAGCAGCCTAGCTTATTTTAGACGGTAATTTTATGGAATCATCTCATTTTTCCCCAACCACAAAAAGCGTCCATTGGTTCATAATTCTGTCTCATAGATCAAATTAATTTTCGAAAATTTTAGTTCCGTAAAAGGTTAATTAACGAAACTACTAAATGGAACGACAAATGGAACTGAGAACGGATATTTTTGGATTTTGCTTTAATAGTACCGTAAAACGGCCGTGACTGTTGCAGAACTCCAATAAACATGAATTTTTGCTTTTACGAATGTGCGGAAATCCGTAACTTAAGGGTATGCAAGGCAGAAAGAACTATACCGAAAAATTGTTCGTCAGCTTCCAGTTGTCGGAACGGATTCCAAAAGAAAATCTTTACAGAAGGCTCCGCGAAACGCTTGACCTGAGTTTTCTTTATAAGGATACGAAAGAACTTTACGGCAGGACCGGCAACCCTTCGATCGACCCCGTGGTCTTTTTCAAACTGTTGATCACTGGTTACCTCGAGAACATTACCTCCGACCGAAAACTGGTGGAACACTGTAGTATGCGAATGGACGTGCTCTACTTTCTGGGCTATGACCTGGACGAGGAGCTGCCATGGCATTCAACGATAAGCAGGACGAGGCAACTTTACCCGGAATCTCTTTTTGTGACCTTGTTCAACAAGGTATTTTCCCTGTGCGTCGACAGCGGGATGGTATCCGGACACACCCAAGCAGTGGATTCGGCCCCGATAAAGGCGAACGCGTCCATGGAAAGCGTAGTGCCGAAAATGCCGGCCACCCCCATGGACGACCACTTGAAAAAAGTGTCGGAAGAAAATCGGGAAACTACTAAAAAACACGGTGGGACGATATCCCCCGTACAGATCTCCGCTCCCGAGCATGAGCTGAAGCGCGTGGAGAAGCACCACCAAAATCTGAGGGACAGTCAGGTACGTCTGGTCGGCGGGTCCCACAAGAAGGCACGCCTGCTGAGCAATAAGACACACTACAACCCCCACGATCCGGATGCCCGTATATCGGTCAAGCCGGGCAAGGCCAGAAAGCTGAACTACCACTGTAGTATGGCGGTGGATACCGCGGAAGGGGTCATCTCGAATATCCAGGCCGACTTTGCCGACGGTAGGGACAGCCAGTACTTGAAGGATATCAGTCTAAAGGTGCAGGACCGTTTAAGGAAGAACGAGCTGATTATGACCGATATCCTGGCTGATGCAGGTTATTCCAACGGCTCCAACTACGATTTTCTAGAAAAAAGGAAGGTCACCGGGTGGATACCCGTTTTCGGAAAATATAAACCCTGGATAGAAGGTTTCCCATACAATAAGGAAAAGGACGAATACAGTTGCCCGATGAACAAACCATTGCCCTTCAAGGGATTCAGTACCAACAAGGACGGCGCCGTTTTCAAAAACTATTGGGCGGCACCGAGGGACTGCAAGGCCTGTCCTATGAAATCCAGTTGTGCGCCAAATAGAAAATGCAAAAAAATCACCAGAACGATCTATGATGAACAATACCTGAGGGCCTACGCCCGACAGCACAGTGAAAGGGGCAAACGGATGAAAAACCTGAGACAAAGTACTGTGGAGCCAGTGTTCGGTAGTCTGACCCAGTTCTACGGTCTGAGAAAAATAGGCGCACTGGGCAAGGCCGGTGCACATAAGGTCATGCTCATGGCGGCAATCGCCTTCAACTTGAAGAAGTACCTTAAGAAAGGAGGGAAGAAGCCCCCCATTGGCATTTTCAGGACCATTATGGATTTCTTACAAGGCTTCCTGACCCTTTTTTGCCAGCAAATCCAAACAAGACTGGTTCCCCAGAAGGCTTCGTAAAAACGAGCCTACTTGGTCAATATCCTGCGCAATGACCACTTCTGCAACGGCCACGCTCGTTTTCCGGCACTTACAAAACCCCCAAATACTTACCTGTAATCTTTGCGCAGGGATTCTATGGTGTTTTTATAGTATTCCGGCAGACAAGCGTAAGGTAAAAACAGCATAGGGCGCAACCTGCCCCTACTCTTTGGATAAAATCTATTTTCTGGTATTCCGATTCCGGGTAACTCGTAGATACCCACGTTCAAGGTTAATTTATTCACTCAAAATACCAATGAATTTACCTTATTCCGTTCTCTATTCCTCTAAGTTTCAAAAATTGTTGATTAGCGGCTTTTACTTTTTCTTTGGGAGCTTTCTGGAACTCCTTGTCCGTAACCCTGTAAACCTTCTGAACACTGTCTAACTTTCTATGCATTGTACTCACCATATCACTATATTCTTGATCATCAATAGCATTATGCTTTTCAAGCGGATCTTTTTCAAGATCATAAAATTCCCACTGATCAATATCGTCATAAAAATGCATCAATTTATAGCGTTGGGTCCGAATCCCATAATGTTTTTTCACCATATGAAAGGCGGGATAATCATAATAATGATAGTAGATAACGTCTCTAAAATCAGCTTCCGACATACTACCGTTCAGCAGTCCCGCAAAGGATTCCCCTTGCATTTCTTCTCCTGAATCCCGAACTCCGGCCACCTCCAAAAAGGTTTGGGCAAAATCCAGGTTCTGCACCATAGCGTCAATTTTTGTGTCTGGATCAATTTTCCCCGGCCATTGCATTAGAAGTGGGGTCCCAAAAGAAGGTTCGTACATAAATCGCTTATCGAACCAGCCGTTCTCCCCCATATAAAATCCTTGATCGGAAGTATATACTACTAAGGTGTTTTCAGCCAAGCCATTTTCCTCTAAATAATCCAATAGCTTTCCTACTCCCTCATCCACCGAGGCTATGGTAGCCATATAATCTTGTAAGTAGCGTTGCCCCTTCCATAGATCCAATTCCTTACCTCTTAAATTAGCTTTGTGAAATGCATTATTCTTGGGCAAATATCCCGTATCCCATGTACTACGCTGCTCTGGGTCCATCCGGTCAAAATCAGTTTTCCAAGGGTTGTGGGCCAGTACCGTGCTTCCATATTCCACAGTCATTTTAAGGTCGTGCCCCTCATACATATCTTTATATATGGTTTGTAATTGTTCCTCAGATGCCTGTTGATCTACAAAAGTGGGAAAATAGGTATCCGGTAATGGAAACTGAACCGAATCATATTTATTGATATGACGCAGTGCCGGCATCCAATTCCTATGCGGGGCTTTGTGCTCTACCACTAGAAAAAATGGCACACTATCTTGCCGTTTGTTCTTTAACCAATCCAAGGCATCATGGGTGATAATATCCGTGGCATATCCTTTGATTCTAGTAGTATCCCCATTTTCTATAAAATCGGGATTGTAATAATTGCCTTGGTCCACTATGATCTTCCAATGATCAAAACCCTCGGGATAGCCGTGTAAATGCCACTTTCCCAACAGGGCAGTTTGGTAGCCCGCTCGTTGTAACATCTTGGGCAGGGTAGGTTGACTCCCATCAAAACGGTCACCGTTCTGTCTAAAACCGTTGATATGACTGTGTTTCCCAGTCAGAATTACTGCCCTACTGGGACCACAGATAGAATTGGTGACATAGCTATGCGTAAAAAGAGCGCCCTTCTTGGCGATACGATCTATATTGGGTGTTGGCGCCATCTTACCAATGGGATGGTCATAAGCACTAATAGCCTGAATCGCATGATCATCGGCCATTATAAATAGAATATTGGGCCTTTTATTTTCAACGGTTTCTTTTTGTTGCTCCCGCTTACACGAAAAGCTAAACACTACAAAAACTAAAAGCAATAATTTATTGAGGTAATACATGATCAATTCTTTTAGGCCAAACCGTATTCTTTGACCATGAAAATTTACTTTAACTTAAAGGTCACTTTCTCGGTGGCATTGGAATCCGTGCCGATATACGCCTCAAATTCGCCCGGTTCCAATACAAAATCTAGTTGGCTGTTATAAAATTTCAGGTAATCGGGATCAAGAGTAAGGGTAACCGACTTGGTTTCGCCCCGCTTTAGAAATACCTTTTTAAATCCTTTTAGTTCCCGCATGGGTGGTGTAATACTTCTCACTACATCTCTAAGATAGAGTTGTACCACTTCCTCTCCGTCATAGTTACCAGTATTCTTTAAGGTTACAGTAATAGTCACGGATTCTCCCTGCCCTATTTCCGTTTTATCAATACTAAGATTAGAATATTCAAATTGGGTATAGCTAAGTCCGTAACCAAATGGCAACAATGGTGCATTGGGGGCATCTAAATAATTGGATTGGAATTTCTGAAAAGTTTCGGAAGTAGATGGTCTCCCTGTATTTTTCATGCTGTGATAAATGGGGATCTGCCCAACATTTACAGGCCAGGTAGCGGTAAGTTTTCCAGCCGGATTATAGTCTCCAAAAATAACATCTGCAACGGCATTTCCGGCTTCCACTCCGGGATGCCATACTTGTAGGATACTGACTGGGAGGGCCAACTCCTCAGGTATGGTTAAAGGACGACCGCTCATAAGCACCAAAGCGACAGGCTTGCCAGTAGCTACTAGGGCGCGAATAATTTTTTTCTGACTTTCAGGAATAGAGAGATCTGTTCTACTGGCTGCTTCCCCACTCATTTCTGTAGCTTCTCCTACTACAGCGACTACTACATCGGATTTATTGGCCAGATCTAGGGCTTCTTTGAGCATTTCTTCAGGAGAACGCCCATCAATTTCAATCCTGGGGCCAAACACATTGACTTTTTTCGCCAGTTCAGGATCATCCGAGATATTGGCCCCTTTAGCGTAGGTAATTGTAGCCGTGGGGGTTACTTTCTTTAATCCGTCCAAAATAGGAACTGATAATTCTAGATCTCCCGTTGGTGCCCAAGTGCCCAACATATTGTTCTTATTGTTTGCCAATGGCCCTACTAGGGCTATTTTAATATTCTTTTTTAAGGGAAGGACATTATTGTGGTTTTTTAGGAGCACAAAAGAACGGGCCGCAGCTTCGCGTGCCACTTTCCTATTTTCCTTGCTAAGGATATCCTTGGCGGGTCTCTTGGCATCGATATAGCGATAAGGATCTTCAAAAAGACCTAATTTATACTTCGCTTCCAAAATTCTACGACAGGCTTGGGTAATTTGATCTTCACTGACCGTCCCTTCTTCCAATGACTTTTTTAAAGTGGTCAGAAAACCTTCTCCCACCATATCCATATCGAGTCCCGCATTAAGGGCCAAGGCAGAAACGGCCTGTAAATCACCTAATCCATGGGCAATCATCTCATTTACGGAGGTGTAGTCGGAAACTACAAACCCGTCAAAACCCCAACGTTCTCTCAGTAGGTCGGTTAGAAGCCACTTGTTTCCCGATGCGGGAATACCATCGATATCATTAAATGAGGTCATCACACTTGCGACCCCGGCATCTACCGCAGCCTTATAGGGCGGTAAATATTCATTGAACATTTTCACCCTGCCCATATCCACCGAATTATAATCCCTGCCACCTTCGGAAGCCCCGTAGAGGGCCATATGCTTAACCGTTGCCAACATCGTATTGGCATTGGCAAGGTCGCTTCCTTGATAGCCTTTTATCATTGCCTTGGCTATGGCGGACCCCAAATAGGGATCTTCTCCCGCCCCTTCGGCAATACGGCCCCATCTTGGATCACGCGTAATATCCACCATGGGAGAAAAATTCCAATTTATTCCATCGGCGGTTGCCTCAGTTGCGGCAATCCTGGCCGTTTTTTCAATCAGGCCCATATCCCAACTTGCAGCAAGTCCCAAGGGAATGGGAAAAGTTGTCTTATATCCGTGGATAACATCGGAACCGAATAATAACGGAATTTTTAAGCGGGTATCATTTATTGCGAAATCTTGGGCCACCTTAATTTTTTCCGGACCCGCTACCCCGAAGAGTCCGCCAGCCTGGCCAGCCTTTATCTTGGCTTCCACATTCTCACTAACTACCGCCCCGGTTGCAATTCCGCCTCCGGGAGTAAGTAGGTTTAGTTGTCCTATTTTTTCTTCAAGTGTCATTTTTGACAGAAGTTCTTCAACTTGCGGAATCCATTCCTGGGCTTGTAGACTTGAAAGCCATGTAAAAAACAGAACAGCGACAATCAGATTAAATTTTCTCATCTTAGTTATTATGCAAAAAATTGATAATTTCTTTTCTTTATTTCACTTCCTGTACCTCAGTTTTATCTGAAATCCCATTTTCATTAAATGCTTCTATACTAAAATAATATCGCGTATCGCGATCGAGATTGCGCATAAAATGTTCATTTACATCATAGATCAACCAGGAGTGGTATAATTTATCTGGTGCGATACCCCAGCGGATATTGTAGCCCTGTGCACCGTTCACCGGGTTCCAGGTAAAAGAGGCATCTCTTCTGTCTTCCTCCCGCGATACTTCAAATCCCTTTACCTTTTCCGGTTTCTTTCCTAAACCTTTTCCAAATACCCTTATTTCTGATAATGCCAGATTATTCCCCGGTACCTCCACATTATTGTAGCGGACGTATTTTCCTCGTACAGGTTGATTAAGGGTGATGTAGGCATTTGGCGCATCTTTATAACTCCCACTTCTGTCTACAACAGTTTCCCAGTTTTTTCCATCCTCTGAAACCTCCAGTGTGAATCGATGTCGTAGGCCTTCGGTACGGGTATATATACCCGACTCATGATCATGAAAATTTAATTGAAAAGCATAAATATTTCCAGGTGAAGGCATTTCGATCTTAACCCATTGCTCATCATCATTGAATTCAGCAACCCAAAAGGATTTCGGGTTTTCATCGGTTAACAGCTTCGAAATAATTTCACTTTCACTATTCTTTTCAAGTGGCATTTCGGTGATGTCATAATCACCATCGGTAGAAGTACTTTTTTTCACCTGCATTTGTGAAGATGAAACCGTTGTTTTTCCTTTGTAGGAAAGTAACATCCAGCCGCTATGCTGCCCTGCTTTTGTTGGATGATTTGGCCCGAATAAGGGATAATCGCCATAGCTGGTGTTGGAATACATTAATCCTTCGTCATCGAAATAGGTGGGGAACATGGCCAGACGACGTTCCCAATGAGAATTTGATGCCAATGCAACGGTGGCAAAATGCCAGTATTGGCCATTGGTTTGTTTCACGGTAATACCATGGCCTGCCCCATTAGCAAAACCGCCAGGCTTAAAACTCATCGGATTATTTTTCATGTAAGTAAAAGGGCCCAAGGGGGTTTCACCAATATAAGCACCATCGGCATACACATTAAATTGTGTCCCGGGCGCTGCATACTGTAAATAGTATTTCCCGTTGTGTTTGGTCATCGAAGCTCCTTCCATGTATCCTTCCTTTAAGGTTGGATGGTAATTATTTTCGCCAAAACGTTCCCAACCATGTTCCTCTTCAACCAAATTGAAAAGTTCTTTCTCAACGCCGGTTTCAAGAAAACGATCGTCCTTATTTACCATTTTCACACGAAGTGGATATTTGTTAGACGAGCCCCAATACAGATAAGTTTTCCCGTCGTCGTCAATAAACAACTCCGAATCTTGAATGTTTTTGGTAATAGACGCGGTAGGTGTCCACTCCCCTTTTTTTGGGTCATCGGTATAAAGAATACTTCCGTAACCTGCGGGATCACCAGCAAAATATACCAGCGAATCTTTATAATTAAATGCGGTTGGGGCATTGGAACCCTCGAAAAACCATTGTTTAGGTTTAATAAATTCCCAGTTGATCAAATCGGCGGAATGCCAATAACCAAAAGACCGAGTGACAAACATGTAGTATTCCCCACGAAATTCAATTACTGCGGGATCTGCACCGGACCGGTAGGAAATATTCCTACTGGAATTATAAACCATATAGGTATAGTCAATATCCAGAGGATTGATATAAGTTTCCGGAACCACTTCCTGTGAATATATTATTACACTAAATAGTAAAACCGCTATTGCAATTATATTTTTTAAAATTTTCATCTGGTTCCGTTTTATGCAAATTCATGACTGCAAAATTCTTTGGCCGTTCTCTATTCAAATCGTTTGAGTGAAAACAACCAAGGCAATAAATCAGGCTCAGCGAAAGCCGAATCCCAACTGTTGTGGTTGGCATCTCCAAAAATGGTTAAGTTTGGATGCCCCCCATATTCTATAATTTGGGAGGTCATATCCAAAGACAGCTGCGGATCTACCACAATATCCTGTGCTCCGTGAAAAATCCACAAAGGAACCTTATCGGCAAAGACCTTTGCCGCTTCGGTATCCCCACCACCACAAATTGGAATGGCTCCTGCGAACATCCCCGGTTTTCTATATAGTATTTCAAAAGTACCCATACCACCCATTGACAATCCCATAACATAAACTTGGTCCCTTTTTATGTGGGATTCTGCAACTATCGAATCCATTAAGTCCATAGTAAGACCAAGAGCTTTGGTAGGTCCCTTCCCGTATTCAAAACTTAAGCCAACGGGTTGGGTTTTTCTATCTACCTGGACACTCGACCAATAGTCATCCGTAGGGCATTGTGGAAAAATTACTATAGCTGGAAATTTTTCCCTATTCTTATCGCCAGAAAATAAAGTACTACCATGGATCAGCTGTTTTTCATTATCATTACCCCTTTCCCCGGCCCCATGTAAAAAGAGGACCACAGGATACTGTTTCAAGGAGGAGAAATTTTTCGGATACAGTATTCGATAGTGCAAGGTATCAGAGCCTTTTCCATAAAATTCTGAATTGTACATATTGCTTTGCCCGTACATCACCGGGGTGCCCAATGCAATAAAGAACCATAGAATAATCTGCTTAATTCCCATAAGTAAATCCAAGTTTGGTTAAACCCACTTTGACATCTTCATTCTGCATAAAAAGGTTCCACAATAAACCTGTTCTATAATTTTCGATCATAACAATCTGTGGCCCCTGATCTATGGCCAAATATACATCAGCAACCCAATAATTATGCTGTGGGCTAAAAGCGTCATAGAATCCAGCAGGACCTAATAATTTATCCTTGTTCTGATAAAAATACTGCATGGCCCTTAGCGATTCTGTGGGAGTGTAGGGAATGGAGCTTATGGCCGCCGTGGGGGAAATAACACCCACATCATTGGCAGGTGAATGGGCATTATACCCTAGGCTACCATCTGAATTTCTAGAATAACTAGCGGTTAAACCCCAACATTCAGTGCTATAGCCTAAATAATTCTTAGGGTTCTCCACCGAATAGCGATAATTGATTTTGGTGTGATTGGTGCTTACCGCACCGTAATCAACAAATTCATCCTTCAATCCCTTAGGATTTAGGCCCAAGAAAGAATAATGTGAAAAAAATAAAGGTCCGCCATAAGTTTCGGAACCTGGGTGTTTTACAAGCAGAGGGTAATTATAGGTTGTAATATTGGATTTTATATTGCCCCCTGACGCCCAACCACTAGTGTACACCTCCTTTGTAATAGAATATTCTGGAGAAGCTGCCGCCAACACATATGCTATTAGTGTTTCATTGTATCCTTTGAGCTGTAGATTGATAGAAAATTGATAGTCAGGGCTCCAATGCCAGTACAGTACGTTTTGGTTTTGGGTGTACCAATTCCATTCCACCCCTTTCCATAGGGCATCGGCCTTGGCGGCCAATTCCTTTTCAGAAAGGGAGCCATCCTTAAAATATTCCTTTAAGCTGATCAAACCCTGGACTAAAAATGCAGTTTCTACCAAATCGCCACCATTGTCCATTGCGCCAAAGGGTTTTACTTTACCGCTAATACTATCTAGCCAATGGGGCCAGGCACCGTGGAATCGATCGGCCTTCTCTAGAAAATCCAATATCTTTTGCAATCTAATAACCGCTTCTTCCCTAGACACATAATTACGTTCTATGGCCACCAAAATGGCCATAAGTCCAAAGCCGGTGCCTCCTGTGGCAACGGTATTGGCATCATTCGCAGGATTATCCGGATGATATCGCTCCCTGGCACAGCCCGAGTTGATCTCGGCATAATCCCAGAAATATTTAAAGGTATCCCTTTGTGTAAGCTCCATCAATTCCTCATCCGAAATTACTTCTACAATAGGAGGCTCCTCTTTGGGAGGGTCAGGTAATTCTGACTCACCAGTAGGTCCCTGCGTGTCATCTCCGGAGCAGGAAAGCAATAGAACAATGCCTATAAACAATATTATATTTTTCATTTTAATATTTTACACTGTTATTCATAGGTTTGTTTCCTAAGAGTTATTGTCTTGGCCGTAAATTTTAGGGCATGGGCAGCATTAGCTTTTGAAATTTAATAAGAATGGTTGATCTATTTAAACCTACACAACAATCCTCCATTGTACCATGGAAAAATGTGAATTATTTTTCTACATGGCTTTCAAACCCTAATTTCCTCAATCCCTTTTGTACATCCTTATTTCTCATGAAAAGTTCCCACAACATTCCGGACCTATAATTTTCGATCATAACAGGAATGGGACCCTGGTCTATAGCCAAGTACCGAGGTAGGTACCAATTATGCTCAAAACTAAAGGCGTCGTACGGACCGTATATACCGATTAGGGAATCCTGTTCCTGGTACATATACCTTAAAAACCGTATACTTTCCTTTGGCGTATAAGGCATAGATGATAGGGCCGCTGTAGGTGAAATAACCCCTAAGTCCCTATCAGGTCTATGTCCGGCATAACCCTTCATAGAGTAGCTTGATGTTTGTCCCCATAAATTTTCGCCGTACCCTTCATAATTATGAGGGTTGGCAACTGCATGTTTATAATGGATCAGGGCATGATTTTGGTTCAATTTCCAATAATCTGCATATTGGTCTTTTAATCCCTTGGGATTTAGTCCCAAATAGGAATAATGGGCCCAGAACAAAGGGCCCACGGGCGACTTATCGTGCTCGTAATGATTCAACTCCGTTTCAAGACCATAATAGACCGTGTCCTTGGCAATTTCCCCATTTAATGCCCAACCTTTGTCATATACCTCCCTATCTATAGGATGCGTTGGAGAGGCTGCGGCCAAAACATACATGATCAAGGCTTCATTATAACCTCCCACAGGGAAGTTCATATCCCAACCATAATTAGGCGACCAATGCCAATACAGTACACTTTCCCCTCCTTTGGTATACCAGTCCCATTCTACTTCTTCCCATAATTTTTGGATTCTATTACTAATGGAATTCTCCTCCGCTGTAGTACCCTTACTATCAAAAAATTCCTTTACCGTAAGCAAACCCTGAACCAAAAATGCGGATTCCACAAGATCTCCCCCATTATCCTTTTTACTAAAAGGTGCTGTAGACCCATCCGGGTTTAACCAATGTGGCCAAGCCCCGTGAAAACGATCGGCATTTTCCAAAAAATCCAAAATACGCAGGTATCGATTGGCTGCTTGTTCCTGGGTAATGAATCCCCGTTCCACTCCTACCAAAATAGCCATTAATCCAAATCCAGACCCGCCAATAGTGATAATATCCTTATCATGGGTTGGATAGATATTATCCATATGGATACGCTCCCTTGCCAGGCCGGAAATGGGCTCAGCCCCTTCCCAAAAATAATCGAAGGTCTGTTTTTGAACCTTATCCAATAACTCAGCATCTGTGGCACCTTCTGCTATGACATTATCCGTCTTATCTATATTTTTGTCATTTGATTTTTTTTGGTCGTTGCAACCATGTAATAGGATTGCAACGACCATAATTATAGTTAATCTCATAATTCACTATGCTATAAATCAGCGCTTCTAACGGCTTGCACTTCTTCTTGCGTCAATACTTTGTTGTACAATCGAAGTTCATCTATAAAACTTGAATCTGACAAATGTCCCCATTCCGTAAATCTCGGTGCCCCTGAACCTATGGAAAGCAAGTTACAACCAGCCCAATCCACACCTGTAAAATCTGATTCTTTAACGATTTCTCCGTCAAAATATACAATGGCCTTTCCGTTTCCAATTGTAAATGCCATATGTACCCAACCGGCTGTGGTAGGATCCAAGGATGCGGCAGCTCCGCCATCAACCCAGGTATCGGAAGTGCCATTACCAACATTTAATTTAAATGTCTGATTGGCGGCATCGCCTTCCCTAAAAAATCTGAATCCACTGGTTCGTAAATTTTGAAAGGTTGGAAATTCTGGCCTTTCCAAATCCTCTGGACCCATAACCAAAATCCCTGCTCTACCAGGAGCGGCATTTAAGTTGTACCAGAAGCTAGCGCTAAACTCGTCTGTTGTTAAGCCTGTTGTTGGGAAAGAAAGATAGGAATCGGCTGCCCCGGCATACGCATCTGCGCCCTTAACACTTTCTCCTGCAAAACCTGGTGCTCCTACTACTGTTGCCTCCGCATTGGTGAATCTATTTTTGGTATCCCCATCAAAAGGAAGGTAAAACATTTCCCCATCAAATTCTCCGGTATAAGGATTGGTTACATTGATCATATCCTGGATATCGGTCTCTGTCAAGGCTGTATTGAACAACCTCAATTCATCCATGGGGCTGCTATCGGATTTATGGTTCCAATAGCTAAACGTAGGACCTCCCGAACCTATTACCAATTCATCACAACCCGTCCAATCTACAGGTGAACTTAGAGCGGCTGTCCGGACTGCTACGCCATTAAAAAAGATGGTACTTTGGGTTGCAGAAATAGAAAGCGCTATATGAACCCATTCCCCTGCGGTTACATCAATTACACCGCCATCGTTCCAGCTTTCACCGCTGCCAATACCCACATTTGCTTTAATGGTCTGGTTGGTAGTACTGCCCTCCCTAAACAACCTAAGTCCCTGAAAACGATCATCGGCATCATCTCCGATTGTAAGAATACCTGCCCTATCTGGACTAGCGTCTACCTTATACCAAAAGGCTGCCGTAAATTCATTACCTAATAGGCCTGCAGTGGGGTATGTTAAATAGGCATCAGTGGTTCCCTTATAGGCATTTGTCCCTATCAGTCCCTCACCGGCAAAACCAGGAGTCCCCACTTTATCAGCTTGCTTCAAGCCTACAAGATCAAAATAATCGCCATCAAATGGCATATAAAGGATTTCTCCTGCAAATAATGGTGTATAAGCAGGTTCCTTTTCAAAATTTATTGTTGTTACCGTAGTTTTCCCTTCCAAATCTGTTGCACTAACCGATAGTTCATGGGCACCATCTGTCAATTTATCATACACCAAGTCCTTGACCAACAATCGACGGTAATCCTTGAAACTGTTATAGGTTCCTATAATACTTCCATCGAGCAATACATCGACTTTGGCTATCTCAATATCATCGGTCACTTCAAAATCGACGTTAATGGAAGTTACCACTTCGAGGACTTTTATTTTCACTCCCTCAGTAGGGTAATTGACCTTTACCTGTGGCGCTGTCGCATCCGTCCCCGGATCTACTTGTGTAATGGCATCTATTCCCTGATCACACCCGTAAAAAAGAAACACGGCGACCAAGCTTGCACATATTAGTTTAATATTTTTCATTTGTTGTTTATTGATTGTTAGTTATTGATCTCTTCCAAAATTGGAAATTGATCTACTTGACTTTGTGGATAGGGAAGGAAGGTTTTATTCTCGGAAAAGGTCCTTCCATCATAGCTAAGCTCGTTAAATCGTCCCAAGCGTATCATATCGTAATATCGTTTACCCCATTCCATGCTCAACTCGGCAAACTTCTCGTCCAATACTTGATCCAATGTAACCCCTGACAATGGCGCCATGTTGGCTCTTGCCCTTACCTGGTTTACGGCCTGATCTATGGTCATCCCAGTCCCCGTAGCACCTTGGGCCAAAGCCTCAGCATATACCAATAAAATCTCGGCATATCGGATAACATTGTAGTTTTTGTTACTACCATACTCTGTTCTTCCCGGTATCAATTGATTGGAAGGCAAATAGTGTTTTCCACTTGCAAACAGTGCCCTGGGATAATCGTTTATAACATCACCATCTCGAGTTGTATTTGTAACAAAACTGGGCAAAGTTGCGTAAGCAGGATCGGTTTTGATCTCGGCGATACCTCTATCGGTGAACAAGACGCTGGTCTCCAATCTTACAGTTTCCCCACGATCCAGCATAAACTTTATGAATTTCATACTTGGTTCAAAGAAACCCCAACCACTACCAGCACCTGCCACCTCCGGAATCCAGTTCTGTGGCCCATAAGGGGCGTAAAGATGTCCAGATCGATCACCTTCCCCTTGGTTAAAATCGGAATATTGCAAATCCAAAATGGTTTCACTACTTAATTTCCCTGGGGTCTTAAATTGCTCGTAGTAATCAGGATATAGACTAAATTTTCCTGAGCTGATAATCTGTCCGGCTGCATCGGCTACTACTTGATAATTCTTTAGTTCCTGGTTTGCCAAAGCCTTAATTGCCAAAGCAGTATATCTTGTAACCCCTCCCGGAAGGTCCATGCGCTCATTAGGCCTTAGATTGGGCAAAAAGGGAATGGCCTCATCCATCTGATCGGAAATATGCTGCATTACCTGATCTTTGGTTGGTACCTGTGTCACATCCAACAAAAGATCTGTATTGGAGGATTCTGGGATAAATACATCCCCCCAAACTTGGGAAATTTGAAAAAGCATGATTCCTCTAAGTACTTTTGCTTCGGCAATATATTGGTTCCCCAAAGCAACTCCACTTTCATTAGCGAACTCTTGATACCTTGCTATTTGCTCCATTGCCGTATGTGCCGAAATAACATCAACGTAAATGTTCTCCCAAAGGGAATTATACATCCAATAATCCTTATTGTACGTAAATTTATCGGTCTCGGCAAAATCTTGTTGATCCCCCAGTCCACCAGCATTTACATCATCGCCCCTAACAGAAATCAACAAAGGTTGTTCCCATCCACGTGATTGAAAGGCTTCATAGACCCCCACAATGGATAATTGCATATCTGCTGTCTTGGTAAAATCTGTACCTCCAGCAAAATTATTGTTCAGCTCAGGTTCTTCCAATTTGTCCGTACATCCCATAAAGGAAGTTATGGCCAGTAGGACAAGTACTGATATTTTAAATGATAATTTCATAGTTTCTTTATTTTATATTTTTATATTAACACCTATGGTATATACAGATGGGATAGGATACGTCTCGTTATCCACACCATTGGCTACCTCTGGATTGAACCCGTTGTAGTTAAAAAGAGTTAAGGGCTTTTCAGCGGTCAGATAAATCCTAGTTTCCGGAATTCCTGGACGCTCACCTTTCTTATTTATGGTATATCCCAAAGTAATATTCTGAACCCTAAAGAAATCCCCATCTTCAATAAAATAGTCACTTAGTCTTTGGTTCCAACCTTTTCTAATCCCAGCAGCGGAAGGGTAGCTATTCGTAGTCCCCTCTCCATGCCAACGATTTACCGCAAAATCACGATCTATATTGGTGTCATTGGTAAATATCACCTCTCCTCTTTTACGGTTCAATATCTTATTTCCACCTTGACCTAAAGCGCTTGCAGAAAAATCGAAGCCCTTGTAATTTACACCCAGATTAAATCCAAATGAATATGAAGGCAAGAACGAACCTAGGACAACCCTATCATCATCATTAATATCCCCATCCCCATTCTGGTCCCTGTACTTAAAATCTCCTGGCACCAAATTATTGGATACTGCGACCGGATCGGCCTGAACTTCTGCCTCATTTTGATAAACTCCAGCCACTTCCCTACCAAAAAATGCAAATATTGGCTCCCCTACTATAGAACGTTGTCTAAATTCCGCAGTTCCAGCATCCAAGGCAACCGCACCATTAATATCTAACACCTCGTTCTTTAAGGTGGATATATTGGCTCCGATATTGTAGCTGAAATCCTTGGATACTGTTTTGTCCCAATTAAGTGCCAGTTCAAAACCTGAATTTCTAATTTCTCCTACGTTCTGTCTTGTAGTCCCAGGTATAAGTGGCCTGGCTACCGGGATAACCGCATCCTTGGTATCCCTCACATAATAATCCGCCTCAAGCCCAAGATTATTGTCGAAAAACCTGGCGGAGATACCTCCGTTTATCTCTTCAGTAACCTCCCATTTTAATGCCGTAAAGTCGCTGTTGGTATTTACCCCACTAAATTGGGTGTCCCCTAGAGCCGTTGTCACTACTGTTGAAGTAATAGAGCCCTCACTGGAAGCAATTTTATCGTTCCCCAATTCACCCCAACTTCCACGAAGCTTCAAATAATCGAAAATACCGTTGTTGTCCATGAATGATTCTTCGGAAAGAACCCAACCAGCCCCAACAGTAGGGAAATAGCCCCATTTTTCTTGATATTTATTGGTGCCATCAGCTCGGAAAGTACCATAAAGCAAATATCGGTTATCATAATTATAGGATATCCGCGAGAAATACGAAAATCCATATTCCCGCTTCCCGTCATCTCCTACGCCATCCGAAACTATTGTTTGGGCTTGATCAAGGAAATAGGCCTCTTCGCCTGACAAAGGAAAGTTAAGGCCTTCTGCCTGTAATTGTTCATACGATTCATCTCTAAATGAAGTTCCTGCCAAAACCGTTAGGTTGTGTTTGCCAAATGAATTGTTATAGGTAAGGGTATTGTCCCAAATTTGATTGGAAACCGTAGCGTTTCTTTTTACTAACTGTGAATTTTCTCGTTGAAAATTGTTGCCAACGAAATAAGGCAAACGCACCAATCTGGTTTCCAGAGTTTCAAAATTATGGTTATAGGCCGTTTTGAAAGTTAATCTGTCCGGTACAATATTGACTTGTGCATAAAAATTAGCTAGTACATTCCTAATTTTCAATCTGTTCTCATTGAGATCCATTAAGGGAAAGGGGTTTTGTCCTCCACGGTATCCCAAGTCTTGAGCGTTGGCGTAATTCTTGGGAGACGCCTCCGTATTCTGAGGGTCGAAAACAGGTAATATAGGTACGGCAAAATAGGCGCTTCTCCATGCGGAATTTTCTGCATCGTATCTCGTTGCATTACTAATAATAGTATTTCCTCCCACGGTCAACCAATCGGAAACTTTAAAATCGATTTTACTTCTTAAGTTAAAACGGTCGTACTGATTTTTCATTTTCAGAATACCCTGTTGCCCAAAATAATTGGCTCCAATTGAATAAGTCGCATCTTCGCTACCACCTGTAATACCTATACTATGGCTTGTAATAAGGGCCTGACGTGTAATTTCATCATACCAATCTGTATTTACGTTGGGAACATTGGGATTTATCCTGCTTCTACCATACCGTTGCATGGCGTTTAAAATAAATTGCGCGTCAGGAGCGGAACCTGACTCCATAGCAATGGTAGTAAACTGCTCCGCATTTGCCAATTTTAATATGTTTTGCGCTACTTGAAAACCAGAATATCCATCATATGTGATTTCTGCCTTTTGATTACGGGAACCAGATTTGGTTTCTATAAGAACCACCCCATTGGCAGCACGCACACCATATATTGCCGCGGCAGATGCATCCTTTAATATAGATATTGATGTAATGTCCGAAGTATTGAGAAAATCTATATTATTAAAGAACATACCGTCTACTACATATAATGGTCCAGAGGCACCCTGATCATAAGAACCAATACCCCTTACCCTAACAGTTGGAGATTGTCCAGGGCTACCATTACTAACTATCTGCAATCCGGCCACTTTTCCTTGCAGGGCCTGCATGGCCTGCCCGGTAGGAGTGCCCGTCAATTCCTCAGATTTAATAGTAGTAATTGCAGAAGTAAGGTCCTTGACCTTCATTTCCCCATAACCGACCACTACTACCTCATCCAATGCTTGGGCGTCCTCCTGTAGTTTAATGTTAAAGGAAGTCTGGCCGTTAACAGGAATTTCCAAAGTTGTAAATCCTATATAACTAAAAACCAAAGTAGCATTGCTAGGGACATTATCCAACACAAAGTTTCCGTCAAAATCTGTCTGGGTACCAGTAGTTGTTCCCTTGATAACTACCGAAGCCCCTGGCAAGGGTAGATTGCCCCCATCTATTACCGTTCCTTGGATGGAATTCATGTTCTGAGCATAAATCAGCATTTGGAACAATAAAAACGACATTAATAATAAAGTGTTTTTAATTTTCATAATAATTCATTAATTGAGTTAGATTTTTACTAAATTAATAAAACATAGTCGCGGACAGTCTTTATTGGAGGTACATAAAAACTACATCAGGACAAAATGTACCTTTAAGCCCCATTTAGCAAGTGCTTGCAGTAGTGCCGAACAAGCCTAATTATGAAATTTTAACAAATAGATGTATTAATGATGTAGTAGGGAAAAGCAATTCAAAATGACTTATAATCGTTTTTAACCATTTATTTTATCTACTTCAAAGTTATAAGATAGTTAGAAATATTATCCTCACTGTCCAATTCCAACTTTTTGCGAAGTCGATAGCGATGTATCTCAACCCCCCTTGTACTTATACCCATTAATGGTGCAATTTCCTTGGAGGTCAGATTCATTTTAAGGTACGCACATAATTTCAGATCTTTGGAAGTAAGATTGGGAAAGTGCAACAATAGGGTCTCAAAGAAGTCGTTATGAAGCTCTTTGAAATTAACTTCAAAATGCCTCCAATCCGCATCATCACTAATTGCGCTGTTAAGCTTTTTCATAAAGGAACGATAGCGTTGCTGATTGTCGAATTTCGACTTATTCATTAGTAAAAGATTTTTAAGCTCTAGAATGAGCTCATTCTTTCTGGCCATACTCATTGTAGTACTGGTCAATTCCTTTTGTTTAACTCGAATTTCCTTAGCCAGCTTTTCCTTTTCCAATTGGACCAGCTGTTCTTCTTGTTCGCGTTCAAGTTTCTCCTTTAATAGGGAGTGTTTCCTTTTCAATTTTCGACTATTGTATCCTCGCACCAAAAAGATGATCGCAATCCCCATTAATCCATAAACCACATAACTTAAAGTAGAAAGATACCAAGGCGGTTTAATTTGGAATTCTATACTTTGCGATTTAGATCGAGCATTATTAATCCCCACGGTAAAAATCTCCAAAGAATATGTGCCATATGGCAAATTTTGGAACTTCAAGATTCCCATATCCATATAGGATGATAGTTCCATTGGTCCATGTAAGCTATAAAAATACTTGGGTTGTACCATGTCGGGAGCTGCAAATTCAATTTCAATTTCACGAGACCATTTATTTTCTACCACAAATGGATAGCCATCCAAGGCGTGCGTGCCATCTTGATCTTTAAAGAATACTAGCTTAGGTATAGTTAATTGAAATTTTCCAAACTGGGAACGGAAATTTGTTAAGTTGAGTTTTCCTATACCGTCACTAAGGGTAAAAAAATAAATGCTGTCATTAATCTTAATTACATTTTCGGCCTCAGGCACCAGACGTCTGCCAAACTGCGCATCTTCCAAAATAAAATTATCATCATTCAGATTGGTCACAATTAATTCCTTAGCGCCCTGATGATCTCGAAACCAATAGTATTCTCTGTCAAAATGAACCAATTCTTTAAAATTGTAATCCTGAAACTCTTCAAAAACAAGAATCTTATTTCTAATGGGGTCGTATTTATACCAAATGCCATCGCTAAAGAGTACAATCTGGTTTTTAATATTAAAGAGTTTTACGTTATAGATATTTGGAATGCTATCATCCTTGTATTCCTGAATCTGAATTACCTTTGTATAATTATCATTTAGGAATACCCGATATAAACCCTTGTAAGGATGAGCAACCCATAAGGTCGTAGAATTTTCAAAACAGAGATATTTTATAGGAAAAGTTATTCCTTCAATAGCTTTTACTGACCAATTACCCTTTTCGTCCTTAAGATACCTTGCCAGACCGGTATAAGTTCCTTGAAGATAAAGGGATGCAGAATTGGGAACTTTGGCCATTTGGTAACCCCCGGATATCTCGGAAATTAAATTTAAATTACCATTTTCAAGGATAAACGTACCCGTATTATGTCCACAAAACAATTTACCCTCTATGACTTCCAAATCCCAAATATGGCCCTGCGATCCCTCAACAAATTTTAGCTTATTTCCTTCGAAATAATGAATACCGGTATTACTGCCCAAGTATAAAGTACCCCCATGTTGGGCCACATCATATACCGTACCAACAGTACCCGTATAGTCGGTATAATAAGTAAGTGGATTATCCAACTGTAGCCGGTCCATTCCATTATCCAACCCAATCCATAATTGATCATTATACTGTTGTAGGGATAGTACAGTGTTGTTTTGAAGACCCACCTCCCTATTTACAGAATAATAGCTGCCATCCTCCAAATCATAAAAATAAATTCCATTCTTTATAGTTCCAAAGGCTACCTGTCCGTTGGTCAAAGGTAGAATCCGGTTCAGTTGGTGTTGTTTCAACTCAATGTTCATGTCTTTATTAATTGGCTGAAGAATGCCATTGTTAAAAAAATATACGCCATGAAGCTTAGTCCCGATCAACAAACCTTTGTTGGTCGATTCCAAATCCACTACAATTTTGGAATTCAAAATAGAAGTTCCATTTATGGGCACTAATTCTTTACCTTGTAAATAACTCAAACCATTTTGTCCGCCGGCAACCAATATATTACCTTCCCAAACGGCCATATGATTAACCACAATACGCGGTTCAACATTGGTAATTTGGTTCTCCTCTAAGACATAAATACCAGAAAAGGACCTAAAAACAATGGTATTGCCGTAAGGCAAAATTTGCCAAAACTCTTCACTGGTAAATTCATGGTCTTTAATTAAATGGGTTAGCGATGTATATTCCAAACTGCCAAAGGCATCCATTTGCCAATATCCAAATTCCTCATAAGAACCGGTATAAATTTTATCCCGTACCCACGCTACAGATCGAATGGTAGTCTTGTTAGGTAGTTGGTAAAATGCCCAATGCTCGCCATTGAAATGCAATAAACCCTTGTTATTGGCAACGAACAATTCTCCTTCTGGGCTTACCGCTAGGTCCCAGTTTTTACTCGCTGCCTTATATTCGAATATCCTATAGTTTTCTATAGGAGGAACAAGGTTCTGTCCAACACTAGCAAATGGAAAGGCCCAAACAAGAAAATAAAGCATTACAAAAGGTCTCATATATTGCTTTGGTCTTTGAAGTTTATGACAAGCTTTAAAGTTCTGGAAGATACGAAAACTTAAAATATTCTGATTTATTGATATTGGACTGCATAAAACGGGCATAGTATACCACTCAAAGCGGATAAAAATCAGCATAGCAATAATTATTGTTAATCCTTTATTAGCTTGGAAAGGATTGATTTTTTAAGCGGGTCAAAATTTCCGTTCTAGATGGTCGCTTTAATCGTCCTATCCACTTTATGGACAGATTGGCCTTAAATCCATTAGAAAATAATACTGCTGTCATCTTTACAGAGAATCTTACCACTCACCGTCAAAAACCTAATATGACCTCTCAATTTATGCACCTCATATAGCATTATCAGACAATCCTACTCAAATATTGATTTCGCCTCCGCATAAATCCGCTTAAAATTAGCTTCCAGATCAGATTTGGAAAATTGTTTGGAAGGTTTAGGAAGCTCCCGTTGAATGTCCTGTAATATAAATTGGACCTTGTTGTCCTTTCCATCTGCATAAGTGATAAATTCTCCTTGTTCCAATCGAAAAAATACATCCGCTCTATTTTTTGGAATTTCCTTTTCTCCTGTGGTTACTCGTGTATCAAAATCGAGACTATGGCCTCGACTAACACTTTTGGTCGGGTGTTTGATAATCTCAAAAAATCGTTCATAATATTTTGCTGTGTCCGGGTCATTGACCTTGCCAAAGAATTGATAGGAAAGATTGCTCAAAATGGCCCTGCTTGCCTTATCGCCGTACATCATATCATTTTGAATCTTGTCCTGCATAACATAGATTGTTGTTATGTCATAACTCCGCAGGGTTGCGGGAATTCGGTGCATGTTCAAAAGTTTAATGGTAGGAGCTTCTTCCATCAATAAAAAGGAAGGTTTTGAATGTCGAACGCTCATCTGTTTGGTTATGGTGTGGATAATAGTGGCAATAATTGGGGAATACGAGGTTTCAAACCTAGGATTGTTCACCACTGAAATAACAGCAGGATTATCCTTTTGGTTGATATTGAGCGGCACTTCATCCGCGGAAAGGGCCATAAATATTCGTGGGGTACTTATCCTTTTTAATGCATTGCTCAATGTACCTTTTACCCCTGCGGTCTGCCTGTCCGAATCCATCCCGCTAATAAAGGCATCGGCCATTCCTTTTGAGATTATATTGGACTCCAAAAATCTAATGAGGCTCTCAGTATCCAGGTAATGGTATATGGCGATGACATGTGGCAAAGTGCAATATTCGGGATAGGAAGCTTTGAGTCTCCAGATCAATCCACCTATCAAACCTTCCGCGGCATCGTGGAAAAACTTGGTAGCGCCAATCGAAACGGAATCTTTCTGTTCCAATAGGTTTTCTATCAATACTCTGGAAACCTCGTTTACACTTTCCGGGTTCTCCAAATATTGAGGTGCTATGGGATTCACCCGATGTATGATCTTATCAAAGGATATCACTTTAAACGGGATATCGCAATCCTTGAACAGCGGGTACGCCATTTCGGTAATCTCAAAATCCTTATAATCATGGATGACCCCACAGAAACCATGTCTTTGAAAATGTTGTAAGAAGCCATAGACCACACTTTCAGTCTTTCCACTTCCGGCAGATCCTATAATGGAAACCCCGCGTTTTATATTATTGATCTTTAAACTCCCCTTGGTAGTTTTGAAGCTGACTTGATATCTATCATTAATAGGGACAGCTATATCCGTTTTATGAAGAAAAACATACAATACCGTATTGATCGATAACAAGGGACATGCCAAAAATAGTATTCCCTGGACTATCGGGTTTAAATGGGCAACCCCGGCCAACATCCCAAAAACGAGTAGGGTATTCAGGCCAAACGCAAATCTACTGATCTTATACAGCATATAAAATAGAATGCTGACCGAGCCTATGATCATGATTATCATAAATGGATCCACTATTTCCATACACTTCAATTAGATTCCTATGGAACTCGATTTGATGGCCACCTCTACCCCCTGCCTAAGTTTATTGAAAACTTTTAACGCCATTTGTGCCTTATTGATCGGGATGCTACCCATTATGGGCAAGCCCGTTTCCCGAATTATTTTAAAGGCAATGGCCTTCTCGTTGGTGGGCAGTCTCATCAAAGAATTAAAGTACATTTTCGGATTATTGATAAACTCCTTTCGGGCACTGTATTTTTCCGAAAAGTTTCTTTGGTAATCAAAGGTCTTATCAAAGGTCTTTTCGGCCCTATCAAAAAATTGCTCCCTATCAAATCCTCTTTTGACCATCTTTCCGTTCAATTCCGATTCGGATGCCTTGTATTTGCTCCCTGGTGATAAACTAAAGGAATTGGAAACATCCCTTCGGCTCATGACGATATGGATATGGCTTTGGCTCCCCTCCTTAAGCATTCCCTGTACGATCCGTTGACCATTTTGTTGGTGCGGGGCCTCGTGTTCCAATCTATTGATCTGCCTTTCCATTTTTTTGATGTTCCCCTGCATGGTCCCGTTTTCCACCTTTCCGATGTTATTCTTTAACTGAAGTATTTTTGTAGCATAAGGCTGGTTTTCCCGAATCTGCTTATCCGTTCCCTTAAATGTCCGTTGATGCTCAATCTTAGCGTAGTATTTTATATCATCAACAGTAACGGGCCGTCCATTTATTTCCCGGTTGAAGGATGCCACATAATCCTTCATCAACTCCAGGGTATATACCTTAAGGTCTTCACTTGGATTTTGTAATGCTTTAAGTTCATACTTGGATGGGCTCACCGTAATGGAATAAAACCTTGGTTCGGTCTTTTCCAATTTAGCGGTGTTGCCGTCGATTTCCCTTACTACTTCCTCAGCGGAAATTTCTTCGCCGTGCTGATTGAAGAAATGTTCCATATCATCCTGCTCCACCCCTTGGTTTTCCTTACCAAGATAATCGACGAAGCCTGCCGAACTTGGGGAATAGGAACCCCCGAGTTTTTGGGCCGTAATAGTGATGTACATAGTGCTCTTTATTATTGATTTTATTTATTACGCTTGTGAAATTTTGGTTGATTCTCCTCTTCTTTTTTCTTCTCCAAAATCAAAATTTTCTTTTTAGGCTCTTCAATTTCGAATAAGGATTGGATCATTGCCACGGTAGGTTTGGTCTGGGTCTTTTCCATATCCCGCATAATGGCTATGGCCGCATTGATGCGCTTCTTCAAGGCCTGTTCAATGGTCCTTCCGGTCGGTCCAAATTTTTCCCTAGGGGAGATTTCGTTATAAAAGAAAAAATCGAGCATAGTGGCCATGGCTTCCGTATGTGATTTGAAATGGGTACGTGAAAAGGTCTGGAAACGCTTGGCTATTTTTCGCTTGAACCTGATTGTAATAAAAGAATCCATTTTATAATTTTTTAAAGCATTTGACGCAATTACACCCTTGTTTAAAGGCACTTTCAAGCCATTTGACGCAAATAGTAAAAATCTTGAAAACCTCATGTTATATAAGTGACTAATAATCAATTATTTAAGCGCATAAATAAATATGTAACGCGGCTTTGCCCGTTACCCTCTTGCTTCTCCTTTTTGTCACGCTAAAGGGTGACAAACTTTCGAACCATTCAATAGTAATTTAATGGCTCCTATTGGAAACTAAAAACAGATAGGGTTTTTTAAGATTTAAAAAATTGGTATACCCTGATATCCATAATAAAATGGCGAAACCTTTACGAATACCTCAATGCTGTAACAAAATAAAAGGCCCTTGAGTTTCAAGGGCCGTACCATTTCAATAGTTGAATTGAACAATTGAATTAAATACTGAAAGTGTATTGATAGGAATATAAATTTCGTATCGCTTCTTTGAAAGATACAAACAAACGTTCCAGGGTTTCCTTACTCAAATCGGTGAATTTAGGATAGACCATAGCATGTGATTTAATATTCGCTCGGGAGCATCAATGTATTGTCTACAAAGTACAACCGCAATTCGTCCAGTGGAAAATCCGTAATGCGGTACCGGTGCGATTCAAGAATATTGTCGTTGCCATCACTGTAAATTATTTCTGCCTCATATCCAGAATGATCCTGCTTTTCCTGTGATAGCCTTTTAAAGTCTACGGTTATAAATCTGCTTATCGTCACGAGGCTTTTTGCCATGATCGAAGCATCGGTAATTAGCCAATAGCATTCCGCAGCATTGGCCAAATATTTGATTCCTTCAGTATATCTGGTTCCCATCAATGGGATTTGGTACAACATTTCCGAACCGTGAAAATGTTGCAATCCCCCAATTATTTCATTAATTTGTGCTCTCATTGTAATTTCTTTTTTGAAGTTAATAATGAAAAGAGGGCGCAACTTTTCGACAGAGACGCCCTCTTTTGTTTACATACTACTCGGCATCATTGCCGATCTTGGTTCCCAACAAAAGGATCTCTTTTGCTTCCACCTCGGTAAGATACCCTTGGTTCCCATCGTCTGTTGTGTAAGTTCGGGTCTTTAGTTTCCCCACTACACCTATTTCATTGCCCTTACCGGCATATTTCTCGATAATTTCGGCAGTCCTTCCCCAAGCTACAATCCTATGCCATTCCGTGCTTTGGGTTTTCTTGCCTTTTTCACTTTTGTAATACTCATTGGTGGCAAGAGAAAAACGGGCTACTTTCTTCCCACTTTCCAAAACGGTTATTTTGGGATCCTCTCCTAGGTTCCCGATCAACTGAACATGATTTCTAATATTACTCATAATAAAAGATTTAGATTAAATTGGCTGCCCGACCCTCAGACAGTTTTTCAAATGATTTACTTATTATATCTGAAGCGTTTTCCTTTTTTAGTTTTTTTAACTTTGTTCCCGATTCCTTTTTTATGTTTTCGTAAGATTTCATAAGATTCGTTTTAGATTTACTTCCCATAGAGCCGCAGCTGTTACCTTTTTTTGTTGCTTACTGGGTTACAATATTCAGTCTTGGTAAGGCGTATAAATAGTGGAGAGGAGCGAAACGGTTTATGCCGCCGCCCAAAAATGAATGTTGTTGTTTTGCTGTCAAAAAAAGGTAGGGACTGTCGTGGTTCTGGAAGGGAGTCTAATAGTCCTTGTGAATAAAGAAAACTATGGAAGCGGGACCAAATGCAAAAATATATTTCCGGTCAGGCGAACGCTATTCACTATTTTGGCTAGGTAATGAAGTATTCCTTCCCAGCATAGCGGGAAGGATTAACGCAATGGACAGCCGAAATTGGGGATTGTGTTCAAGACAATTGTAGAGAAGCTCTTTGCCCGAAAGGGAGTGAAACGTAATGAAGTGGCAATGTGCTGAACGGGAAATGAAAACGGATTATTTCTTTTGAGGTAGGAATTAAAATAGACTTGATTATAAAAATTGAAAATTGGCTTAAGAAACAACAAGCTCATTGGCCTCATCCAACACTGTATTAGTAAAGCTTTTTAAATAAATTTCTGTTGTCCGTAATGAATTATGGCCTAGTCCTTCGCTAATGATCTCTGTTGATATTCCCATATACTTTGCTATAGTAGCCCAGGAATGACGGATTGTATAGGTGGTAAATACTTGTTCTATACCTGCATCATTGGCGATGATTTTAAGATAACCGTTCATCCTTCTTCGTAAGGATTTGTATTTTTCATAGCTCTTAGTACTTCCATCATAATTCGCAGGGAATAAATAATCATTTTCCGTTTTATCCTGTAAATAGAAACCTAAAATTTCTCTAAGTTCATCCGTAATACGAACAGATAGTTGGTCGTCTGTTTTACTCCTTCCATAAAATATCCGGTCATTGACCATGTCCTTTACCTGAAGCTTTACTAAATCTACAAAATTCATACCCCTACAGTTAAACATGACCAGGGTGTAATTTTTAGCATGCCAGATTGGAGATCCTTTTTTATAGTTCAGATTCCTAATCTTCATGAAATTCATTTTTACAATTGCCTTCTTTTTAGTGCGTCGGGTAGTAGGTATTCTAAAGTGTTCGAAGGGATTTTTTTTTGTCACAAATTGATCTTCTTTGATAGCACTATTATAAATTGCCCTTATAGCCCGCATATAGGAGCTAATAGCATTATTTGAATTGCCTTTTGACTCATGTTCTATTTGAAAATCTTTTAAAAATGTGACATTGATTTCATCCAATCTCAGTACTTTATTAAGGTTAAATTTGTTGAAAGCATTTATCCCATTATTGTACCATTCGGCAGTACCAGGTTTATTGGATTTCAATTTTCTGTCGATTATTACCTTTCCCCATTCAGATAAGGTAAGTCCATTTTCCACTTCTTGCCGTATAGTGATATCATTGGTTTTTTTCCAAGCTTTTCTTATAAATCCAACTAGAATATCAGGTCCAATCAAATCTATACTTTCATCAAGTTCAACAATAAGCTTTCGTGCAATATGCAGTTTGTCATAAATAATTTCGTTGACTTCGGAACAGTCAAAATGTTCATTATTGGCAGCAGATTTTTTAATTTTCATCAATTTATCATCCCAGGCACTGGGTGAGGTACTATATGATAGACGAATAATTCTTGTTTTACGATGAAATAGACGAATCGCTATTGGAAATAGTCCAGTACTTGCACTTTTTGCCGATTTTCTTGTGTCCAAAACTAATCTTACCTTGGCCATTTTTCTTGCTCTTTTCTTAAAGTTAATGAAAAATAAGGCTCACTTTAGGCTCACTTTTTCTTCATACCATTTGATATCAAATGATAAATAATAATTCTAAATGCATATAATTTATTGACAATCAATAAATTATATAATTATTTAGAATAAAACATACTAGATAATTTGAGTCTGGCAGGCAAGAGGTCACCGGTTCGACTCCGGTATTCTCCACCAATAAACACGAAGCTTCAAGAGTTTTTAACTTTTGAAGCTTTTTTCATTTGCACGCAAAACTGCTTCTAAATTAAGCTTGGTAATATCTGATACAGATTAGTCTATTTTTATATTTTTTCACCCTTCGCAGTATAGTTTTTTTGAAAAAGTATCACATCTCTAGTATTCTTTAACTTCAATATTAGATTTGGGAATCTAAGTCCTATAAAAGGTTAATTAACGAAACTATTAAAAAGGACCGCATTTGGGACACTCCAATACAAGCGTTTTAACTTTCGCTAGAATGACCCGTAAAATGGCCGATTTATAATTCTAGAATCTGACCTATGTAATTCTTTCTTTGGCAATAGAATAAACAAAATATGGCTTTCACAAAAAAAACAGACCCTAAGGCCTGCTTTATTAGCTAACTCAACATATTTACAATCAATTACTGCAATTTGCAGCTACCTCTTGCACATCACTTTTAGATTTAAAAACTTTGTCCATAGTAGCAACTGCTCTTATGGTTACCTCCGCATAATCTGGGCCTATTCGTGTAATCACCCCATCAAAGCCATTGAAATGGAATTGTGTAGCGATTTGGTCTCCGCTCAAGGCCCGATTGTTGATTTGGTTTCTTCCCCTTACCTGAACCCGCTGTACGACATTTACCTTAATATTGTCGTAACTTTGAAAGGCGTCATAGGCCTGTACAGCGCTTTTTGAGGGTACGGTGATTTCCCGTTCCGAGAAGAAGGTTTCACTGGTTTTCCCAGTTGCTTCGCTCCAAACGGAATTCTCAGTAGCAAACTGGGTCGTGACTTGGGTGCTAGCGGTCGCTTCCGCTGAATATGTGGCACCGTTGCCGAAGAACTTCCCCTCGACTTCCAGGCCTAAGGTCAATGATGTGCTTGCGGTACTGCTAGACATGAAAGAAAAGCTTTCTTCCCAACCTACGGTGGTTGTCGTTTCTACATTTTTCTTTTCGCCGATGGTTTGTTTTAACGAACCACTACCGCAATTGATCAACGTACTGTTATAGCTAAACCCATTCTGTGCCGCGGGCAACAAGGGCTCCAAATAGTGGGTTTCGATTTCTTGAACCTCCCAATCGATATTCATGGGTACCAGTCTTACCAACAATTCCTCACCCTCAGCGGCACCCACGGTAAGACCGACGCCGGATGTAACTTTGATTGGTTCAAAATAGGCATCCGTCATGCGGTAAACCCCGTTGCCTACTTTGTGTAAAACAAATTGCTGGTTTAGTCTATCAGATTTTTCGAAACCGACTTTTATTCCGTCATATCCCAAATCCACGATACCGTACTTCAATTGTTCGCTTTTTAAATAGCTGTCCGATGCTTGATGTTTGATATTAAAATGGTTTGCTTTACCGTCTATTGCTTCGAAAAAGAACGATGAATTCTCTTCGTCACCGGTGAATTCAACAGTAGATGTCATACTCAATAAATTGTTATACAAGTTACTCAACGGGTCATTCGGAATCTCTTGCAAAATCCGACGAAAAGCTGCCCTGTTTTCAGGCACTACTTGGTTGTTATCATACTTTACGGCTTGTATATAATAGGGGGTGTTCTCGACTACGGCAACTTCGGTATTCAAATCAGGCAAATCATGGGGGTTGCAGCTGGTAGGCACTGGATCTGACTTGAACAGAATGCTGGTAAAGGTTTCCGTGAAAATTTCGGAGCCTCCTGCATCGAACAATTTGGCGATAACCTGAACCCCATTTTTGAGGGTCTCCAGGTCAGCTTCGCTCAAGTCTTCGACCGATAATTTGATTTGACCCATAAAAGCGTAGGGGTCTAAATCGATGGTTTGTGAAAAATCGGCCGAGGTGCCTTGAACCTCAAGTTGGGCCTTTACGGGTTGATAGCCCTTTTTGGCCAATTCCCTAGTGTTGAGCACCATGCCGATATCACCTTTGTAAGTTTCCAGGTCTTCTTCGGTGATGCCGTCGTTTTCGGTGATCTGCCCATCGCCACCACCAGTACTTTCGGGACACCCCTGATTACTGGCAGGCCCAGCTTCTGAAGGGCAATTGTCATCGGCATCTGCAATGCCGTCTTTATCGGTATCGACAATTTGAACGGGCGGTACCACTTCATCTTTGCTACATGAAGTGAGGCCTAGGGTCAATACAGTTAACAATACGAGTCTTAAAAATCTGTTTTGCGTTTTCATAATGATTTGTTTTGTGGTTAAACATTTTTTTTGTTTTGTGTGACCTACTCGGTTTTGATCTGCAGTATCGAACCGAGCAAGACCACAAAACTTGATTGTTGAAATGCATCAACACCACAAACCTATGGGATGGTCTTAATCTAATAAAATATGAAGGGGGTACAAAGGGGGTACAACCTCGTATATCAATAGATACAAGGGTTTTCGGGGCATGAGCTTTTTTGACTATAGTGTCAAAACCGTAGCTTCGAGGGATTCTTCAGAAGAAAGTTCCATCTTTTTTCGGAGCCGCTGACGCGCTTTTTTGATGCCATCGGAGGAAACATTTAGGATGGTCGCTATCTCCTTTGAAGACAAATTCATCTTTAAAAGTGCCATTAATCGAAGCTCGTTTTTGGTAATGTCTGGATACTTCGTTTTTACAATTTTGCTAAAGTCTTTGTGAACCTGTTCAAAATATTGCGTAAAATTTTCCCAGTTCTTATCATCTTGTTGATCAAAATTGATAGTCTGGATTAATTGTTGGTAAGCTCGTCCTACATTTTCGGAAGTTTTCAGTTCCTTGGCTTTTTGTTTTACATGTTCTAAGACTTCGTTCTTTTTGGCAAGGTGCATGGCATGGGTGGTCAGTTCTTTCTTTTTAAACGCAAGTTCAGCTTCCTTCAATTGTAATTCGGCATTTATCTTTTCTTTTTCAAGTCGATTGCGTTTGGTTCTTTGACGGATGCCATACAACCCAAAACCTAGTGTTAAAAGTGAAAGCCCAAGACCACCACCTAGAGCAATCTTTTGAAGTCGGCTCACTTTTTCTTTCTCTTCCAACAGCGTTATTTCTGTCTCCTGTTGGGCTATTTGTTGTTCTTTTTTTTCGGTGTCGTAAATGGTGCGCATTTCTTCGATTTGTTGCGATTTTATCGTGTTGAACAAAGAATCTTGTACTGATTTGAAAGATTGGAAGTTTTTTAATGCCAATTCAAATTGGGTCATTTTTTCGTAAGCGGTTGATTTATGAAGATAGGCTTCGCCTAAATTACTTTTTGCCCCTATTAGCTGTGCTAGCGAAATCGATTCATTCAAGTACATCAAGGCACTTTTATAATTCTGATTTTCAATTTCAAGTTCCCCAAGTTTATTTAAAGTCGAAGAAATATCACGTTTGTAATCCAATGTCCTATACATTAATAATCCCTTTTCCAGAAAGAATTTGGCTTCGCTAAACTTCTCAAGATATAAATAAGATTTACCCAAATTGGTCAAAGCATGCGCTTCAATCTCTTTGCTTCCGATTTCCATCGCTATCTCTTGTGCCTCTTTAAAATAAGAGGAGGATTTATCAGGCTGTGCTAGCGCCAGATAATACTTGCCAATATTGTTTGCGGCGAATGCTTTATATTGAACATCATCGAATGAATCATAAATACTATAAGCTCTTTCTCCATACGAAATTGCGGATTGATAGTGTTTTCGCTCACCTTCAATGCTTCCCAATTGCATTAAGGCATCAGCTTGTCTAATAGTATCCCTCTTTTCTTCAAAAAACCTAAGGGCCTTCAATGTTTCTGAAAAGGCGATTTCGTAATTCCCGAGTTCGATATGAATAGACCCAAGGAGTTCATACTCTGAACCGATGAGATTAAATGTACCGCTTTGTACCCTGTTTATGGAATCGGTCCTGCGATATATTTCAATGTTCTTGTTCAAGTATGTCAAAGCTTCCTTGTAGTTGCCCTGGGTTTTTTCGAGGTCACCTCGTGAGTGGTTAATAAATAACTGTGTTATTAGCGAATTTGCGACGATTGCTAATTTTTCGGCCTTATCATAGTATAATCTCGCGGAGTCAATATTGCCTTTTCCACGATGATAGTCGGCAATTTGAAAATTAGACGCCGCCACGCCCTTTTTGTATCCAATTTTTTTTGAAAGGGCTAATGCCTTCTCAGTGTAATCATGGGCCAAATCTGGATCAGAGAACTGTAAAATTTCGAATAGTGTACCGTAATTACCAACTTTCAAAGTATCATTGGGCATTTGGCTGGTCACTTGAATAATACTGTCAATAGACTTTTTTCTCATTTGACTTTGAACCAAAGATGTGTTCAAAGCAAATAGTATCAAGATTGCATATAAGTTGTTATTGGTTTTCATATTGGTTTGGTTTGTGGGGAGTTCTAAAATAGTACTTTTTTTAACATTTCTGCATATGTTAAAACCTGTTGTAAAAACTGTTGGCGGGGGGGTCTCATTTTTTAAGCCAGCGCGTTTAAGCTAAGTTATATTTATTCCATTTCAAGGTTTAATATAAAGAACGATTTTCAAGACAGTATTTTTCCAAAAAATGTTTAGCTTTCTGCTAGAGGCATTAAAACTAGAAACATCCCAACACGAAAATCTGGCTTTTTTAAAGCAACTAATTCTAAATTTCTCTAGTTTTAATTGTTGATAACCCCATTTTCTTCCATTAAATCATTTATTGGCCCCTATCAAGAACAGTTCCATTTGGTATCAAATGGAACCAAATAAAATTAATGGCTCTTGAACCGTATTTCGTTTAGCAGTTTTTGATTTAATTTACTGTTTATCAATTATTTGTGAATAACTATTTGGAGTTATCACTTTCTTCCCTTGCCTATTTTCATACATTTATTCAACATTAATATTGAAGGAAAACAAAAGCGCTTTTGATCATTTCGTAACCCTAAAAAGAAACAAAATGGACAATTTTTAATACTTGAACGACTGGACCGTTTGGAAAGACTCATGACGGCCCATAAAGAGGTACTGACCTTTGAGGAAACCTGTGACTATACGGGAATTTCAAGAAGTTATCTTTATAAACTTACTTCTTCCGGAAATATACCACACTCCAAACCCAACGGGAAACTGATCTTCTTTGAAAAGAAGAAGCTGAACGACTGGCTACTGCAAAATAGCATTTTGCACCCAAGTCATATTGATAGCGATGCCAAGGGAGACTCTTCCAAAATTACAAGCTCATGATAATAGGGGTCAGGCCGATGGACTTTACAAGGTAAAGGAGGCCAAAAAATATTCTACGACTATCTGATCTACAGCTGAAAGGAAAGTACCACAATATGTTAAATGTGGTATTGGACTTGCAACAAAATAATGGACAGGATTCACGCGCAAAGTTTTTGTAAGATTTGGGGAGTTTAGCACCATTAAATCAATGTGAAATCAAAACCTATATTGTCCATATTTGATATATATGGATAAATTTTTTACCTTTACTTTAAAAAATATAAATCATGAATATTAGTTTCACAAAGAAGCAGGAAGAGTATATCTCTGAACAGGTTCAATCCGGGGAATACCAAAACAACAGTGAGGTTATTAGGGACGCCCTAAGACTTCATAGCATATATCGGGAAAAAGTAATTCGAGATTTAAGAATGGAAATCGAAAAAAGTTGGGACGGTCCTGATAGCCAAAGATCCATGCAAGAAATTATAGCTTCAAAGAGAAAAGCCTAATGTCCAAATACGTTCTTTCGCAAGAGGCAGAAAACGACATCGAGGAAATCTTTGAATTTGGAGAATACAAATTTGGCAAGGCCCAAGCGATATCTTATTTAATTCAAATGGAAGAACACTTTGTGCTCTTGGCAGAAAACCCAGGTATTGGCAAAAAACGGAATGAAATTAAGGAAGGACTATTTAGCCTCCCTTACGTTTCCCACATAATATTTTATAGAATATTAGAGAATAATATTAGAATTGTTCGGGTACTAAATGGTGGAAGGGATTTGGTAAGATTCTTATGGTAAGATTGTGACCAAACAAAGTTAGCCTAGTATCTGTTACATATCACATCCCACCAATAAAGAGTTGTGTAGGTATTTAAGGTAGTTGAATCAAAAATTCACAATATTTTCAGGGGCTCTATCAGTTTCGGTGCTTATAAAGCTGGATTGACAAATCATTGTTGTTGTTATTGATGAGTGTCTATATAATTATTGCAAAAGTTGCAAGGGAGCTATATCACACAATATTTGATCAAAACTATGTCTAGCTATGTGAATAGTGACAGTAAAACAAAGTGAATACCAGTTACAGCATTTACAAGTACACTCCATTTTACACTATCTTTGGAGCTTGGATCTACCCTTTTATGGCTTTTCTTCTTTAGGGGTGTCCTTCCTTTTTCAAAATATATGGAGAGTAAGCTCCTCTGTTTTATCGGTAGCTAAATCGAAGTGGGTTATGAATTGTTCTGGACGTATAAGCCTTTTTAGGTCCAATGATAATTCCAATGCAATCGTTTTTCCGCAAAGATCTTATTCTATTTTCAATTCACACACAACTTTTGGGATTGATCCCAAATTATGCTAGAATTAATTTGACATCAAATGATATCTTTTGATGGATCAGGAACAAAAAAATCACTAAATTGTATGTCGGTACTACAGTAATTTAATTTTTAAAAGCGGTTTTTCACAATGAAAATTTGGTATAATTTAATATACTATTTTTTGCTATCCCTGCCCATTTTTTCCCAAGATAACAACAACATTATAGATTTATCCATAGCCGAAAAGATATACCTTCAACTCCATTCCAATGCCTATGCCATGAACCAAGACATTTGGTTCAAGGCCATTGTAACCGACTCGGAAAACCATATTCCATCCAACCTAAGTCGGGTACTCTATGTAGATCTGATCGGACCCAATGAACAAATTATAGCACATAGATTAGTGAAACTTACCCAAGGTATTGGCACGGGTTCTTTTGAACTCAACAAGGACATGCCAACAGGGCGCTATTTGATCCGCGCCTATACCCAATGGAACCGTAATTTCGGCGATGATTTCATGTTCAAGGCCTATGTGGACCTATATGCTCCAACTCAAAACAATGATAAGGCCCCTATTGAGGCACTGTCCGTAGTGGAAAAAGAGCATGGGCGTTGGAACTTAACAGGGCAGCTCTGGCCAAAAAAAATGGGGAGTGATAATGAACGGCAGGTCCAGATATATCTGGACTGGGGCAAGGACAAGGATACGATCAAGGTCAACAGAAAGGCCCGAGATCTATATACACTGGATTACGAAATTCCAAAAAAATTGGACTGGATTACCCTCACCTTGGCCACTGGCCAAGGTCTTCGCCATACCAAAACAATAGTTCTGAACAATCCCCCAATAGATTTACAATTCCTTCCCGAAGGTGGTGACATCATCCATGGGTTCCGTAACAAAATCGGTTTTAAGGCCGTAGGTGTGGATGGTAAGGGAAAGATGGTCCAAGGCGAGGTATTGGATGGCATAGGCCAAAAGGTAGCCACTTTTAAGAGCAACCATTTGGGTATGGGTTTTTTCTTTTTGGAGGCCGATAGCACTTCCACCTATAGTGCAAAAATTGTCTATTCGGACAGCCTAGAAACCGAAGTAACCTATCCCTTGCCCAAAGTAGTGTCCAAGGGGAGCATCCTATCTGTGGGCAGGGCCAAGGATAAGATCCGCATCCAAGTGGAATCCAATTATTTGAACGACCGCGTATTCATAAAGGCCAGTTGCAGGGGAACGGATTATTATTTAATGGAAGGGCCCTTACGGGAAGGCCGCTTGTCTTACCACTTGCCGTATAGCAAATTGCCCGAGGGAGTCATAGTCTTTACCCTAATGGACGAAGAACGAATTCCTGTAGCGGAACGCTTGTACTTTAACGAATCCGAACACGACCGATTGGATATTTCCCTGTCTACGGACAAAAAACATTATGGACGGAAGGAAGCAACCAAACTAGATATTGAGGTTTCTGGAAAGGGTTCGGCACCAACAACCACCGATCTATCCATTTTGGCCATAAATAAGGAACATTGGCATCGGGGGAAGGGAGAGACCATTCGCTCCTATTTTTTATTGACTTCTGAACTAAGGGGAGAATTAGAAGAACCCGATTACTACTTCAGGGAAGATGGGCCAACTAACTACAACGATCTGGACGCATTGCTATTGACCCAAGGGTGGCGCCGCTACAAACATCCGATAAGGCGGCAGGGTGGGAGGTTCTATTGGCCCCAACCGGCACTTGAAGTAAAGGGTACCCTACGTACGGGTTTTCCCAAAAGGGAACTTGTGAATGGTGCCGATATCTCCCTGGTCACCTTTGGCGAGGCACCTTCTTTCTATGCCCAGGAAACGGATAGTATGGGAAGGTTCCATTTTTTATTGGACGATGCCTATGGCAAACGGATGAAGGTATTGCTGAATAGCAAGGACCAAGAGGGCAAAAAGACCAACTATACCATTTTGATGGATACCCTCAACCGTCCTAAAGTGGAATATGAACCTATTATTTCTGTAGAAAAAGTAGATCCCGTTGCCCGGGCTGTGGTAAAGGCTCAGAAGGAGCGGCAAAAAACGGAGGCGATATTTGACTCCCTGTATGGCGTAACCCAATTGGACGAGGTGGTGGTCGAGGGCTATCGATTGACCCCTGAACGGCAAAAGGCCTACAAACAATTCGGGGAACCTGATGTGGTCATAGAAGGGGATGTACTGCGTTCCAAAGAAAAGAAATGGTCCTACGGGCTGTACAGTATCCTTATGTTCGAATATGGGGACCAGGTAACAATAGAGCAATTTTCCGATGGCTTTATGCTGGCCCACGTTATAGGAGGCCGAGGAGAACCGACCTTGTTGGTGGTGGACGGCAAATTACTCACTAAAGAGGAATATGAGTTTGTTCCCCAAATGCCCCCTGGTATCGTGGAGAGTGTGGAAATTATAAAATACGCCAAATTTTTTGTAAAACAATATCTGACAGTTTTTCCTGAGACAGATCCCTTGGAAGCTCCTACTTTAGGCCATATTATTTCTGTCTATACCAAAGGAGGAGTGGGCATTCATGGTACCGACAGACCTGCACCGGGTACAATGGAATCTACTATTGAAATATTCTCCCCTGAGAAGGAATTCTATGCCCCGAAATATGACAGACCGGCTGAAGATAGTCAAAAACCGGATCTAAGATCGGTGATTCATTGGGCTCCTAGTATAAAGACCGATCAAGATGGTAAAGCTTCAGCTAGTTTTTACAATGGGGACATTCCCGGAGATTACCTAATTGTTGTAGAGGCAATTTCCGAGGATGGCCGTATTGGATACCTAGAAAAAAATTATTCTGTTGAAGCGGAAGACTACTAAGTGAATTGATATATTCCAACACTAAAATGTACCTACCAGAAACCTACAACCAACCTAGTAAACTCCACTCCTGGACTTTCTGGGAAAAATTATGGAACAAATTAGGAAGATGGAAGAAACCAATCCTCAAGACAGGGTGTATATGTATAATTTTGGTATGGAAGCCTTCAATAGTACAATACCTTGGTTTTTACATCTTATTAACCATCTTTTCAATAACCTCTATTATTTCTATTGGGCCCATCCTTTCGGTATAATTGGCCTCAACATGGGCTGCTTCAATAATTTGGTCAGTGTTTACTATGAACGTAGCCGGAACTGGTAAGGTTTTTAAACCCCCACCGTTCAAAACGGATAAATCCCGCCGATGGTGATAATCCTCCCCCGGATCAAACTGAAGGTTGTACGCTTTTATCACTTCCTGATCTGCGTCACTGAGCACCTCATATTCGAGTTCATTTTTTTGAATAGCCGTTAGCGCATCATCTGGTCTCTGCGGGCTAATAGCAATTAAGGAGGCTCCTAAAGACCTGATTTGTGGTAGATGTTGCTGAATTGCCCTAAGATCCAAATTGCAAATAGGGCACCATTCCCCTCGATAGAACTTTATGATCACTATTCCTGATTTTAAGGCTTCAGATAGTGATACTTTTTTACCTATGGCATTAAGCAACGTAAAATCAGGAGCTATATCCCCTTTAGAAAGTCCCTTTGCCTGAGAGGCATTGGCTATTACCAACTTTTGGAAATCTTGTAATTCACCCATAATACATTGTTTGAAGTGCAAACTAATAAAAAGTATGAAGAGCCTACAACTAGTAATAGTAATTTACCAATAATTTGGGAAAGCTACCGATAACCATTGATATCCTTTAGTGCCTATTTTTAACCATTATCATCTAAAATAGTTAGATCATATCATATTTGGACAGGGGTATTTAAGGGGGTGTGGCAATAAATAATCCTAAGCTTCCAGCAACATTTCCTTTTTAGGATTGCACGTTCCTTTGTGGATATCTACCCTTTAAACTGGTCCGGATATGTTTTCGTGTCCTGACCAAATATGATTCTACCTCTTCAACGGAAATACCCTTAATCTTTGAAATTTCCTGAACTGAAAACCGTTGGTTGACGGCCAGATCGTATATAGATTTCATAGGAGCAGGTAAACGGTGGAGTACCATATTAATATGTTTGTGCATTTGGTCCCCACCCAGTTCCTCATTAAGTTTTTCGATCCATTGGTCTTCGGGGTCTTCAATAAAAACATCTGCCAATTGGTAATCATACTTCGGATAGGACGGGTCGTTAAACTCCTCCAATAAGGTCCGTTCTCCTTCGCTGTCCACGCTGTAATCCTCTTGCATTTGAATCCATTCGGTTTTTGAAAATTTTTCTATGTCATCAAGGAAACGCGTATTGTATTCCTCCTCGACTATGGTTTCTTGCAGCAGTTCGTCCGCCTTTTGAAAAAGCCAGAACGGTAGATCCCTTTCATCCTCTATTTCGGAGATTCGCTCAAATGCCTGAAGATAAAGTGCATTGACAAATTCCTCTACTTTGTACTTTCCCTTTGGAATATAACCATTCCTAACCGAAGTACTAAGTCGGCTCGCAATATACCCTTCCACATCCGGTAGTATGGTCTGTACCAACTTGTTGAACGCTTCTCGATCTTCGTCCTCCTTCAAACGTATCAATTCCTTAAAGTATAAGGCCGCAAGTCCATGCAGGCCCCTTTGGGTACTATGTGTATCATCTATATTTTCCATGACATCAGAACTTTAATATTAAACAATATTCAGAAAATTGTCGTGGGCAATACATCATTATCCAAAAAGGATTCAGATAATGGACAACCACATTTTGATATTCAAATACTGTTCCAAAACTGTATCTTTAGTATGGTTCATAGTGAATTCCAATGGTTATGGAAAAAGCAATTTAATCCAATGACATAAACACTATAAGTGTCAGTGCTTTAATGCTTTAGGTAATAAAAAATGTCATTCAGAATGTCATTTTGACATTTTAAAACCGACGCTGCTTGGGTTGTTCGACATGATTTTCTTAAAAAGATTTTAAAATTTTGCCGTTACTTTTTAAGCAATTGATTTTGGCATTTTTATTGTTCGATAAAAGGTGAAAATATTGTTTAACTTAAATCTTTATTATTATGAGCACTTTAGCAAAAGTTTCTAACAATGGGGGTTTGACAAAAACAAATCCCTACAGAAAATCGAATCTCCCAATGTGGTCATTATTCGATGATTTTTTTGATAGGGAATGGCCATCGGTATTTTCTCAAAACTTCAACACCGGCATGAGCCTTCCGATGGTAAACATAAAAGAGACCGCTGAGGACTATTTCGTCGAAATGGCTGTTCCTGGGCTCAAAAAATCCGATTTTAACATTGTCCTAGACAATCAGGTACTCTCCATTTCAACCGAAACAGAGGAGCAAAAAGATCTGAAAGAAGAAAACTATACTCGTAGGGAGTTTGGGTACGCATCTTTCAAGAGAAGCTTTACGCTACCTGAAACCGTTGATGAAGGCAAGATCAAGGCCAAATATGACGAGGGGATTTTGAGCATTAACCTTCCAAAAAAGGAAGAGGCCAAGCAAAAACCAGCCAGAAGTATAAAGATTTCTTGAATTAGCGGTAAGGCGGGCCGTAGATTCGGCCCCCTTTTCCCTATTTACTGTTGAACCTAAAAAATTGGTGAATATGAAGATATTTGGCAAAGAATTGGGCAAGGCAATCAAGTTTCCACCATTCTTGGACAATTTTGTGGACAAGCTATTACCGCACCGTAAAAAAGATGACGAAGAACTGGTAACGATACCCTCCACAAACATAAGTGACGACAATGTTGCCTTTGAGCTTTCCGTAGCATTGCCCGGATTGGAAAAAAAAGATGTGCATATTGAAGTGGTCGATAATTATCTGACCATAAGCGCGCAGCTAGAACATAAAACTGAGGAAGAAGACAGAAACTGGGTACGTCAAGAATTCGTTCATAATTCTTTTTATAGGGCGTTCAGCCTACCCAACAATGTAGATCCAGAACAATTGGAAGCAAAAATGAAAAATGGCCTGTTGACCTTAAAAATCGGCAAGAAAAAAGGTCGACCGACCCAAAGGATCATTAAGGTAAATTAGAAAATGGTTTGGTCGCCATGAAGTGCTACCCAAAATATAAGGATTGCGCAATACCAGCCTATAATCTATGCTGCTAAAGTAATAACTGCTTCCAATATGCCATAAGGACTTTAATATCTCGATATATGATCTGGTTAACGTTATACCTATTGTTTAGAGAATTGCCGAAAAAGTTGGGAAGGTTATGGAAAATACAAGGGTACAGCAAGCGAGGCAATCGCCAATGGCCTCAATAATGAGAGTGCATAAGAAGCCTATAAACTTCCCGGCTAATTCAAAAGATAAATTGTGGGGAAGTGGCTTAAAACGCACTCGTCTTCCCTGTTAAAACCCTAACCTTTAAAAACTATAAGAGTATGATAATTAAAAAATTCAAACCCGGCGATTGGGTAAAGATTAAAGGGGATAATAATGCCCAAAAAATGGAGGTTGTAAGATATGTATCCAAAAAAGATCCGTTAACGGGTATCATCAACAACAACAATTTTGTGGAATGCGTCCACTACAGATACGGGGAACGATTTTCACGTACCGTACATAAGAATCGGTTGTTTAAGTTGATCGAATCTGGAGGTATTTACCAATCTTAACCAATGTTGTAGGACCTAAAACGGAATTTGAATGAATTGATTTTAGAATAATGAAATTGCAGGTACTTAAGGAAAAGACTATTGGCCTCGTGTTATCTGGAGGAGGGCTTAAGGGAATGGCGCATATAGGAATCATCAAGGCCCTTAACGAAAGGGATATTTACCCCGATATCATTTCAGGGGTAAGTGCTGGCGCTATTGTCGGGGCATTATACGCCAATGGAACAAGTCCGTTGAATATGTTGGACTTCTTTAAAGAAACACCGCTGTTCAAATACAATTTCTTTACCATCAGGACACCAGGACTGTACGATACCGAAAAATATTATCTCTTTTTTTCGAAATACTTTGGGAAGGATTCTTTCGATATATTGGAAAAAGAGCTGTTCATTACTGCTACCGACCTGCAATCCGGGGTTCCTAAGGTATTTAGTTCTGGTGAACTGATACGGCCATTGCTGGCCTCAGCAGCGCTGCCGCCAGTTTTCAATCCCGTCACCATTGATGGACGTCTCTATGCCGATGGCGGGATAATGAACAATTTTCCCTTGGAACCCCTAACAAACAAGGTGGATTATATTATTGGCTGCTACACCTCCGGAATGAAAGAAATGGCAAAGACGGTCCTAAAAAGTCCCCTCCAATTGGCCAACCGCGTTAACAGGCTTATGCTACATGCTAACTGCAGGGAAAAGCTATGTGCCACGGACATCCTTTTCCGACCAAAAGATCTGGAATATATCAAGGTCTTGGACGAAAAGGGAATTGACAAGGCCTATATGATCGGATACGAGCAGGCCACTAGGCACCTAGATAATCTCCTAGATTTTTAAACGGCCTTGGGTTTTCGGGAGAACCAATGGCCTCGAATTTAAGTGAAGTGTTCCCTTAAATTGATTTACTTAAAACAATAAAAGCAATATGCCGCGAACAAAATAACGACTGTAAACATTTCCAAAAATACCCAGAAAATCTTAAGGGTCTTTTTTAGTGATTTCCAATGCATTTCCCAGATGATATGATCATAGATTTTTTATGATCACCACCATCTAAAAATCCATTATTTTTAACATTTTTTAACCTGACAACCCCTGATTATCAGATATTTTGGCAAAAATTTTGCGGAATTTTAGATGAATCAATGTGTAACTAAAAATTGTTTAACATGAAAAAAATAGCAATTCTTTCAATGGTGGCAATTTTGAACCTAAGTTGCAACGCCCAAGAGAATAAAAAAGAGGCCACCCTACAAAAGGACAGTATAGCCCAAGTGGAACCGCCCAAAGGTACTTGGAAGGTGGATAAGGAATTCGATGAAAACGGAAACCTTATTCGATACGATTCGATTTATTCTTGGTCGTCTACCGATAATCTGGACGAATTGGCCCAAAGGAATCCGGATAGTCTCCTGCAATCTTTCCGATCCAAATTTTACAGGAACTTTTCGCATATAGACAATCAGCGTTTTGGAGACCTTTTCTCCGAAGACTCCCTTTTTACCAAAAGGTTCTTTGACTACGATTTCTTTGACAGCGATTTCGGTGAGGATTTTATGGATATTGATAGGATCCGGAAAAGAATGGAAACGATGCAGCAAAGGTTTTTGGAAAGGTATCAATCAGAATTTGAGAAACTTGAAAACGAATCTTCACGAGACAAGAGTTAAAAACATAATCCCAAAAGGGATTATGTTTTTAACATCAATTGGAATTTAACTTAGGGTAGTGATATATTTCTTCCTAATAAAGTGGGCCGACTATTGATAGCTGTAGATGTCCTTTAATTTCTGTATTTCCCCATTTTCATCCAAAATATCCAAATCATAGCGTATTTGGACAGCGGTGTTTAATGGCGCATGGTAATAAATAATCCAAGCATCTGCCTCAGTAACCCCTATACATCCATTGGAAGACGCCTTACCCAAGGTTTCCGGATTGGTGGTGGGGTGTATCATTTGCCCATTGCGAATGCCATTAATTTCTGTTTCTATCCATGGTATTTTAGGCATTATGGTCGTTTTCTTATCATCCCTTCGGGTCACATAAAATCGCTTACCGGTAACAGGGTTATAAAAACTGGGATTCCGCTCCAACCTTACTATCTTGCCTTTTCCTGTCTTGGTCCTTAAATCTGTTACGCGATCTCCCATGGCCAAATACCTTTTTCTATCTTGCCCTACCCTGATCGGAAAGGTAAATAACAACAAAGAATCTTGATAAATGCGGAGCTTATATTCGGGAATATTTATATCTATCAAGGTATTTTCCATATCCTTGATAAGTTGCTGGCCCGTTTCGGCATCCGGGATCAACAAGGAATCATTGCTCCGTAGTACGATCATTTTCCGTTGATCATAAACAAAGGAATCTTTTGCCATTTGCCTGTAATAATCCGTATTGGCCAAAGTATCCATTATCCAAGGATTGGCACGCACCAGCACATGTTCGGTCAAGGCATAGGGCACTATGGAATCATACTTCTTCACCAGACCATCCATAAAATCAAAATAATTGGCCACCCTAATATCCCGATCAACAAATGCCATTGTAGATTTGGCTTTCTTAGATAAATTATTTTTCGGTACTATATGTTGCTGAACAGCGGGAGCATTTTCTGCGGGTGGGTTTTCTGCGGAAATAGGTCGGTTAACATTACAGGAAACCATCAAAAGAACTAATATTTGGAGAAGTATCACTTTCGATTTAATCATATTGGTAAAATTTGGTGTTATTTTAACCAAAACTAATACGGTTCCAAGGAATATAAAATGACAACGGTCACCACCCCTATATATGACATTTCTCATTTTAAGCCCTTTACTTTCATACTATCTTTGATGAAATAGACCCCTACAAAGGGATTTGGGTATGGGCAACACATCTACATTATTTAAAGGGGTGAAGGAATTTTTCATTGAGATAGGAGATCTCTCCCATTTCGCTGCCCGATTTTTTAAGGAGGTCTTAAAACCTCCTTTCGAGTTTAAGGAACTATTGCGCCAATGCTATCAGATGGGAAATAGGTCCCTTATCCTAGTAACCGTAACGGGCTTTATCATTGGACTGGTACTTACCCTACAATCTAGACCCACCCTGATTCAATTTGGAGCTGTTTCCTGGATGCCGAATATGGTCGGGATATCTATAGTAAGGGAAATAGGACCTGTAATTACCGCGCTCATCTGCGCGGGCCGAATTGCATCAGGGATAGGGGCCGAATTAGGTTCCATGCGGGTTACCGAACAAATTGATGCCATGGAAGTCTCGGGGACCAACCCATTTAAGTATTTGGTAATAACACGGATAATGGCCACCACTTTAATGCTACCCATTTTAGTGATATACGGAGATTTGGTAGCCCTATACGGATCCGCACTTGTAGAGAATTTAAAAGGGGACGTTTCCTTTCAACTTTATTTTAATACCGTATTCGATGCCTTGTCCTTTAGTGATCTGGTACCGGCCACCATAAAATCGTTCTTTTTTGGCTTTGCCATAGGATTGGTGGGCTGTTATAAAGGCTATTATTCCAAAAAAGGAACTGCAGGCGTAGGGGTAGCGGCCAATACCGCCGTGGTCATGGCATCCTTACTTCTGTTTGTGATAGATTTTATAGCGGTATTTATTTCCGATATTTTTTATGAACTTTAATATGACAGACCAAGACCATATATCCACTTCAAATGAATCTGCCAAAGGCGGAAAGGCGGTTATAGAGATTAAGGACCTTTATAAAAGTTTTGGGGACAATCATGTTTTGAACGGATTTAATATGACCCTAATGGAAGGGGAAAACCTAGTGGTCATGGGGAAATCGGGCTCCGGGAAATCGGTAATGATAAAATGCCTAGTTGGCCTGGTAAAACCAGATAGGGGAACGGTTAAAGTTCTGGGTAAGGAAATAAACGCTTTGGACCAGCAAACCCTGGATGAATTGCGTTCGGATATCGGATTTCTCTTTCAGGGAAGTGCGCTATATGATTCCATGACGGTACGTGAAAATTTGGAATTTCCCATGCGCAGGCACAAAGAAAAATTGGGAGTGGTTACGGATACTGAACCGCTAGTGCGGGAAGCACTTGAAAATGTTGGATTGGCCCATACCATGGATCTAATGCCCGTTGAATTATCCGGGGGTATGAAAAGAAGGGTTGCCTTGGCCCGCACCCTAATCTTAAGACCAAAGGTAATCCTTTATGATGAACCTACCAGTGGCCTGGACCCCATTACCTCTAAGGAGATTATAGAATTAATGCGTTCCATACAAAAGAAATACGGCACTTCCTCCCTTATTATTACCCATGATGTAGATTGTGCCCGGGTAATTTCAGAACGGATGATACTCTTAGTAGATGGTATTAATTATGCCGAAGGTACCTATTCAGAATTATCAAAATCCACTGATCCAAAAGTAGATGCGTTTTTTAAAAAATAAGATCATGGCAAAGACAAAACTAGAAAATTTGAAACTTGGAATATTCGTCGTCCTCGGCACGGCACTACTCGTAGTTGCCGCCTATTTAATTGGGAACAGACAAAATATGTTTGGAAAGACCATTCCTATAACCGCAATTTTTAAAAATGCAAACGGACTTCAAAATGGGAATAACGTACGCTTCTCAGGTATAAATGTGGGCACAGTGAACAAGATTGAAATGATCAACGATACCACCATTCGGGTGCACATGATCATTGAGGAAAAAATGCAAAATCACATTAAAAAAGATGCCGTTGCCACGATTGGCTCAGATGGACTTGTGGGCAGTATGCTGATCAATATTGTTCCTGGGGAAGGAAAGACAACCCACATTGGCCCAGGGGACGAATTACAATCCTTTAGTAGGGTGGCTACCCAAGATATGTTGAACACCCTTAACCAAACCAATGAAAATGCCGCATTGTTGACAGAAGACCTGCTGAAGGTAACTAGATCCCTGACCCAAGGAAAAGGTACCTTTGGCAGGTTGTTGAATGATTCCCTTATGGCCGAGGAATTGCACCAAACCATTACCAATCTGAAACAAACCAGTAATGAGGCCAATATAATGATCGCAGAGATAAACCAGATTGTAAAGCAGTTGGATTTTGATAATAGTACTGCCGGTGTTCTCTTAAAGGACTCCATTACAGGCGATAAAATGAGCAATATTATATCCCATCTAGAAAATTCCAGCATAGAAATCGAAAAAATGTCCAAGGACTTAAATTCGGTCATCGGGGATATTAAAACAGGGAAGGGAGCCATTAATTATTTGGCCACAGACACCGTATTGGTTGGTCAATTGGAAACCAGCATGGAAAACATCACGGAGGGAGTCAAAAATTTCAACGAGGTTACGGAAGCCTTAAAGCATAACTTTCTCACCCGCCGCTACTTCAAAAAGAAGGAAAAAGAGGAAAAAAAGAAGCTGGAAAAAAAATGATGTATAAGTACTCTGAAGGCAGTTATACTTTGAAACAGGTAGATGGAAAACAAAATAATCCCACTATTCTTTCTCAAGCTCTATAAAGGTAATTTCCGGACGCATACCCAATCGGCCAGGAAATCCCATCCACCCCAATCCACGGCTTACATATAGAAATTGATGGCCCAATCGATATAGTCCTGCCCAATGTTTGTATTTGTATTTTATGGGACTCCATTCTTTATTTTTAATGTTGATTCCCGCCTGCATACCATGCGTATGCCCTGAGAGCGTAAGCGCTATATTGGTCTTATTCACCACTTCCTCGCTCCAATGCGAGGGGTCGTGCGACAATAAAATTTTAAACCCTACATCCTCTACTCCCTGCAAGGATTGTTGAAGGTCCCCGTATTGTTTAAAGGGTGGATTCCCCCAGTTTTCCACTCCCACAATTGCAATTTTATCACCTTTATTCTCAATACATTCGGCTTCATTCAGCAAAAGCTTAAACCCAATTTGGGCATGAAAATCTTTAATATCCGCAAAATTGCCGTTTCTCTCCTCTTCGGATTCCCATTTACTATAGTCCCCATAATCATGATTCCCAAGCACGGAATATTTGCCCTTTTTGGCGGTCAGCTCCTTTAAAATTTTCTCCCAACCATTCAATTCCCATGCATAGTTGTTTACCAAATCGCCTGTAAAAAAAATAAAATCAGGTTTTAAACTATTTATGGTTTTAATGGCGCGGTCCAGTATATGATAGCGATAATTGAAACTGCCCAGGTGAAGATCGGATATTTGAACTATCCGCAATCCGTTAAAGTTTTGCGGTAGCAAATCAGATTTTACAACAACCTGATGTACCTTAAATCTGTATACGGCCCTGAATACGGCATACACAATAACGAAGAATGGTAAAAATCCAAAAAAAACACCTACTAAAGGAATGATGAGCAAGGATTTCTCCCCTGAGATCAAAAAATTTGAGAAATAAAGTGTAGAAATAACCACTACAAAGATCAACTTGGGAATAAAGGAGGAAACCGTTAGTCCATATAAGGATGATATAAGAAGTTGCTTTCTATAAGGTGATATACTTTCCAATCTAATTTTCAACACCAATATAGATATAATGAGTCCGATGGTAAAAAACCAAAAGGCGATAAAAATAGTATTCTTAATGATGGTCGGTTCAATAGGCTCCATGATAGATTTCAGCCAGTAGAAAGCCAAGGCATCGATCAATAAAATGGCCAAACATAAAAGGACTATTGCAGAAAAAGTGTAGGATCGCATTAAAAGGGGTTTTGCTATTGGTTATTGTTATTCGCAAGCCGTCTTTTATCCTTCAACGCCCAGAAATAACCTTTTACATCCTCTACCCAGTTATCATACATAAAGATAAGAGTAATTTCCTCAACAGTTTCCAGTACCCCCAAAACTATCATGGCATAAAACAGCCAATATACCGGTCCAAAAAACAACAGCCATAAAATAAATATCCCTTGGGTAATGGCAGATAATTTGGCCAAATAGGTATGAAAGGCTGTGGCCTTACCGTATTTCGCAAAAGCAATGGACATCTGAATCAAGTATGGTACAAATGCAATAATTATTAGAAGTAAGTTTTCCATGATGAAATTATTTTCAAAAAAGATAAGACCTATCAATCCAATAATAAGGGTTACCTGATCTCCCAAAGAATCCAGCTGCGATCCCCTAGCGCTCGAAATTTTTAATCTCCTGGCCAAAAACCCATCTATGGCATCGGTAGAGTAGCTTATAAGGAGCATCCAACTAAACCATTCCCGTTCACCGTACCAAATTAAAGCAAGTAATAGGGGTACGGCCATAATGCGATAAAAGGAAAACCAATCGGCAATATTGAAGTTTTTTAAATTATACATAACTATTCATCAGTATTATAAATCCTATGACAAGAAACTGTATCGCAACATTTACAACTTCAGTAAGGGATTTAATTTTTTAATAATTTCACCTACGTGGTTGGGAGTTTCCTCCAAAATAGATTCTCCCGTAAAGGCATCAATCCCTTCCATTTTGTAGGATCCTTCGCCAGAGGTGGTCAGGACAACCATCTTGTCCCTATAATCAGTGGTTCTGTCCATAAACGATTTAACGGAAGAAGGTGGCTTCCAATTCTCCCAGGTGTGGATTACCAATAGGGCATCGTAATTGGTAGGATTTACACCCACCAAAGCGGAAACATCTATTACCTTGATATACACTGCCTCCGTTTTGTAATAATCCACAATGGCGGTAGTAATCGTATTTTTAAATTCACTCCCCTGTGTAGCCACGAGCAATCTGGAATTCTCCCCGGGAGTATTTACCTCGTACTCCTGGGCCTGGTCCATAGCGTATTCATTTTGATACCAAAACATAAACACCAAGAAGACCGCAGCAATCGACAATAACACAAAAATTATCTTTCTAAATTTTTTCATAGAATTCTATCTTTTAAAATACCACCCTTAAGAAGGAAAAGTACAAATAGAACGTATCTTTAACCCTCTTGAAAAGGGTTTTGGACAGAACTTATAATTCCTGCTAAGGATTATAAAGCTATACCTTAACCCTGCACCACCCTATGACCATTGTCAGTTATGCATACAACCCACATTTATAAGTTTAACAATAGGTAGATCCAGTTCAGGCAACCAAACTGATGAAGTGTTTGGAACAAGGAATACCAAACTCTAAAAACTTATAAACCAATGTCCTACATGATATTTATCATTTGATACCTATTGAATTGTGACTTTCTTTAGGGGACTACTATTATCCAATAAACTTATGACTATGAAAACACTATTTATTTATGTATTGGGACTTACACTTTTTACTTCCTGTGTAAGCCAAAAAAAGTATACTGCTATGCAAGACCGGGCAGTAAATTGTGAGAATGAATTAAATACCAGCAAGAACCAAATTAATTTACTGGAAGCCGGATTGGCCAATGAGAAAAACAGATCCAAATCCTTGGAGCAACAAATGGAATACTTTAAAAGTACCAATACGGACCTTTTGGCCCGACTTTCAGATCTATCCGTAGTGAGCAAATCCGGAGCGGAAAGCATTAAAAAGTCTTTGGAAGCCCTAAACGAGCAGAATAAATACATAAAGGACCTTACCAGTAACATGCAGCGAAAAGACTCTATTAATCTGGTATTGGTAATGAACTTAAAAAGGTCCTTGGACAATTTTGACGATGAGGATATAAATATTGAGGTGAAAAAGGGAGTAGTCTATGTCTCTATCTCGGACAAAATGCTTTTCCGTTCTGGGAGTTATAATATAAGCAATAGGGCAGAAGAAGTTATTGGTAAAATAGCCAAGATTATTAATGACCATAAGGAACTGGATATTTTAGTGGAGGGACATACGGACAATGTTCCCATATCTACAGACTGTATGACCGATAACTGGGATTTAAGTGTAAAAAGAGCGACCTCCATTGTACGATTAATGCAAACTAAATTTGGGGTACAACCCCTTAGGATGACTGCTGGGGGAAGATCCGAATACCTTCCCAAGACTACCAATGCAACCACTGAAGGCAGAGCGATTAACCGTAGGACGGAAATTATCATTTTACCCAAACTAGATCAATTCTTTGAACTACTAGAACCCCCAATCACGACTGTCGAGGGGCAGGGAAAAGGATAATTTACTTAAAAAGGAAACGTAATAATCCTGCTTCCTTTATTAAGAAATAAGAAAAAAACACCCAACTGATTTATGTCATTTCATATCCAATATGATAACCATATATTAGTATTAGTAAAAAAGTAATCGTTCTTTGAAAGAAATAAAAGTAAAGTTTCTAAGCAGTAATGCCTTAGCGACCATAAACCGGTGCACAAGTAACCACTTGAGTCTTATTACCCTACCCCCTTGCACAGCCGTTACATTTATAGCTTGTTGCTCGGGACCCGGATAAGTGCACAAGTGCTGCCCAAGCCCGGACATTAAGGATTGGGATATATAGATATCCCAATCCTTTTTTTTGTATATCGTCCTTTTTACAGAAGGACTACCCTAACTTCTTTAGGTCAGAGACCGATTTAAATGGATTAAAAAAACAGCACATTAATTACTATATTAAAACGCAAAAATAATTTTATTATGGAATACTATTTTAATAAAACAATTGGAAATACCCCTTTTGAAAAAGCAGTGGAAAAAACCAAATTGGCCCTGCAGGAAGAAGGCTTTGGGGTGCTGACGGAAATAGATATGAAGGCTACCTTAAAGAAAAAATTGGATGTAGATTTTTATAATTACATGGTTTTGGGTGCCTGCAACGCTCCCTTTGCGCATAAAGCCTTACAGGCCGAAGATAAAATCGGTACCATGTTGCCCTGTAATGTAATTGTTATGGAGAAGGAGCCTGGGCTTGTGGAAATTGCAGCCGTAAACCCCTTGGCATCCATGCAGGCGGTAATTAATAAGGATTTAATGAACATAGCGGATGAAGTGGGCGAAAAATTAAAAAGGGTTGTAGAAAAAATCCGTTAATAATTTCTTGTAACCTACATTCCCCTAGCTTGGCCTTGCCGTTAACCGATTTCAGATTAAATCTAAGATCCGTACTTTTTAATAATGACCATTTGGCCTGAATGGTGAATGGTGTGGGATACAATCCTACCAAAGGCCTCCGCCTTGGTCTTGGTCCCAAATTCTTTGGTGGTAATTGTGGCCTCCCAGTCTTCCTCTTGTTGTTTCTCCAATACCGATCTAAGCATTTGATAAGAATATTCCACATATTCCAATAATTCGGACAGATTGGTCCACTCTCCGGTATCCTTTTGCGCAATAACCGTTTTTGCAATTACCTTTACTTCCTGTGCTCCAAATACATTCTTGGCAAAAAGCAGTTCCACATCGCCAATATGCCTTATTAAAAAGCCTATACTATTGGGGGCTGGCAATAATCTTTTGTTTAGATCCTCCTGGGTTAAATGCGACAATTGGTTGGTAAACCGAGTCCTGGCTTCTTCCCATAATTCAATAAATAGTTCTGTTTTTGATTTCATTCAAAGTCAAGTTGAAGCATTAATAGTTCAGGTGATAAGTTATGGAAATGATGTAGGTTCTGCCAAAGCCATAATAAACAATTGGCATCCAAAAAAATCAGACTCTTCTGGAATATTTCTTTAAAGCAAAGGATATTAGATAAACAAGAACATAAACTAGAAGTGCTATAAATAAGGTCATGGTATGGGTATTTAGAATGTTAAATTATTAAAGATCATCCCTTTTAGCTTTTTTGGGAGAGCATCACGGATATCGGACATTTCTCCTTGGGAAACATATTTTCGCAAATAAATAAATGTAGTGTTTACATACTCTTCAGCCACTTCGTCACTGTATTCAAAATCGTTTATTGCTGCAGGCCCATCGAATTGTCTAACCAAATCCAAAAATTCGGCCATATGTTTAATTTTGGGCTTCTCCTTTTTTACGGTCCATCCGTTTACATAAACGGCCTTTAAAAACATAGGCATCTGGGCAATAAATTGCAAGGATTCCTCCACAGGAATTATTTCCCTTAAGGCATGAAGTACTGAGGTTAAAATACGACCCGCTTTGTCGGTATCCTTGCCCAGATCCATTTGCTTAGTGTAATCCTTAAGGAAGGTATGCCCCTCCGTAGCGTACTGATTAAAATTAAGTGCCATGATTTCTTGTTTTTAGGATATACACAAAAATGGTCTTATCTTTTTAAATGTAAAATGACCTAGGTCATTTGTGCTAAAGTCGTGGATTAACCCAATTTGAATTCGTCCAAAAAACAGCTTCCTTTTAGTATAGATTTTATTTATTGCCATGAAAAAAGGTAAGAGAATCAAAAAATTTCATTATCCCCACCTTAAGCAATATTAAGCGCTATATCTATCATATCCTGAAAAGTAGTTTCCCTTTCTATGGAATTGGATTTTTGGCCAGTGACCAAGGAATCAGAAATAGTCAATATTGCAAGGGCCTTAACATTAAACTTGGCAGCTATGGTATATAATCCGGCCGCCTCCATTTCTACACAAAGGACCCCAAATTTCGCCCACAATTTGTAAAAATCCGGATCGTCCTCATAAAATTCATCCGATGAAAGTACATTCCCTGCCTTAATGTTAATTCCCTTTTCCTTGGCATAAAGTGCAGCCCTAAGAAGCAGGTCGAAATCGGCCGTTGGCGCATAATCCGCATTAATAAATCTAGAATTATTGATCCCCGAGGTGGTGGAAGCCGCCATTGCCAAGACAATATCGCGTATTTTCACCTCTTTTTGATAGGAGCCGGCGGTACCTACCCGAATTAGATTTTTCACCCCATAATCATTTATTAGCTCTTGATAGTAGATGAGAGCCGAAGGAATGCCCATACCACTTCCCTGAACAGATATCCGTTTGCCCTTAAAGGTGCCGGTATATCCCAACATACCACGAACCTGATTGTAGCAGATGGGATTTTCAAGAAAGGTGTTTGCTATCCATTTGGCCCGTAGGGGATCCCCTGGCATCAATACGGTTTCTGCAATTTCACCTTGCTTCGCCTCAATATGTGTGCTCATGTAAAATTGAATTTTTTATTTTAATTCCAAAGTAACACCAGGTGTAAACCTTCAGTTTTGGTTGACAACTATGGCAACTCCGGATGATGTACCTATTCTGGCTACCCCTAAATCAATATAATTTTGTACGGTAACCGCATCTTTTATTCCTCCTGAAGCCTTTATCTTAATTTTGTTTCCAGCAGCCTTCTTCATCAAAATTACATCTTCAATAGATGCACCCCTAGGACCAAAACCAGTTGAAGTCTTAACAAAATCGGCTTTGGCATTTACCGCTAGATTACATGCTGTAATTATTTCGGCATCGGTTAAATAACAAGTTTCCAAAATTACCTTTAGGACATTATCGCCTGCAACTTCCTTTACTTGCCTTATTTCCTCTTGGACCGCCATATAATCTCCAGATCTTAACCACCCAATATTTAATACCATATCCAGTTCATGGGCCCCATGCTCCATATAATCCATGGCTTCATTCACCTTCACTTTGGTGGACATGCTCCCTAATGGAAATCCCACCACCGCGACCAACTTTACCTTCGAATCCTTAAGCAAATCCTTTGCAAGGGGCAAATGACACCCGTTGATACATACCCCATAGAAATTATAGTTCAATGCCTCTGTACAAAGTTGAATAATATCTTTCCCTGTTGCCGTTGGCCTTAACAGGGTGTGATCAATAAAATTTTCAAGGTGCATTTGTCAAATTAAAATCTGTTGGTAATTAAGTGTTTCAAAAGCGAACACATTTTACCAAAAGTAAACTTCTTATATATGCCATTTTATGACAACGATCATCAAAACAATAGTTGGGCAGAATTCTCCAACTACAGAAATATTCACAAACTACTATTAAACTAACGTGAGTTCGATATGTATTTTATTTAAAATCAGTTGTTTATA
>TARA_R100000935_G_scaffold46758_1_pt1 | contig 61136 bp, 69 predicted proteins | sample TARA_R100000935 | Tara Oceans TARA_R100000935 (sample SAMEA2621502) | marine metagenome | biome: marine biome (ENVO:00000447); feature: surface water layer (ENVO:00002042); material: "saline water (ENVO:00002010), including plankton (ENVO:xxxxxxxx)" | depth 5 m
GGCCCTGACCGGTTGTAATCGCGGGGACGATGCCGCCCCCGCCGCGCCGGCCTCGGCCATGACCCTGGAAGAGGCCGTGGCCGGCGACTGGCGCGAGGCGCAGGACAAGGCCCGGGACATCTGGCGTCATCCGGTGGAGACGCTCAGCTTCTTCGGGCTGAAGCCGGGGATGACGGTGGTGGAGATCTGGCCCGGCGCCGGCTGGTACACCGACATCCTGGCGCCTTATCTGGCCGCCTCAGGCGGAAAGCTCTACGCGGCCAATCTGCAGCCCAACGACCCCATCGCCATCGAGGTGGTCGAGGCCTATCGCCAGAAGCTGCGGGCCCGCCCGCGGCTCTACGGCGACGTGGAGATCACCGCCTTCGGCGCCACCAGCGGGCCCATGGCTCCGACGGGCTCGGCGGACCTCGTTCTGACCGCCCGCAACGTCCACAATTGGATGGCGGCCGGCATTGTCGACAAGGCCTTCACCGACGCCTTCACCGCCCTGAAGCCCGGCGGCGTGTTCGGCGTGGTGGAACATCGCGGCAGCCCCGGCGGGGTGCAGGATCCCACCGCCGCCGACGGCTATGTGGAGCAGGCCTATGTCATCCGCCTGGCCCAGGAGGCGGGCTTCATTCTCGACCAGGCCAGCGAGATCAACGCCAATCCGCGCGACACCAAGGACCACCCGTTCGGGGTCTGGACCCTTCCTCCCGTCCGCCGCACCTCGGCCCGGGGGCAACCGGCCGATCCGGCCTTCGACAGCAGCCCCTATGAGGCCGTCGGCGAGAGCGACCGCATGACCCTGCGGTTCATCAAGCCGACCTGAGGCGGCTCACAGCTGCTGGCGGTAGCTGTCGATGATCTGTTCGTTGGTCACCGGCAGTTTGCCGAGGTTCAGCTGGTCGGAGATCATCTCCGCGCCGCTGGGCAGGGCGCTGCGGTCCAGCCGCGCCTCGGGGTCCCACAGCCGGCCGCGCATGATGGCCTTGGGGCAGTGGACGAAGGTCTCCTCCACGGCGATCATCAGCACCAGGCGGGGCAGGCGGCCGAACTCCTCGAACTGGGCCAGCAGGGTCTCGTCGTCGGTGGCGCTGGCCTGACCATTGACCCGATAGACGTCGTCGAAGCCGGGGATCATGAACATCAGCCCGACCTTGCCGGTCCCGGCCAGCAGGTTGCGCAGGGTGTCGAGACGATTGTTCCCCGGACGATCGGGCAGGAACAGGGTCTTGCCGTCCTCGCTCACATGGACGAAGCCCGCCTCACCGCCCCGGGGCGAAACGTCCACGGCGCCGTCGGGACCTGCCGAGCTGACCACGCAGAACGGCGAGTGGGCGATGAAGGCGCGGCCATGGCGCTCCACGTGATCGAGCACCTTGTCCAGCACCAGCTTGCCAGGGGCGCGATAGAGCTGGTCGAGATCCTCCACGGCGAGCTGACGCATGGGGCTTCCTCCTGGTCTTGCGAATTATTCGCAAATCATGACCCAACTCGACCCCTGTGTCACGGGCCAAACCTCGGCTTTGTTTACTTCGCCGGGGCGGCGGGCCAAGCTCCGCGGCCTTGGAGTTCCGATGGCCACGATTGAACAGCTCACCACCCGCATCGCCGACACCCTCCGCGCCGGAGATCCCCTGCCGCACGTGGTCAAGATCGACCTCAAGGGCGCGGGCTTCATCCATATCGATGGGGCCTCGGTGACCAACCGCGACGCGCCGGCCGACCTGGTGGTGACCATCAGCCTGGACGATGTCGTGGCGCTGGGCCGGCGCCGGCTCGATCCGATGACCGCCCTGATGAGTCGCCGGATGCGCATGTCCAATATGGGTCTGGCCATGTCCATGCAGTCCCAGATCCAGACCCTCTTTTCCCAGGCCGCCTGAAGGAACCCGCCATGACGCAAACGGCGCCGCTCATCGACATCCCGGCCGCTCCGGTCCCCGCCGGCGGGGCGGGGGAATGGTATGTGGGCGCAGGGCGCGCGCGGCTGCGGGCGGCCCTGTTTCCGGCCAGGGGCGCGGTCCGCGGCTCGGTGGTGCTGAGCGGGGGCCGCACTGAGCCGATCGAGAAATACTATGAGGTCATCGAGGACCTGACCCTGCGCGGCTTCGTCGTGCTGGCCCATGACTGGCGGGGCCAGGGCCTGTCACACCGGGACCTGGAAGACGACCGACTGAAGGGCCATGCGGTCGGATATGAGCCATTTTTGACCGATTTTGACGCCCTTTTGGCGCATTTCGAGACCCGTCTGCCGGCCCCCTGGATCGCCATCGGCCACTCCATGGGCGGCTGCCTGACCCTGCTGGCGCTGGCCAAGGGCCAGGCGGCTCGCTTCGCCGGCGCGGTCCTGTCGGCGCCCATGCTTGGCGTGCGGGTCGGCCGCTACCCCAAGGCGGTCAAGCTTCTGGCGGCCTGGAACCGGCTGACCGGGCGGAGCGGGGCCTATGTCATGGGCGATCCGGGCAAGCCCTTTGACGACACCTTCGAGGACAATGTCCTGACCCATGACCGGGTGCGTTTCGCCCGGGCCCGGGCCCAGGTGGCCGCCCATCGGGACTTGGCGCTGGGGGCGCCCACCTGGGGCTGGCTCGATTTCGCCCTGCGCGCCGGGGACTTTTTCGCCAGGCCCGCCAACCTGGCTTCGGTGAGCATTCCGGTGGTCATCTGCCAGGCCGAAGCCGAGAAGCTGGTGGACAACGCCGCCCAGGATCAGGTGGCCCGCAGCCTGCCCGACGGCAAGCTGGTGGTGGTCAAGGGCGCCCTGCACGAGATCCTGATGGAGACCGAGGACAAGCGCGCGGTCTTCTTCGCCGAGTTCGACGCCCTGGCCGGCAAGGTCGCTAGCGGGTCGTCGCCGAGCGCCTGAGGGCCACGAGGGCCTCGTCCAGGCAGGCCTGGTCGCCGGCGATGACCACCTGGCCGCCCGCCTGGCCCACCGGCGCGCCACGCCAGTCTGTGACCAGGCCGCCGGCGCCTTCGATCACCGGGATGGCCGCTTCGATGTCCCAGGACTTGAGGCCGGCCTCGATCACCATGTCCAGGGTGCCCGCCGCCACCATGGCGTAGGCGTAGGCGTCGAGGCCGAGCCTCGCCAGCCGCGAGGCCGCCCGCACCTGGGTCCAGGCGCCCAACTCGGCGCCGTTGAAACAGGCCTCCGGATCGGTGGTGGAAATGACGGCGTCGGTGAGCTTGGGACAGGCCCGCACCTTCAGGGGCCGGGAGGCGCCGCGGGACACCAGCCGCGAGCCGCCAGCATGGCCCAGATAGACCTCGTCCAGATAGGGCTGGCCGATCGATCCCAGAACGGGACGGCCCTGGTGCCGCAGGCCGATCAGCACGCACCAGAGCGGCAGGCCGGCGATGAAGGAGCGGGTGCCGTCGATGGGATCGAGCACCCAGACGAACTCGGCGTCCGGCCGATCCTCGCCATATTCCTCGCCGATCACCCCGTGATCTGGAAAGCGCTGGCCGATCAGCCGCCGGATCGCCGCCTCGGCGCCGCGATCGGCGGCGGTGACGGGGTCAAAGGCGTTCAGCCCGGGGGCGCCGCCCTTGTCCTCCAGGCCGTGGTCGGCGCGGAACAGAGGCAGAGCCACATCGGCGGCGGCCTGGTTGAACTCGAGGATCACGTCCTCGAGGGCGGTCAGACGGTCAGGGGTCAGCATGGCCCCGGTTTAGCCCGCCCGGCCGCCCGGTCAAATCCCGCCTGGAGGCGGGATCGCCGGTTCAGCCGTGCTCGACGTCGCCGTTGAGGGACTTGGCCAGGTCCAGCAGCCTGCGGCGGGGCCGTTCGCCCAGCTGATAATAGGCCCGGATCAGGTCCATGGTCTCCTTGCTGGCCAGGACCTCGCCGCCGCTCTCGCACTCGGCGGCCCGCTCCTGAGCCGCGGCCGAGAGGCCGTCGTAGAAGTAGGCCACGGGCACCTCGAGGGCTTCGGACAGCTGCCACAGGCGGGCGGCCGAGATCCGGTTGGCGCCGCACTCGTACTTCTGGATCTGCTGGAAGCGGACCCCGCAGGCGCCGGCCAGTTGCTGTTGTGTCAGGCCGAGCAGCCGGCGCCGACGACGGAGACGCTTACCCAGGTGGACGTCAATCTCATTGCCCATGTCTCTTGCCCCCTTGTGGTTAAGAAGCTGAGCCGTCCCGAAGGGGGACGGTGTGGACCAAACTTGGCAAGTCGCGCGCCAAGCGACTGCGGTTCGCGTTGCACAGAGCCGTCGGGCGAGACTAGTAGAGGGCATGGCGCGCGCCCGATCCTCACAGGCCCAGACCTTCGCCCGGCGGCTCGCCTGGCGTCTGGAGGTGGCCGCCTATGACGCCATCACCGCCCTGGCGCGGCTGTTTCCCATCGACGCGGTCTCGGACTTCGGGGCCGCGGCCCTGGGCCGCCTGGGCCCCATGACCAGCGCCCACCGGGTGGCGGTGCGCAATCTGCAGATCGCCTTTCCGGACCTGGCGCCTTCGGAGATCGACGCCCTGGCGGCCGAACAGTGGCGCCAGATCGGCCGGACCTTTGCGGAATTCCCCATTATCGACCGCATCGTGGCGGCCGGCGACCGGATCGAGATCGTCAACGCCGAGCGCCTGGCCGAGATCGCCCGCACCGCCGAGCCGGTGGTGTTCGTCTCCGGCCACCTGTCCAACTGGGAGATCATGCCCGCGGTCATCGCTCATTCGGGCGTGGTCTGTCACATGACCTATCGGGCGGCCAACAACCCCTATTTCGACAAGCGTATCCGCGACAACCGCTTCCGCTACGGGGTGCGGCTGTTCGCGCCCAAGGGCGGCGACGGGGCCCGGGAGCTGCTCGACGCCCTGGGGCGCGGGGAGTCGGTGGCCCTGATGAACGACCAGAAGTTCAATGGCGGGGTGGCCGCCCCCTTCTTTGGCCGGCTGGCCCATACCGCCCCTGGCCCCTCGCGCCTGGCCCTGCGGTTCGACACGGTGCTGCAGCCCATGTCGGTCCAGCGTCTGGACAAGGCCCGCTTCCGGGTCATCGTCCATCCGCCCATCAAGCCCCTGGTCACCGGCGACCGGGCCGCCGACATCGCCCGCTCGGTGGAGCGGATCAACACCTTCATGGAAGAACGGATCGCCGAGCGTCCGGCCGAATGGTTCTGGGTCCACAAGCGCTGGCCGGCCGAAACCTACGCCCGCAAGCGCCGCTAAAGCGCCCTCAAGCGGCGCTGAAGCCCACCAGGCTCATGGGATTGAGGTTGCGGTCGCGCCACTTCATCCGCCAGCACAGGTGCGGGCCCGTCGCCCGGCCCTCGGCGCCGACCGCCCCGATCACCTGACCCTGGGCCACCGACTGGCCGGCGGCCACGTCCAGGCGCGACATGTGCAGATAGGCGGTGATCAGCCCCTGACCGTGGTCGAGCATGATCAGCCCGCCCTCATAGTGCAGCCCGGTCTCGGCGAAGGAGACCAGGGCGCCGGCCGGGGCGAGGATCGGGGTCCCCCGGGGGGCGGCCATGTCGACGCCATAGTGGGGCCTCGCCGGCACGCCGTTCAGGACCCGCTGGCCGCCGAACCGTCCTGACAGGCGATAACTGGCCAGGGGCGGGATGAAGCCGCCGCGGAAGTCGGTGCGCGGCGCCTGGCTGGCGAAGCCGGCCCGCTTGCGCACCGCCTCGGCGCGGATGCGGGCCAGAAGCTCAGGGTCGGACGGGGCGACCTGATTGCGCGGCAGGCCATTGATCCGCTGGATGTCGAAATCGCCGGGCTGCAGGGTCAAGGGGTGGGCGGTCTCGCCGCCGTCGGCCACCACGCGCAGGACCTGCCCGGACGGGGCGTCGCGATCAAAGCCGATGACGAACCAGCCGTCCTGTCCGGCGGCGCCCACGGCGTCGTCGTCAAGATAAAGGGCCGCGCCCGGGACCGTCTGGCCCACCGCCACGCCGCCCTGCATGAACCGGCCATCCAGACGCAAGGGCAGGGCGGCGGTCTGTGACCGCGCCAGTCCCGGCAGGGCCAGGGCGGACAGGCCGCTCAGGATCGCGGTGCGACGGTGCAGGGCGTGGCTCAGCTGCTGGTTTCCTTCCAGCGGGCATAGGCCTCGGTCGGGCCGGCATAGGCTTCCTGCAGGGCCGGGCTCCAGTAGCGCAGGGCCTGGAGGGGGATCTTCACCCCTGAGACGGCGCACACCACATGGCGGCCGGGCTTGAGGACGACGAACTCGCCGTCGCCATAGTGCAGCACGGCAAGCTCGGCGGGCTTGCCGGAGAGGTCTCGGTCATGGGCGTTCATCGCGCCAATGTAGCGCGCAGGGACAGCCTCGAACAGACCCCGGAACCGGCGCCCCTAGAAGAGGTCGCCTTGCACGGTCGAGGCCGGCGGCGCGGGCGGCTTGCGGGATTTGGGCCGGGCCTCAGGCAGCGGCCGAGGGACGGAGGATGCGTCCCCGTCCACCACGGCGCTGCGGGTGGCGTCGGCGAAGACCAGGGAGACGCCTTCGCCGGCCTCCAGGGCGGCGCCTTGCAGGGCCAGACTGCCATCGGCCCGCTGCACCCGAGCGAACCCCCGGGAAAGGGGGCGGTCGGGGTTCAGGGACTGGCGCAGCTTCTCCACCGCCGCCAGCCGTTCGGCCAGGCGTTCGGTGGTGCGGGCCAGCGCCGGGTTCAGCCGGGCGCTCAGCGCCTCAAGCTGCTGGCGCTGGGTCGCCTGGGGCCTGGCCAGCAAGGAGGGGGAAAGCCGGGCTGAGATACGGGCGAGGTCGCGGCCATGGTCGGCGGCGTTGCGCTGCAGGCCGCTGGTCAGCCGCCCGCCGAGCAGCTGGACCTTCTGGGCCTGCGCCTCCTGCGGGCGCAGCAGCAGGCCGGCCGACAGGCGCGAGGCCACCCGCACGAGATCGCGCTCATGGGCCGCGGCGTTGCGCTGCAGGGCCGCGCTCAGCCGGCCGGCGGCCAGGTTGAAGCGCTGGGCGGCCATCTCCACCAGGTCGGGCACCCTCGCCAGGCTGCGGCCGGCGCTCTGCACCCGGCCCTGGCGGTCCTCCACCACCTTGCCGCCGCAGCGGTGCAGGCGGGCGTGCAGGTCGCTCAAGCCCGCCCGCAGCTCGGCCAGAACGGGCGTCGCCATCTCGGCCGCCGCCGTCGGCGTAGGCGCCCGGCGGTCAGAGACGAAGTCGATCAGGGTGGTGTCGGTCTCGTGCCCCACGGCTGAGATGATCGGGATGTCGGCGGCGGCCACCGCGCGGACCAGGGCCTCGTCATTGAAGGCCCAGAGATCCTCCACCGACCCGCCGCCCCGGGCGACGATGATGATGTCGGGCCGCGGCAGGTCGCCGGTCGTCGGCAGGGCGCAGAAGCCGCGGATGGCGGCGCTGACCTGGGCGGCGGCCTGATCCCCCTGGACCACCACCGGCCAGACGATGACCCGGCAGGGCCAGCGGTCGCGGATGCGGTGCAGGATGTCGCGGATCACCGCGCCCGTGGGGCTGGTCACTACGCCGATGACAGCGGGCATGCCGGGCAGGGGGCGTTTGCGGGCCGGCTCAAACAGCCCCTCGGCCGCCAGCTTGGCCTTCAGCCGCTCCAGCTGGGCCAGCAGGGCGCCGACGCCGGCGGCCTCCATGGTCTCGATGACAATCTGATAGCGCGAGCCGGCCGGGAAGGTGGTGATCTTGCCGGTGACGATCACCTCCAGCCCCTGTTCGGGCCGGATGGACAGGCCCCGCACCGAGCCCTTCCAGACCACCCCGTCAATGGCGGCGCGCTCGTCCTTCAGGGTCAGATAGACGTGGCCATTGCCATGGTGGGTGACCTTGGACAGCTCCCCGCGCAGGCGCACGAAGCCATACCGGTCCTCCAGCGTCCGCTTGAGCGCGAAGGCGAGCTCCGAGACCGAGTAGGGCTGGGCGTTGGAGTCAGGCGCGGCGTCGCTCATGGCGCGAAGCTAGCCCGTCTCGCGGTGGGGCAAAACCGGGCGCGGGGAAAAACTGGCCCCAGTGGAGCGTGCAGCATCAGTTGCGGAACTTCGGTCGACGGCTAGGTTGGTTTTGCATGAAGCGCCGCAATCTGATGGACCTGTTGGCCGACAGGCCGATCGTCCATCCAACAAGAATAGACGCCGTGGTCTGGCGAGGCCGCCAGCTCACCATACATGTGCGCGGCCACCGTTGGTGGGCGAGCCCATACGAGGATCGGCAGTCAGAGGGCGCCATCTCGCTGGTGTTCAACGGCCTTGAAGATGGTCGCCTCTTCACTGACCAGCTTCAGCCGGGCGATGACGGGGCCCTGGCGGGCTTCGAGGTTCTGCCGGTTTCAGATGTGCCGTGGGCGCAGGCCAGCCGGTGGTCGATCTATAGCTCAGGGCCTATCGCCGAGCCGCTGGCGCTCTTTGCGAAGGTCCACGACTACCTGCAACAGACCCAATCCTTCTTGGGAGCTGGTCGCTTCCTGAACCAGGCCAAAGACCTTTCGCGGTTCGTCGCGATGGTTCAGTCAAGCGGCGCATTGGTTGGCCAGGGGCCGACCCCCATCCGCGATCTGATCTGCGCTGAGCTAGAACGCCAGCGTGTGCCTCACAACTTGGTCCAGATCGTCCCAGATGTGGAAGCCCTGTATCTGGTCCGCCTCGGTGACTCGGGGTTCCTGTGCCAGGAAGCGTTTGCCGAGCTGCCAGATTGAATGGCAGCGGCCCGAGTGGCCTGTCGACAAGCGCCGCTGATCATCCGGCGACCAGACCAGAAAACACCACGAAACTGAGGAAGCGCGCGTGAACGTTTCGCCGTTAGGCGAGGCCGTTGCAGAAGGCGCCGACCACTCGCCTCGTCGCGAGGTCAAAGCGCACGTTCACGACGGAGCATCCCCCGTCCAACACCCAAACGGGGACGGTTCGGATGTAGCGACCCGGTGGATCAGGGGCGTTCAGCACGTAGGTCCCGATAAGCATCTCGCGGCCGTCCTTGGCGCCCAGGCTGTAGTAGCGCGCGTATGCATGGATCGGTTCAGCTTGTGGCGGCAACCGAACGACCCGTTCCAAGGCCGCAACGTCCGCAGTCGTCGGCTCGTCGGCCGCGCCCTCCACAGCCGTCGCGGCAGTCGAGATCGAGGTTGCGAGCACGAGGCTGAGCGCTAGTCGCATCATCAGCAGAGCTTGCTGCTTCAAATCGATGTCCGCAACGGGTCAGTCTGCTGTAGGGCGCGTGGGCAATGACCGCTAACGACCCGTTGCAGACATTCAGTTGGCCCGTTTGAGAGAGCCTAGCTAAGGCTGATGCTCGGCTTGGGAGGGGAACTATGGCGCTGGTCGATGACCCACGCGAAATGATTCTGCGGATGTTTTATTTGCAGGCGAAAGAGGGGTTCCCCGAGGATTGTTTGAGCTTCCCGGAGGGGGCGAAATCCCCGGTCGCAGAGCAGGGGGATCCTGTGTTTGCTGCCTTCCGCCAGAAGCACTTCTTTTCTCGGGAGGGCGTCGGGTCGAAGACGCGAGCGGCGCAGGCGTTTATTCGCTGGGCCGATCTACAATCCTCAAAGGTGGCTTACCGAGGCCGGAAGGATATCCTTGTCGTGGCCAGCGATTGCGGCTTGCCAATGGAGATCGATCTCTCCAGCCCCACCGGCGGCAGGCCCGCCTTGCGAATCGTTCAGTTGGTCGAGGGACTGGGAAAGCGATGGAGTACCGCTCTGGTCACGGGTCATGGCTTCGCATCCATCGATGAGTTCTTCTCCGCTGCAAAGCGGGATAACGACTTCGCGGTCAACCTGACCCCCAACCCCGGTCTTGAGCGATTCCGTCACTGCTTTGATACGTTGGCTGCTAGGCCCGACGTCGATGATGTGAAAATCATCCTCACGGACCCCGAAGACGAGGGCGAGGTCTATGCAGAGGCCATTGTAGTCGTATCGAAATCCCCTCCAGACCTCTGGATTGGTACGCTTCTCGAAACCGGAGCGGGCAGGGCATCGCCCGCTGACGCGAATGTCCGCCGTCAGCTCAAGCTCCCTGACACCGCGACGGCCTTGGTGATCACGTGGCCATAGCGAGAAGAACAACTCTCCTAGCAATCAGGTGATGTCCGCTTTCCACCCTTCTCAGACGCTCCGCATGTCCGCTCGCCCGCCGGGCGCAGCGGCGCTAAACTGGGTCGGAGGCGGTGCGATATGACGAAGGACGTGAAGGTTCAGGTCGGCGGAACGCTTCGGGATGATCTCCTCGCGTTCTAGGATGCGTGGAAACGCGCCGAGGCTGGCGATGACCGCCCGGCGCGGGTGATCGCCTTTGAGAGCTGGGAGGCGCTTGCCTCGGTGCTGACGAGGGAGCGCTAACGGGTACTGCGGGATCTGCACGCCCATCTGGAGAAGTCGGTCAGCGCACCCGCCCAAGTCCCGCCGCAACGGACCACCACAGGAATTGAAGCGCGGAAAGAATGGCTGCGAGATACAGCGCACGTTGGATCTGGGGTTCTAGAACGCCCTGTCCGCCTAAGAAGTACAGTCCCACCTCTAGACAGGCTACCGGCCATACCGCAGTGGCAAGCGCCGCTATACTCCATATTCCCCACGTGAATTCACCACTGTCCCGCGCGACGCCACCGACCGCTGTGAGGGTAACGAGGTAGAGAACAGGGGGTACGATGAACGCGAGCGCCCAACACGCCGAGAGCACCTGTGTGCGGAGGGGAAAGCCGGAGGGGAGATAACACGCCGCCACGGCCAGGGCGGCGCAGGCCAAGACAAGGCTGGCTTCCTTAAGCGCAAGCCTTAGGAAATTCCAGCGCACTTCTTGGACAAGCAGTTCCCTGGTGACGATGCGTCTTGCCATATGACCTTCTGAAAGACGCCCAGGGTTCAAACTACCTTAGACAAAGACCCTTGCGACCGGAACGGGAATACGCTGGCGTTGCTTTCGTGCTCATGCGGGAGTTTGTGCTCTCAATGGCGGAAATACCCTGCCGCCCGCAACCGGTGACGGTGGACGAGAAACAGCGCGCCACTGCTGACGGCGAACGAGGCGATCCAGATCCAGACATTGGGACCGTCTCGCCAGGCCGCCAATGCCGGCAAGGCCAGGGCTTTCTCCACCGCAAGCATGGGCAGGAGGCTCGCTGCAACGAAGGCCGCGTAGCTGATCAGCCCCAGCGCCATCTTCGGTCCGCGGCGCAGCTCTGCGAGCTTCAGCAAGGCGCTGAAGTAGGCCCAGGCGAACGCGGTGAGCGAGGTCAGGTAGAAGGCGGCCTCTATCGCGCCCGCGAGTATGGGATGGGGCGGCGACATCAGGCTGCAATCTCAAGACCGCCCGGCGCCCAAGCGGGTCTGGGACCCCCTCGCGCGCCGGGCCGATCTCAGAGGGCGCTCAGATGTAGCGGCGCAGGGAGCGGGCCAGGTCGGAGCCGCCGGCGCGCTTCTTGGACTGGGCCGGCTGATAGGCCACCCGGGCGTGTTCGGTGCAGTAGGGGCTGTCGCTGGCGCGGCGGCCGCAGAAGGTGAAGCCGTCGCTGGACGGATCGCCGATGGGCCACTTGCACATGTGCGCGCCAAGCGTCAGCACGGTGGCCGAGCCTGGCGCCTCGTCCACATAGCGCACCGGGGCGGGCGCCGGGGCGGCCTCGGCCTCCACAGGTTCGGCGATACGGCGCGGCGCCGAGGGCGCCGCGGCGGCGGCCCGCTGGGGCCGGGGCGCCTTGAACACCGGACGGGCCGGCTTGGACGGAATGGCCCGTCCCGACAGGCCCAGGCGATGGACCTTGCCGATCACCGCGTTGCGGGTGACGCCGCCCAGTTGTTTCGCGATCTGGCTGGCCGAAAGGCCGTCTTGCCAGAGCTTTTTGAGTGTATCGACTCGCTCGTCAGTCCAACCCATCAGAGCCTCCCAAAACGGCCGCCTGTCTCGGTGGCCACCCCGCGCGGCCGGCCGAAACAATATCTTGTGGGACCGGTCATCGCCTGACCCCACGGACTACCAGATATCGTAAAGACTTCCTTAAAGGCCACAATAGGCGCCCCTGGTTCCATCCACAGGAACTACATATAGCGTCGGAAGGTCGCACACTTGCAGGCCGCCGCGTCTCGGCGCACATGTGGCGCATGAACGATATGTCGCCCGTCCGCGCCGCCGAGATCGCCACCGCCACACCCCCGGCCCCCCGGGCCTATCACGGGTTCAACTGGCCGGGCTTCCGCACCCTCTATCTGCGGGAGGTCAAGCGGTTCTGGAAGGTGGGCACCCAGACCCTCGGCGCGCCGGTGGTGACCTCGCTGCTCTATATGATGGTCTTTGTGGTGGCCGTGGGCGGGGCGCGGCCGGCGGTGGGCGGGGTGGCCTTCGCCACCTTTATCGCGCCGGGCCTGATCATGATGACCATCCTGAACAACGCCTTCGCCAATTCCTCGTCCAGCCTGCTGCAGGCCAAGGTCAACGGCCTGGTGGGCGACTTCATGACCCCGCCACTGACGCCGCTGGAGCATGTGGCGGGCTTTGCGCTGGGCGCGGCGACCCGCGGGCTGCTGGTGGGGACGGTGACCTGGATCGCGGTCCTGCCCTTCGCCGACCTGCCCCTGACGCACCTGTGGGCGGTGCTCTATTTTGCGGGCGTGGCCTCGATGATCCTGGGCCTGCTCGGCATCATGGCCGGGCTTTGGGCCGAGAAGTTCGACCACATGGCCGCGGTGACCAACTTCGTCATCATGCCCATGACCTTCCTGTCGGGGACCTTCTATCTGGTCGACCGCCTGCCCGAGCCGTTCCGCACGGCCAGCCACTTCAACCCGTTCTTCTATCTGATCGACGGCTTCCGCTATGGCTTCATCGGCCAGGCCGAGGGTTCGCTGCTGACCGGCGTCGGCATGACGGCGGGCATCGCCATCGCCTTCGCCTGCGTCTGCCTGTGGATGTTCGAGAGCGGCTACAAGCTCAAGACCTGAGGCTGGCGGCCGGGACACAGGGCCGGGCCGCTCTTGGCCTGAGCCTGCGAAATCATTGACAGAGCGCGGTTCGCGCCGGAAAACATCGAGCCTTCCAGTCCCCGTCGCCCAGCGTGCGGGGACGTTTCCTTTGGAGGCTTCCTCCCGTGACTGAAAAGACCGCGACGTCCGCCGCGACCGTTCCCAGCGACCACATCATGGGCGTGTACAACCGCGCCCCGCTGGCGTTCGAACGAGGCGAGGGCGCGCGACTGTTCACGCAGGACGGCGAGGCCTATCTGGACTGCATGGCCGGCATCGCGGTCAACGCGCTCGGCCACGCCCATCCGCGGCTGGTCCAGGCCCTGAAGGACCAGGCCGAGAAGCTCTGGCACGTCTCCAACATTTTCAAGATCCCGGGGCAGGAGGCGCTGGCCAAGCGGCTGTGCGCCGAGACCTTTGCCGACGTGGTGTTCTTCACCAATTCCGGGACTGAAGCCGTGGAATGCGCCATCAAGACGGCGCGGAAGTATCACTGGGCCCGGGGCAATCCTGAGCGGGTGGACATCATCGGCTTCGAGGGCTCGTTCCACGGCCGCACGGTGGCCGCGGTCAACGCCTCGGGTAACGCCTCCTATCTGGAGGGCTTTGGCCCGCCGCTGCCGGGTTTCGTCCACCTGCCCTACGGCGACCACGACGCCCTGCGCGCGGCCATCGGCCCGACCACGGCGGCGATCATCATCGAGCCGGTCCAGGGGGAGGGCGGCGCCCGCTCCCTGCCGGTGGCCTGCATGAAGGGCCTGCGCCAGCTGTGCGATGAGCAGGGCATTCTGCTGATCTATGACGAGATCCAGTGCGGCCTCGGCCGCACCGGGCGCCTGTTCGCCCATGACTGGGCCGAGGGCGAAGGCAATCCGGACATCATGTGCGTGGCCAAGGCGCTGGGGGGCGGCTTCCCGGTCGGGGCGTGCCTGGCGACCATCGCGGCCGGATCGGCCATGAGCGTCGGCTCCCACGGCTCGACCTATGGCGGCAATCCCCTGGCCATGGCGGTCGGCGAGGCGGCCCTGGACGAGCTGGCCAAGCCCGAGCTGCTGGCCCATGTCCGCGAGGTGGCCGGCTATTTCAACCAGCGGATCGCGGGCCTGAAGGACCGCTATCCCGACGTGGTGGCCGATTTGCGCGGCAAGGGCCTGCTGATCGGCGTCAAGCTGGTGACCCCCAACCGCGAGTTCATGCAGCACGCCCGCGACGAGCACCTGCTGATCGCTGGCGGCGGGGACAACTGCGTGCGCCTGCTGCCGCCGCTGAACCTCACCCTGGACGAGGCCCGCGAGGCGATCGCGCGGTTCGAAGCCGCCTGTGAGCGAGCCCGCGCCAAGGCCCAGGCGGCCGCCTAAGGTTTTTCACGCCCGGCCCGGCGCCGGGACTCATCAATCAAGGACCCCGCGCTCAGCACGCGCCATTTTCAATTTCCGGCGCAGGCGCGGGGTCGATGGGATTTCCCTTCGATGACCTCTTCTCCGAGACATTTTCTCGACCTCTGGCGGATGGAGTCCGCCGACCTGCGCGCCATCCTGGATGACGCGCGCACCCGCAAGGCCGCCCGGGCCGGCTGGACCCAGGGGCGCGTCGACGCCGACGCCCCGGCCCGCGAGCGCGTGCTGGCCATGATCTTCGAGAAGCACTCCACCCGCACCCGCTTCTCCTTCGATGCGGCCATGCGCCAGCTGGGCGGGGACGTGATCATCTCCACCTCGGCCGACATGCAGCTGGGCCGCGGCGAGCCCATCGAGGACACCGCCAAGGTGCTGTCGCGGATGGTCGACGCCATCATGATCCGCGCCAACACCCATGAGGACGTGGAGCGCCTGGCCCTGGCCTCGTCCGTGCCGGTGATCAACGGCCTGACCGACAGGAGCCACCCCTGCCAGATCCTCGCCGACCTCCTGACCTTCGAGGAGCATCTGGGGCCGGTGAAGGGCCGCACGCTGGCCTGGGTCGGCGACGGCAACAATGTGTGCTCGAGCTTCATCCATGCGGCGGGCAAGTTCGGCTTCAAGCTGAACATCGCCTGCCCGACCATCTATCACCCCGACCTGACGGACCTGGCCCGCGCCGCCGAGATGCAGGGGCAGGTGACGATGACCGAAGATCCCCGGGCCGCGGTCCGCGGCGCCGACTGCGTGATCACCGACACCTGGGTCTCCATGGGCGACACCGACCATGACGCGCGCCTGGCGGCGTTCGAGCCCTATCAGGTGGACGGAGAGCTGATGGATCTGGCCGCCCAGGACGCCATCTTCCTGCACTGCCTGCCCGCCCACCGCGGCGAGGAAGTTACCGATGCGGTGATGGATGGCCCGCGCTCGAAGATCTGGGACGAGGCGGAAAACCGCATCCACGCCCAGAAGTCGATCCTGGCCTGGTGCTTCGGGGCGATCTGAGGGCTCCACAGCCGGGCTCGCAATCGGGGCGCGAGGCGCCTATATGGCCTCGCCATGTCCCAGAACACGCTCCCCATCCCCGACGACGTCGTCGGCCCGTTCCAGATTGAGGACGCCGCGGTCCGCGGCCGCCTCGTGCGGCTGGGTCCGGCGATCGACGAGATCCTGGCCGCCCACGCCTATCCGGAAGCCGTCGCCAACCTGCTCGGCGAGACCTGCGCGCTGGCGGCCCTGGTGGGTTCGGCGCTCAAGTTCGAAGGCCGGCTGATCGTCCAGGCCCAAGGGGAGGGGCCGGTGCGCTATGTGGTGGCCGACTACGACACGGCCGGCCACCTGCGCGGCTATTGCCGGTTTGATCCCGACGCGGTGGCTGAGGCCTCGCAGGGCTTCGTGCGGCCCGGCGCCAAGACGCTGCTGGGCGGCGGGGTCTTCATCATGACCGTGGACCAGGGCCCGGACATGGACCGCTATCAAGGCGTCACCGCCATCGAGGGCGAGACCCTGGCGCTCTGCGCCGAACAGTATTTCGCCCAGTCCGAACAGACCCCGACGAGGGTGCGGCTGGCGGTGGGCCAGGCCGATGTGGGCGATGGCCTGCGCTGGCGGGCCGGCGGCATGCTGATCCAGAACGTGGCCGAGGATCAGGCCCGCGGCTCCACCGAAGAAGCCTGGACCCGCAGCCAGGCCTTCTTCGAGACCATCGGCGAGGACGAGTTGCTCGACCCGACCATTTCGGGCCAGACCCTGCTGTTCCGCCTCTTCCACGAGGACGGGGTGCGGGTGTTCGAGGACCAGGCGCTGGCCGCCGTCTGCCGCTGCTCGGAAGACCGCATCCGCGGGGTGCTCGCCTCCTTCGAGGCCGAGGAGCGCGCCGACATGGTCGAGCCGGACGGCCACATCCATGTCACCTGCGAGTACTGCGCCAAGACCTACCGGATGACGCCGGGGAGCCTGGCTCGCGGCTAGGCCTGGTCGAGCGCCCGCTCCACGTCGCGCTGCAGGTCCTGGGCGCTTTCCAGGCCGACGCTCATCCGCACCCAGCCCTCGGTGAGGCCGATGGACTCGCGTTCGGCCGCCGGCATGGAGCGGTGGGTGGTGGTGCAGGGGTGAGTGGCCATGGACTTGGCGTCGCCGAGATTGTTGGAGATGTCGACGATCTGCAGGGCGTCCAGGAACCGCCAGGCGGCCTCGCGGCTGCCGAGGTCAAAGGCCAGCACATTGCCGCCGCCGGTCATCTGGTTGGCGATGATGGACGCCTGCGGATGGTCAGGCCGGCCGCAATAGACGGTCTGGCGCACCTTTGAATGGGCGGCCACGGCGTTCGCCACATGGGCGGCGTTGTCGCTCTGGCGGCGCACCCGCAGGTCCAGGGTCTCCAGGCCCTTGAGCAGCACCCAGGCGTTGAAGGGCGAGAGCGCAGGCCCCGTATGGCGCAGAATGTCCTTGTAGGACTCCAGCATCACCTGCTCGCCGCCGAGGATCGCCCCGCCCAGGACGCGGCCCTGGCCGTCGATATGCTTGGTGGCCGAATAGACGACGATGTCGGCGCCCAGCGCCAGGGGCTTCTGGAAGATCGGGGTGGCGAAGACATTGTCCACCACCAGCTTGGCCCCGCAGGCCCTGGCGATCTCGGCGACCGCGCCGATCGGGGTCACCTCCAGCAGCGGGTTGGCCGGGCTCTCCACCAGGAAACACCTGGTGTTGTCCCGTACCGCCGCCTTCCAGGCCTCGGGATCGACGGCGTCCACATAGGTCACCTCGACGCCGAAGCGCGGCATCCATTCCGACAGGATCCAGCGGCAGGAGCCGAACAGGGCGCGGCCGGCCACGATATGGTCTCCGGCCCGTACCAGCCCGGTCATGGCCACATGCACCGCCGACATGCCCGAGGCCGTGGCGCGGCAGAGATCGGCGCCCTCCAGCAGGGCCAGGCGATCCTCGAACATCTGGGTCGTGGGGTTGCCGAAGCGCTGGTAGATGAAGCCCGGCGCGTCGCCGGCGAACCGGGCGTCGGCGGCCGCGGCGCTGTCATAGGCGAAGCTCTGGGTGAGGAAGAGCGCCTCGGAAATCTCGCCATAGGCGGTGCGGGCCATGCCGCCACGGACCAGCTTGGTCTCCAGGTTCCAGTCGCGCGGATCTTCGGCCATGGGGGCTCCTCCCGGCAGGCAAGCTTGGAGTGCGCATCAACCGCCTCAGGGCTTGTCGGTCAAGGGCCGCAGGCCGCCGCAGCGGCCTCAGACACCGGCTTGTCAGACTCGGGGCTAGCGGCGAGTGTCCCTGCGATGACAGACGCCAAGCTCTCGCCCGGAATCCTGCCCTGCCAGGCCATTGACGCCCTGATCGCCCAGGGCGCGATCACCAGCGCCAGCCCCTTCGACGCCGATCAGGTGCAGCCCGCCAGTCTCGACCTGCGCCTGGGCGTCCGCGCCTGGCGAGTGCGGGCCTCCTTCCTGCCGGGGCTGGGCCGCAAGGTGGTCCAGCGGCTCGAGGACGTGGCCATGCACGAGCTGGACCTCTCTCGCGGGGCGGTGCTGGAAAAGGGCTGCGTCTATATCGCCGAGCTGCAGGAGGCTCTGGCCCTGCCGCCGGGCGTCGCCGCCCGGGCCAATCCCAAGAGCTCCACGGGACGGGTGGACGTCTTTGTCCGCCTGCTCACCGATCACGGGGCGGCCTTCGACGATGTGGCCGAGGGCTATGCCGGCCCGATCTATATGGAGATCGCCCCGCAGACCTTCTCCGTGCTGGTGCGCACGGGCACGCGGCTGAACCAGCTGCGCCTCAAGCGCGGCGAGCCGCCCAAGCTTGATCTGCGCAGCGTCGGGGTCGACCTCACCGAGGGGGTGGCGGGTTTCCGGGCGCGGCGCCACGCCGGGGTGATCGACATGGACAAGGAAGACGGCCACGACCCGCGGGACTTCTGGGAGCCGCTCGTCCCGCGCCATGGGGAGCTGCTGCTTGATCCCGGCGAATTCTACATCCTGGCCTCGAAGGAGGCCGTGGAGATCCCGGTGCTGCAGGCCGCCGAAATGACCCCGATCGACCCCTCAGTGGGGGAGTTTCGGGTGCATTATGCAGGATTTTTCGACCCCGGTTTCGGCACCGAGGAGGCCGGCGGCCAGGGCTCGCGCGGGGTGCTGGAGGTGCGCAGCCACGAGACCCCCTTCCTGTTGGAAGACGGCCAGACCGTGGCGCGCCTGGTGTATGAGCCGCTCACCGAAAAGCCCTCGCGCCTCTATGGCGAGGGCGGCTCCCACTACCAGCGCCAGGGGCTGAAGCTGTCGAAACACTTCCGCCCCTGGGGCTGACGGCGGCGCTTAATTCCAAGTCTTGAGCGCGTTTTGTCCGATAACCGGTTCCCACTTATCGGAATGCGCTCCTAGCCCATCTTGAAGACGCAGAGCTTGTTGCCGTCCAGGTCGCGGAAATAGGCGCCGTAGAAGTTAGGGATGCGGATGCCCGGCGCGCCCTCATCGGCGGCGCCGGTCTTCAGGGCCAGCGCATGGATCTCGTCCACCAGTTCGCGGGACGGAGCGGCCAGGGCCACCATGGTCCCGTTGCCGGGGCTGGGGGCTTCGCCGTCATAGGGGGTGCAGACGCTGAGCATGGGGCCCGCCCCATTGGCAAAGCCCTGCATCCGCTCGCTGCCGAAGGCCGGCTTGGCGCCCAGGGGGGCGAGCACGGTCCCGTAGAAGCTCTTGGCGCGCTCCAGGTCGCTGACGCCCAATGTGACATAGCCGATCATGATCTTGGTCCTCCCCGACGAGCCTTGAGGCCCGGAGGCTAGCTTGACTGACGGATGGGGAAGCAAGCGCATTCTGCTGGGTGTCTAGGGTCCTTGACAGATGCGGCATGTCATGTTTCCTTGTCAGTAAGACAAGGAGGCTTGCATGTTCCCCCGCTCCGTCGCCGGCCGCGTCATTGTGGCCCTCGCCATGGCGCAGCTGACGCTGTTCGTGCTGTTCGGCTTGGCCGTGGCGGCCCATCCGCCGCTGCTGCGGACCTTCAGCCTGGCCCCCGCCGCAGCCCTCTCGGCGGCGACGGCCGTTGCGCCAGCGGTCCATGCCCTGGTCGGCTTACGTTGAGGCCAGACCGATGATGCAGCCCAAGTCCCCGGCCATGCGCCGTCTTATGAGCAGGTTCTGGCCCCTGATGGCGGCCTATCTGGTCCTGCTTCTCTCTGTCGGTCCGATCATTGACGCCCCGACCGCCTCCCTTGGCGCCTATCTTCTGGCGGGGCTGCCGGCCGCGCCTCTGGTGGGGATCATCGTGGTCCTGGCGCTCTATCTCCTGGAGGAGACGGACGAGTTCCTGAAGGTGCGGATGGTCGAGGCGCTGCTCTGGGGCCTCGGCGCCCTTCTCATCATCTCGACGGTTTGGGGCTTTCTGGAGCTCCTGGCGGGGGCGCCCCGACTGCCGCTCCACTGGCTGTTTCCGATCTTCTGTGTCGCCATGGGGCTGGCCGATCTGCTGGCCCGCTGGAGGTACCGGTGAGAAACCGCCTTAAGGTCCTGCGGGCGGAGCGCGACTGGAGCCAGGGCGAGCTCGCTCAACGCCTGGGGGTTTCACGACAGAGCGTGAATGCGATCGAGACCGGAAAGTACGATCCCAGCCTGCCCCTGGCCTTCAAGATCGCCCGGGTGTTCGACCTGTCTATTGAGGCGATCTTCGAGGATGAGGCCGCCGCGCAGGACGGTTGACACAGCCCCCCCGCGCCCCTGATAGGAAGACCTGCGCGGCCGTAGTTCAGAGGTAGAACGTCAGCTTCCCAAGCTGAATGTCGGGGGTTCGATTCCCCCCGGCCGCTCCAGTTTTCCGCGATGTCACGGTTTAGACGGCCTGCTCCGGCGCCGCCTCAAGCGGTAGTGGTCCGCATGGACTCCTGGTCCAATCGCCATTCAGTTCACGACAGGGCCAGTTGATCATGGGACGCGCGACATCGCTGCCCGAAGGCGGAGTCAGGGAGGCCAGCGTCCGTGAGGCCCTGGCGATCATCGAGCAGGACGGGGTCGAGAAGCTCTCCCTGCGCGAGGTGGCCCGGCGTCTGGGGGTCTCTCACCAAGCGCCCTACAAGTATTTCTCCACCCGTGAGCACCTGCTGGCCGAGGTGATCGGCCGCTGTTTCGATGAATTCGGAGCGCAGCTGGAAGCCGCAGCCTCCGGTGAGGCCGATCTGGAACCCGCCCTCATGGCCATGGGCGACCGTTATCTCGAATTCGCCGCGCAGCGCCCGTCGGCCTATCGGCTGATGTTCTCCTGGCGGCTGCCGCGCGGCGAGACGCACCCGCAAATGGCCGCCAAGGCGAGCCGGGCGTTCCGCGCCCTGCATGGGGCGGTCCTTCGCCTGCATCTGCACCACGGCCGCGACGGCCCCGAAGCCCTGGCTGATCAGGACGCCTTGCACCTGTGGGCGACCATGCATGGTCTGGCGACCATCCTGCAGCACGACTCCATCCGGGTCCTGGGCGTCGATCCGGCAGTGATTGCGGCCGCGCCCCGGCACGCCTTCATCAGCCTCAGCGCCGCCCTGACACCGGAACGCTGCGATCCCAGCAAGGAGACCGTGCAGGCCTTTGGGCCCAGCCCCGCCGGAAGCTGACCGAGGACTCCTCATGATGGGGATTGCCGCCTTGGGGACGAGTTGACGCCGTCACCCTGCTGGTTAATGGCCGCGCCATTCCGGCCAAGCTTGGGTAGAGGGCCGGGAGCGGCGCCCCGGCGAGGCGCCGTCAAGTCAGAGCGCTCGTCGATAGGGACGAACCGACCCCGGGACAGCTCAACCTGCGGGCCATTGGGACAGAATGGATTCGGCGTCGAAATAGTCGCGCCAGTAGACGATCTTGCCGCCCTCGACCTCGAACACCCCGGTGACCGGAAGCTCCACCCACTTGTCGGCCAGCTGGTGGCGGTCCAGCCGCTCGAAGAAGACGGTGGAGCCCTGGGCCGCCTCGCGCACCAGCCTGAATTCGTTATGCAGGGTCGGGGCGAAGAAGGGCTCCAGCAGCCCCCGGACGCCTGCCGGCCCATGGACGACAGGGATAGGCGGCGGGTTCACATATTCGCAGGTCTCGGCCACCCAGTGCAGGGCGGCGTCATAGTCCAGACGCTCCATGTCTTTCAGGAACTGGCGGACGACGTCGAGGGGGGATGGGGCGGACATGAGGAGCTCCTGAGGGTCTGGTGACCGACCCAGGCTCTGCGCCTTGGCCTGGGCTCGCAACGACCTGGCGGGTCGTCGGCGTCAGGCGGGGGCGGCCTCACTGTCCGTGGCCGGCCGAGGCGTCAGGATCATGGTCTGGCCCTCCACCCGCCAGCTGGCCAGGCGGACCAGGACGTTCATGCCCAGGATGTCCACCGGGCCGAGACTGGGGGAGATGGCCACCTTGAGGTCGGTGGCGGTCAGGGCCCCGAGCTGCAACGTCTCCACGGTGGCGGGGCTGGCCTGGACGACGCCATTGCCGGTGCGCGCGAAGATGGGAGCCAGGCCCGGCGTGGGGCGCAGGCCGGCCCGCTCGGCGGTCTCCACCGACAGGGTGGTGAGCGTCGCCCCGCTGTCGACCAGCATGCGGGTCTCGACGCCGTTCAGGGTCACCTCCGCCCAGAAATGGCCGTCGGGCGACATGCGAAGCCGCACCTCATCGCCGCTCACCGTCTGGCTGTCGGCGCCCACACGATCGAGCAGGGGCGCCAGCCAGGGCTGATAGGGCGCCTGCTGCAACAGGAAGAAGATGCAGATCGCCAGGACGCCGAACGACAACATCGCGTGCAGGGCCTGGCCCACATAGGGCAGGCGCGGCAGCAGGGTCAGCAGCAGCGCCGCGGCCATGGCGTAAAGGGACAGCTGCTGCCAGTCGGGAAGGGCGTCGAACATGTGTCCCCTCAGAACGGCCAGGCCGGTGCTTCGATCCTCGCCCCTAGCCGTCGAAGCCCACAAAGGTGGCGGCCTCGGCCACGGACTTGCGTTCGGAGACGACCGCGTTGGCCGGGAAGGTTTCGTCGGGCCAGCCGAGCGCGATGCTCTTCATGATCACCTGATCCTCGGCGATGCCGGCGTGTTCGCGCACGACCGGCGACTGCATGATGCCCTGGCTGTTGATCACCGCGCCCAGGCCCCGGGACCAGGCGGCGTTGACGAGCGCGGTGGTCACCGCGCCGCAGTCGAAGGGGGTGTCGTCGCTGCCGTCCAGCACGCGGTCATAGGTGACGATGATGCAGACCGGCGCGTCAAACTGGCGGAAGCCGCGCAGCACCCAGTCCTGACGCATCTCCTTGTCCTCGCGGGCGATGCCCATGGCGGCGAACAGCTGCTTGGCCACGCCCACCTGTCGGTCGCGATGCTGGCCTTCGAAGGCCTGGCCGGTGCGGAACTCCCGCGACTGCGGCACCCCGGCCACCATCCGCTCGGTGTTACCGGCCCGGATGCGGTCCAGGGGCTCGCCGGTGATGACGTAGAAATTCCAGGGCTGGGTGTTCATCGACGACGGCGCGCGCATGGCCAGGGTCAGGATCTCCTCGATCAGTTCCTTGGGAACCGGGTCGGGCTTGTAGCCGCGGATGCTGCGGCGACCGAGGATGACGTCATCGAACTTCATGTAGGGGCCCTGAGATTTCTGGCGCGGTTCCAAGGGGGCAAGAACTGTCAGCTTTCGGCGGCCAAGCCAATCTGTGCCGTAACGTCAAAGCAAGGCCCCTCAGGCCTCACCCCACATGCGCAGCAGGGCGCCGATCCGTGGCGGATGGCGGCGGCGGCCAGGGACTGGCGCAACTGTCGGGCCTGGTCGGGGGACAGGGCGTCGGGCGGTAGAATCACAGGCGCGGCTCCTTGGGGCCAGGAAAGCAGGTCGTATCTGGCGGCCCCATTTTAAGCCGCAAGGGCTTGAGGGGGCCTTGCCGGGCCACGGCCCGGCGCCCATCTTGGACCTGCGGACCGGGCCCCTCTGGTGACGCCGACCCTGGTCGGCCCACGATGTCGGACGCATCACGTCGCCACGTGAGGTCGAGGGTCCGTCAACGCCATCGGCCTCCGTTGTTCAGAAGGAAGCCTCGATGCCCCTGCTCCTATGCCCCAACGACGACAGCGCCATGCAGATGGTGGGCCGCGCCGGCGTCCAGTTCGATATGTGCCCCACCTGCCGGGGCGTTTGGCTGGACCGGGGCGAGCTCGAAAAGCTGATGGAGTCCGCCGCCCAGAGCGCCGCTGCGCCGCCGTCGCCCGGGGCGGCGCCCCATGGCGGCCCGCCCCCTCAGCAACCTCCGCCGCAGCCCTGGGCCGGCGGTTATGGGGAGCGGGGCGAGCGCGGGGAATATGGCGAGCGCGGGGAGCGCGGGGAGTATGGCCCCCGCTACAAGAAGCGCCCCTCGATCTTCGACATCTTCGACTGATCGGACGGAGATTTCAGGAGCCTGTTTCAGATGACGTCAGACATCTTCCGCGCCCTGGTGCGATCCGCCGCGGTGATCCCGCTCTGCGCCCTGGCCCTGGCCGCCTGCGGCGAGGCCGATCTCGGTCAGGTCGGCCGCAACGCCGCCTGGGCGGCGGTGGAGGCGGCCAATCCGGAGCTCAGCCAGGGGCTGCGGGCCGCTCAGACCCTGCGGCAGGCTGCAGCCACCTGCGGCTGGGCCGATGTGGACGCCGGAGCCCTGGCCCGGATCGGCGTCGCCGGCATCGAGGAGCCCATGCTGCGGGCCGCCGCCGAGAGCCTGGCCGACGACCTGCTGAGCGCGCCGGCGTCCTCGGGGGCCACGGCGAACATTTCCGACTGCTCGCCGGAAACCCGGCGCGCCCTGGAGGCTCGGATCACCGCCATGGCCGGTGGTGAAGAGGCGGGGGAGGCCGAAGGCGGCTGATGACGCGCTTGACTCCGTACCATGGTCCCTAGGGCAAGAAGGCCCTCGACGTCTGAAGCAGAAAGGAGTCCGCCCCGATGATCGACCGCGAACGACGCAGGCTGTTGCGAGCCATGGGCGGGGGCGCAGGCCTTCTGGCCCTGCAGGGGCTCATGCCGGCCTGGGCGCAGTCGGGAACCGGTGGGCTACGCGCTGCGACCGAGACGCTGAGCGGTCCGGACATCCAGCTTCGGGTCGGCCATTCGCCCTTCACGGTCGGCGGGCGCACCGGCCATGCGATCACCGTCAATGGGACCGTGCCCGCCCCGCTGATCCGCCTGCGCGAAGGCCAGACCGCGCGGCTGTCGGTCACCAACACTCTGGATGAGGACACCTCGATCCACTGGCACGGGGTGCTGCTGCCCTTCCAGATGGACGGCGTGCCGGGGATCAGCTTCCCGGGCATCGCGCCCGGCGAGACCTTTCAGTACGAGTTCCCGGTCATCCAGTCGGGCACCTTCTGGTACCATTCGCACTCCAATCTGCAGGAGGCGATGGGTCACTACGGGCCGCTGGTCATTGATCCGGCCGGGGCCGATCCGGTGGCCTATGACCGCGAGCATGTGCTGGTGCTGGCCGACTGGAGCTTCCTCCATCCTCACGAGATCCTCGACCGGCTGAAGAAGAGCCCCGGCTATTTCAACCGGTCGCGCACCACCCTGTCTGGCCTGATCTCTGGCGAGGACGGGATGAGCCTGGAGGAGCGGCGCATGTGGGGAGCCATGCGAATGGACCCCCGGGACATCGCCGACGTCAACGGCACCACCTACGCCTATCTGGTCAACGGCCATGGCCCGGCGGAGAACTGGACGGGCCTGTTCTCGCCTGGCGAGCGGGTGCGGCTGAGGATCATCAACGCCTCGGCCATGTCGATCTTCAATGTCCGGATTCCAGGCCTGGCGATGAGCGTGGTCAACGCCGACGGCGAGAATGTCCGGCCGGTGGAGGTCGATGAGTTCCAGATCTCGGTGGCCGAAACCTATGACGTCATCGTCCGGCCCACGGAGGATCAGGCCTACACCCTGGTGGCCGAGGCGGTGGATCGCTCCGGCCTGGCGCGGGCGACGCTCGCGCCGCGCCTGGGCATGACCGCGGCGGTCCCGCCCCTGCGCAAGGTTCCGACGCTCACCATGCGCGACATGGGTATGGGCGGCATGGGGGCGATGGATCACGCCGCCATGGGCCATGGCGCTGCCATGGATCATGGGAGCATGGACCATGGGGCCCACGCCATGCGCGATCCTGACAACGCGCCGGCCGCCATGGCCGTGGGCGTCGGGGTGGACATGGTCTCCCCCGACCCGGCCAACCGGCTGGGCGAGCGGCCCATGGGGCTGGAGGACGTCCCCCACCGGGTGCTGGTCTATACCGACCTTGTGGCGCTTTCGCCCAACAAGGACCAGAGGCCGCCGTCCCGCGCCCTGGAGATCCACCTGACCGGTAATATGGAGCGGTTCATGTGGGGCTTCGACGGGCGGAAATTCTCCGAGATCGTTGAGCCCATAGCCTTCGCTCGCAACGAGCGGGTGCGGGTGACCCTGGTCAACGACACCATGATGGCCCACCCCATCCACCTGCATGGCCACTTCTTCGAGCTGGTGACCGGCGGGCCTGCGGGGCATCAGCCCCTGAAGCACACGGTCAATGTGGCACCAGGGTCAAAGGTGAGCTTCGACCTGACCGCCGATGCGCCGGGTGACTGGGCCTTCCACTGCCACATGCTGATGCACATGCATGCGGGCATGTTCAATGTGGTCACCGTGCGGCCCCTGGACGGAGAGAGCGCATGAAGGCCCTGCTCATCGCCCTGATCCCTCTGGCGCTCGCCGCCGGCGGGGCCCACGCCCAGGAGCATGTCCACGGGGCGGCGCAGCCTGATCCCCATGCGGGCCACGCCATGGCTGCTGAGGCGCCTGATCCCCATGCCGGACATGATATGGGCGCCGCTGCGGACCCCCACGCCGGGCACGCCATGGGACCTTCGGCCAGCGGACCGCCGGACGTGCCGACCAGCGCCGATGATCCAGGACGGCCGAGGCGTCCGCCGCCGCCCCGGGCCGCCCGCACAGGCCCCGCCCACGCCGCCGACGCCTTGTGGGGCGAGGCTGTGATGGCCCGCGCCCGGGAGGGTCTGCGCCGAGAGAATGGTGACGTGCGCGCCACCGCCGTGATCATCGACCGGCTGGAGGCGCGGATCGAGGACGGCGAAACCGCCGGCCTGTGGGACGTAGGCGGCTGGACCGGCGGCGACATCAACCGCTTCTGGTGGAAGTCCGAAGGCGAGTTCGCCCCGGACGGCGAGATCGAGGGCGAGGTCCAGGCCCTCTACAGCCGGGCGGTCTCCCCCTTCTGGGACGTGCAGGCGGGCCTGCGCCAGGACGTGGCCGAGGACGGTCCCGACCCCACCCACCTGGTGGTCGGTATCCAGGGGCTGGCGCCCTACTGGTGGGAGGTGGACGCCGCGGCCTTCCTGTCGAGCCGGGGCGACCTGACCGCGCGGGTGGAGGCCGAATACGACCAGCGGATCACTCAGCGCCTGATCCTGCAGCCACGGATCGAGGTGGAGGCCGCGGCCGCCGACATCCCCGAGCTTGGCTTCGGCGCCGGCCTGACCCATGTGGAGGCGGGCCTGCGCCTGCGCTACGAAATCGCCAAGGAATTCGCCCCCTATGTGGGGGTCGACTGGAGCCGCGACCTGGGGGGCACGGCCAGCCGCACCCGCGCGGCGGGCGGGGCGACTGAACATACAGCCATCGTCATCGGCCTGCGGGCCTGGTTCTGAAGGAGCCCCTGAACATGCGACCCCTGTTGTCGATCCTCGCGCCTGCCCTGGCTCTGGCGCTCATCTCCGCCCCGGCCCTGGCCCAGGACCCTCACGCCGGCCATGGGGCGATGGCTGCAGCTTCGGCGAAATCCGGCGATCACGCCGCCCACGGGGTGGTCACCAGCCCGGCTGAGGGCGAAATGACCCACGGGGCGCCCGACTGGTTCACCGCCACTTTCGAGCACCCGATGACGCTGACGGCAGTCACCGTGGCCGCTGATGGCAAGCCCGCCCAGGCCGTGCCGGTGGCCGCAGCCGCCGCCACCACCGAGGTCTCCGCCGACCTGCCTGACCTCACGCCCGGCCGCTACGTGCTGACCTGGACGGCCAGGGGCGCCGACGGCCACGAGATGACCGGGGCTGTGCGATTCATGGTCCACTAGAGGCGGACTCTTAAGCCGCCTCCCCCTGGAAGGCGGCGATGATCGGGCAGGGGCCCTGGTCGGTGGAGGCGCAGGCGCCAGCCAGGCGCCGCAGGGCCGCGCGGGCCTCCATCATGTCGGCGATGGCCTTATCCAGCGCCGCCAGCCGCTCGGTGGCCAGGGCGTGCGCCCGGGCCCGATCCTCGCCGGCGTCCAGGGACAACAGCTCCTTGATCTGTTCCAGGGTGAAGCCCGCCGTCTGGGCCGAGCGGATGAAGCGCAGGCGGCGGACATCCTCCTCCCCATAGCGGCGCACGCCGGTTCCGACCCCGTCCCTGGACCAGCGTTCGGGCGTCGGCAACAGGCCGCGGCGCTGGTAGAAGCGCACGGTCTCCACGCCCACGCCGCCCTCGCGGGCCAGGATGGCGATGGTTCGAGATTTCATGATTGACTCCGTACTGACGTACGGAACCTAGGGTCGGTCTCAAGGATTACAAGTCCAAGGAGCCCCCGTGACCTCACCCCAGAAGACCGCCGTGCTGCATCGCATGGTGATGGCCGACCATGTCTGTCCCTATGGGCTGAAGGCCCGCCACCTGCTGCGCAGCCGCGGCTATCAGGTGGACGACCGCTGGCTGACCAGCCGGGAGGAGACCGACGCCTTCAAGGCGCAGCATGGGGTCGCCACCACGCCGCAGGTCTTCATCGCAGGCGAGCGGATCGGCGGCCATGATGATCTGCGCCGCCATTTGGGCCTGAAGGTCCGCGACCCGAAGGCCACAACCTACACCCCGGTCCTGGTGGTGTTCGCCACCACCGCGATCATGGCCGTGATGATCAGCCTGGCGGTCTACGGGACCCCGCTGACGGTCCAGACCGCGGTTTGGTTCATCGCCCTGTCGATGATGGTCCTGGGCATGCTCAAGCTGCAGAATGTCGAGAGTTTCTCGACCATGTTCCTAAACTACGACCTGCTGGCCAAACGCTGGCCGCCCTATGGCAAGATCTATCCCTTCGCCGAGTTCGGGGCCGGCGCCCTGATGGTCGCAGGCCTGCTCACCTGGGTCTCGGCGCCCGTGGCCCTGGCCATCGGCGTCATCGGCGCGGTCTCGGTGTTCAAGGCCGTCTATCTGGACCGGCGCACCCTGAAATGCGCCTGCGTCGGCGGCGACAGCAACGTGCCGCTCGGCTTCCTGTCGCTGACCGAGAACCTGATGATGATCGCCATGGCCGTGTGGATGCTGGCGATGTGAGGGGGGCCGAAGCGGCCGGCGCCTGCGCCGCGCTTGGCCGGCTTCTCGGCCGTGAGGCGATCTGACCACAGGCTGAGGGTGGCGTTCGCCGCGTTCCCGCGCTAGCAGCCGACCCATGATCCGCCTCGACAATATCTCCAAACAGAACGGCCACCAGATCCTGTTCATCGAAGCCTCGATGGGCGTCCAGCGGGGGGAGAAGGTCGGGCTTGTCGGCCCCAACGGCGCGGGCAAGACGACGCTGTTTCGCATGATCACCGGTCAGGAGCAGCCGGACGACGGCGCGGTCGTGATCGATCCGGGCATGACGATCGGCTACTTCAGCCAGGACGTCGGCGAGATGGCGGGCCAGAGCGCCGTCGCCGCAGTGATGGATGGCGTGGGCCCGGTCAGCGCCCTGGCCGCCGAGATGGCGACGCTTGAGGCCGCCATGGTCGATCCGGACCAGGCCGACCAGCTCGACGCCCACATGGAACGCTATGGCGAGGTGCTGGAGCGCTTCCAGGAGCTGGACGGCTACGCCTTGGAAGCCCGCGCGCGCGAGGTGCTGGCGGGCCTGAGTTTCAGCCAGGAGCGCATGGACGGCGATGTCGGCCTGCTGTCGGGGGGCTGGAAGATGCGCGTGGCGCTGGCCCGCATCCTGCTCATGCGGCCCGACGCCATGCTGCTGGACGAACCCAGCAACCACCTGGATCTGGAAAGCCTGATCTGGCTGGAGGCCTTCCTCAAAGGCTACGATGGCGCGCTGCTGATGACCTCGCACGACCGCGCCTTCATGAACCGCATCATCGGCAAGGTGGTGGAGATCGACGGCGGCGACCTCGTCACCTATTCGGGCGATCTGGACTTCTACGACCAGCAGCGCGCGCTCGGCGAGCAGCAGCGCCAGGCGCAGTACGAGCGCCAGCAGGCCATGCTGGCCAAGGAAATCAAGTTCATCGAGAAGTTCAAGGCCCGCGCCAGCCACGCCGCCCAGGTCCAGAGCCGGGTCAAGAAGCTGGACAAGATCGAGCGCGTCGAGGCGCCCCGCCGTCGCCAGTCGGTTCAGTTCGAGTTCCGCAGCCCGCCGCGGTCGGGCGAGGACGTGATCAGCCTGCGCAATGTCCATAAGGGCTACGGGGCTCAGCCGATCTATGAGGGCCTCGATTTCCTGGTGCGCCGCAAGGAACGCTGGTGCGTGCTGGGCGCCAATGGCGCCGGCAAGTCGACACTGTTGAAGCTAGTGGCCGGCGCCATCACCCCTGACCAGGGCGCGGTGAACATCGGGGCCAGCGTCAAGATGGGCTATTTCGCCCAGCATTCGATGGACCTGCTGGACGGCGAGGAGACCATCTTCGAGTCCCTGGACGGTTCCTTCCCGCAGGCGGGGCAGGGCGCGCTGCGCACCCTGGCCGGCTGCTTCGGCTTCTCCGGCGACGATGTGGAAAAGCCTTGCCGGGTCCTGTCCGGCGGCGAGAAGGCCCGTCTGGTCATGGCCAAGATGCTGTTTGATCCGCCCAACCTGCTGGTGCTCGACGAGCCCACCAACCACCTCGACATGGCGACCAAGGAGATGCTGGTGGCGGCCCTGGCGGAGTTTGAGGGCGCCATGCTCTTCGTCTCCCACGACCGCCATTTCCTGGCGGCCCTGTCCAACCGCGTGCTGGAGCTGACCCCCGACGGCGTCCACCAGTACGGCGGCGGCTACACCGAATATGTCAGCCGTACCGGGCAAGAAGCGCCAGGGCTGCACCCGGGCGGGTAAGGAACGGGGTGGCCGAGAACCTGATGATGATCGCCATGGCCGTGTGGATGCTGGCGATGTGTGGGGGCGCCCGGCGAGGCGTTCATGACGTGGACGGGCTGGAAAGCGGCGCGACGTGCGCGTAAGCTATGCGCATGGAAAACGCGCATGCTTCTGGTCGTCAGCGGTTGAACCTCACCCTTCCCGGCCCGCTCGTCGAGGAAGCCAAGGCTCTGGGCCTGAACCTCTCGCGCGCCTGCGAGAGCGGCCTGGAGGCGGCTGTCGCCGCCGAACGGGCGCGGCGCTGGCAAGCTGAAAACCACGCCTTCTTTGACTGGTACAACGCCAAGGTGGAGGCCGATGGCCTGGTTCTGGCGGAATACCGGCAGTTCTGATGAAGCATGGGATTTACCGGCTGCCCAGCGGCGTGCTGGTGGTGGACGTCCAGTCGGATCTGCTGAATCCCACAAACACCCGCGTGGTCGTGCCGCTCATCGCGTCGATGGACCTGAAGGGCGCCCAGCCGGGACGACTTACGCCGATCCTCGAGGTTGAGGGGCGGACGGTCATGCTGCTGCCCCTGCAGATGGCCGCCATTCCGCTCCGCGAACTCGGCCATCAGCCCCTGCGCATGCTCACTGAGGACGAGGCCTATGCGGTGCGCGGCGCGCTCGGCGTGCTGTTCGAGGGCGTTTAGAGGAGGGCCGCGGACGTGTGGACGCGCGCTCTTCTCGGTTGAGCGGGCGGCAGACGTTGTGAGCTTCCCGGTTTCCCCCCGCAGCGCCCTCGACACCATCACCGCCGCCGTCGCGGAGGCCTATGGCTGTCCGGTCGTCACCGGCGACTTTGCGGGAATAGAGGTGCTCAATCCGGTGCGAGTGGTCCAATCGGCGCGCCGCTCGGCGAGCATCGACAGGAAATGGCCGCGAGGTTCAGGGTTGAGCGGAGCGCGATTTGCGTTCGCAAAGTGGTGTGCGCGTCCCCATTTACGGATGGCGGTGTGAGGGGCGGCGTAGTGTCGCCAACGCCACGGAAACGGCTTCACAGGACCAGACGGCTAGAACCTATGGAAGATGCCCCTCAAGTGTAGCTGCCGCCCCGAAGGGGGCGGCAGCTTTGTCCACCTACTTGCGCAGAGGGATCGGCCAGGCCTCATAGCCATAATCGTGGGCGTCGAGGACGCGCCCGCCGCGAACCTTACGGTAGCGGCGGAAAATGACCCCGTTCTTGGGAGGCGGCGACTTAGGCGAATTGCCCATTTTAGACTCACTTTCTGGACGCGGGTTAATCCTTGCGAAACTCGAAAGTGGGCTTATCCTTGTGATTGTTCAGACCACAGGTACCCACCTTCGAGAGCCGCGCCATCAGGTGCGTCCATTCCCGATGGTTAAGGATCTGGCTACGAGCTGGGGCGGAATTTCCTCCCCGGCTCGTTTGTTATGTGCGCCCCCGTTCTTTGCAGATTGTGAAGGCGGCGTTTTGCGCACGCGATTGAGACGCCAAAACGGCGAGAGATCGAATGCGGCGTATCGCTTGGTGTGATTTTGCGGATATCCATCAAGAGTTCCGCAGCGAATGTGTCTGCCTGCCACTCTGGCTGACAGAAAATGGCCGGATCGCCGCGACCTTGTCTCTGCAACAGATTTTCACTCTGATGCAGGATTAGGTGCCCCAGCTCGTGGGCGAGAGTGAAGGCATCTCTCCCTCGACCCCCGCGCGCACCCTCCCAAACGTCTTCCCGGATCGCGATGTAATCGCGATCCGGGCTGGCCAACCCTTCGTTCTCGCCCATTTTTGCCATAGTCTTCACGTCATAGACGAATGTTGGCAAAATCTTCGGAAGGGCAAACTCAAGCATCTGGGTTGTTCGAATTTGTGCGACATCGTGATACCCTAGGGCGTCGCGCACGCTTAGAGCCATCCATCGAATTGTATCGATGCTTCGCGGCACCGCTTGGGATCGAATATCACTCAACGACGTCGTCCTCCAAAAGGGTGCGAATACTAAGTTTCGTATCTGCAGGCAGGTTGTTAAACCTTCGTGCAAACATAGCTACAACTTCTCTGTCGGATCGCGGCGCATTCTTGGCCATTAGAATTTTGATCTCCGACGCGGAAATTTCAGCTGCCTCTCGCAGTTCTTCTGCCTCTCTTGGCGTAAGGTCTAGAGCAGCAATAACTTTCGTAGGATAGTCATTAGGGATCCTCTTGACGCCTGTTTCTACGGCCGATGCAAAAGCGGTACTAACGCCAACGGCCGCGCTCATCTCCGTGAGTGCAATTTCCTTATGGAGCCTGTGATGCCTAACCAACTTCCCGAAAGGAGTTAGTTTCATGGGATTCTCCTTCGTGGTTGATGCGGTGCCTAGCCCCCCATTGAGCTAACAATTTAGCCTCAGTCAGGTTCCGAACATCAACCATATTTGGTTAAATAAGCGGACAAACGCTCGTGGTCAAGCCTCATCGGCAGAGTGATTTCGTACTCACCGGTGTCGATGCAGTGGGGCGAATGAGGGTATGCGGTGCCGGGCCAGCCGGACTGGGCGATACCTTCTAGGGAAGGATTGACACCCCCTGGCGGCCCGGAAGGGACTCGAACCCCTGACCTTCGGTTTAGGAAACCGCTGCTCTGTCCTGCTGAGCTACCGGGCCGGCTTGGGCCTGAGCGATGCCATGGGGCGGGGGGCGGCGCCAAGCCCCTCAACGAAAAACGCCCGGCGCGGGGCCGGGCGTCTTGATCGTCTGACGTGCGCCCAGATCAGGCGGCGGCCGAGGCCTTCACCAGCAGGGACTTGTTGAGCATGATGATGGCCGCGTCGCGGTCGATCTGCTCGATGGCGGCGACTTCCCGGGCCATGCGGTCCAGGGCCGATTCATAGAGCTGACGCTCGGAATAGGACTGTTCGGGCTGGTTCTCGGCCCGGTGCAGGTCGCGGACCACCTCGGCGATGGAGATCAGGTCGCCGGAATTGATCTTAGCTTCGTATTCCTGGGCCCGGCGGCTCCACATGGTGCGCTTGACCCGGGCGCGGCCCTTGAGCGTGTTCAGCGCCTGGCTGACCACGTCGCCTTCGGCCAGGGAGCGGAGGCCAGAGCTGCGCGCCTTGCCGGTGGGCACGCGCAGGGTCATCTTCTCGTGGTCGAAGGTGATCACATAGACTTCAAGCGAAAGACCGGCGACGTCCTGGGTCTCGATCGCCTGCACCTGACCGACGCCGTGCGCCGGATAGACGACATGATCGCCAACCTGGAAATCCAGACCGTTCTTGCTCATTGCGAGACCCTTCAAAATGCGCCTGGCGGCCAATCTGGAGTCACGGAGGCGACGCTCACAGGGACGAACCGGTCCTCGTCGCGGCAGGCGCGAAGTCCGACTAGCTCTGGAGCGGTGAAAACCTCTTTAGACACCCTCGCCCTGGGCGGGCGTGATCGGCCGGCTACGGCTCTTCTGTTGAACGACGGGACAGACGACAGCCGCCTGCCTCCACGCCAAGTGTGACCGTACCATAAATATGAGCCGAAAGAAAGGCTTGGGGCCGTAGCCGGGGGCTAGGCCCCGGTCAATCAGGACCCGCGGCCGGGCTTTTCGCTGAAATACTTGTCCAGCTTGCCGGTCTCGCGCTCGTACTGTTCGGCGTCGGCCGGCGGCTCGCCCTTGACCGTGATGTTCGGCCAGATCCGCGAATACTCCGAATTGATCTTCAGCCACTTGCCGTCCGGATCATCCTCGGTGTCGGGCTTGATGGCGTCCACCGGGCACTCCGGCTCACAGACCCCACAGTCGATGCACTCGTCCGGATTGATGGCCAGGAAGTTCTCGCCCTCATAGAAACAGTCGACCGGGCAGACCTCCACGCAATCCATGAACTTACATTTGATGCAGGGATCCATGACGATGTAGGTCATCGGGTCGAGAACTCCGGTCGCGGCCCTGGCGGGGGATCGCGGGGGGTTGGAAGGCGCGGGTTTTTCAGGGCGCCGGGGGCGCCTTGTCAACCACGGGGCTTAGCGCGTCTTCGCCCCTGATGCGCCTCAGTATATCTGCAAGGGTGAATAGAGGGTTCGGGCCTCGGCCGGGGGGCCGCGCCGCTCGCCCATGGCCTCCACCGTCACCGCCGTGACCCGCCCGCCGATGGCGAAGACCAGCTGGTCGCCGGCCCGCACGGTGCGCGAGGGCTTGTCCAGCCGGTTCTCCTGACCGCCCCGAGTCAGGCGCACGCGCTTGTTCTCCACAAAGGCCGCCGCCAGCGTCCGGGTCTTGAAGAAGCGGGCCCGCCACAGCCAGACATCGATCCGGCAGGTCTCGACGGCCTCGGCCGCCTCGGGCTTCACGCCGCGCCTCCGGCCTGGGGCCTGCGGCGTCGTCGGCGAGGCTTGCGCCGGGCGGACTCTGCGGCGGGGGGCGCAGGCGCCGCGGCGGCGGCCGGACGCGGACCTTTGGGGCGCGGCGCGTTGGGACGCTGGGCGGGCGGGGCGGTTTTCAAAGCCGCCAGGGCGGCGAATGGGGAGTTGGACGGGGCCGCAGGGGCCGTCTGCGCCTTGGCCTCCAGCTTGCGGCGGCGCCAGGGGCGGGGCTCGCCGGTCTTGGCGGGTCCGGTGGGCGCGTAGTCCAGGGCCCGCAGAATGGCCTCGCCCTCGGCTGTGCTCCAGCCCAGGGCCGCCCACAGATCGTCAGGCAGACGCACGCCGCCGGCCTCCTTCGGCGCGGCGCGCAGGCGCTCGTCCAGATCCTCCAGCGACTCCACGGGAACCGACAGCCCGGCTACGGCCCGGTGACCATGGGCGGCGAGGCGCCAGGGGGCGGGGATGTCGGCCGGCAGCCGGGAGAGCCCCGTCATGGCCGGGCGCCACCCGGCCTCGGCCGCGAAGGCCTGGGCGAAGGCCAGCGCCTCGGGCCGCAACAGGCCCGGCATGAACAGGCTAAAGGCCCCTATGCGCACGCCGAGACCCTTGAGCGCCCGGCGCTCGGCCTGGCTGAGCGCGGCGACCTCCTCCCGGACATGAGCCCGGTCAAGCACGCCGCCCTGCTCCAGCAGGCGATAGGCGATGCCTCGGGGCAGGCCCTTGATCCGCCCCTCGGTCACGGCGGCGTCCAGCTTGCGCAGGGGCGAGAGGCGCCGTCCGGCCTCGGCGGCGAGCCAGGCCTCCAGCCGGCGCTGGGCCCGCTCCCGGGCCGCGGCCTCGCCCAACTCGCCGAACAACCTGACCCGAGGCGAGAAGGGACGACCGCCCGACAGCGCGCCCACGGCCTCGCCCCGCCACAGGACCACCCCGTCGGGATTGAGCGCGAAGGCTTCGTCAGTCTCGCCGGCCAACTTGCCGAGCCGCCGGGCGATCTCTGGCCCCACCGCGGCGATGGCGGCGGCGCGCAGGGCCTTGGTCTCCAGGACAGAAGCGCCCTGGTCGGCCTCGAAGCTGACGCCCTGGAGCCGGCCTACATACTGGCCCTCGACCGTCACGGCGCCGTCGCCGCCGACCCCGGCCAACATTTCGTGGCGGACCCGCAGGCCCCGCATGAGCGCGCTGGTGCGGCGATCGACGAACCTCGCCATCAGCCGTTCGTGCAGCGTGTCCGACAGCCGGTCCTCCAGTTGGCGAAGCTTGCCCTGCCAGCCGGTGGGATCGACCAGCCAATCGGGGCGGTGGGCGACGTAGGAGAGGGTGCGGACCGACGACAGCCGTTGGGCGAGCGCGTCGATCTCGCCCTCGGGGCGGTCCAGCTGCTTGTGCTGGCGGGCGATCCAGTCGTCGGGGATGCGCCGGCGCCCGGTGGTCAGGTTGTCGAACAGGTCGCGGACCAGACGCACATGCTCCTCGGCCGAGACCTTGCGGAAGTCCGGCGTCTGGCAGACGTCCCAAAGTTTGAAGAGGGCGGCGCGGTCGCGGACGCGGGCGACCACATCTGGATCGCTGGCCAGCTTGCGCAGGGTGATCTCATCCAGCGCCTCCTGGGCCAGCCGCAGGCCCGAGCGGTCGGGGGTGCGGGCGAGCGAGCGCAGCAGGTCGGGCAGGGAGTCGAAGTCCAGGCGGGCGTTGCGCCATTCGGCGCCGGTGACGGCCTCGAACTGGTGGTTCTCGACGGCCTCGACCAGGTCCTCGTCCATCTCGTCGCAGTCGCCGGTGACGCCGAAGGTCCCATCGGTGCGGAAGCGGCCGGCGCGGCCGGCGATCTGGCCGATCTCCTGCGGCGTCAGCCAGCGATTGCGCCGCCCGTCGAACTTGCGCAAGCCCGCGAAGGCCACATGGTCGACATCCATGTTCAGGCCCATGCCGATGGCGTCGGTGGCCACCAGGAAGTCCACCTCGCCCGACTGATAGAGGGCCACCTGGGCGTTGCGGGTGCGGGGGCTGAGTGAACCCATGACCACGGCGGCGCCGCCCCGCTGGCGGCGGATCAGCTCGGCGATGGCGTAGACCTGGTCGGCGGAGAAGGCGACGATGGCGCTGCGTCTCGGCAGGCGGGTGAGCTTCTTGGAGCCCGAATAGGTCAGGTTGGAGAAACGCTCGCGGCTGACGATCTCGGCGTCGGGCAGCATGCGGCGGACCAGGGGCGCCATGGTCGAGGCGCCCAGCAGCATGGTCTCGTACTTGCCCCGGGCGTGCAGCAGCCGGTGGGTGAAGACATGCCCCCGCTCGGGATCAGCGCAGAGCTGAATCTCGTCGACGGCCAGGAACTCCACCTCCCGCGACAGGGGCATGGCCTCGACGGTGCAGACGAAATAGACCGCGCGCGGCGGGACGATCTTCTCCTCGCCGGTGATCAGGGCGACCGAGCGGGCGCCGCGCAGCTTGACGATGCGGTCGTAGATCTCCCGGGCCAGCAGCCGCAGGGGCAGGCCGATCATGCCCGAGGCGTGACCCAGCATCCGCTCGACGGCCAGGTGAGTCTTGCCGGTATTGGTCGGCCCCAGCACCGCCACCAGGCGGGACGGCGCCGCGCCCGAGGGACGGTCACTCATGGCTCCAAGGTGGGGGGCGAATCGGCCCTCGGCAAGCGTGTCCGGAACGCCAGGCGGCGGGATTCCGTTGAATGGGTGGAACTTCGCAACAGGACAAATCTCATGACCCGTTTGATGGTGGCGGCCCTGGTCTATCCGATGGCCCAGGCCGTCCTGTTCGGGGCTGGCCTGATCGCCGCGCTCATCCTGGCCCCGGGGCTCAGCGCCCAGATCTCGATCCCGCTGGTGGTGGTGATCACCGCCCTGATCTCCCTGCCGCTCAGCTGGTTCATCGCGCCGAAGATGATGGCCCGGTATCAGAAGAGGTCCGCCGCCCGTCTCAACCGGGCCTGATCCTCATCCAAGCGTTCCCCTGAGGCACGATTGACCGAACGCGGGTCTTGCCGGACGGTCTGCGGCAGGGCGCCGCCGGCGCCGACAAGGGGGCTATCAGACCGTGTTTCGATCCCTGCGCCTTGCGATCCTTGGACTTGCCGCGGTGTGTCTCTCCGGCTGTGTGGCCGGCGACATTCCCTATGAAGAGCTGGAGGCTCGCTACGGTGGCCCGGCCTCCCGTTATGTGGACCTGGAGGACGGCCTGCGGGTCCATTACCGCGACGAGGGGAATCCGGAGGCCGAGGTCACCCTGGTCATGGCGCACGGGTTCGCCGCCTCGCTGCACGCCTGGGAGCCCTGGGTCGAACGCCTCAAGGACGACTATCGGCTGGTCAGCCTGGATCTGCCGGGCCACGGCCTGACCCGGGCGCCGGAGGGCTATCAGTCCAGTCCGGAAGGCCAGGTGGCGGTGGTCGACGCCCTGGCCGCCGAGCTTGGCCTGCCGCCCTTCGTGCTGGCCGGCAACTCCATGGGCGGCGGTGTGGCCTGGCGTTACGCGCTCGCCCATCCGCAGAAGGTGCGGGCCCTGGTGCTGGTCAATGCGGCAGGCTGGCCTTCGGCGGCGGTCGAGGGCGAGGCCGATAGCCGGCCGATGGTCTTCAAGCTCCTGGAAAATCCCCTGGGCCGCAGCCTGCTGCGCAATCTCGACCCGCGGCCGCTGGCGGGTCGCGGTCTTCGCCAGGCTTACGGGGATGAGGCCCTGGTCACGCCGGAGCTGGTGGACCGCTATGTGGAGCTGGCCCGGGCGCCGGGCCACCGGGCCATCCTGACCGATCCCCGTCGCCGCGGCGCCGCTGCGCCGGTGACGCCAGAGACCTTTGCGGCGATCCAGGCCCCGACCCTGGTGATCGTCGGGGCGCTGGACCAGGTGATTCCCGCCGAGCGGGGGGCGGGCTTTGCGCAAGGAATCCCGGGCGCCCGGCTGATCACCTATGCCGATGGCGGCCATGTCCCTATGGAGCAGTTGCCCGACCGCACGGCGCAGGATCTACGCGTCTTTCTGGAAAGTCTGCCGCCGGCGTCCTGAGCGAGGTGGGAACGCGGGCAAAACAAAGGGTGACCGAATCGGCGACGGGGCCGGATTCAGCCTTTGTTCCCTACCAGATATTGTAGGCGCCGCCGGGGATGGCCACAAGTCCGCAGCGCCAGCAGGGGCTGTGCGGGCGAGCAGCGGGATAATCAGGTCGATTGCCCCGGGAGTCGCGGCTCCGCCTTGACGGCGCCCGAGGCTTTCGCCTATATCGCCCGCTCTCTTGTGCGGACCGGGGTCCGCGCTTTTTGGTTTCCACGCGAAGGTTGAACACCATGTCGCGCCGTTGCGAACTCACTGGCGTTGGTCCGATGATCGGGCACAATGTCAGCCACTCGAATATCAAGACCAAGCGTCGGTTCCTGCCGGCCTTGTCTCCGGCCACGCTGCAGTCCGACGCCCTGGGCCAGTCCTTCCGACTGCGCATCAGCAATGCGGCCCTGCGCACCCTGGACTTCCGGGGCGGCCTGGACGTCTTCCTGGTCAAGGCCCGCGATGAGCAACTCTCGCCGCGCGCGCTGAAGATCAAGCGTCAGCTCAAGGCCAAGCTGGCCGAGACCAAGACCGCCGCCTGATCGGCGTCGATCTGACGACATGAAAAGGCCGGTCCTTCGGGGCCGGCCTTTTTCGTTGCGCGCGGTCTGGGCGGCTCGCCTCAGGGCGTCCAGTCGAAGGCCATCAGCAGGGTGCGCTGGTTGGCGCTGAAATTGTCGTCCGATAGGATGTAGACCCGGTAGCCCCCCTCAGGCCGGGGCACGAAGTCCAACCCCTCGAAATTGTCCACGGTCAGCGGCCTGGCCATCTCCAGGCGCGCCAGTTCTCCGGACGCGCCGGTGACAGACAGCACGATGCGGTTGCCCCGCAGCGGGTCCCAGGCCCGCAGCAGATAGGCGCTCTGGTCGCCCGGCAGACGGCGCATCGCCACCAGGCCGAACTCCGGCGCCTTGTCGACCGTCGGGCCAGCCACGCAAGGGGTGGCCAAGCGACAGAGCCAGGTCTGGCCGGACTCCTCGCCCCCGGCCACATAGGCGTCAGGGCCACGCTCCGGATCAGCGGCCAGGGCTTCAAGACCGCCATTGAGCGGGAAGTCGGCTTCAGGCGCCGACACGGCCCGCGGCGGGCCGCCGGCGGCCGGATAGAGCCAGATCCGCGCCTGGCGCTCGAAGCTCACCAGCCGGTCGCCACCCGCCAGAATCGCCAGACCCTCGGCGTCAGACATCTCCTTGTTGGGCAGGGTCCCCCCGTCCAACCCGCTCAAAGGCTGCAGCGTCACGTCTTCGAGGCCCGCCAGACGGCCAGCCTCGAAGACCAGCTGCCCCTCAATCAGATCGCCTTCGTCGCTGATGGCGGTCAGCCGCCCATCGGCGTCCACCGCAAGATCCGAGAGGCCATGGAATCGGGAGGTCTCGCTGGAGGACAGCTGGATCCCGCCGGCATAGGTAAAGCCGCCGATCGCCGTCTGGCCCGGGGCTTCAGGGTTCAGGGGAACAGAGACCGTCTGGACCGAGATTGATGATCCGGCAGCCACGGGGGCGGCTGGCAGGCTTGCCGGGGAGGGGGCGCAGGCGGCCAGCCCCGCCAGGGCGATCAGGGCGCCAAGACGGGGCAGGGGGCTCATGCCTGGGCTCTCCGGACTTCCTTGAAGGTCGACCCCCGGCCCGGCCCCGACGGACCCTGGGTGCTGGGCGGCGGCTGCAACAGATTGGCGGTGGCGCGGCTCGACTTGCGGATCTCCTCGTCGAACAGCTCGGCCAGCTGATCGACGATGACGCCGGCCAACTGCTCCACATCGACGATGGTCACGGCCCGGCGATAGTAGCGGGTGACGTCGTGGCCGATGCCGATGGCGATCAGCTGCACCGGGCTCTTGGTCTCGATCTCCTCGATCACCTCGCGGAGGTGGCGTTCGAGATAGTGGCCGGAATTCACCGACAGGGTGGAATCGTCCACCGGCGCACCGTCGGAGATCACCATCAGGATGCGGCGCTGCTCGGGCCGCCCCATCAGGCGCTGGTGGGCCCACATCAGGGCCTCGCCGTCGATATTCTCTTTCAGCAGGCCTTCGCGCATCATCAGGCCGAGATTGCGGCGGGCCCGGCGCCAGGGAGCGTCGGCGGCCTTGTAGATGATGTGGCGCAGGTCGTTCAGTCGGCCAGGCTGCGGCGGCTTGCCCGCCTTCAGCCAGTCCTCGCGGCTGGTCCCGCCCTTCCAGGCCCGTGTGGTGAAGCCCAGGATCTCGGTCTTGACCCCGCAGCGCTCCAGGGTGCGGGCCAGGATGTCGGCGCAGACGGCGGCGACCATGATCGGGCGGCCGCGCATGGAGCCGGAATTATCGATCAGGATGGTGACGACCGTGTCGCGGAACTCGGTGTCCTTCTCTTCCTTGAAGGACAGCGGGGCGGTGGGATCGATGATCACCCGGGTCAGGCGGGCGACGTCGAGAATGCCCTCCTCCAGGTCGAAGCTCCAGGATCGGTTCTGCTGGGCCATCAGCTTGCGCTGCAGCTTGTTGGCCAGGCGGGAGACGACGGTCGACAGGCTGGCCAGCTGCTGGTCGAGATAGGCCCGCAGGCGGCCAAGCTCTTCGGGATCGCACAGCTCCTCGGCCGCGACGATCTCGTCATGGGCGCTGGAGAAGACCTTGTAGGTCGGGATGCGGGCGTCCGGCCGCGGGTCGGGGCGGGAGGGCTGCTCGCCCTCGCCCATGTCCGGCTGTTCGTCGGTATCCTCGGCGTCGGGATCCTCCTCGGCCGACATCATCTGGCTGTCGGTCTCTTCGCTCTCGCGATGGGTGGCCTCGCTGTCGTCCATGGCGGTCTGCTGCGGGGACTGGTCCTCGCCTTCGCCACCGTCCTGGTCCTCAGCCGACTCCGACTCCGCGTCCTCGCCGCCCTCTTCGTCCTCGTCGGGCTGTTCGGGGGCGTCCGACAGGTCGTCGCCCATGGACAGGTCGCGCAGGATCGCCTTGGCCACCTTGCCGAAGGCCTTCTGGTCCTGGAGGTTGGCCGCCAGCTTATCCAGGTCGGGGCCGGCCTTCGCCTCGATCTCCTGCCGGAACAGATCCACCAGCGGGCGGGCGGCCGGCGGCGGCGCCTCGCCCGTCAGGCGCTCGCGCACCATCAGGGAGACGATCTCGTCCATGGGCGGGTTGGCCTGGGCGTCGATCGGATTGAAGGGCTTCTTGGCCCAGGCCTGGTCCAGGGCCGCGCGCAGGTTTTCCCGCACGCCGCCCAGGGCGTTGGCGCCGATGGCCTGGGTTCGGGCCTGCTCGATGGCGTCATAGATGGGACCGCCCTGGGCCGACTGGGGCCGGCCCTTGGCATGAGCACCCTCGTCGTGGTGGGCGAGCCTCAGGGCCATCTGGTCGGCGATGCCCCGCAGGCGGGCGGCGTCATCTGGCCCCAGGTCCCGCGGCGGGTGGGGCAGGATGGCGCGGTTGCCCTGCAATTGCGGGCCCTCGCCGGAGAAGACGATCTCCAGATCAGGGGACTCCGCCAGGGACCGCGCGGCGTTCGCCAGGGCGCGCTTGAACGGCTCGACGGGGCTTTCGGGAGGGGACTTGGCCATCGCCTCCTAGATAAGGCGCCGCAAGGCCCGGGGGGAAGGGGAAGATATTATACGGTCAGGCTTAGGAACGGCTCATGGGGGCGTCGCGTTCTCTCAGTCACACTGATGGCTGTTCTGGAGGCGACCCCATGCTGAAATGGGCACTGATTTTCGCGCTTATCGCTCTTGTGGCGGGCGCTCTCGGCTTTGGCGGCATCGCCGGCGCGGCAGCGGGCATCGCCAAGATTCTGTTCTTCATCTTCCTGGTGGTGTTCGTGGTCTTCCTCGTGATGGGAGTCATGGCCGGCAAGAAGATCACGGGCGGTTAGGGCCGCCACATCTCTTGAAAGACGACGGCCGCCGCTCTGGCTTGAGCGGCGGCCGTTTTCATGTGCGCGGCGTTGCGGCCGCTCAGTCCTTGCGGCTGGCGAGCCAGGCCGCGCCCTGGGATTCCACCAGGCGTGAGATGTCACCCATCGCCAGGTTCACATCGATGAGGTGCAGGCCCCAGTCCTTGGCGATGACGCCGTTCTGGACCACGTCGCCGGCGATGGTGTCCGTGCGCGGATCGGCCGGATCAGCGTTCACGGTGACCGCCAGGTAGTGGAAGCCATCCTTGCGCACGCACTCGCCGCTCAGCAGGCCCGGAACCGAAACGAAGGGCGTCCCGACGGTCGACCCGCCCTTCACCCAGGGCTGCGGCTCTTCCGACGAGCCCAACAGGTTGCCGCTGCTGGCCAGGTAGGCGTGCAGGCCGGCCTTGCCGCCGGCCAGGGCCGCGGGATTGACGCAGGCGGCCTCCATGTTCTGTGCCTGGGGCGGGGCGACGCCGAACCGGGAATTGGCCGGGGGCGGGGCGTCTGCCCGGAAGCTCACATAGGCCACGGCGCAGCCGGTCTGATCGGCCGCCTCGCACAGCGGGATCGATTTGAAGGTCCCGGTCTTGCCGCCCTTTTCCACCGGAAGGTTGGTCCCGATCAAGAAGGCCGAGACCAGCTTGTCCTGCACAGGCTTGCCGTCGACCTCGTTGGCGATCAGCTGGGTCAGGACGCCCGCGCCCTGGCTATGGCCGATCAGGACGACGCCGCGCCCGACGTTTTCATGGGCCAGGTAGTGGTTCCAGGCGTCCACCACGTCGAGATAGCCGGTGTTGGGGCGCGGGCCGCCGGCGGGCAGGGCCCCGCCGGTCACCAGGGCGCGCAGGGCGGTCAGGGTGAACTGGCGATACAGCGGCGCATAGACCCGGCACTTGGCCCCCAGGCGGGAGAGTTGCTGCTCCACCACGCGGCGCTCCTCGGCGTTGGCGGTCATGTCGCTGACCACGCCGGGATCGTTGGAGACCGTCGGATAGACATAGAAACAGTCCACCGGCGCCTTGGGATCGGCGGCCCAGGTCTCCACAGCCATGGCGCCGTCGGCCTGGATCACGGTGGCGGTGTTGTCGCCCGCGCAGGCGTCGTCGCGACCGGGCCAGCAGAGCCAGTTGGCCTTGTCGGCATAGTCGTTCTTGGCCAGCACAGCGCCCTGCGCCTGAGCCGGCGTCTGGGCCTGGGCTAGCCCGGCGCCCGCGGCCAGGGTCAAGGCCCCCGTCGCCGCCAACAGGGCGATCATCTTCCTGGTCATATGGTCCCCACGTGCAAATTGGTCTGCATCAATGGGCCGGACCATCGCCCAGGGCGCCAGGTTCGTCCATAGGCCAGGCTGCAAAGACGGGCAGGGCCAGTCCTAGAAAAAGATCCGTAAGCGGATGAATAGATGCGCCCGGCGACCCGTTTGCGGACGGTGGCGGCTAGTTGTCGCAAATGCGACACTCAGACGTCATAAATCCTTCACAAGAGCCCAAAGCCGTGAGAGCCTTTCCCCAAGTCGAGGCGCAAGCCCGCCATAAGTGGAGGAAACCATGAGAGTTCTTGTTCTGGCTGCGGCCGCCGCCGCCCTTGTCGCCGGCTCCGTTCACGCCGCTCCGCCGACCAACGCCCAGCAGGCCGGCCGCGACGCCGCGGCCCGGGAAGCGGTGAATGGCAAGGCCGAGCGGGTTGTCTATGTGTGTGACCGCTCCGAACTGACCCGCCGGGCCTTCGCCCGGGAGCATGGGGAAGTGAAGTTCGTCACCGCCGAGCAGGCGCTCACCGGCGCGGCCGACGACTGGTCGGCGCCGCGGTGCGTCAGCGAGGTCGAGGCGGCCAAGCTCAGCGCCATGCTGGGCCGCTAAACCCGGCGGTTTGCTGCGAAACGAAAAACGGCGGCCCGGGAGGGCCGCCGTTTCTATGTCTGGTGAGGTCTTAGCCCCTAGGCCACCCGAACCCGGGCGGTGCTTTCGGGCAGGTCCTGGCCGAAGGCGCGCTGGAAGAATTCGGCGACCGTGCCGCGCTCCAGTTCGTCGCACTTGTTCAGGAAGGTCATGCGGAAGGCCAGCGCCACGTCGCCGCCGAAGATTTCGGTGTTCTGCGCCCAGGTGATCACCGTCCGCGGGCTCATGACCGTGGAGATGTCCCCGTTCATGAAGGCGTTGCGGGTCATGTCGGCCACGCGAACCATGGCGTTGATGGTGCGACGGCCCTCGGCTGTATCGTAGTTGGGCGCCTTGGCCAGGACGATCTCGGCCTCGGCGTCATGCTCCAGATAATTGAGCGTGGTGACGATGGACCAGCGGTCCATCTGGCCCTGATTGATCTGCTGGGTGCCGTGATAGAGGCCCGTCGTGTCGCCCAGACCGATGGTGTTGGTCGTGGAGAACAGACGGAAAAAGGGGTTCGGCCGGATGACGCGGTTCTGGTCGAGCAGGGTCAGCTTGCCCTGGGCCTCCAGGATGCGCTGGATCACGAACATCACGTCCGGACGGCCGGCGTCGTATTCGTCGAACACCAGGGCGATCGGGCGCTGCAGCGCCCAGGGCAGGATGCCCTCGCGGAACTCGGTGACCTGCTTGCCTTCCTTCAGGACGATGGCGTCCTTGCCCACCAGATCGATGCGGCTGACATGGCTGTCGAGGTTGACCCGGATCAGAGGCCAGTTCAGCCGAGCGGCGACCTGCTCGATATGGGTCGACTTGCCGGTGCCGTGATAGCCCTGGACCATCACCCGGCGGTCATAGGCGAAGCCCGCGCAGATGGCCTTGGTGGTCTCCGGATCGAACCGGTAGGTGTCGTCGATCTCCGGGACATGGCTGTCGCGGTGGGAGAAGGCCGGCACGCTCATGTCCATGTCGACGCCGAAAGTCTCGCGGACGGAGACCTTCTTATCGGGGACAAGGGTCAGCAGCTCATCGTCGTGGGTCTGGGAAATCGTGCTCATGACGAGGTTCGCATACAGGGTTACGCCCGCAAAGCAAACGTGTGTTTCATAGGCGGCCGATCAAAAACAACCAGGAGACGCCGGCGCCATGCTCGACAGGGTTCGTACGCCAAATTCGAACATTGAAGTGACCCCGACGGCCTCGGGTTTCGGCGCCGTGGTCACCGGTCTCGACCTTTCCAAGCCGCTGGCCAACGGGGTGATGGACGAGGTCCGCCAGGCCTGGGCCGACCATGGGGTCCTGAGTTTTCCAGACCAGCCGCTGAGCCTCGACCAGCTGGAGGCGGTGACCCTGCAGTTTGGCCCGTTCGGCGTCGATCCCTTCATCGCCCCCATGCCTGGCCGGCCCAATGTGCTGGAGCTGCGGCGGGAGCCCGATGAGAAGGCGACCAATTTCGGCGCCGGCTGGCATTCGGACTGGAGCTTCCAGCCGGCCCCACCTGCGGCCACCCTGCTGCACGGGCAGGTCATCCCGCCGGTGGGCGGCGACACCCTGTTCGCCGACTGCACGGGCGCCTACGCCGCCCTGTCGCCGGTGATGCGGGAGATGCTGGCGCCCCTGCGGGCCATCCACAGCGCCGGCCGCGCCTATGGGACGAAGGGCGTCTTCGCCCGGGAGACCGAGAAGCGCACCATGCAGATCATCGTCTCGGAGGAAGCCGACAAGACCCACACCCACCCGTTGGTGCGCACCCATTTGGTGACCGGCGAGAAGGCTCTGTTCGTCAGCCCGGTCTACACCCTGGGGATCGAGGGCATGACCCCGGCCGAGAGCCAGGCGATCCTGGGCTTCCTGTTCGCCCACATGACCCAGGAGGCCTTCGTCTTCCGCCATCGGTGGGCCAAGGACACCCTGCTGATCTGGGACAACCGCCGCACCATCCATCTGGCCGAGGGCGGCTATGACGGCCACCTGCGGGTCATGCACCGCACCACCGTGGCCGGCGAGGTTCCGGTCTGAGCGAGGCGATCGATTTCAGCCGGCTGCCGGAGGCGGCGCGGCGGCGGGCCCTGGCGGAGGGGGGCCGGGGGCAGGCCTGGCTGGAGGGCTTGCCGCCGCTTTTGGCCCGGCTTGTTGCGAAATGGGGCCTTGGGGCTGCGGAGATCCTGGACGGGGGCAGCGAGGCCCTGGCCGTGGCTGGCGAGCTTCCGGATGGCTGCGGGGCGGTGATCAAGATCGCGCCGCCCTGGGCCGACCTCATGGGCGCCGAACGACGTGTCCTGGAGGCGGCGGGCGGTCGCGGATTCGCCGAGCTCTACGCGGTGGATGAAGAGGCCTCCGCCCTGTTGCTGGAGCGGCTGGGAATGCGGCTCGACCTGCTGGGGTGGACGCCACAGGCGCAGATGAACGCCCTGTGCGCGGCGCTTATGGAGGTCTGGCGCGCGCCGGCGCCCCCGAGCGAATTGGAAGATGGCGCCGCCAAGGCCCGCCGCCTGGGGGGATTTATCGAAGAGACCGCACAAACGCTGGGCCATCCGCTGTCAGAGCCCGTCCTGGCCCGGGCCCGGCTCTACGCCGCCGATCGCGCCGCCGCGCACGACCCTGGGCGGGCCGTCCTGGCCCACGGGGACGCCCATGCGGCCAACGCCCTGCAGGCCCGGGAAGGGGACGGGTTCAAATTCATCGACCCGGACGGCCTCTTCATCGAGCCGGCCTACGACCTGGGCGTCATCATGCGGGAGTGGCCCGACATCCTCTTGCGGGGCGATCCCCTGGCGGCAGGAAGGGCGCGCTGCGCCCGGCTGGCCGCCCGTACCGGGGTGGACGCCGAGGCCATCTGGCGCTGGGGCTATCTCGAAACCGTCTCCACGGGCCTGCTCTGCTGCAAGCTTGACGTGTTCGACTGGCGGGAAATGTTCCAGGTCGCCGAGGCTTGGGCCGCTGACTAGCGCTTGGCCTCGCCCGGATCGGCGTCCGCCCGGCGCCAGGGCCAACGGCCCTGAATCTCGGTCTCCAGGGCGAAGCTGAGAAAGGTGCGGATCAGGACAATGGCCGCCAGGGGACCGACGCGGTCGAAGCTCAGCGGCTCGGTCACCGTGGCGATGATGTCGGCCGCCACCAGAAGTTCGAGCCCCAGCAGGATGCCGCGACCCAGATTGGCGCGGTACTGGTCGAAGGCGTCGCGCCAGTCATGGCTCTTCACACCTTTAGCCGCGAAGACCGCCGTGGCGCCGATCACGGCCAGCACCAGGACCATGACTGAAAAATACTGGAGCAGCGTGGCCACCGCCACGACCAGACTATGGATGTTCGAGAACATGGGCGTCTCCCAACGGCTAAGCCCCTGTAGCGGATGACCCCGGGCGCCTGTTCCGGCATGCTGGCCATGGGCCTGGGAGATGGAAGCGGCACATGAGCTATTTAATTGGCCAGTTCCGCACCGCCTGGACCCTTTGCGACTATCACCTCAAGGATCTGACCACTGAGGAATGCCAGTGGCGGCCTGCTGTTCGGGGCCTGCACATCGACCGCGATGATCAGGGGCGCTGGCGGGCCGATTGGCCAGACCACGAGGGGTACGATCTGGGGCCGCCCAGTATCGGCTGGTTGACCTGGCACCTCGGTTTCTGGTGGTCCATGGCCCTGGACCATAACTTCGGCGCGGGCGAACTCACCCGTGAAGACATCCACTGGCCGGGGGACGCGCAAGCCTGTCGGAATTGGATCTATGGCCTCAAGGACCGATGGGCCGCGGAGCTTGAAGTCCTAGATGAGGCCACGCTCGCCTCGACAGCGCGAACCCGCTGGCCCTTCACTGATCGTCCGCTGGGGGATGTGATCGCCTGGGCCAATGTGGAGCTGACCAAGAACGCCGCGGAGATCGGATATGCCCGCTTCCTTTACGCCGCCTCCGATCACCAGGGGTAGCGGCTCGCCTCAGACCGGGCCGCTCACATAGTTGTCCAGGGTGCGGGCCAGGGCCTCGCAGAGTTCCTGCCGTTGCTGGCCGTCCAGCAGGTAGTCCTCATGGATCACGCGGTTCATGGTCGCCCCCATCATGACGCAGGACAGCAGGCGCGCGCGCACCGCGGCGTCGTCTCCCCCCAGCCAGGTCTCCAGGGGCTGATAGAAGGCGTCGTGCGAATGGCGCCGGATCGCTTCGGCGGCCTTGGGCGAAGAGGCTGAGCGCAGCATGATCAGGAAGAGTTCGAACTTTTCCTCACGCATGGGCTCGACCGCCAGCATCTGGGCCACGCGCTCCCCGAACGAGTCCCGGTCGCCATCCAGGAACTCGGCGATATTGGGCCCGCAGGTGAGCACTTCTTCGAAGAGCTCCTCCTTGCCGCCGAAGTAGCGGGAGATCAGCGCCGCATCCACGCCGGCGTCGCTGGCGATGTCCCGCAACCCGGTCTGGTCATAGCCTTCATGGGCGAAGCGGCGCCGCGCGGCCTCCAGGATCGCCGTCCTGGTGGCGGCGGCGTTCCGGGTCCGGACGGGAGACAGGGGCGGGCTCAAATGGCGGTCCTCCAAACTTTTTTTGTCAACACTTGTAGACATACAAGCGCATCCCCACCTAGAAGTCACCAACTGATGACATGGCCCGGTCTTCCCACCGGGTGCGCTAGCCTCGGGGATTGGGCATGCGACGACTCTTTGTGGCTGCGGTTTGCGCAGCGAGCTTCCTTGGTCTGGCCGCCTGTGGCGGCGACCCCAACGCCGGACAGGGTCCGCCGACGCCAACGGTGTCGGTCTCGGTTCCGTTGCAGGAGGAGGTCGTCGACTGGGACGATTTCACCGGCCGCTTCGAGGCGCCAGAACGCGTCGAGGTGCGCGCCCGGGTGGGCGGCTACCTGCAGGGCGTCCACTTCAAGGACGGCCAGAACGTCCGCAAGGGCCAGCTTCTCTTCACCCTCGATCCGCGTCCGGCCCAGGCGGCGCTGGCCGCGGCCCAGGCCCAGGCCGACCTCGCCCGGGCTGATCTGGCCCGCGCCGAGGGGCTGCTTGAGGCCCAGGCCATCTCGCAAGAAGAGTTCGACAGTCGCCGGGCCCAGGCCCAGGTGGCCGAGGCTACGCTGCGGGCCCGCCGGCTCGACGTGGAGTTCACCCGGGTGACCGCGCCGGTCTCCGGCATCGTGTCCCAGCGCCAGGTGGACCCGGGCAATGTGGTGAGCGGCGGCGCCTCGTCGGGCGACATCCTCACCACCATCGTGTCGATCAGCCCGATCCACTTCGCCTTCGACGCCTCCGAAGCTCAGCTTTTGAAATATCAGCGTCAGGTGGACGAACGCCAGGGGGCCCAGGTCCAAATTCGCTTGCAGGACGAGACGGAGCCCCGCTGGACCGGTCGGGTGGACTTCGTCGACACCCTGGTCGACCGCGACACCGGCGCGGTGCGGCTGCGCGCCACCATCGCCAATCCGAATGGGTTCCTGAAGCCCGGCATGTTCGGCCAGGGGCGCATGGTGGGCGCCGACGCCTATCGCGCCCTGCTGATCCCCGAAACCGCCGTCATCACCGATGGCGTCCGTCGGGTGGCCTATGTGGTGGACGCCAAAGGGGTGGTCCAGGCCAAGGCCCTTGAACTTGGCCCGGCCAGCGACGGCCTGCGGGTGGTCCGCTCTGGCCTGCGCCCCGACGACCGGGTGGTGGTCGGCGGACAGCAGCGCGCCATGCCCGGCCAGAAGGTCGAGGTGAGCCCCGGCAAGATCGCCCGCCAGGATGTCAGCGGCGGCGACCAGCCCCGACTGACCTCCGCGCCGGCGGTCTCGGCCAGCCCCGCCAACTGATCCGCACCCCCTCCGACCGCATTTTCCGGGACCGCATTGCATGCGTCTGTCGCACTTCTTCATCGAGCGCCCGATCTTCGCCGGGGTGCTGTCGGTGTTCATCACCCTCATCGGCCTGTTCGCCTATCCGATGCTGGCCCTGTCCCAGTTTCCGGATATCGCCCCGCCCACGGTGGCGGTGATCGCCACCTATCCCGGCGCTTCGGCCGAGACCCTGGCCGAGACGGTCGCTGCGCCCCTGGAGCAGGAGATCAACGGCGTCGAGGACATGATCTACATGACCTCGTCCTCGTCCAACGGGACGGTCCAGATCACAGTCACCTTCCGTCCTGGGACGGACCTCGATTCAGCCCAGGTGCTGGTGCAGAACCGGGTCAATCTGGCCGAGCCTCGGTTGCCTGAGCAGGTCCGTCAGGTCGGCGTCATCGTCAACAAGCAGTCCACCGGCTTCCTGATGGTGGTCGGCCTGACCGCCGAGGAGGGCAGTCTCGACGCCGACTATGTGGGCAACTACGCCACGTCCACCCTGCGTGAACGGCTGCTCCGGGTCGACGGCGTCGGCGAGGTGCAGGTGTTCGGCGGCGGGCTCTACGCCATGCGGATCTGGATCGATCCCGGTAAGGCCGCCGAGCGCAACCTGACCCCCAATGAGATCATCGCCGCGCTTAGGGCCCAGAACGTCCAGGCCGCCGGCGGCACGGTGGGGCAGCCGCCCTTCGGTCCCTCCGTGGCCACCGAACTGCCCGTCGAGGTGCAAGGTCGTCTGTCGACCCCTGAAGCCTTTGGCGACATCGTCCTGCGCCGGGACGCCGAGGGGCGCACGATCCGGCTGCGCGATGTGGCCCGGGTGGAGATTGGCGCCCAGGACTATGGCGTGCGCGGCTATTTCGCCGGCGAACGCGGGGTGGCCATGGCCGTCCTGCAGCAGCCGGGCTCCAACGCCCTGTCGACGGCCGAAGGGGTGATCGCCGCCCTCGACGCCCTGGAGCCCAGCTTCCCCAGCGGACTGGCCTACCAGATCCCCTACAACCCCACCGAATATGTGGCCGCGTCCGTGGAGGCCGTGCAGAGCACCCTGTTCGAGGCGGTTCTGCTGGTGGTCCTGGTGGTGGTGGTCTTCCTGCACACCTGGCGGGCGGCGATCATTCCGATCCTGGCCATTCCCATCGCCCTGGTGGGCACCTTCGCCGTCCAGCTGGCCTTGGGCTATTCGCTGAACTCGCTGTCGCTCTTCGCCCTGGTGCTGGCCGTCGGCATCGTCGTCGATGACGCCATCGTCGTGGTGGAGAATGTGGAGCGGAACATCCGCGAGGGCCTATCCCCGCGGGAGGCCGCCCACAAGTCGATGAAGGAGGTCTCCGGGGCCCTCGTGGCCATCAGCTTGGTGCTGGTGGCGGTGTTTGTCCCGACGGCCTTCGTCTCGGGCATTCCAGGCATGTTCTACCGGCAGTTCGCCGTGACCATCGCCGCAGCGACCGTCATCTCCCTGCTGGTCTCGCTGACCCTGTCGCCCGCCCTGGCCGCCCTGCTGCTCAAGCCGCACCGGGAAGGCGATGGCGCTCACGGGCCCCGCTGGATGGCGCCGCTCACCGGCGCGGCTGACCGGTTCAACCGGGGCTTCGACTGGCTCAGCGACCGCTTCGGTCGTCTGACCGCACGGCTGGTGCGGATGACCTTCATCATGCTGATCGCCTATGGGGTGCTGCTGGTGGCCACCGGCTGGCGGCTGACCGAGACGCCGACCGGCTTCATTCCGGAACAGGACCAGGGCGTGCTGATCGGCGTCGTCCAGCTTCCGCCTGGCACCTCGCTCGAACGCACCGATGCGGTGGTCCAGCGCGCGGCCGCCGAGATCGGGGCCATGGACGGGGTGCAGAACATCGCCGCCTTTGTCGGCCTGGACGGGGCCAGCTTCAGCAACGCCTCCAACGCCGCCACCCTCTTCATCCGCCTGGACGACTGGGGGGACCGGGGGTCCGAGCTCGCCGCCCAGAACATTGCGGGCATGATCATGCAGCGCATGGGCGCCATCGAAGAGGCCAACATCTTCGTCCTGTCGCCGCCCCCCGTGGAAGGCCTCGGCAATGCCGGCGGCTTCAAGATGATGGTCCAGGACACCGGCGGCGTCGGCTACGTTGCCCTGGAGCAGGCGGCCAACCAGCTGGCCGGCGCCGCGGCGCAGAACCCCAAACTGGTCGGCGTCTTTGGCCAGTTCAACACCGGCGCGCCCAGGCTGGCCGCCGATGTGGACCGCGAACGCGCCCTGCTGCTCGGTGTGGAGCCGGCGGAGGTGTTTCAGACCCTGGGGACCTATCTGGGCTCCACCTATGTGAACGACTTCAACATGCTGGGACGCACCTTCCGGGTGACCGCACAGGCCGAGCCTTCGGGTCGCTCCCAGGTGTCCGACATCGCCAATCTGAAGGTGCGGACAGCGTCTGGCGGCATGGCGCCGCTGGGCACCATCGCCACCTTGCGCGATGACTCCGGTCCGGCGCGGGTGGTGCGCTTCAATCTCTATCCGTCGGCGGAAATTCTCGGCGGCGCCGCGCCCGGGATCTCGTCGGGCGAGGCCCTGGCGGAGATGGAACGCCTGGCGGCCGAGACCCTGCCGACCGGGGTCAGCTTCCAGTGGACGGAGCTGGCCTATCAGGAGCAGGCGGCCGGGGACACGACCCTGCTGGTCTTCGCCATGGCGGTGGTCTTCGTCTTCCTGGTGCTGGCCGCCCAGTACGAGGCCTTCACCCTGCCGCTGGCCATCATCCTGATCGTGCCGCTCAGCATCCTGGCGGCCATGCTCGGGGTCTGGATGCGCGGCATGGACAACAACATCCTCACCCAGGTCGGGCTGATCGTCCTGGTGGCCATGGCGGCGAAGAACGCGATCCTGATCGTCGAGTTCGCCAAGCAGGCGGAGGACCAGATGGGCATGACGCGCTTCGAGGCGGCGGTGCACGCGGCCAAGACGCGGCTGCGGCCGATCCTGATGACCTCCTTCGCCTTCATCTTCGGGGTGCTGCCGATGGCCATCGCCTCCGGGCCAGGTCAGGAGATGCGTCAGGCGCTGGGCACGTCGGTGGTGTTCGGGATGATCGGGGTGACCCTGTTTGGCCTGATCTTCACGCCGGTCTTCTACGTCGTCTGCCGACGGCTGGCCGAGCGCCTGCCTGGCCGCAAGGTCGTTACGGAGCCTCCGCCCGAACCCGGCCTCATTCCTCATCAAGCCTCGGAGACGCGTCCGTGATCCCCTCCCGTCTGGCCGCCCTGTTCACCGGCGCGGCGCTTCTCTCGGCCTGCGCGGCCGGTCCCGACTATCAGGTCCCAACGGCGGGGGCCGCCGAGACGGGGCCCTTCGTCGCCGCCGCCGAAGGCCCCTTCGTCGCGGGCCAGGCGCCTGACGACTGGTGGCGGCTCTATGAGGACCCGCTGCTGGATGATCTGGTCGCCCAGGCGCTCAGCGCCAATCGCGACATCGCCGTGGCTGCCGCCAACCTGGCCCAGGTTCGCGCCGCCCTGGGCGAGGCCCGCGCCGGCTTCCTGCCCTCGACCACCACGACGGCGGGCGCCGCCCGGGTCCGCCAGCAGGACCTGGCCACAGGCGCCTACCAGGAAGGCGACAGCTTCCAGGCCGGCTTCGAGGCCGCCTATGAGCTCGACGTCTTCGGCCGGGTCCGTCGCTCGGTGGAGGCCGCCCGCGCCGACGCCGGCGCGGCCGAGGCGCAGCTCGACTCCGCCCGGGTGACCGTGGCGGCCGAAACCGCCAGGGCCTATGCCGATCTCTGCGCGGCCAATCTGCAGATCGCCACGGCCCGGCAGACCCTGGACCTGCAGCAGGAGACCGCCGATATCACCGGCGTCCAGTTCGAGCTCGGCCGCGGGGCCGGCCTCGATGTCGCCCGCGCCCAGACCGAGCTTGAGTCCACCCGGGCCACCCTGCCGCCGCTGGAGGCCCAGCGCGACAGCGCCCTGTTCCGCCTGGCGGTGCTGACGGGCCGGCCCCCGGCCGAGGCCCCCATCGCCGCAGCGGCCTGCCAGGTCGTTCCGGAGGTGACCACGGCGATCCCGGTGGGCGACGGGGCGGCCCTGCTGGCGCGGCGCCCCGATGTCCGCGCCGCCGAGCGCCGGCTGGCGGCGGCGACGGCCCGCATCGGTGTGGCCACGGCCAGCCTCTATCCCAGCGTGACCCTGGGTGGCGGCGTCTCCACCCTGGGCGCCGAAGCCTCAGACCTGGGGGATGAGTACCAGTTCAACGTCGGCCCGCTGATCTCCTGGAGCTTCCCCAATATCCTGGCGGCCCGCTCGCGGATCAGTCAGGCGGGGGCGGGCGCCGATGCGGCCCTGGCGAGCTTCGAGCAGGTCACCCTGGTCGCCCTGCAGGAGACCGAGACGGCCCTGACCCAGTACGCCAAGGCTCTCGAGCGCCGGGCGGCCCTGCAGCGGGCCACGGACCAGGGGGCGCGGGCCGCGCGGCTGTCGCGCATGCGCTACGAGGCTGGGGTCGACAGCTTCCTCGGCGTGCTCGACGCCGAGCGGACCCTGGCCGGGCTGAAGGCCCAGCTGGCCCAGTCCCAGGCCCAGGTGGCCGACGCCCAAATCGTGCTCTTCAAGGCCCTGGGCGGCGGTTGGTCTCAGGCCGGGGCCTGAACGCCTTCGCATCGCCGCCTTCGCGCGCTTAAGCTCCTCCCGCACGGCCGATCACAGGCCGACGGGAGGAGCTGATGAGCCGCAACGCACAATCCGAGGCCGCCGCCATGGCCTGCCTCGACGCCTTCATGACCGCCTTCAACGCCCGGGACATGCAGGCCTTCGAACAGACCTTCAACTTCCCCTCGATCCGCCTGGCGTCGAACACGATGCGGATCATCAACAAGGGGGACCAGACCCAGGCGACCTTCGATCACGCCTCCCTGAAAGAGTGGGATCATTCGGCCTGGGAGAAGCGTGAGATCATCCATTCCGGGGCCGACAAGGTGCATATCGACACCCGCTTCACCCGATATCGCAAGGACGGCAGCATCATCGGTGGGTTCGACTCCATCTATGTGGTCACCTGCGAGGACGGCCATTGGGGGATCAAGGCCCGCTCCAGCTTCGCCCCCTGAGGCGCAGCGGCGCCCAGGATGTGGGCGCCCAGGCGGCGGGGGCCGCCAAGGCGCATCGCCGAGCGATCCCGAAGCTGAGCTGTGCGTTTGAGACCTGACGCGGCTAACAGCGAGGCCTTCGCGCATGGCGAACCTGATCTTTGCCTATCGTCCTGACTGGGCGCCCCTCTGGCTCCTCAACCTCTTTGTTCTGGGGCTTGGCGCTCTGGCGGGTCTGATCCTGCATGACCTGGTCAGCCGCATGATCCGCCGCACCCTGCGGCGAAAGGACAGCTACTGGGCCACCCTGGTGGTCAAGCTGCGCCGGCCTACGCGACTGGCGGCTCTGATCTTCGGCCTGGCCGCCGGGGCGAGCCTGGCCCAGCTGGGCGAGGGCGGGGTGGAGGCCCTGCGCCGGATCCTGGCGGTGGCCTTCGTGATCCTGGTGGGCTGGAGCGCGCTGACCGCCCTGGAGATCTGGAGTCTGCTGCATGTGAGGCGCTTCAGGCTGGACGCCGAAGACAACCTCACGGCGCGCAAGCATGTGACCCAGACGAGGATCCTGACCCGGACGGCGGGCATTCTGATCGTCGTCCTCACCGCCGGCTTCGCCCTGATGACCTTTCCCAGCGTCCGGCAGTACGGGATCAGTCTGCTGGCCTCGGCCGGGGCGGCGGGCATCATTGCGGGTCTCGCTCTGCAGCCCTTCCTGACCAATCTGATCGCCGGGGTGCAGATCGCCACCACCCAGCCCATCCGCATCGACGACGCGGTGATCGTCGAGAACGAGTGGGGGCAGATCGAGGAGATCACCTCGACCTATGTGGTCGTCCGCCTGTGGGACTGGCGGCGCATGATCCTGCCGCTGACCTATTTCATCCAGCAGCCGTTCCAGAACTGGACCCGGGAGACCGCCTCTCTGATCGGCACGGTCATGCTCTATGTGGATTATTCCGCCCCGATCGAGGTGCTGCGATCCAAGCTGGAGGAGATCGCCAGGGCCTCGCCCCTGTGGGACGGCCAGGTGGTCAATCTGGCGGTGACCGAGACCTCGGAGCGCACCATCCAGGTGCGCTGCCTGGTCAGCGCCCGGAATGCGCCCACGGCCTTCGACCTGCGCTGCGAGGTGCGCGAGAAGATGATCGCCTTCCTGCAGGCCGAACTGCCCCACGCGCTGCCGAGGGATCGGCTGAACCTCGCAGACGGCGGACCTAAGGGGCCGGGAAATCCCCTCTCAGCCTGAGGTCGGCGGTCTCCTGCGCCGGCAGGGGCAGGAGATTGAAGTCATCATCTGCGCTCTGACCGGGATCAAGGCCGTGGTGCTGGGCGATGACGGCGCGGGTGACCGCCTGCATCAGGGCCTGACGTTCGGGGACGGAGCGGGTGGTGTCGGCGATAAACACGGCCACCGCATAGGTGCGGCCGTCCGGGGCGGTCAGCAGGCCGACATCGTTGTAGCCGGTCGCCCGGCGACCCAGGACTTGGCCGGTGCCCGTCTTGTGCGCCAGGCTCCAGCCCTCCACCAGGCCGCCGGCCAGCCGTTCGGGGCCTGTCCGGCTCTGGGCCATCAGGTCGAGCAGGTGGGCGGTCGAGGTCGATGACAGCAGCTCGCCGGCGGCCAGCCGGTCCAGGGCTTCGACCATGGCCACGGGACTGGCGCCGTCGGGCGGCGCCTCGAGATAGGCCTCCAGGGCCGCGCGGCGGGTTTCCTTGGGCATGGCCGCCCGGGCCCGCCAGAAATTGCGGCCGAAGGAGAATTCCGGCCGCCAGTCCAGGCCGGCTATGGCGGTCTGGAAATAGCGTTCCTCGTCGGCGAGGCTGATGGCCCCCAGCTCGCGGGCGCTGATCACCGCCCGCACATGGTCGGGGCCGCCCACCAGGCGCATCAGGACGTCGTTGGCCGCATTGTCGCTGCGGGTGGTGGCGCTGGCCAGCAACTCGCCCACCGTGGTCGCATAGCCGTTGCGCCCCACATGGTCGCGGATCGGCTGGTGGAAGATGCTGAGATCCTCCCGCCGCACCAGGACCGGATCGTCCAGGCTCAGGACGCCGCGATCGACCGCGTCCAGGACGCTGACCGCCACCCAGAGCTTGCTGACGCTCTGCTGCGGATAGAGGGCCTCGCCGTCATGGGTGGCGGTCCAGCCGCCCTCCAGGTCGCGGACAGCGATGCCGGCCCGGCCATCGAAGGCCGCGCCCAGGGCGGCGATCTGGCTGGCGAGCGGGGCCGGCGCCTGGGGAACCGGGGCGGGAAGCCGCAGGCTCGCCCATTGAGCCACGGGCAGTTCGCCGGCGCCACGGCTGGGCTGGGCTGGCGTCAGGGCGCCAGCGCTCAGGGCGATCAGGGCGAGGGTGGCGGCGGTGACGGCCAGCGTCGCGCGACGGCGGGCGAGCGCCCGGGCCCGACGCGCAGCCTGGCGGGCCGCCTTGAGCTCCAGGATGGTGTGCTCGCCCCCAGTCACCTTGCCGCCCCTCAGACCATGCCCGCCTTGCGCAGGGCCTGATAGGCCTTGATCACCCGCTGCAGCTTGTTCTCGGCCGAGCGGTCGCCGCCATTGGCGTCCGGGTGGCAGCGCTTGACCAGTTCGGTGTAGCGCGCGCGGATCGCCGGCCCCTCGGCATTGTCGTCCAGGTCGAGGTCGGCCAGGGCGTTGCGCTCGATCTTGCCCAGCCGGCGGGCAGGCTGGGCCTGGGGCCCTGGCCCCTGGACGCCCCCGTGGCCGAACAGATTGAACGGGTCCTGGTAGCCGCCTTTGCCGCGGGCGAAGTTCTTGGTGAAGGTCGCGGATTCCCGCGAATTGCGGCTGGCCTTGAAGTCCCAGGTCGGCCGGCCGCCGGTGGTCTGTTCCTGCTCCTGCCGGGCCTTGATCTCGCCCTCGCTCATGCCGGCGAAGAAGTTCCAGTTGCGATTGTATTCCGCCGCGTGCGGCTGGCAGAACCAATAGTGCTCGTTCATCATCTCCCGGGACTTGGGCGCGCGGGCCGCCGCAGGCATGGAGCAGCCGGGGTGATCGCAACGGCGTTCACCTGGCTTCAGGGCGAAAACGTCGTCGGCGCGCTCGCTCTCCCCCGGCTTGGGGGGACGAACGCGGATATCGACGAACTTGGGCTTGTATTGAAACGCGCCGGGCATGCCCCAAGTATGGGCCTACGGCCCGCACTTTTGAAGAATTGAAGATTTGAGCAATGGGCGCCATATTCGATGCCATTCACCAAAAGCTGACCCAAGCCTTCGCGCCGAGCCGCCTGGAGATCGAAGACGAGTCTTCGCGCCATGCCGGCCATGCCGGCGCACGGCCCGGCGGCGAGACCCATTTCAATGTCCTGATCGAGGCGCAGGCCTTCGCCGGCGCGCCGAAGGTCGCCCGGCAGCGGATGATCTACCGCGCCCTTTCCGAAGAGATGGCCGGGCCGGTGCACGCCCTGTCGCTCAAGGTCCTGGCGCCAGGCGAGAGCTGACGCCGCAGGACGACCAGAGTTCCAATAGGACGGCGATTTCCGTCCAGCGTTTGGGGAGACGCCCGTTGAAGACCAGTTTTACGCTCAATGGCCAGGCCGCCAGCCTGGACCTTGATCCGCGCACGACCCTGCTTGACGCCTTGCGGGAGAATCTGGGGCTCAAGGGCTCCAAGAAGGGCTGCGACCATGGCCAGTGCGGCGCCTGCACGGTCCTGGTCAACGGCCGGCGGATCAACGCCTGCCTGTCGCTCGCCGTCACCCACGAGGGCGACGAGATCACCACCATCGAGGGCTTGGCCCAGGGCGAGGCCCTGCATCCGGTCCAGGCGGCCTTCCTGGAGCATGACGCCTTCCAGTGCGGCTACTGCACGCCGGGCCAGATCTGTTCGACGGTGGGCATGCTGCAGGAGGCGGCCGACGGCTGGGCGAGTCTGGCGACGCAGGATCTCGCCGCCGACACCGTCCTGACCGATGAAGAAATCCGCGAACGGATGAGCGGTAATCTTTGCCGCTGCTCGGCCTATCCCCAGATTCTCGCCGCCATCCGAAGCGCCGGAGGCGTGGCATGAAGCCCTTCACCTACGAGCGCCCCGGCGATGTCTCCACGGCCCTGGCCCTGGTGGCCGAGATCCCAGGCGCCCGCTTCCTGGCTGGCGGCACCAATCTCGTCGACCTGATGAAGCTGCAGATCGAGCAGCCTTCTCACCTGGTGGACATCAGCCGCCTGCCGCTCAGAGCCATCGAGGACACGCCCGAGGGCGGCCTGCGCCTGGGCGCCATGACCACCAACAGCCAGGTGGCCGCCGATCCCCGGGTCCGCGCCCGCTATCCGGCCCTGGCCCAGGCCATTCTGTCGGGGGCTTCGGGTCAGCTGCGCAACAAGGCGACGACGGCCGGAAACCTGCTGCAGCGCACCCGCTGCGCCTATTTCTACGACACCACCAAGCCCTGCAATAAGCGCGAGCCGGGCGCCGGCTGCGCGGCGATCGGCGGCATCTACGCCAACACCGCGATCTTCGGGGCCAGCGAGGCCTGTATCGCCACCCACCCCTCGGACATGGCCGTGGCCCTGACCGCCCTGGACGCCAAGGTCGAGACCGAATCGGGCGCCGGCGAGGCCCGGGTGCTGGCCATGGACGGCTTCCACCGTCTGCCGGGGGACACGCCTCACATCGAGACCGAGCTTCGCCCGGCCGAGATGATTACGGCCGTGGTCCTGCCGCCACCCCCGCCGGGTGGCCAGATCTATCGCAAGGCGCGCGAGCGGGCCTCCTACGCCTTCGCCATCGGCAGCGTGGCGGTGGCGGGCGGCAAGGTCGCCCTGGGGGCGGTCGCCCATAAGCCCTGGCGGGCCGAGGCCGCCGAGCTCGCCCTGGCCCAGGGGGCCAGTCCCGCCGAGGCCATGGCTGCGGAACTCAAGGCCGCCCGGCCTGACGGCCACAACGACTTCAAGCTCAAGCTGATGGCCCGCCTGGGGGCGGCCTGCCTCACCACCGCTGGCGCAGGAGACGACCAATGAGTTCGGTCAAGGATTGGGCGGCGCCGACCCCCATCAGCGAAAACCGCAGCGGTCTGATCGGCAAGGGCGTCGATCGCTATGAGGGCCGCCTGAAGGTCACGGGATCTGCGCCCTTCGCCTATGAGGTCGAGGCGCCCTCGCCGCCGGCCTATGGGGTGCTGATCGCCTCGCCGGTCGCCAAGGGAATGGTGGTTTCGGCCGACATCTCCGCGGCCCAGGCCGCGCCGGGGGTCCGCCTGGTCTGGACGCCGCATAATGTGCCGGCCCAGGGCGAGCGCGGGGCGAAGATCAATCCCCGTAGCCAGCGGGGATCGAACCCGGCCCTGGCGCCGCGGATCGAACACTTCGGCCAGCATGTGGGCTTCGTCGTCGCCGACACCCTGGAAAACGCCAAGGCCGCCGCGGCCCTGGTGCGCTTCACCTACGAGGAAGCCCCCGCCGACCTGATCTTCGAGGACAACCTCGCCAAGGCCGACCAGCCCGAGGGCGAGGAGGATATGCGGGTGGGCGACTTTGAGGCCGCCTTCGCCGGCGCCCCCGTGCGCCTGGACGAGACCTATGTCAGCCCGCTGCAGAACCACGCCCAGATGGAGCCCTGCGCCACCACCGCCTGGTGGGACGGCGACAACGTCACGGTCCACACCTCGATCCAGATGGTGAAGGGCGGCCAGCACACCCTGGCGGAGACCCTGATGATCCCCTCGACCCAGGTCCGCCTGGTGACCCGCTATATCGGCGGCGGTTTCGGCGGCAAGGGGCAGGCCTATGACGACCTGACGCTGGCGGCCCTGGCCGCCCGCGAGCTCGGCCAGCCGG